>OJSI01000006.1_pt1 | contig 331850 bp, 297 predicted proteins | sample 1599401 | NCBI WGS metagenome assembly OJSI01 (sample SAMN04168658, study PRJEB22393) | human gut metagenome | biome: human gut microbiome; feature: stool | host: Homo sapiens | collected 2014-03-24
CACCCGAAACTGCAGGGTATTGCCCAGCAGAACAGCTTTAAACACACCTGATAACGTTTAACGGTAACGGTGTCCCGAAACGAAGCCGTTTCGGGACAATTTCCAAAGTCTGTTCACTGGCATTAGCAACGGAAAATATTGTTCTGAATACGCTTCAGAACAAAACAGGTGCGGTTCCGACAGGAATACCGTTTTAGGGGGATAATATGGCTACATCAGTACAGACAGGTAAAGCTAAGCAGCTCACATTACTCGGATTTTTTGCCATAACGGCATCGATGGTAATGGCTGTTTATGAATACCCTACCTTCGCAACATCGGGCTTTTCATTAGTCTTCTTCCTGCTATTAGGCGGGATTTTATGGTTTATTCCCGTGGGACTTTGTGCTGCGGAAATGGCTACCGTCGACGGCTGGGAAGAAGGTGGCGTCTTCGCCTGGGTATCAAATACTCTGGGGCCGAGATGGGGATTTGCAGCGATCTCATTTGGCTATCTGCAAATCGCCATTGGTTTTATTCCGATGCTCTATTTCGTGTTAGGGGCACTCTCCTACATCCTGAAATGGCCAGCGCTGAATGAAGACCCCATTACCAAAACTATTGCAGCACTCATCATTCTTTGGGCGCTGGCATTAACGCAGTTTGGTGGCACGAAATACACGGCGCGAATTGCTAAAGTTGGCTTCTTCGCCGGTATCCTGTTACCTGCATTTATTTTGATCGCATTAGCGGCTATTTATCTGCACTCCGGTGCCCCCGTTGCTATCGAAATGGATGCGAAGACCTTCTTCCCTGACTTCTCTAAAGTGGGCACCCTGGTTGTATTTGTTGCCTTCATTTTGAGTTATATGGGCGTTGAAGCTTCCGCAACCCACGTCAATGAAATGAGCAACCCCGGGCGCGACTATCCACTGGCTATGTTACTGCTGATGGTGGCGGCAATCTGCCTAAGCTCTGTTGGCGGTTTGTCTATTGCGATGGTCATTCCGGGTAATGAAATCAACCTCTCCGCAGGGGTAATGCAAACCTTTACCGTTCTGATGTCACATGTGGCACCGGAAATTGAGTGGACGGTTCGCGTGATCTCCGCACTGCTGTTGCTGGGTGTTCTGGCGGAAATCGCTTCCTGGATTGTTGGTCCTTCTCGCGGGATGTATGTCACAGCGCAGAAAAACCTGCTGCCAGCGGCATTCGCTAAAATGAACAAAAATGGCGTACCGGTAACGCTGGTCATTTCGCAGTTGGTGATTACTTCTATCGCGTTGATCATCCTCACCAATACCGGTGGCGGTAACAACATGTCCTTCCTGATCGCACTGGCGCTGACGGTGGTGATTTATCTGTGTGCTTATTTCATGCTGTTTATTGGCTACATTGTGTTGGTGCTTAAACATCCTGACTTAAAACGCACATTTAATATCCCTGGTGGTAAAGGGGTGAAACTGGTCGTGGCTATTGTCGGTCTGCTGACTTCAATTATGGCGTTTATTGTTTCCTTCCTGCCGCCGGATAACATCCAGGGTGACTCTACCGATATGTATGTTGAATTACTGGTCGTTAGTTTCCTGGTGGTACTTGCCCTGCCCTTTATTCTCTATGCTGTTCATGATCGTAAAAGCAAAGCGAATACCGGCGTCACTCTGGAGCCAATCAACAGTCAGAACGCACCAAAAGGTCACTTCTTCCTGCACCCGCGTGCACGTTCACCACACTATATTGTGATGAATGACAAGAAACACTAACCATGTCTGAATGCTTATAAGACAAGGGAGCGATAATTCATCGCTCCCTTTTTCGTGCTTGTTGTCGTATTGACTTAACCGGGATAAGTACGAGAATGAGCGCACATCTGTTTACCGGAAACCAGCACATATGGATATCTGCTCCCGAAACGAGAAATTAGCGATTAGAAGACCAGCGATACTGGTTGCACTGGCACTTTTACTGTGTAGTTGTAAAAGCACGCCTCCAGAGTCCATGGTGACACCACCAGCGGGCTCAAAGCCACCAGCCACGACGCAACAATCGTCACAACCGATGCGTGGCATCTGGCTGGCCACGGTGTCTCGCCTCGACTGGCCACCGGTTTCCTCGGTTAACAATAGTAACCCCACCAGCCGGGCACGTGTACAACAACAGGCGATGATCGACAAACTGGATCATCTGCAACGTCTCGGCATAAACACGGTCTTTTTTCAGGTCAAGCCGGATGGTACCGCCCTGTGGCCATCGAAAATTTTGCCGTGGTCCGATCTTATGACCGGTAAGATTGGTGAAAATCCGGGTTACGATCCGCTGCAATTTATGCTCGACGAAGCCCACAAGCGTGGGATGAAAGTACACGCCTGGTTTAACCCCTATCGCGTATCGGTTAATACGAAGCCCGGTACTATCAGGGAACTGAATAGCACCCTGTCTCAACAACCGGCCAGCGTCTATGTGCAACACCGCGACTGGATCAGAACGTCCGGCGATCGCTTTGTCCTCGACCCGGGCATCCCTGAGGTTCAGGACTGGATCACATCAATAGTTGCGGAAGTGGTTTCCCGCTATCCGGTAGATGGCGTGCAGTTTGATGACTATTTCTATACTGAGTCACCAGGTTCACGGCTAAATGATAACGAAACGTACCGCAAATACGGAGGCGCATTTGCGTCAAAAGCAGACTGGCGGCGCAACAATACCCAGCAGTTAATTGCGAAGGTTTCGCACACCATTAAAAGCATTAAGCCGGAAGTCGAATTTGGCGTTAGCCCGGCAGGCGTGTGGCGTAACCGATCACACGATCCGCTCGGTTCCGATACCCGAGGCGCGGCAGCCTATGACGAATCCTACGCTGATACCCGTCGATGGGTGGAACAAGGGTTGCTGGATTACATTGCTCCCCAAATTTACTGGCCATTCTCACGGAGTGCCGCGCGTTATGACGTGTTGGCAAAATGGTGGGCGGATGTCGTTAAACCGACCAGGACCCGCCTGTATATCGGTATCGCCTTCTATAAAGTAGGAGAACCGTCAAAGATAGAGCCAGACTGGATGATTAACGGCGGCGTACCGGAACTGAAAAAGCAGCTCGATCTTAACGATGCTGTGCCGGAAATTAGCGGCACAATCTTGTTCCGTGAGGACTATCTGAATAAACCGCAGACTCAACAAGCGGTCAGCTATCTGCAAAGTCGTTGGGGCAGTTAAACTCCCATTCTTACTTTGTAACAAGCCGGTGCTTTACCCACTGGCTTGTTACCCTCTTGAACTATCCCACTAGCAATCATGCTTAAATACGTCAAATTAACCACGCAATTAACCACACTTAGTTAAACAGCCATAATCCCCCTAATAAAAATGTATGAATATGAAAAAACATACGATATTCGCTGTCACCGAAAAATAATTACGATGGGCTATACTCTTCTGAAGAACAGTAGCGTAGATTGAAACTGTCCTAAGTCGCTTATTTCTTTTCAGTATATCTTCATATTTCAGGAGAATATGGTGCAGTTAGCCAATCCCGCACGTTGTGTTTGGTTGATTTTGGCCTGCGGTTTAACCATAAAGGTCGACATTATTTTAAAGCCGCAAACGGCGAGGATATTGCCCTCTCACTTTCCATCGGTGCCGCCATGTTTAATGGTCATCCTGACTATGAGCGCCTCATTCAAATAGCCGATGAAGCTCTGTATATCGCAAAAGACGAGGTAGAAACCGTGTTGAACTCTGTAAAGCCAGTCTTTAGATGCGCCAGGATGCAGAGGTAATCATGAAGCTAACCGATGCGGATAATGCCGCCGATGGCATTTTTTTCCCCGCCCTTGAGCAAAATATGATGGGCGCGGTGTTAATTAACGAAAATGATGAAGTGATGTTTTTCAACCCCGCCGCAGAGAAGCTCTGGGGGTACAAACGTGAAGAAGTCATTGGCAATAACATTGATATGCTGATTCCGCGGGATTTGCGTCCTGCGCATCCTCAATACATTCGTCACAACCGTGAAGGTGGTAAAGCGCGCGTCGAGGGGATGAGTCGGGAGCTGCAGCTGGAGAAAAAAGACGGCAGTAAAATCTGGACCCGTTTTGCGCTATCGAAAGTGAGCGCCGAGGGGAAAGTTTATTACCTGGCGCTGGTACGGGATGCCAGCGTAGAAATGGCGCAAAAAGAACAGACCCGACAATTGATTATTGCCGTTGACCATCTCGACCGACCGGTGATTGTCCTCGATCCGGAACGCCATATTGTGCAGTGCAATCGCGCATTTACCGAAATGTTTGGTTACTGCATTAACGAAGCCAGCGGTATGCAGCCCGATACACTCCTGAACATTCCAGAATTCCCTGCTGATAACCGTATTCGTTTACAGCAGTTGCTATGGAAAACCGCCCGCGATCAGGACGAATTTCTGCTGTTGACGCGCACCGGTGAAAAAATCTGGATTAAAGCCTCTATCAGCCCGGTTTATGACGTGCTCGCGCATCTGCAGAACCTGGTAATGACATTCTCGGATATCACCGAAGAAAGGCAAATCCGCCAGCTTGAAGGCAATATTCTCGCCGCCATGTGCAGCAGCCCACCATTTCATGAAATGGGGGAAATCATTTGTCGTAATATCGAATCTGTTCTCAACGAATCGCATGTTTCTCTGTTCGCGCTGCGCAACGGGATGCCGATACACTGGGCGTCATCTTCGCACGGTGCAGAAGTTCAAAATGCGCAAAGCTGGTCAGCGACCATTCGTCAGCGCGATGGCGCGCCTGCGGGGATCCTGCAAATTAAAACCTCGTCAGGAGCAGAAACCAGCGCCTTTATCGAACGCGTGGCAGATATCAGCCAGCATATGGCCGCGCTGGCGCTGGAACAGGAAAAAAGCCGTCAGCATATTGAACAACTCATCCAATTTGATCCGATGACCGGTCTGCCAAATCGCAATAACCTGCACAATTACCTCGATGACCTGGTCGACAAAGCCGTCTCTCCGGTGGTGTATCTCATCGGTGTTGACCATATTCAGGATGTGATTGATAGCCTTGGCTATGCGTGGGCCGATCAGGCATTGCTGGAAGTGGTCAATCGCTTTCGTGAAAAACTCAAACCGGATCAGTATCTCTGTCGTATTGAAGGTGCGTCTTTTGTCCTCGTGAGCCTGGAAAACGATGTCAGTAACATTACCCAGATCGCCGATGAGCTACGGAATGTGGTCAGCAAGCCGATAATGATTGACGATAAACCATTCCCGCTCACCTTGAGCATTGGCATCAGCTACGACGTGGGTAAAAACCGCGATTACCTGCTCTCCACTGCTCACAATGCAATGGATTTTATTCGCAAAAATGGCGGTAACGGCTGGCAGTTCTTCAGCCCGGCGATGAACGAAATGGTAAAAGAGCGTTTGGTTTTAGGCGCAGCGCTAAAAGAAGCGATTAGCAATAACCAACTTAAACTGGTTTATCAGCCGCAAATCTTCGCAGAAACGGGTGAACTGTACGGCATCGAAGCCCTTGCTCGCTGGTACGATCCCCTGCATGGTCATGTGCCCCCTTCACGGTTTATTCCTCTCGCAGAAGAGATTGGTGAAATCGAAAATATTGGGCGCTGGGTCATCGCGGAAGCTTGCCGTCAGTTAGCAGAATGGCGTAGCCAGAATATTCATATCCCGGCGTTATCCGTTAACTTGTCTGCGCTGCACTTTCGCAGTAATCAGCTGCCTAATCAGGTATCTGATGCAATGCACGCCTGGGGTATTGACGGCCACCAGCTGACGGTGGAAATCACGGAAAGCATGATGATGGAACACGATACCGAAATCTTTAAGCGCATTCAGATCCTGCGCGATATGGGCATCGGTTTATCGGTAGATGATTTTGGTACGGGCTTTTCCGGATTATCCCGCTTAGTCAGTCTTCCGGTAACGGAAATCAAAATTGACAAAAGTTTTGTCGATCGTTGTCTGACTGAAAAACGCATCCTTGCCTTACTCGAAGCCATTACCAGCATTGGGCAAAGCCTCAATTTAACCGTCGTGGCGGAAGGCGTCGAAACCAAAGAGCAATTTGAGATGCTACGCAAGATCCACTGTCGCGTTATTCAGGGATATTTCTTTTCCCGCCCCCTGCCCGCCGAAGAAATTCCAGGCTGGATGAGCAGCGTGTTACCGCTGAAAATCTGATAAATTCCTCTCGCCCGCACTCGCGGGTTTTTATTTAACGTGACACTGTCACTTAAATGCTGTGATTTCCGCTACGTTTAGTTGGACAACGACAACGCATAGCCATGTCAGAACAATCCCTTCTCAGCCTGATGTGATTGTGCTGACGCATCAGGCATTCACGCGCCTGACGCGTCATCCGGCAACGCTTTACGATTTCAACTGGTAATCCAGCGTAATTTCCGCTTTCAGTACCTGAGAAACCGGGCATCCTGCTTTTGCTTTCTGGATAATGCCGTCAAAGGTGGAGGCATCAATACCCGGCACCGCAACTTCGCTCTTCAGTGCGATTTTAGTAATCGCAAAACCGGCATCCACTTTATCCAGCGAGACATCGGCGGTGGTATCAATCGATGTTGGCGTGAATCCCGCTTCCCCCAGCATTAATGAAAGCGCCATTGAGAAACATGCGGCATGCGCTGCGCCAATCAGTTCTTCAGGGTTGGTTCCTTTTTCGCCTTCAAAACGCGTGTTAAATCCATACGGCTGTTGGTTCAGCACGCCGCTCTCAGTAGATACTGTTCCCTTCCCGCGTTTGATATCGCCTTCCCAATGTGCCTGACCTTTCTTATGGATTGTCATTGTTGCTCTCCTGTGGGCTTAAAAGGAAATTATAGACTACGTGAGAAACAGCACGAGGATAAGCAGGATAATCCGAATAAAATCCGGCGAAAATATAATTTCTGCACTTAAATTAAATTTCCACAATAGATAACCGGAAATATATAACCCAAGAGATATTGCATCAATATCAATCAACTCATCACAATAATAATACCTATCAATATCATGGAGTTAAAATATAAAATCATCAACCAGGACTAATCTTAACAACGAAGCAGCAAATATTTGCCATGCTGAATGTGCTTTATAAATCTGCGATCCGTAGCAGACACCATAAATACACAGACACGGAGAATCACTATGTTTACTTATTATCAGGCAGAAAATTCAACAGCAGAACCCGCTCTGGTTAATGCCATTGAGCAAGGCCTTCGGGCAGAGCACGGTGTTGTCACTGAAGATGACATTCTCATGGAGCTGACCAAATGGGTGGAAGCTTCTGATAACGACATCCTCAGTGATATCTACCAGCAAACGATCAATTATGTGGTCAGTGGTCAGCACCCTACGCTTTAAGGTGCTATGCTTGATCGGCAACCTAATTTAGGGGTTTAGCACGTGTTTCTTCGCTACGGCGATGTTGTCCTTAAAACTAGCAACAGGATTGAGGAGTTAAAATGAAATCGAACCGTCAGGCACGTCATATTCTTGGACTGGACCATAAAATTTCTAACCAGCGCAAAATAGTTACCGAAGGTGACAAATCCAGCGTGGTAAATAATCCCACCGGCAGAAAACGCCCCGCTGAAAAGTAATTCATAACCATCAGTCCTCAATGACGATTAAACACCATTGCCTGCGCAATGGTGTTTTTGTTTTTATCTGCTTTATACTTGGTGCCGACGCCCTGGCGGTAATGCAAAGACGATAAAAGCCCCCAGGGATGGATATTCAAAAAAGAGTGAGTGACATGGAACCAAAAACAAAAAAACAGCGTTCGCTTTATATCCCTTACGCTGGCCCTGTATTGCTGGAATTTCCGTTGTTGAATAAAGGCAGCGCCTTCAGCATGGAAGAACGCCGTAACTTCAACCTGCTGGGGTTACTGCCGGAAGTGGTCGAAACCATCGAAGAACAAGCGGAACGAGCATGGATCCAGTATCAGGGATTCAAAACCGAAATCGACAAACACATCTACCTGCGTAACATCCAGGACACTAACGAAACCCTCTTCTACCGTCTGGTAAACAATCATCTTGATGAGATGATGCCAGTCATTTACACCCCAACCGTCGGCGCAGCCTGTGAGCGTTTTTCTGAGATCTACCGCCGTTCACGCGGTGTGTTTATCTCTTACCAGAACCGCCACAATATGGACGATATTCTGCAAAACGTACCAAACCATAATATCAAAGTGATTGTGGTGACTGACGGCGAACGTATTCTGGGGCTTGGTGACCAGGGCATCGGCGGGATGGGCATTCCGATCGGTAAACTGTCGCTCTATACCGCCTGTGGCGGCATCAGTCCGGCCTATACCCTTCCGGTGGTGCTGGATGTCGGCACCAACAACCAACAGCTGCTTAACGATCCGCTGTATATGGGCTGGCGTAATCCGCGTATCACTGACGATGAATACTATGAATTCGTTGATGAATTTATCCAGGCTGTGAAACAACGCTGGCCGGACGTACTGTTGCAGTTTGAAGACTTCGCACAAAAAAATGCGATGCCGTTACTTAACCGCTATCGCAATGAAATTTGTTCTTTTAACGATGACATTCAGGGCACCGCGGCGGTAACAGTCGGCACACTGATCGCAGCCAGCCGCGCGGCAGGCGGTCAGTTAAGCGAGAAAAAAATCGTCTTCCTTGGCGCAGGTTCAGCGGGATGCGGCATTGCCGAAATGATCATCGCCCAGACCCAGCGCGAAGGATTAAGCGAGGAAGCGGCGCGGCAGAAAGTCTTTATGGTCGATCGCTTTGGCCTGCTGACCGACAAGATGCCGAACCTGCTGCCTTTCCAGACCAAACTGGTGCAGAAGCGCGAAAATCTCAGTGACTGGGATACCGACAGCGATGTGTTGTCACTGCTGGATGTGGTGCGTAATGTAAAACCAGATATTCTGATTGGCGTCTCAGGACAGACCGGGCTGTTTACGGAAGAGATCATCCGTGAGATGCATAAACACTGTCCGCGTCCGATCGTGATGCCGCTGTCTAACCCGACTTCACGCGTGGAAGCCACACCGCAGGACATTATCGCCTGGACTGAAGGTAACGCGCTGGTCGCCACTGGCAGTCCGTTTAATCCAGTGGTATGGAAAGATAAAATCTACCCTATCGCCCAGTGTAACAACGCCTTTATTTTCCCGGGCATCGGGCTGGGTGTTATTGCTTCCGGCGCGTCACGTATCACCGATGAGATGCTGATGTCGGCAAGTGAAACACTTGCTCAGTATTCGCCGCTGGTCCTGAACGGCGAAGGTCTGGTACTACCGGAACTGAAAGATATTCAGAAAGTCTCCCGCGCAATTGCCTTTGCGGTTGGCAAAATGGCGCAGCAGCAAGGCGTGGCGGTGAAAACGTCTGCCGAAGCTCTGCAACAGGCCATTGATGATAATTTCTGGCACGCCGAATACCGCGACTACCGCCGTACCTCCATCTAAGCCTGCGCCCGGTAGTGAGGGCTACCGGGCAATTTTCCTCTCCCTTTTTCAGATCTCATCCATACTGGGTAGTGGCGAATAAATCTCATTTGCCTCACCTGCTATGCAGAACATCATCCGAAAAGGAGGAACTATGAAGGCTGCAGTTGTTACGAAGGATCATCATGTTGACGTTACGGATAAAACACTGCGCTCACTGAAACATGGCGAAGCCCTGCTGAAAATGGAGTGTTGTGGTGTATGTCATACCGATCTTCATGTTAAGAATGGCGATTTTGGTGACAAAACCGGCGTGATTCTGGGACACGAAGGTATTGGTGTGGTGGCAGAAGTTGGCCCTGGTGTTACTTCATTAAAACCAGGCGATCGTGCCAGCGTGGCGTGGTTCTATGAAGGATGCGGTCATTGCGAATACTGTAACAGTGGTAACGAAACGCTCTGCCGTTCAGTTAAAAATGCCGGATACAGCGTTGATGGCGGGATGGCGGAAGAGTGCATCGTGGTCGCCGATTACGCGGTAAAAGTGCCAGATGGTCTGGACTCGGCGGCGGCCAGCAGCATTACCTGTGCGGGGGTCACTACCTACAAAGCCGTTAAGCTGTCAAAAATTCGTCCAGGACAGTGGATTGCTATCTACGGTCTTGGCGGTCTGGGTAACCTCGCCCTGCAATACGCGAAGAATGTCTTTAACGCCAAAGTGATCGCCATTGATGTCAATGATGAACAGTTAAAACTGGCAACCAAAATGGGTGCAGATTTAGCGATTAACTCACGCACCGAAGACGCCGCCAAAATTGTGCAGGAGAAAGCCGGTGGCGCTCACGCAGCGGTGGTGACAGCGGTAGCTAAAGCTGCGTTTAACTCGGCGGTGGATGCTGTCCGTGCAGGTGGTCGTGTCGTGGCTGTCGGTCTGCCGCCGGAGTCTATGAGCCTGGACATCCCACGGCTGGTGCTGGATGGTATTGAAGTGGTCGGTTCGCTGGTCGGCACGCGTCAGGATCTAACCGAAGCCTTCCAGTTTGCCGCCGAAGGCAAAGTGGTGCCGAAAGTCGCCCTGCGTCCGTTAGAGGACATCAACACCATCTTTACCGAGATGGAAGAAGGCAAAATCCGTGGCCGTATGGTGATTGATTTCCGTCGCTAAGAGGTCTTTGCTGCGACTGCCATGTTCGGGTCGCAGCCTGTTTCGCGAGACGCTTTCCGTAATTTCACTCTTCTTCTTTTCCTCCCCCATATTTCCCCTCACAATTCGCGAAAACGTAGCGAAATTTGTTGCGCTGCACGGAACAATAGTGATAGTGTTCCTTTTGAGGGAACAAGGATGAAGAGATGATAATGAATTTCAGACACAAGGGATTGCGTGACTTGTTTCTTCTCGGCAAAACCTCCGGCGTTATACCGACGCAAGTCAAACGATTACGCCACCACTCGCTGTGATTGATGCAGCATGCTGTCTTGCTGATATCGATATGCCCGGTTACCGACTACATCCGTTAAGCGGCGATCGCGATGGAATTTGGGCGATATCTGTCTCGGGCAACTGGCGAATCACATTTGAATTCGTCAATGGCGATGCATACATACTGGATTACGAGGACTATCACTGATGAAAATGGCCAATCATCCCCGCCCGGGGGACATTATTCAGGAATCACTGGACGAACTTAATGTCAGCCTGCGCGAGTTTGCCAGAGCAATGGAAATTGCGCCCTCAACGGCAAGCCGATTGCTGACCGGAAAAGCAGCTTTGACGCCAGAAATGGCAATAAAACTTTCCGTGGTGATCGGCAGTTCGCCGCAAATGTGGCTGAATCTGCAAAATGCCTGGAGTCTGGCAGAGGCGGAAAAAACGGTGGATGTGTCGCGACTGCGCCGTCTGGTTACGCAATAAAAAATGGCGCTTCTTAAAGCGCCATTTTCAGCTTAAAGTTCAAAAGAGATTATATCCCTTCTTCACTCTCTTTTTTCGCTTCTGCCTTCTCGATTTCACGATACCAGCGCGGATGGTGTTTCTTCGCCCAGCGACGGCTCACCTTCCCTTCGATCATCCCTTTAATCGATCCTTTCACCCAGAATGCCATATACATATGGATCAGGATGGCGTGGATCAGGATGATACCCGCAGCCGCATGGATCAGCAGGCTATAACGGACAACCTGTATCGGGAAGTACTGCGCAAAGTACGGACGCCAGATAATCACTCCGGTCACCAGCAGCACGAAAATCATGCTCATGATTGACCAGAACATCATCTTTTGCCCGGCGTTGTACTTACCGACATCCGCCACTTTGTGCTCATTGCCTTTTAATACTTCGACAATGTTCAACAGCCACGGAATATCTTTCTTATCCGGGATGTTGTGATGCACAAAACGCACAAACATAAACATCAGCGCGACGAAAATCGCAATGCCGAAGAACGGGTGCAAAATGCGTCCCATCTGCGGCGTACCGAAGGTTTGCGTCAGCCATTGCAGCGTCGGGAAGAAGAACGAAATCCCGGACAGCGCCACCAGGAAGAAGCAAATCACCACGGTCCAGTGACAGGCGCGATCAATAAATTTGGTGCGCACAATCATTTTCGACTTACTCATGATTTCCCTCCTCCTCATCGTCCACTTCCTTATTCGGGCCAATACCGATGTAGTGGAAAATCAACCCGGCAAAAGTGGCAATAAAGCCAGCCGCTGCCAGCGGTTTCAACGCGCCTTTCCACAGGCTTACCGAGGTATCGATCTTCGGATCTTTCGGCAGACCATGATACAGCTCCGGCTGATCGGCGTGATGCAGCACGTACATAACGTGCGTACCACCGACCCCTTCCGGGTTGTAGACGCCAGCATGTTCGTAACCACGCGCTTTCAGTTTCGCCACGCGCTGTTCCGCCAGCTCCAGCATCTCCTTCTTGGTGCCGAAGTGGATAGCCCCGGTCGGACAGGTTTTCACACAAGCCGGTTCCTGGCCGACGCTGACGCGATCGACACAGAGCGTGCATTTATATACCCGGTTATCCTCTTTGTTGAGGCGCGGAATATTAAACGGACACCCGGCAATGCAGTAACCACAGCCGATGCAGTTTTCCGACTGGAAATCGACAATCCCGTTAGCGTACTGAATGATTGCACCAGCAGACGGGCATGCCTTCAGGCAGCCCGGATCTTCACAGTGCATACAGCCGTCTTTACGGATCAGCCACTCCAGCTTGCCGTTCTGTTCGGTTTCGCTAAAGCGCATCACCGTCCAGGACTTGGCGCTCAGATCGGCGGGGTTATCGTAAACCCCGACGCAGTGCCCCACTTCATCACGGATGTCGTTCCACTCCGAACACGCCACTTGACAGGCTTTACAGCCGATACAAGTGGAAACGTCGATAAGTTTCGCGACTTCTGCTTTGTAATCACGCACCTGAGAAGGCGGCGTGATGGAGTTAGTTGCGGACCTTTTGATAATGTCCTGCGTTTCCATAGCCATCTGTTCGCCCCCTTACGCCTTCTCGATGTTTACTAAGAACGCTTTATATTCCGGCGTTTGCGAGTTTGCATCACCGACATTCGGCGTCAGAGTGTTAGCGATATAACCTTTACGCGCGACACCTTCAAAGCCCCAGTGGATTGGAATACCCACCGTTTCAACCTGCTGACCGTTTACATTCAGCGGTTTCAGACGGCGCGTTACCACAGCCACCGCGCGGATAAAGCCACGCTTGCTGGAGACAGTGACACGATCGCCATTGGCAATGCCTTTCGCCGCCGCCAGCGTTTCGCTGATTTCCACAAACTGTTCCGGCTGAGCAATTGCGTTGAGCAATGCGTGCTTGGTCCAGGTGTGGAAGTGCTCCGTCAGACGATAGGTCGTACCCACATACGGGAACTGCTCTTTTTTACCCATCCGCAGCGCGTCTTGTTCATACAGACGAACAACCGGGTTAGACACCACGTTCGGATGCAACGGGTTAGTGCCCAGCGGCGTTTCAATTGGCTCGTAGTGTTCCGGGAACGGACCTTCCGCCATTTTGTTGATGGCAAACAGGCGTCCCATCCCTTCCGGTTGCATGATAAACGGCCCGGTTGGCGTACCCGGCGCGGCATTGCCGAAGTCCGGAATATCGTTACCCGTCCACTTGCTACCGTTCCACTGGATCAGCATCCGTTTCGGATCCCACGGTTTACCGTTGATATCCGCCGAAGCACGGTTGTAGAGTACGCGACGGTTGAGCGGCCACGCCCAGGCCCATCCCAGCGTATTCCCCAGACCGGACGGGTCGGAGTTATCGCGGTTAGCCATCTGGTTGCCCTGCTCGGTCCAGCTACCGGTGTAGATCCAGCAAGAAGATGCGGTTGTACCGTCATCACGCAGATGTGCAAAGCTACTCAGCAACTGACCTTTCTTCGCAATCAGCACGCCATTAGCGTCATAGAGATCTTCCAGCGCATAGCCGTTATTCTCTTTCGCCACTTCATCAGACTGCGGTTCGTGCGGCTGCTTGTAGTTCCAGCTCATCTTCATCAGCGGTTCTACGCCTTTACCACCTTCGGCCTGGTACAGCTCGCGCAGATGATGGTAGATACCCGCCAGAATTTCGCCGTCGTTACGTGCTTCGCCCGGCGCGTCCTGACCTTTCCAGTGCCACTGCAACCAGCGACCGGAGTTAGCGATAGAACCATCTTCTTCAGCAAAGCAGGTCGAAGGCAGACGGAATACTTCAGTCTGAATAGATGCCGGATCGACATCGTTCGACTCGCCGTGGTTCTGCCAGAAGGTAGAGGTTTCAGTCACCAGCGGATCGATAACCACCATGTACTTCAGCTTGCTCAGGCAGCTCACCACTTTGTTTTTGTCCGGGAAGGACGCAACCGGGTTAAAGCCCTGGCAGAAATAACCGGTGACTTTACCTTCATCCATCATGTTGAAATACTTGATGACGTCGTAGGTCTGGTCCCACTTCGGCAGCCAGTCGTAGCCCCAGTTGTTCTCTTTCTGCGCGGCATCGCCGTAGAAAGATTTCATCAGGCTAACGAAAAACTTCGGATAGTTGCTCCAGTAGTTCACCTGATCAGCCAGCGTCGCTTTCGGCGTGTTCGCTTCCAGATACGACTGCAAATCAACCTGTTTTTCTGACGGCAGCGTCAGATAACCTGGCAGGCTGGTAGAGAGCAGGCCTAAGTCAGTCAGGCCCTGAATGTTGGAGTGACCACGCAATGCGTTCACGCCGCCACCGGCCATACCCATGTTACCGAGCAGCAACTGGATCATCGCCATCGTACGGATGTTCTGCGCACCCACGGTGTGCTGCGTCCAGCCCAGCGCGTACAGGAAGGTGGTTGTGCGATCCGGTGCGCTGGTGGAGGCCAGCACTTCACACACTTTCAGGAAGTCGGCTTTTGGCGTACCGCAAATGTTTTCTACTACGTCCGGCGTGTAGCGGGAAACGTGCGCTTTCAGCAGATTCCATACACAGCGCGGATGAGTCAGCGTGTCATCGCGTTTCGCATAGCCGTTTTCATCGAACTGATAGTTCCAGGACGACTTATCGTATTGACGTTTTTCAGCGTCGTAGCCGCTGAACAGACCGTCTTCGAAAGCAAAATCATCACGCACCAGCAGGCTGGCGTTGGTGTAATGCTTAACGTATTCGGCGTTGATTTTGTTGTTTTCGATCAGGTAGCGCAAAACGCCAGACAGGAACGTAATGTCCGTACCGGAACGAATAGGTGCGTAAATATCCGCCACAGAAGCGGTACGCGTAAAACGGGGATCGACAACGATCAAGGTTGCATCGTTGTTGTTTTTCGCTTCCATCGCCCAGCGGAAACCGACGGGATGCGCTTCAGCAGCGTTACCGCCCATCACCATTACGACGTTAGCGTTTTTGATATCCACCCAGTGGTTGGTCATCGCACCGCGACCAAATGTTGGAGCAAGACTTGCTACCGTTGGTCCGTGTCAGACGCGCGCCTGGTTGTCTACCGCCAGCATCCCGAGGGAGCGGGCAAATTTTTGAGTCAGCATCCCGGTTTCGTTGCTGGCACCGGAAGCACACAGCATACCGGTAGAAAGCCAACGGTTTACCGTTACGCCCTGCTCGTTCTTTTCAATAAAGTTAGCGTCACGGTCGGCTTTCATCAGCTTCGCAATACGGGAGAATGCTTCTTCCCAGCTAATGCGCTGCCATTTGTCAGAACCTGGCGCACGATATTCCGGGTAGCGCAGACGGTTTTCGCTGTTGACATAATCCAGCAAACCGGCCCCTTTCGGGCACAGCGCACCACGACTTACCGGATGATCCGGGTCACCTTCAATGTGATAAATCGCTTCTCTGGCGTTTTTCGCGCCATCACCCAGGCTATACATCAATAGCCCGCAACCTACGGAACAGTATGTGCAGGTGTTACGGATCTCTTTCGCGCGTAATAATTTGTAGTTTCGCGCCTGAGCCAGTGCTTGCTTCGGGGCAAAGCCCAATGCTGCTACTGTTGTTCCCGCCATACCGCCCGCGCAGATTTTAAAAAATTGTCTGCGACTGACGTCCATTGCTTTCCTCTTTTTTCAGGGGTATTACTGCGCGAGGAAACTAACAGTAAAATTCTGAATCTTTTTGCGCGAAATCAAAAAGAACACGTGTTTGCCACAAAATAATCCGCCTGCGCAAATTGACCTACCTCAATAGCGGTAGAAAAACGCACCACTGCCTGACAGGCCAGTTAAAAAAATGCTATAAAATTCAGCTTAATTTTTAACGGCAAGAGAGACAAAACAGCGAGCATGACACGTCAAAAAGCAACGCTCATAGGGCTAATAGCGATCGTCCTGTGGAGCACGATGGTAGGATTGATTCGCGGTGTCAGTGAGGGACTCGGCCCGGTCGGCGGCGCAGCTGCTATCTATTCATTAAGCGGGCTGCTGTTAATCTTCACGGTTGGATTTCCGCGTATTCGGCAGATCCCGAAAGGCTATTTACTCGCCGGGAGTCTGTTATTCGTCAGCTATGAAATCTGTCTGGCGCTTTCCTTAGGGTATGCGGCGACCCGTCATCAGGCGATTGAAGTGGGGATGGTGAACTATCTATGGCCCAGCCTGACAATTCTCTTTGCCATTCTGTTTAATGGTCAGAAAACCAACTGGCTGATTGTACCAGGATTATTATTAGCCCTGGTCGGCGTCTGCTGGGTGTTAGGCGGTGGCAATGGGTTACATTATGATGAAATTATCAATAATATCACCACCAGCCCATTGAGTTATTTCCTGGCGTTCATTGGGGCGTTTATCTGGGCAGTCTACTGCACAGTAACGAATAAATACGCACGCGGATTTAACGGAATTACCGTTTTTGTCCTGCTAACGGGAGCAAGTCTGTGGGTTTACTATTTTCTTACGCCACAACCAGAAATGGTATTTAGCACGCCCGTCATGATTAAACTCATCTCTGCGGCATTTACCTTAGGATTTGCTTATGCTGCATGGAATGTCGGTATATTACATGGCAACGTCACCATAATGGCGGTAGGTTCGTATTTTACGCCCGTCCTTTCCTCAGCGCTTGCAGCCGTGCTGCTCAGCGCCCCGCTGTCGTTCTCGTTCTGGCAAGGCGCGCTAATGGTCTGCGGCGGTTCCCTGCTCTGCTGGCTGGCGACACGTCGTGGCTAAAATAATTGTCGGGTCTACGGCCCGGCAGTTAATCAGATAAATTCTGACAATATTAAAAAATAAATTTCAAATACCAGAAAGTCATTTTAGTTACATTTAGTAACACATATCTGTCTGTTTAATCCACATTCTGCCCCCGCAGTTACGCTTTCTTATCTATTCTTCTAATCAGCACTTCACCTGATTCATCCTTAATTCTAATAACTGGCTATTGCGCCTTACCTCCTGTTTTGTCTTTTTTTCATTACCAATGTGTGCATGTGAGGAACAATATGGCACTGCAAAATGAGAAAAATAGTCGTTATCTTTTACGCGACTGGAAACCAGAAAATCCGGCCTTCTGGGAAAATAAAGGAAAGCATATTGCACGAAGAAACCTCTGGATATCAGTCAGTTGTCTACTTCTTGCCTTCTGTGTCTGGATGCTATTTAGCGCAGTTACTGTTAATCTCAATAAAATCGGTTTTAATTTTACTACCGATCAACTCTTTTTATTAACCGCATTACCCTCCGTTTCTGGCGCATTATTGCGTGTCCCCTACTCCTTTATGGTGCCTATATTCGGTGGACGCCGATGGACGGTTTTTAGTACTGCAATCCTGATTATTCCTTGCGTCTGGCTCGGAATTGCCGTGCAGAATCCGAATACTCCTTTTGGGATATTTATCGTTATCGCTTTGCTATGCGGTTTTGCAGGTGCGAACTTTGCTTCGAGCATGGGCAATATCAGTTTCTTCTTTCCAAAAGCCAAACAAGGGAGCGCTCTTGGGATTAATGGCGGATTAGGAAACTTAGGTGTAAGTGTAATGCAGCTGGTTGCACCGCTGGTCATTTTTGTCCCCGTATTTGCCTTTCTCGGCGTCAATGGCGTACCGCAGGCCGACGGTTCGGTGATGTCGCTGGCGAATGCCGCATGGATTTGGGTGCCATTACTGGCGATTGCCACGATCGCCGCCTGGTCAGGGATGAATGATATCGCCAGTTCACGCGCCTCAATTGCCGACCAGCTCCCTGTCTTACAACGCCTGCATCTCTGGCTGCTGAGCCTGCTTTACCTTGCCACCTTCGGTTCGTTTATCGGTTTTTCTGCGGGTTTTGCCATGCTGGCAAAAACCCAGTTCCCGGATGTGAATATTCTGCGCCTGGCGTTCTTTGGCCCATTTATCGGTGCCATCGCGCGATCGGTTGGTGGTGCTATTTCCGATAAATTCGGCGGCGTGCGGGTGACGTTGATCAACTTCATTTTTATGGCGATTTTCAGCGCCCTGCTGTTCCTTACCTTACCGGGCACAGGCTCCGGTAATTTCATCGCATTTTACGCCGTATTTATGGGGCTGTTTCTGACCGCGGGTCTGGGAAGTGGTTCTACTTTCCAGATGATCGCCGTCATCTTTCGCCAGATAACAATTTATCGGGTGAAGATGAAAGGCGGTAGTGATGAGCAAGCTCAAAGAGAAGCCGTCACCGAAACGGCAGCCGCTCTGGGCTTTATCTCAGCCATTGGCGCAGTGGGCGGCTTTTTTATTCCGCAGGCGTTTGGCATGTCGCTCAATATGACCGGCTCTCCGGTGGGCGCGATGAAAGTGTTTTTAATCTTCTACATCGTTTGTGTGCTACTGACCTGGCTGGTTTATGGTCGGCGGAAGTTCAGCCAAAAATAAGAGATCGATGCCTGACACGTCTTATCAGGCTACAACCGTGTCGCATCCGACAAGGCATCAGATCCCAATTCATTCCTGGAGCAGGAGTTATGTCATGAGTAAACTTTTGGATCGCTTTCGCTACTTCAAACAAAAGGGCGAAATCTTTGCCGATGGTCACGGACAGGTGATGCATAGCAACCGCGACTGGGAGGACAGCTATCGCCAGCGTTGGCAGTTCGACAAAATCGTGCGTTCCACCCACGGTGTTAACTGTACAGGCTCCTGTAGCTGGAAAATCTACGTTAAAAATGGTCTGGTGACCTGGGAAATCCAACAGACCGATTACCCGCGCACTCGCCCTGACCTGCCGAATCACGAACCTCGCGGCTGCCCGCGTGGCGCAAGTTACTCCTGGTATCTCTACAGCGCGAACCGCCTGAAATACCCGCTCATTCGTAAACGACTGATTGAACTGTGGCGCGAAGCCCTCAAGCAACACAGCGATCCGGTACTGGCGTGGGCATCGATTATGAACGATCCGCAAAAGTGCCTGAGCTACAAACAAGTGCGTGGACGCGGTGGTTTTATCCGCTCCAACTGGCAGGAGCTAAATCAGCTGATTGCCGCCGCTAACGTCTGGACCATCAAAACTTACGGCCCGGATCGCGTTGCCGGTTTCTCGCCGATTCCGGCGATGTCGATGGTTTCTTACGCTGCCGGAACACGCTATCTGTCGCTGTTAGGTGGCACCTGTTTAAGCTTCTACGACTGGTATTGCGACCTGCCGCCCGCCTCGCCGATGACCTGGGGCGAGCAAACCGACGTACCGGAATCTGCCGACTGGTATAACTCCAGTTACATCATCGCCTGGGGGTCTAACGTACCGCAGACACGTACGCCGGACGCCCATTTCTTTACCGAAGTACGCTACAAAGGCACTAAAACCATCGCCATTACCCCTGACTACTCTGAAGTGGCCAAATTGTGCGACCAGTGGCTGGCACCGAAACAAGGCACTGATAGTGCCCTGGCAATGGCAATGGGCCATGTCATTTTAAAAGAGTTTCATCTCGATAATCCCAGCGATTATTTTATCAACTACTGCCGCCGCTACAGCGACATGCCGATGCTGGTAATGCTGGAACCTCGCGACGACGGCAGCTACGTTCCCGGGCGCATGGTCCGCGCATCTGACCTGGTGGATGGACTGGGCGAAAGCAATAATCCGCAGTGGAAAACCGTGGCAGTTAATACCGCAGGTGAATTGGTAGTGCCGAACGGTTCGATTGGTTTTCGTTGGGGAGAAAAAGGCAAATGGAACCTGGAATCCATTGCCGCCGGTACGGAAACCGAATTGTCGTTAACCCTGCTCGGTCAACATGACGCCGTTGCAGGCGTGGCCTTCCCCTACTTTGGAGGCATTGAAAATCCGCATTTTCGCAGCGTAAAACACAATCCTGTCCTGGTGCGCCAATTGCCCGTTAAAAATCTGACATTAGCCGATGGTAGCACCTGTCCGGTGGTCAGCGTTTATGATCTGGTACTGGCAAATTACGGCCTCGATCGCGGGCTGGAAGATGAAAACAGCGCGAAAGATTACGCTGAAATCAAACCTTACACCCCTGCCTGGGGCGAGCAAATTACCGGCGTACCGCGCCAGTATATTGAAACCATCGCCCGTGAATTTGCCGATACCGCTCATAAAACGCATGGGCGCTCGATGATTATTCTCGGCGCAGGTGTTAACCACTGGTATCACATGGACATGAACTACCGCGGGATGATCAATATGCTGATCTTCTGCGGTTGTGTCGGGCAAAGCGGCGGCGGCTGGGCGCACTATGTCGGTCAGGAAAAACTGCGCCCACAAACCGGCTGGTTGCCGCTGGCCTTTGCGTTCGACTGGAACCGTCCACCGCGCCAGATGAACAGCACCTCGTTTTTCTACAATCACTCCAGCCAGTGGCGCTATGAAAAAGTCACCGCGCAGGAATTGCTCTCACCGCTCGCCGATGCCAGTAAATACAGCGGTCACCTGATTGATTTCAACGTTCGCGCCGAACGTATGGGCTGGCTCCCTTCTGCGCCGCAGCTGGGGCGTAACCCGCTCTCCCTGAAAGCTGAAGCCGACAAGGCCGGATTATCCCCCACAGAATTTACCGCCCAGGCGCTGAAATCGGGCGATTTACGTATGGCCTGCGAACAACCAGATAGCGGCAGCAATCATCCGCGTAATTTGTTTGTCTGGCGTTCTAACCTGCTTGGCTCCTCCGGCAAAGGCCACGAGTATATGCAGAAGTATCTGCTGGGGACCGAAAGCGGGATTCAGGGAGAGGAACTCGGTGCCAGCGACGGGATCAAACCAGAAGAAGTCGAGTGGCAAACTGCGGCGATTGAAGGCAAGCTCGACCTGCTGGTGACGCTCGATTTCCGCATGTCCAGTACCTGCCTGTTCTCCGATATCGTTCTGCCCACCGCCACCTGGTACGAAAAAGACGATATGAATACCTCGGATATGCATCCGTTTATTCATCCGCTTTCTGCGGCGGTCGATCCGGCGTGGGAATCACGCAGCGACTGGGAAATCTACAAAGGTATCGCTAAAGCCTTTTCGCAAGTGTGCGTGGGGCATCTCGGCAAAGAAACCGACGTGGTATTACAACCACTGCTGCATGACTCCCCGGCAGAGCTTTCACAGCCGTGTGAAGTGCTCGACTGGCGCAAAGGCGAGTGCGATCTGATTCCAGGCAAAACCGCGCCGAATATTGTGGCGGTGGAGCGCGACTACCCTGCTACCTATGAACGCTTTACCTCGCTCGGGCCATTGATGGACAAACTTGGCAACGGAGGTAAAGGGATTTCGTGGAATACCCAGGATGAAATTGATTTCCTCGGTAAACTCAATTACACCAAGCGTGATGGCCCGGCACAGGGGCGTCCGCTGATTGATACCGCGATTGATGCCTCAGAAGTGATTCTGGCGCTGGCACCGGAAACCAACGGCCATGTTGCAGTCAAAGCGTGGCAAGCGCTGGGCGAGATCACCGGACGCGAACATACCCATCTGGCGCTGCACAAAGAGGACGAGAAGATTCGCTTTCGCGATATTCAGGCGCAGCCGCGTAAAATTATCTCCAGCCCCACATGGTCTGGTCTGGAAAGCGATCACGTCTCCTATAATGCGGGATACACCAACGTTCATGAGCTAATTCCGTGGCGCACACTGTCGGGCCGTCAACAGCTTTATCAGGATCATCCGTGGATGCGTGCCTTTGGTGAAAGCCTGGTGGCTTATCGCCCGCCTATCGACACCCGCAGTGTCAGTGAAATGCGCCAAATCCCGCCAAACGGCTTCCCGGAAAAAGCCCTTAACTTCCTGACACCGCACCAGAAATGGGGCATTCACTCAACCTACAGTGAAAACCTGCTAATGCTGACGCTCTCTCGCGGTGGACCGATTGTCTGGATCAGCGAAACCGATGCCCGTGAACTGACCATTGTCGATAACGACTGGGTGGAAGTGTTTAACGCCAATGGCGCGCTGACGGCCCGCGCGGTGGTCAGCCAGCGTGTACCGCCGGGCATGACCATGATGTATCACGCTCAGGAACGCATTATGAATATTCCTGGTTCGGAAGTAACCGGCATGCGCGGCGGCATTCATAACTCGGTCACCCGCGTTTGTCCGAAACCAACACATATGATTGGCGGTTACGCGCAGCTGGCCTGGGGCTTTAACTACTACGGCACTGTCGGCTCTAACCGCGACGAATTCATCATGATCCGCAAGATGAAGAACGTTAACTGGCTGGATGATGAAGGTCGCGATCAGGTTCAGGAGGCGAAAAAATGAAAATACGTTCGCAAGTCGGCATGGTGCTTAACCTCGATAAATGTATCGGCTGCCATACCTGTTCGGTGACCTGTAAAAACGTCTGGACCGGTCGCGAAGGCATGGAGTACGCATGGTTTAACAACGTCGAAACCAAACCGGGCATTGGTTATCCGAAAAACTGGGAAGATCAGGATGAGTGGCAAGGTGGCTGGGTGCGTGATGTGAATGGCAAGATACGCCCGCGTCTGGGCAGCAAGATGGGCGTAATAACCAAAATTTTCGCCAACCCGGTAGTGCCGCAGATTGACGATTACTACGAACCTTTCACCTTCGACTACGAACATTTGCATAGCGCGCCGGAAGGCAAACATATTCCCACCGCCCGTCCGCGTTCACTGATTGACGGCAAACGGATGGACAAAGTGATCTGGGGCCCAAACTGGGAAGAACTGCTGGGCGGCGAATTTGAAAAACGAGCCCGCGACCGCAACTTCGAGGCCATGCAAAAGGAGATGTACGGGCAGTTTGAAAACACCTTCATGATGTACCTGCCGCGCCTGTGCGAACACTGCCTCAATCCCAGCTGCGTGGCGACCTGCCCCAGCGGCGCTATCTACAAACGCGAAGAAGACGGCATTGTGCTGATTGATCAGGATAAATGCCGTGGCTGGCGTTTGTGCATTAGCGGTTGTCCGTACAAAAAAATCTACTTCAACTGGAAAAGCGGCAAGTCAGAAAAATGTATCTTCTGTTATCCGCGAATTGAGTCCGGTCAGCCAACAGTCTGCTCCGAAACCTGCGTGGGTCGCATCCGGTATCTGGGCGTGCTGCTCTACGACGCCGACCGCATCGAAGAAGCAGCGAGTACCGAACGAGAGGTCGATCTCTATGAACGCCAGTGCGAAGTGTTCCTCGATCCGCACGATCCCTCAGTGATCGAAGAAGCCCTGAAACAAGGTATTCCACAAAACGTGATTGACGCTGCCCAGCGTTCGCCTGTCTACAAAATGGCGATGGACTGGAAACTGGCGCTACCGCTGCACCCTGAATACCGCACCCTGCCGATGGTCTGGTACGTTCCTCCGCTGTCACCGATTCAGTCCTACGCTGATGCGGGAGGTTTGCCGAAAAGCGAAGGCGTGCTGCCCGCCATCGAAAGCCTGCGTATTCCGGTGCAATATCTCGCCAATATGTTGAGTGCCGGTGATACCGGTCCGGTACTGCGGGCGCTGAAACGGATGATGGCGATGCGCCACTATATGCGTTCACAAACCGTGGAAGGCGTTACTGATACTCGTGCCATCGACGAAGTAGGTCTGAGCGTCGCCCAGGTCGAAGAGATGTATCGTTACCTCGCCATTGCCAACTATGAAGATCGTTTCGTCATCCCGACAAGCCATCGGGAAATGGCGGGCGATGCCTTCGCAGAACGCAACGGCTGCGGTTTTACCTTTGGCGACGGTTGCCACGGTTCGGACAGCAAATTCAACCTGTTCAACAGTAGCCGTATCGATGCCATCAACATCACCGAAGTGCGCGACAAAGCGGAGGGCGAATAATGCAGATCCTCAAAGTGCTCGGCCTGTTGATGGAGTACCCAGACGAGTTGTTGTGGGAGTGTAAGGACGACGCGCTGGCGCTTATCCGCCGCGACGCGCCGATGCTCACCGATTTTGCACTCGACCTGCTCAACGCCCCGCTGCTGGATAAACAGGCCGAATGGTGTGAAGTGTTTGACCGCGGGCGCACCACGTCGCTGCTGCTGTTTGAACATGTTCATGCCGAGTCCCGCGATCGCGGCCAGGCAATGGTGGACCTGCTGGCGGAGTATGAAAAGGTCGGTCTGCAACTGAATTGTAGGGAACTGCCCGATTATCTACCGCTGTATCTGGAGTATTTAAGCGTACTTCCGGACGATCAGGCGAAAGAAGGATTACTCAACGTTGCGCCGATCCTCACCCTGCTTGGCGGACGCTTAAAACAACGCGAGGCACCGTGGTACGCGTTATTTGACGCCCTGTTGCAACTGGCAGGAAGCCCTCTGTCAAGTGACAGTGTCACAAAACAGATTCGCAGTGAAGAGCGTGACGACACCCGCCAGGCGCTGGATGCGGTGTGGGAAGAAGAACAGGTGAAGTTTATTGAAGATAACGCCACGGCGTGTGACAGCTCGCCGCTTAATCAATATCAGCGACGCTTTAGCCAGGATGTCGCGCCGCAGTATGTCGACATCAGTGCGGGAGGTGGGAAATGATTCAGTATCTGAACGTCTTTTTTTACGATATCTACCCGTACTTGTGTGGCACGGTTTTTATCCTTGGAAGCTGGCTGCGCTACGACTACGGGCAGTACACCTGGCGCGCCGCCTCCAGCCAGATGCTGGATAAACGCGGGATGGTGCTGTGGTCAAACTTGTTCCATATCGGCATTTTGGGGATTTTCTTCGGGCACCTGTTCGGCATGTTAACGCCACACTGGATGTACGCGTGGTTTCTGCCGGTGGCGGTAAAACAGCAGATGGCGATGATCCTCGGCGGAATATGCGGGGTATTGACGCTGATTGGCGGTGCGGGGCTACTGGTGCGTCGTTTAACAAATCCGCGTATCAGGGCGACGTCTTCTGGTGCGGATATCCTGATCCTCGCCATTTTGTTAATTCAGTGCATTCTCGGGTTAACCACCATTCCTTTTTCAGCACAACATCCGGACGGCAGTGAAATGATGAAGCTGGTGGGCTGGGCGCAAAGCATTGTCACTTTCCAGGGCGGTGCATCTACGCATCTTGATGGTGTCGCCTTTATATTCCGCGTTCATCTGGTGCTTGGAATGACCATCTTCCTGCTCTTCCCGTTCACCCGACTGGTGCATGTCTGGAGCGCGCCGTTTGAGTACTTTACTCGTCGGTATCAGATTGTGCGTTCGCGGCGTTAATTCTCACGCGGGCCGGATAGCCCTTCGCTCTCCGGCCACTTGCAGGCTATGATAGTTCTCCAGCCACAGGAGAACGTTAATGAAACCGCAAGTGTACCACGTCGATGCTTTTACCTCTCAACCGTTTCGCGGCAATTCTGCCGGTGTTGTTTTCCCCGCCGATAATCTCAGTGAAGCGCAAATGCAGCTTATCGCCCGCGAGTTAGGTCATTCGGAAACTGCTTTTCTGCTGCACAGCGACGACAGCGATGTGCGCATCCGCTACTTTACGCCAACGGTTGAAGTGCCAATTTGCGGTCACGCGACGGTGGCTGCGCACTATGTACGTTCAAAGGTATTAGGTTTGGGAAATTGCACGGTCTGGCAAACGTCGCTGGCAGGAAAACATCGTGTGACTATCGAAAAGCAAAATGATGATTATCGTATTTCGCTGGAACAAGGTACGCCAGGCTTTGAGCCACCACTGACAGGTGAAACACGTGCAGCGATTATCAACGCGCTTCATCTCACTGAGGACGATATTCTGCCAGGCTTGCCAATTCAGGTGGCAACAACAGGACACTCAAAAGTGATGATCCCGTTGAAACCAGAAGTGGATATCGACGCCCTTTCGCCTGATCTTGCTGCGTTGACCGCTATCAGCAAACAGATTGGCTGCAATGGTTTCTTCCCGTTCCAGATCCGCCCAGGCAAAAGCGAAACCGACGGTCGCATGTTCTCGCCTGCGATTGGTATTGTGGAAGATCCGGTGACCGGGAATGCCAATGGTCCGATGGGCGCATGGTTAGTACATCACAACGTATTGCCCCACGATGGCAACGTGTTGCGTGTTAAAGGCCATCAGGGGCGCGCATTGGGGCGTGATGGTGTAATTGATGTGACGGTGACAATTCGCGATAACCAACCGGAGAAAGTTACCATTTCCGGCACGGCGGTGATTCTATTCCATGCTGAATGGGCCATTGATTTTTGATGCCGTTGCCTGATGCGCTTCGCTTATCAGGCCTACAACCGGACTAATGTAGGCCGGATAAGGCATTTACGCCACATCCGGCAACCTGACATAAATTATTTTCCCGCCTCCGGGTGCGTATCAAACGCCGCCATCACCAGCGCTAACTCATCCACAGTAAAGCCATGTTTCGCATCATCTACGCCCAGACCAAACTGTTCCTGCATCACGGCATATAACGACGCCACATCTGGTAGATTTCGCTGCTCAACTGCGTGCCCATTTTCATAATGGGTAAAATGAAAATTGGTCAGCGTTAGCTTGCCACCGTCCGGCAAATGGCGACACATCAGCAAATGATGGCGAAAATGCGACTGCGGCCAGTGCGCCGACCAGAAATTGCCTATCACATAATCGCTTTGTTGCTGCTCGCAGAGATCAAAACGGTACATCGACTGCCAGTGCTGATGATGATTAAACTGCAATACCCAATCATCACCCTCTTGCAACAACCGATACTCTCCGTGTGGCGTGGTTTGCATGATATCCGGCATTAAACGAATCGGCGCGGTTAGCGTCTGCCCACCGAAACCGACATCAGCAATCCATTTTTCCCCTTCCAGTTCCACCAACAGCAAACGATGGGTGCGCGGCGGTAATGCTGGCGGATTTGATAACACTACGCGACCTAACAAGCTGCGAACGTTAAACCCCAGCTCGCGTAACACCCGCTCAAACACGCCATTCTGCTCAAAACAGTAACCGCCACGACGGGCTATCACCAGTTTCTCTTCCAGCGATTGATCATCAAGCTGTATTTCCCTCGGCAGCAAAACGTCGAGATTTTCAAACGGAATGGTGCAATTGTGTTTCAGGTGCAATGCACGCAGCGTATCAATATTGGCCGCAGCAGCTCCCAACCAGTTAATACGGGCAAAATAATGATTCAGAATGGGCGTCATCAGGCGTTTCCCTTAGTGGTTTTCTCAACTTATAACCTGGAATAGACGCCGCACTGGCTATTTTGTGCGATCGCGGACATGCATCACGTTCGCAAATCGCCAATCCCGTTAATTTCGTTACTTATTGCGTTACGAGCTACGCTTTTAAAACACCCTTCATAGCGAGGCGATATCGTGAGCCAATTCATTCCCGTCGAATTACACCATGCCAGCTGTCTGTTAAATCATGGCCCAACTGTCATGATCACCAGTTTCGATGAGCAATCCCAGCGGCGTAACATTATGGCAGCAGCCTGGTCGATGCCCGTAGAGTTTGAACCGCCACGCGTGGCGATTGTGGTAGATAAATCGACATGGACCAGGGAGTTGATTGAAGGTAACGGTAAATTTGGCATCGTTATCCCGGGCGTTGCGGCGACTAACTGGACGTGGGCGGTGGGAAGTGTGTCGGGTCGTGAAGAAGATAAGTTTAATTGCTACGGCATTCCGGTAGTGAGAGGCCCGGTGCTTGGTTTGCCGCTGGTCGAGGAAAAATGTCTGGCGTGGATGGAGTGTCGCCTGCTACCTGCGACTTCCGCGCAAGAAAAATACGATACGCTATTTGGCGAAGTGGTATCTGCAGCGGCAGACGCACGAGTATTTGTCGAAGGCCGCTGGCAGTTTGATGATGATAAGCTCAATACGTTGCATCATTTAGGTGCTGGCATGTTTGTTACCAGTGGTAAGCGAGTTACGGCAGGTTAAGCATTACATGCTGTAACCGGGTTTCTTTATCAAAGCCTCCATTTGGGGCGCGATTTCGGCCAGGGCAAGATTACGAAAGCCCGCTCCCCGCAAGGACTGACGCGAGATAGTTTCTGTCCATGGCTGCTTTTCGCATCTTACGTCTTAACCCTGCCTTGAATACCTTATCATTCGTTAAAATATTAATAGCGATGTGCCGTATCCCTGAAAATAATTCTGCGGCGTTTCCTCTTCTTATTTTGCAGTCGTCTTCATTCATTACCACGTCCAGACGCCAGTGCAGCTTATTCTCCACGTGCCAGTGGTTTCGGATTGCTGTGGCGAACTTCTCTGCGGTTAAATCAGCAGAACTGATATAATATCTGACCGTCATTTCTGGCTCTTTCTTTTGTTCTGCTATTATGGACCGAAAGGAGACTGCCACGCATAATTTCTTCAGTCCTTTCCATTCGAACGTGAAATCAATAAGTTCATCAGGGACATCGCAAACAATATGAAGACGGATTTCTTCTCTGCCGTGACTCTTTTCACTAATGGCGTAACTGTCATGTTCTGGATTATTTAATTCTTTCAGTGGAAATTTTTCCTCAAAGGCTTTATTAAGCCGCCCCTGATTTCCTTTTACAGCGAATAAATAATCACCGCCCTGTTTTTGTATCTTCTCTGCAATATCTTTCTGGCAACCCATCGCATCAGTTGTGATGATTTTTCCTTTAATATCCAGCATGTTAAGAAGTTCAGGGATAGGTGTAATTTCATTGGATTTCTCATCCGTCCTGATCTGTCCGATGACCAGACTGTGCATTGTTGAGAACGCACTAATGACATGAATCGCTCCCTTGCGGCGACTCTTGTCATAAGAATGCCGGAGTGTTTTTCCATCAATTGCGATGACGTCTTTATCATCTGAAGAATGGCAGTCACGCATCCAGTTAATAAAGCACTCGTGAAATTTTGCAGGACTGATACAGGATACAACTCTGGCAATGGTATCGTGAACAGGAATACCATTATCAAAATCACCATATTGCTTCAAAAAATCGAGATGTGTTTCCCCAAAATCCTCTATATCTTCCCAGCCTTCTGCACCCGAAATAACGGCACAAATAGTCAACAGTAGAATATCCGATAATTTATGTTCCACTTTCCAGGCTTGTCTGTAATCGGGGATAATAGAAATATGTTCCATCAATTTTTTAAGTTCCATTTTGTTCTCCTTAATTATGTAAGGAGTATTTGATCATGTATAAGCAATAAAAAACAGCTTCAGGTAATGAGGAATATCTCAATTTTTAAACATAAAATGCGAATTATTTAGTACAAAAAAGCAGCGTTACGTGATCTTTCCCTGATATCTTAATCTGCACATAGCCATCTTAACGTTATGCCCCATACATTAGTAATGTAAATTAAGAATTCGGAATATATTAAATTCACTTCATAAATTAATATTGAGAATGATATACACATTAATTATATTGAAGTAATGTTTTAAGAGTTGTAATGCCCATGGAACAGGACTAATTCCAGAAACTCCTGTTGGGCAATAGCGCGTTTATCACCCTACATGCCTCTTACATTTTTTAGCCTTTTCTGTAATGTCGGCAATTGGCTCATTTAATCAGCAATTGTATTGGTATTTGGCGTATTACCCCTGAAACCCATCATGTGCTAGCCCCTCACTATTCATTGAGCCAACCACGCCAGTGTCCACTGCAACCACTGGCGTTCAGAGCGACGAACGAGTGGCGCAAGAGTAGGACTGCAGTCAGGTATCATCAAACCAATAGTGGTTGTTTCCGTCATAATTTCATCAGGTTGCTATTTTGTCGCCAGCCGACTTTATCCCCACATATTTATAGCGGGATTATTTTGCATCGTTACATGATAAAAGGTAGGATTCTGCGCCGACAGTTATACCCATAAAGAATAATGGTGAATCTTGTCATCGCCAGGATGAATAAACATTGTTCATGGCAACTTATATGACTTTTTCATTAAAGCAATCAGGGAGAGCAATGAGTAAACACAACACCGACACTTCAGATCAACACGCCGCGAAACGCCGCTGGCTTAATGCCCACGAAGAGGGGTATCACAAAGCGATGGGCAATCGCCAGGTACAGATGATCGCCATTGGCGGCGCGATTGGTACGGGTTTGTTTTTAGGCGCGGGGGCGCGACTGCAAATGGCGGGGCCCGCACTGGCACTGGTCTATTTGATCTGCGGCCTGTTTTCGTTTTTTATTTTGCGTGCATTGGGTGAGCTGGTGTTACACCGCCCTTCCAGTGGCAGTTTTGTCTCTTATGCCCGTGAGTTTTTGGGTGAGAAGGCCGCTTATGTTGCTGGCTGGATGTACTTCATCAACTGGGCGATGACGGGGATTGTTGATATTACCGCCGTCGCTCTGTATATGCATTACTGGGGCGCGTTTGGCGGCGTGCCGCAGTGGGTCTTTGCGCTCGCTGCACTGACCATCGTTGGCACCATGAATATGATCGGTGTGAAATGGTTTGCGGAGATGGAGTTCTGGTTTGCGCTTATTAAAGTGCTCGCCATTGTAACCTTTTTGGTCGTGGGTACAGTGTTCCTCGGTAGCGGTCAGCCGCTGGATGGCAACACCACTGGCTTTCATTTAATCACCGATAATGGCGGCTTCTTCCCCCACGGTTTGCTGCCTGCGCTGGTGTTGATTCAGGGCGTAGTGTTTGCTTTTGCCTCCATTGAAATGGTGGGTACAGCGGCCGGAGAATGTAAAGATCCGCAGACCATGGTACCTAAAGCGATTAACAGTGTGATTTGGCGTATTGGTCTGTTTTACGTCGGCTCCGTGGTGTTGCTGGTTATGTTATTGCCGTGGAGCGCATATCAGGCGGGGCAAAGTCCGTTCGTGACGTTTTTCTCTAAACTGGGTGTGCCATATATAGGCAGCATTATGAACATTGTGGTGCTGACCGCTGCCCTCTCCAGCCTGAATTCAGGTCTGTACTGCACCGGGCGTATTCTGCGCTCGATGGCGATGGGCGGTTCCGCACCGAGTTTTATGGCGAAAATGAGTCGTCAGCATGTGCCGTATGCCGGGATTCTGGCGACACTGGTTGTGTATGTCGTCGGCGTATTCCTCAACTATCTGGTGCCGTCACGCGTATTTGAGATTGTGTTGAACTTCGCGTCGCTGGGAATCATCGCTTCATGGGCGTTTATCATCGTTTGCCAGATGCGCCTGCGTAAAGCGATTAAAGAAGGCAAAGCAGCGGATGTCAGTTTTAAACTGCCTGGCGCGCCCTTCACTTCCTGGCTGACATTACTGTTTTTACTGAGTGTCCTGGTGCTGATGGCGTTCGATTACCCGAACGGGACTTATACCATCGCGGCGCTGCCGATTATCGGTATTCTGCTGGTTATAGGCTGGTTTGGTGTGCGCAAACGCGTTGCTGAAATTCACAGCACTGCGCCAGTCGTCGAGGAAGATGAAGAAAAACAGGACATTGTGTTTAAGCCTGAAACGGCGAGTTAATTGCAAAATTGCCCGGCTACGTGCCGGGCAAATTCAGACTACTGACGAAGGTGCCGGATGCGGCGTGATAAAAGTCAGGCAATTCTTTCCGTTTTCACCCTCGCCATATCTATTACAGCGCAATACGAATCACATCGTCCGGCTGGGTAGCTTCCTGCTGTTTAGTGGATTTTTGTTTCACACTGACATACAGCGTTTTGCCATCGGCAGACAGCGCCAGACTGTTCGGATGAGTCGGCGTATCGAACGTTTTCACCACTTTATAGCTTTTCGCGTCAATCACACTGACTTTACCTGCCTGACGATGCGTCACGTAGGCTTCATTACGCGCTGGGTTAAACAGCACAGCCAGTGATTCCGGTGCCGCAACCTTCGCCAGAATATTGCCATTACGGGTATCGACCACTAACACTTCTGCCGCTTTAGAATCGGTGATAAATGCACGCTGATTGGTGGTATCAAGGCTGATGTTGATAAAGAAGTGCTCTTTGCCGTCATCCAGCAGCTTTTTACGGCTGAGGATTTTATTGTCGGTGGTGTCGATGGTAATCAATTCGCCGTCAGCGTTAGTGGTGTAAAGACGTTTGCCTTTGCTATCCAGCGCCAGACCGGTACTCATTTTACCGGTGTTCTGGATGGCGGTTTTCAGTTTGATATTCTCGCCATCAACGACCCAAATCACGCTCTCTTTACCAATACCACTGATGTAAACGGTGTTCGTGGTATCGTCAGCTACCAGCTCACGTGGTTGCAACGGGCGTACCTCTTCCGTGCGCTTACGATCATCCAGCACCAGACGTCCTTTCACTTCGCCCGTTTTGGCATCTATCGCCGTGACCGCACTATTTACGGTGTTACCAAACCACAACGTCTGAGTCGTGTTATTGATGGTGGCACCAAACGGCTTGAGATCGTTATGGATCGCCTGCGTCACTTCCAGAGTAACCGGATCAAGACGATAAACCACGCCGCCTTTATCCAGTTTGCGGCTTTGCGAAGTGGCAATCCACAGCGCGTTTTCTTGCTGGCTATAAGCCATTTCGTAGGCACCTTTACCTACCGCTTTACGCAGCATTTCTTCTGCGGCCTGCGTACTGAATGATGAAGCAACGAGCAATGAACCTAACAGTAATGAACCACGCAGGCGCGATGAAAACAGATGACGTAAATGCATGACGACTCCCTTTGATGAACCGATATTTTTGCTGCTTCACAATGCTTCGCTAAGCGTAATCATCGTTACGCCCTTGTTATAAATGGGAATGGTAATCATTATTTTCTCAAATGTGGAGCATTTCTTACCGTTATGACTACAATTTTCTCAATTACTTAACGTATTGTGCCGTTTTGTTTTCCATAAATTTACAATTTTATTACCATGACGGTGTTTTCCCATTCTTAACCTGGCTTTTTTCATGAAGATTTTTTCCGTCCGACAGACCGTTTTGCCCGCACTGCTTGTCCTTTCCCCCGTTGTTTTTGCCGCTGATGAACAGACCATGATTGTCAGTGCCGCACCGCAGGTGGTTTCAGAACTGGATACCCCAGCAGCCGTGAGCGTGGTGGATGGCGAGGAGATGCGCCTGGCAACACCGCGCATTAACTTGTCTGAATCACTGACCGGAGTGCCTGGTTTACAGGTACAAAACCGACAGAACTATGCGCAAGATTTACAGCTGTCGATTCGCGGATTTGGCTCCCGCTCCACTTACGGAATTCGCGGTATTCGCCTGTATGTGGACGGTATTCCCGCTACCATGCCCGACGGACAAGGGCAGACATCTAACATCGATTTAAGCAGTGTGCAAAATGTGGAAGTGCTGCGTGGCCCCTTCTCTGCTCTGTATGGCAACGCGTCTGGCGATGTAATGAATGTCACCACCCAGACCGGACAACAGCCACCAACCATTGAAGCCAGTAGTTACTACGGCAGTTTTGGCAGCTGGCGCTATGGGCTGAAAGCAACGGGCGCAACGGGCGACGGCACACAACCCGGCGATGTCGATTACACCGTCGCAACCACACGTTTTACGACCCACGGCTATCGTGACCATAGTGGCGCACAGAAAAATTTAGCCAATGCCAAACTGGGCGTACGCATTGATGACGCCAGCAAATTAAGCCTGATTTTCAATAGTGTGGATATCAAAGCAGATGACCCAGGTGGGCTAACCGAAGCAGAATGGAAGGCGAATCCACAACAAGCGCCTCGTGCAGAACAGTACGACATGCGAAAAACCATCAAGCAAACTCAGGCTGGGTTGCGCTATGAGCGTAGCCTGAGCGCACAAGATGATATGAGTGTGATGATGTATGCCGGAGAGCGAGAAACGACCCAGTACCAGTCAATCCCCATGGCCCCGCAACTTAACCCGTCACATGCGGGCGGCGTGATTACCCTGCAACGCCATTACCAGGGGATAGACAGCCGCTGGACACACCGTGGTGAACTGGGCGTTCCAGTCACGTTCACAACCGGCCTGAACTACGAAAACATGAGTGAAAACCGCAAGGGTTACAATAACTTCCGCCTGAATCGCGGCGTGCCGGAATACGGGCAAAAAGGTGAGTTGCGCCGCGACGAACGCAATTTGATGTGGAACGTCGATCCCTATTTACAAACCCAGTGGCAACTGACCGACAAACTTTCGCTGGATGCTGGCGTGCGCTACAGCTCCGTGTGGTTTGATTCCAACGATCATTACGTTACTCCGGGTAACGGCGATGACAGCGGTGATGCCAGTTATCACAAATGGCTACCTGCCGGATCGTTAAAATATGCAATGACCGATGCCTGGAATGTCTATCTGGCAGCCGGGCGCGGTTTTGAAACGCCGACGATTAATGAACTGTCTTATCGCGCTGATGGACAAAGCGGTATGAACTTTGGTTTAAAACCCTCCACCAACGATACAATTGAGATCGGCAGTAAAACGCGTATTGGTGATGGACTGCTTAGTCTCGCATTGTTCCAGACCGACACCGATGATGAAATTGTTGTCGATAGCAGTAGCGGTGGGCGTACGACTTACAAAAATGCCGGAAAGACCCGTCGTCAAGGCGCTGAACTGGCATGGGATCAACGTTTCGCGGGAGATTTTCGCGTAAAAGCGTCCTGGACCTGGCTTGATGCGACCTATCGCAGCAATGTCTGCAATGAACAGGATTGTAACGGTAACCGGATGCCAGGGATCGCCCGTAATATGGGCTTTGCGTCGATAGGTTATATACCGGAAGATGGTTGGTATGCAGGCACGGAAGCGCGTTATATGGGCGATATTATGGCAGATGATGAAAATACGGCCAAAGCGCCTTCTTATACACTCGTCGGCTTATTCACCGGGTATAAATACAATTACCACAATTTAACCGTGGATTTATTTGGTCGTGTCGATAATTTATTCGATAAAGAATACGTTGGTTCTGTCATTGTCAATGAGTCAAACGGGCGATATTACGAACCTGCGCCCGGACGAAATTATGGTGTCGGCATAAATATTGCGTGGCGATTTGAGTAATTATCTTTAAGCCCGGTATTTGCCGGGCGTATTTTATTTATCGGCTGTATTGCTGGCACAACATAGCAACGTTTTTTTGCATAGTGAGGTTTTCGACAGCCAGAGCAACTGCCATTAACTCCAGTTCGTAGCGGATCCGATTGATTTCATTTAATTGACGTTTTCCCACTTCCGGAACTGTAAATGCTTGCGCTGGTGCGACAAAGAGCGCATTTACCGAAACCAGACGTAAGGAACCGGCGCGCCATGCGGACGCGAGGACAGAACCCAACATCGGTTACGCTGCGTTTGTTGCCCCATAATGCTCTCCTGTGCTTTTGGCATGAATCCATCAATAGTAGCAGGCTCACAGGATTGGTTTTGTTTGCAGCCGTCACATCCCCTCTGCAACACGCAATAATTTCATAGAGGAATCCGTTGCTTCGGGCTGTTTTCGATAGTATTGATAACATCATCATCATTATTTTATCGAGGCCAGACATGTCCATCCGTTTTGCCCGCAAAGCCGACTGTGCTGCAATTGCGGAAATTTATAACCACGCCGTGTTGTATACGGCGGCTATCTGGAATGACCAAACGGTGGATGCGGATAACCGCATTGCCTGGTTTGAAGCGCGGACCATAGCAGGTTATCCGGTGCTGGTGAGTGAAGAAGATGGCGTAGTGACGGGATATGCCTCGTTTGGCGACTGGCGTAGTTTTGATGGTTTTCGCCATACCGTGGAACATTCGGTTTATGTCCATCCCGATCATCAGGGGAAAGGTCTGGGGCGTAAATTGTTAAGCCGATTAATTGATGAAGCGCGGGATTGCGGGAAGCATGTCATGGTCGCCGGGATCGAATCGCAAAATCAGGCCTCGCTGCATCTGCACCAGTCGCTGGGATTTGTCGTCACCGCGCAAATGCCGCAGGTAGGCACTAAATTTGGGCGCTGGCTGGATCTGACATTTATGCAGTTGCAACTCGACGAGCGCACTGAACCGGACGCGATTGGATGAATCAGTCACTTACCCTTGCCTTTTTGATTGCAGCCGGGATTGGTCTGGTAGTCCAGAACACGCTGATGGTGCGCATCACCCAGACCTCCTCTACCATTCTCATCGCCATGTTGCTGAACTCACTGGTGGGGATTGTGCTCTTTGTTTCTATTTTATGGTTTAAACAAGGCATGGCGGGGTTTGGCGAACTGGTGTCCAGCGTGCGCTGGTGGACACTTATACCTGGCTTGCTGGGATCGTTTTTTGTCTTCGCCAGTATCAGCGGATATCAGAATGTGGGAGCGGCGACAACTATTGCAGTACTGGTCGCCAGCCAGCTGATTGGCGGTCTGGTGCTGGATATCTTCCGCAGCCATGGCGTACCACTTCGGGCGTTGATCGGCCCAATTTGTGGCGCAATTTTACTTGTGGTTGGCGCCTGGCTGGTGGCCAGACGCTCATTTTAATCAGAGGATGGTACCGCCTTTGGTTAACTGTTCGTGGCGCGCTTCCATATCTTCTTTATGTTTGCGACCGTGATGAGCAATAGCGGTGCGCAAACGCTGCTGCTGGGTGTAGCGATCTTCCCGACTTAACTCCGCGTCATCGCTCAGGGCGATTAATAATTCGTTCATATGGGCAATGACGCTCTCTTCAATCGCGGCATCCACGCGCGCGATGACTTCATCCAGATGCGACATACTTTCTCCTTAGCCACTTGTGAAATTTATCGATTCATCCAAATGATATAAGTCTGCGTGGTGCCGTCAAGCCAGTGCATAAGATTTAAAACAGAGAAAACAACAGCGCCACCGGGAAACTCATCGGCCATGTTGCCCCCACCAGAAAGGCGCTTAAGAGACGGATGCGTTTCTTATCATGAGAAAGAAACCAGGTGATAAGAAATGCGATTGCTGCCATAACCGCATAGAAAACAAGCATGTGTTGATAGAGAGACATGTACGGGCGTCCAGCCAGATGAATAAAACGCGCGCAAATATGCGTCATTTTTTGACGTGCATCAAGTTTTTTTCACCAGTTTGAGAAAAAATCATCAAACAGCAACTTGCCCTTATCCATCTTCAGAATGAGTATTATTGCGGATTTTCTTAACCCGTACTATACACATAGGGGCAATGATAAAAGGTGGCAAAAATGAATGTTTCCAGTAGAACTGTAGTACTGATAAATGTCTTTGCTGCTGTTGGTTTGTTTACTCTTATCTCTATGAGATTTGGCTGGTTTATTTGATGTAGTGATTTTGCACGCAGCACGTACTGTCAGAGAAATCAGTGCTCTGACAGTACGCAAGATCATCTCATACTCTTACGATCTGCAATATTATCCTTAATGTTTAACCATGACGTGGCGGACGACGGTGTAATCCTCCAGCCCATAAAGTGACATATCCTTGCCGTAACCAGAAAGTTTCTGCCCACCGTGCGGCATTTCACTTACCAGCATGAAATGGGTATTGACCCAGGTACAACCATATTGCAGCCGCGCGCTGACGCGATGCGCCCTGCCCACATCTTTCGTCCATACCGAAGATGCAAGTCCGTACTGACTGTCATTCGCCCAGTTCACCACCTGTTCTTCGCTGTCGAAGAGCGTAACACTCACTACCGGACCAAATACCTCTTTTTGCACGATGGCATCATCCTGTAATGCGCCAGCCAGCAGCGTCGGCGCATAGTAATAGCCATTACCCTTGCGCTTTTCACCGCCAGTGATCACTTTGATGTGCCCTGTCGCTTTCGCCTCTTCTACCGCCTTGCTGACGCGTTCGAGATGCGCCAGCGAGCTTAAAGGTCCAAGCTCCGTAGACTCGTCATCCGGCGAACCCGATTTTAACGTTGCCACCGCAGCACCGAGTTTTTCCACCAGCGTATCGTAAATGCCTTTTTGCGCGTAGATCCGACAAGCCGCAGTACAATCCTGTCCGGCATTGTAATAGCCAAAAGTACGTACACCTTCGACCACAGCTTCAATATCCGCATCATCAAAAACAATCACTGGCGCTTTGCCACCAAGTTCCATATGAGTACGCTTAATGGACGGCGCGGTATGGCTGATGATGTGTTCCCCAGTGGCGATAGAACCCGTCAGCGACACCATCCGCACTTTGGGATGTCCGGTCAGCGGATCGCCCACCGTTTTGCCTCTGCCAAACAGCACGTTAATCACGCCAGCCGGGAAGATATCTTTCGCCAGCTCTGCCAACTTCAACGCGGTCAGCGGGGTAATTTCTGATGGTTTAAGCACTACGCAGTTCCCTGCCGCCAGCGCCGGAGCCAGTTTCCACGCAGCCATCATCAGCGGATAATTCCACGGTGCGATAGAAGCCACGACCCCCAACGGATCGCGACGGATCATCGAAGTATGACCTTCAAGATATTCACCTGCCGCCAGACCATTCAGGCAGCGCGCCGCACCGGCGAAAAAGCGAAAGACATCGACAATCGCCGGAATTTCATCATTGAACGCACTATGCAGCGGTTTGCCACAATTACGGGACTCCAGTTCGGCAAAAACCTGACCATTTTCTTCGATAACATCAGCCAGTTTCAGCAGGCATTCCGCACGCGCTTTTGGCGTGGTTTGCCCCCATTCGGCAAATGCTGCATCTGCCGCGCGCACAGCAGCATTGACCTGCTCTGCGGATGCCTCGGCAATCTCCAGTAAAACGTCCCCCGTTGCCGGATTATAGACAGGCTGTTTTTCCCCTTCGCCGCTAACCAGTTCTCCGTTAATCAGTAACTTATGTTGCATAGCATATTCCTGTATCAGTGGTTATTGACCATTGTCGCCTTCGCGGGTTAGCCACCAGGCCCCCAGGATCGGCAAGGTTGTTACCAACATAACCAGCAGTGCCACCACGTTGGTTACCGGTACATCACGCGGTCGCCCAAGCTGATTGAGCAACCACAACGGTAACGTTCGTTCATGACCTGCCGTAAAAGTCGTCACGATGATTTCATCGAACGACAAGGCAAACGCCAGCATTCCTCCAGCCAGTAACGCCGAACTGAGATTCGGCAACACTACGTAGCGGAAGGTTTGCCAGCCATTGGCCCCAAGATCCATTGACGCCTCAACCAGACTCCACGAGGTGCGGCGAAAACGGGCGATGACATTGTTAAACACCACCACTACGCAAAAAGTCGCATGACCGACCACGATGGTGAAAAATCCTGGCTCCAGATTGATGGTTTTAAAGGCGGTTAATAGCGCCAGACCAGTGACAATGCCCGGCAGCGCAATGGGCAGCAACAGTAACAGCGAAATGGCGTTTTTGCCGAAAAAGTCTCGTCGCCACAGCGCGGCAGCTGCCAGCGTCCCTAACACCAGCGCGATTAATGTCGCCAGCGCCGTCACTTTAAGTGACAGTGTCACGGCATCAAGGATATCACTACGCTGTGCTGCCACGCTAAACCAGCGCAGCGTCAGGCCTTGCGGTGGAAAACTAAACGCCGCATCTTCAGTGTTAAACGCATAGGCAGCGATAATCAGGATGGGAAAATGTAGGAAAACCACGCCGCCCCAGGCCGCCAGTTTGAGGAAAAACGGTGCGCGTTCAGAGTGCATCGAACGCTCCCAGACGTTTCACGAACGCCAGGTAAAGTGCGATGAGAACAATCGGCACCAGGGTGAATGCCGCCGCCATCGGCATATTGCCAATCGCCCCCTGCTGGGAATAAACCATATTGCCGATAAAATATCCTGGAGGGCCAACCAGCTGCGGGACAATAAAATCGCCCAGCGTGAGTGAGAAGGTAAAGATAGAGCCAGCGGCAATACCCGGGATTGCCAGCGGCAGCACCACATAGCGAAAGGTTTGTCGTGGACGTGCGCCAAGATCAGCCGACGCCTGCAACAATGACGGCGGCAAACGCTCAAGCGCCGCCTGCACCGGGAGGATCATGAACGGCAACCAGATATAGAGAAACACCAGAAAGCGCCCCAGCCCGGAAGTTGACAGCGTATTACCTCCCACCGCCGGTAGCGTGAGGAACGCAGTCAGCAGTGGTTCCAGCCCCAGATGTTGTAAAAACCACTGCGCCACGCCATCTTTTGCCAGCAATAACGTCCAGGCATAGGCTTTAACAATGTAGCTCGCCCACATCGGCAACATTACCGCGATATAAAAAAACGCTTTCATTTTCCCGCTGGTATAGCGCGCCATATACCACGCCATTGGAAAAGCCAGAATGGCGCTGGCGATAGTGACTGCCACAGCCATGGTCAGCGTGCGGACAATGATGTCGTAATTCGCCGGATTAAACAGCGCGCGGATATTCGCCAGCGTCAGTTCCGGCGTTACCGACATGGTGAAATCGTCAAAGGTATAAAAGCCCTGCCATAACAGCGTCAGCAGCGAGCCGAAATAGACAATGCCAAACCACATTAGCGGGCCAAGCAGCAGCAAAAACAGCCCCAGCCCCGGATTACGCCAGAAGAAACCGGACACCTTACCCAGACCTGGACGTGAAGGTGATTGCAATACGTTCATCGCCATTCACCTCTCCTCAACCAGCGCCACCATCACATCACGTGACCAGGAAACCATCACCTGTTGTCCGGGCGTGAGCGTGGCAGGTAGCTCTTCGCCTGTCATATTGGCCTGACTCACCAGCAGTTTTTCACCGCCGTTCAATTTCAGTTCAAAACGGGTCGCTGCGCCCTGATATTGCACCGCCTGGATCGTGCCATTAGCCTGCATTTCGCCATGGGTGTTGAGGCGGATATGTTCCGGTCGTAGTGCGAAGCTTCCCGTCATGCCACAAAGTTTCTCGGCCATTAGCGGATCAAAAACGTTGGATGTCCCGACGAATCCCGCAACAAACGGCGTGCGCGGGCGCATATAGAGATCGCGCGGAGAATCGACCTGTTCAATGCGTCCATTATTGAAAACCGCCACCCGATCGGACATCGATAACGCTTCGCCCTGATCGTGGGTAACGAAGATAAAAGTGATACCGAGAGACTGTTGCAGCTTTTTCAGCTCAAGCTGCATTTGCTCTCGCAATTTGAGATCCAGCGCGCCGAGCGGTTCATCCAGCAACAACACACGCGGTTCGTTCACCAGTGCTCTGGCGATAGCAACCCGCTGGCGCTGACCACCAGAAAGTTGTGACGGTTTACGTTGCTGTACAAACCCCAACGCCACTTTCTCAAGCGCCTCTTGCGCCATTGCATGCCGCTGCTTTTTATTCACGCCTTTGACCATCAGCCCGTAGGCTACGTTGTCAAGAATCGACATATGCGGAAATAGCGCGTAGTCCTGGAAGACAGTATTCACGTCCCGCTCCCACGGTGGCAGATTGCTGGCGGGCGTACCAAAAATAGAGATAGCCCCGCCGGAAAGCTGTTCGAATCCAGCAATCAGGCGCAGGCAAGTGGTTTTGCCGGAGCCGGACGGCCCCAGCATAGAGAAGAACTCACCATCTTTTATCGCAATACTGACGCCATCTACTGCGCGCACGTCACCGTACAACCGTGAGACGTTGTCAAACTCCACTGCGTACGTCATAAAACACCCCAGCGAAGTTAGCGACCGCCCATAATGGCAATGTAATCCTGCGTCCAGCGACTGTAGGGAACAAACTTGCCCCCTTCTGCTACAGGCGTTTTCCAGAAGGCGATTTTATCGAAATAGTTAAAACCGTTTGTTTCACAACCTTTCTCGCCTAATAACGGACTGGCTTTACACCCTTGCGGCACTACTGGTAACGAGCCAAACCAGGCCGCCACATCGCCCTGCACTTTTGGGGTTAATGACCAGTTCATCCATTTGTAGGCGCAAACCGGATGTTTCGCTTCGCTATGTAGCATGGTGGTGTCAGCCCAACCGGTAACGCCCTCCTTCGGGAAAACGGTAGCGACAGGCTGGCCTTCGGCTTTCAGGGCGTTGGCCTGATAGGGCCATGCACTGGAAGCAACCACACCCTCGTTTTTGAAATCGCTCATTTGCACGGTAGTGTCATGCCAGTAGCGATGGATCAAACTATGTTGATCGCGCAGCACTTTCAGCACCGCCTGGTACTGTTCTTCGGTGAGTTGATACGGATCACTGATGCCCAACTGCGGCTGAGTGGCTTTAACGAACAACGCAGCGTCCGCAATGTAGATAGGGCCATCATAAGCCTGAACGCGGCCTTTATTGCTCTTGCCGTCCGGCAGATTCTGCTCAACAAAAACCACTTGCCAGCTATCCGGCGGCGTCGGGAAGGTTTTAGTGTTGTACATCAACAGGTTCGGACCCCATTGGTAAGGTGTGCCATAAACTTTGCCACTAACGTTAAACCAGTCGCCTTTAACCACGCGCGGATCGAGCGTTTTCCAGTTGGGAATCAAGGCGGTATTAATTGGCTGCACGCGTTTGCCCATAATCAAACGCAGCGAGGCATCGCCGGATGCCGTAACCAGATCGTAACCCCCTTTGGCCATCAGACTGACCATTTCATCGGAAGTCGCGGCGGTTTTAACATTCACCGCGCAGCCTGTCTCTTTTTCGAATTGCGTTACCCAGTCGTACTGTTTATCAGTTTGTCCGCGTTCGATGTATCCCGGCCAGGCGATAATATCCAGTCGCCCTTCCGGATTCTCTAAATTGGTAGGCGGTTCGGCGGCGTGAGCGGTCATTATTGTCATGCTGAGCGCACACAGGCTGCTGCGGGCAAATGTCTTGCTCATAAGGTCTTACTCCTGTCGTAATTAATTGTTCAGCCGCCGTGCCGTAAAAATATCTCCTTGTTTAACCATAGACGGCGGCTTGCAGGCACACCTTCGGCCCTGAGAAAATTTAATCAGGTTGTGAGCTACCGCGCATTATGCCGTCTGTAAGGTTATCTTCTGGAGTATAGACAAGGAGTTAGGATATATGACTGCTATTCGAAATTCATATTACCCAACCTGAGAGGAATTAAATTAAACGCTATTACAGCCGTTCTTGAATAAGTTTGCCTAATTGTTTTACCGCCTGTTCTTCACGTTCTCCCCACTGCCACGCGGTATTAAAACGAAAAAAACGTGACCAGTTTTCACCGGTAGAAAACATATTACCCGGCGCAATACTGATATGATGCGTCAGTGCCACCAGGCTTAATTCTCCTGCATCTAACGGCTCGGGGAGCTCCAGCCAGAGAAAATAACCGCTGTCATTGTGATGAATTTTGACTTCCGCAGGCAGATAACGCAGCAAAGCCTGCCAGGCGCGTTGTTTACGTTCCGCAAGCTGGCGACGCAGGCGACGAAGATGAGCATCGTATCGGCGAGTAGAAAGGTAATCCACCAGCGCAAGCTGCATCGGTGAGCTGGTGGAAAGCGTACTCATCAACTGCAAGCGTTGAATTTTACGTGCATGTTTTCCGGCGGCGACCCAACCAATACGAAAACCAGGCACCAGACATTTCGAAAACGAAGAGCAATGCAAAACACCATCGTGGCGATCCCACGCTTTCGCAGGCAGCGGTTTTTCCCGTCCAAAATAAAGTTCGCTATAAACGTCATCTTCAATCAGCGTTACGTTGTACTGATTGAGCAACGCTACCAGCCGCACTTTTTTCTGCGGCGTTAAGGTAAATCCAAGTGGGTTCTGGCTATTAGTCATCAGCCAGCACGCTTTCACCGGATACTCCTGCAACGCCAGTTCCAGCGCCTGAAGATCGATCCCTTCTTTAATATCCGTCGCTACCGATAACGCCTTCAGCCGTAACCGCTCCAGCGCCTGCAACGCGCCGTAGAAACAAGGATTCTCTACTATCACCCAATCGCCCGGTTCAGTTACCGCTTGCAAACTGAGGTTTAATGCCTCTAACGCCCCGGCGGTAATGACAATTTCATCAGGAGAAATGGTGATGCCCTGTAAGGCATAGCGACGAGCAATAGCCTGACGCAGTTCTGCGTTTCCTGGCGGTAAGTTTTCAATCACGCTCATCGCCGTGGCGGTTTTGCTTACCTGCGCCAGCGAGCGGTTTAGTTGTTGGAGGGGGAAAAGTCGCGGGTCGGGAAAGGCCGAGGCAAACGGAACTACCGACGGATCGCGACTGGCCTGCAACATATCAAAAATATAGGTGTTGATATCGACTGCTTCATCTCGTGTGACTGGAATGACTGTCGCTTTCGGCATTTTTATTGCCTGTGGCGCAACGTAATAACCCGATTGCGGTCGCGCGATAATATATCCCTGACTTTCGAGCAACTGATAGGCATGGCTGACAGTCATAAAGCTCATGCCAGAAAGCGCCACCTGGTCATGCAACGAAGGCAAACGATCGCCGGGTTGCCAGATACCCGACGCAATCTGCTCGCGTAATTGTTCTGCAAGCTGCTGGTATTTTTTCATTATCGAATCGTAATTATGTGCAGATGATTCGGCAGTCTATATCAGTTGTTAAAAATGACAACTTTTCGTTAACTGTAATTAAACCATCACCAGCGATAACTCTTTGCCAAGCGCCTTAGCCGCGAGCTGGACGGCGTCGATTTTTGTCGCATGGTGCAAATTAAATAGGCGAGTAATCTCCTGTTTATGTTTGCCAATTCGCCTGGCTAACTCTTGCTGAGTGATTTCTGACTGTAAAAAAGCATTTAACAGCAATACATTAGAGGCGACGCTCAAAGGCACTTCAATAAAGTGATCGTGACTATTTAATGGCGAAGTTTACCTCCGTGTGTAATGTGCTCGAAAATAGCACTAAATCGCCGCAACGGCAGAATTCAATGCAAAATCAGGAAGGAAGATTCCAGAATTTCTTTGCTCTAATTTGCAAAACTGAATAATAACCTCAAGAAACGATCGGCATCATAGCGGCAAAAGGTTAGAAAAAGGTGGCGGGATGTTTTCGAAGGCGTTATCGGTTGTCTTATTAACGTGTGCACTGTTCTCAGGACAACTCATGGCAGGGCACAAAGGACATGAATTTATGTGGGTAAAGAATGTGGATCATCAGCTGCGTCATGAAGCGGACAGCGATGAATTGCGTGCTGTGGCGGAAGAGTCGGCGGAAGGTTTGCGCGAGCATTTTTACTGGCAAAAATCGCGCAAACCAGAAGCGGGACAGCGTTGAGTCATTTGTTGCCGGATGCGGCATGACGCCTTACCCGGCAGGCAATATCATGCAGATTTGATGAGTGGTGAGTAACCCGAAAACTGGCGTTTTACCCTTTTCGCTTCGGCAATGTTTTCAGCAGATCATCCGGACTTACGGATGCCACTACGCTTCCCGGTAACGGCATTTTCAGTATGTGATTTTTGATTTTGCCAATGACGTGCATCTCGCATGGGCGGCAATCAAACTTTAGCGTTAATACTTCATCGCCGTTAACCAGTTGCATTGGCGTCGCCTTCCAGCTTTTGATATTGCCTTTCGCCTGTTTCGGGCACAGATTGAAGGCAAAGCGCAGACAATGCTTGGTGATCATCACCGGGACTTCGCCCTTCTCTTCATGTGCCTCATACGCCGCGTCAATCAGTTGCACACCATAGCGATGATAAAATTCACGCGCTTTCTGGTTGTATACGTTCGCGAGGAAACTCAGATGCGTTTGCGGATAAACCGGCGCAGGATCAGCAACCGGTTTACGGCTGCCGCGCTGGTAACTGGCAAGACGCGCAGCATCAAGCATATCGGCGGCTTCACGGCGGAACTGGTTTAACAGACTGTTTGGTACAAACAGCGCCCCCGGCAAATTAATTTGCACATTGCGGGCGTAATAGATGGTTTGCCCCAGTTTTGTCAGACCATCCTTCAGATTGTTCATTGCTTTTTCGGCGTTATTGGCTTCGTCGAACTGCCCGTCCAGCGTATGCGTGACGCTGACGCCCTCTTCACTGGTCAGGGTCAGAATCAGTTGTTCCTGCCAGCCGCCCAGTTCAATGTCTACCGCCACCCGACGTTCGCTGGAGGTTTTTGTCAGTGCCTGGTGCCAGTTATGATCAAGATTACGGTTTAGTGGGTGATGCGGGCGAATTTTGTGCAAATCTGCTGGCATTTCATTTGGCCAGACGCGGTACTGATTTTCTCCGGTTTTCTCTACCGTATTGGCACGAAAACCGACGACTTCACGTTTAATCATCACGTTCAGGCCATCGCCATTTGCCAGTGGCTCGGTAACGGCAACATCAATATGATCTTTCGCTACTTTCAATACTTCGCCCACCGGCAGGCCGATAAATTTCGGCGAATCGAACGCGCCAATATCGCCTTTACGGGCATTCACAAAATAATCTGTGCTACCACGGTGGAAAGTCTTTTCCGTCGATGGAACAAAGAAATGTTCAGTACGACCTGATGAAGCGCGCGCCAGATCGCCACGTTCTTCAATAATGGCATCCAGCATCTGGCGATAATGGGCGGTGATATTCTTCACGTAGCTCATATCTTTGTAACGCCCTTCAATCTTGAAGGAGCGTACGCCAGCATCAATCAGCGCGCCGAGGTTGGCAGTCTGATCGTTATCTTTCATCGACAGCAGATGTTTTTCATAGGAAACCACCCGCCCCTGATCGTCTTTCAATGTGTATGGCAAACGGCACGCCTGCGAGCAATCGCCACGGTTGGCGCTACGCCCTGTTTGCGCATGAGAAATGTAGCACTGACCCGAATAGGCCACGCACAATGCGCCATGAATAAAGAATTCAATGGTCGCGTTCGTGGCCTGGTGAATCGCGCGGATCTGCTCAAGATTCAGTTCTCGCGCCAGCACAATCTGCGTGAAGCCAACATCAGAGAGGAACTTCGCTTTTTCTACTGTACGAATATCGCACTGCGTACTGGCGTGCAGTTCAATCGGCGGAATATCAAGTTCCAGAATCCCCATATCCTGAACAATCAGCGCATCGACACCGGTCTGGTAGAGGTCAGTAATCAGCCGTTGCGCGGGTTCCAGCTCATCATCATGCAAAATGGTGTTAAGCGTGACGAAAATTTTTGCACCATAACGATGGGCAAACGGCACCAACTCGGCAATATCTTTCAGGCTATTACTGGCATTATGACGGGCACCAAAACCAGGGCCGCCGATATAAACAGCATCGGCACCGTGCAAAATAGCTTCGCGGGCAATGGCGGCATCGCGTGCCGGGCTTAACAGTTCAAGACGATGAGAAGATACGGTCACTTTCTTATCCAGTAGCTGAAAAATGGCGGCTATTTTAGCCACAAGCGCGACGTTGCGAAATAGTTTTCCCGCTTAACTGCGCGGGTAATGGATGAGGGAATGAAAATGTACGGTTTGCTCCCCACCATTACGATAGACATGCGTGACGTCTGCAGCAAATCGAACGCCTTCCCCACAATTAAGGCTCTGCCATTCACCATCAACACACAGATCAAGTTGTCCATCAATGACGACGACATGTTCGATTACCCCCTTTTCATGGGGCATCGATTCGCTTATTGCACCGGGTGCCATCTGAATCGAGAAGTGTTCAAAGCAGAGTTGTGGATCATAAGGAAACAGCGAAGTGATCACCATCGCCTGCCGTTGTGGATCATAAACTGAAGGCGTAGCGGACTGCGGCGGAGAAATAAATGTTGAAAATGGCACGTTCAACCCGGTGGCAATTTTCCATAATGTCGCGACCGTCGGGCTGGATTCATTACGCTCAATCTGCCCTAACATCGCTTTAGAAACGCCCGTCGCTTCTGCCAGTCGCGAAAGACTCCAGCCGCGCTGCTGACGTAGTTGTTTAAGTGTGGTGGATAAAAAACGAGCGAGATTTTCCATGCGACTCCTCCGGCAAAACGGAAGTTTATCACTTGTGCGTTATAACGGACAAATGCTACGGTACCTGTACGTTATAACGCACGAGGTGACTATGCGTCTGTTTTCTATTCCTCCACCCACGCTACTGGCGGGGTTTCTGGCGGTATTAATTGGCTACGCCAGTTCAGCGGCAATAATCTGGCAAGCAGCGATTGTCGCCGGAGCCACCACTGCACAAATCTCTGGCTGGATGACGGCGCTGGGGCTGGCAATGGGCGTCAGTACGCTGACTCTGACATTATGGTATCGCGTACCTGTTCTCACCGCATGGTCAACGCCTGGCGCGGCTTTGTTGGTCACCGGATTGCAGGAACTAACACTTAACGAAGCCATCGGCGTTTTTATTGTCACCAACGCGTTAATAGTCCTCTGCGGCATAACGGGACTCTTTGCTCGTCTGATGCGCATTATTCCGCACTCGCTTGCGGCGGCAATGCTTGCCGGGATTTTATTACGTTTTGGTTTACAGGCGTTTGCCAGTCTGGATGGTCAATTTACGTTGTGTGGCAGTATGTTGCTGGCATGGCTGGCAGCCAAGGCCGTTGCGCCGCGCTATGCGGTAATTGCCGCGATGATTATTGGGATCGTCATCGTTACCGCGCAAGGTGACGTTGTTACAACTGATATTGTCTTTAAACCCGTTCTCCCCACTTATATTACCCCTGATTTTTCGTTTGCTCACAGTCTGAGCGTTGCACTCCCCCTTTTTCTGGTGACGATGGCATCGCAAAACGCACCGGGTATCGCAGCAATGAAAGCAGCCGGGTATTCGGCTCCTGTTTCGCCGTTGATTGTGTTTACTGGATTGCTGGCACTGTTTTTTTCCCCTTTCGGCGTTTATTCCGTCGGTATTGCGGCAATCACCGCGGCTATTTGCCAAAGCCCGGAAGCGCATCCGGATAAAGATCAACGTTGGCTGGCCGCTGCCGTTGCCGGCATTTTTTATTTGATCGCAGGTCTGTTTGGTAGTGCCATTACCGGGATGATGGCTGCCCTGCCCGTAAGTTGGATCCAGATGCTGGCAGGTCTTGCGCTGTTGAGTACCATTGGCGGCAGTTTGTATCAGGCGCTGCATAATGAGCGTGAGCGCGACGCGGCGGTGGTGGCATTTCTGGTAACGGCAAGTGGATTGACGCTGTTCGGGATTGGTTCTGCGTTTTGGGGATTAATTGCCGGAGGCGTTTGTTACGTGGTGTTGAATTTAATCGCTAACAGAAACCGATAATAAAAAGCGCCATCTAACGATGGCGCGTCTGGAACTACTTTTTGTTAACGTCAAACATGGTGGCATCGGTCGCCATGTCATCAATAACTTGTTTAATATTTTCGAAAGCCATTGGCGTACTTTCGTTATTCAGGTCTTTACCTTCGCCCTGACGAACGACTTTGATAACCGGTTTATTAGTCGCTGCATCAATCAGCTCACCTTCAAAATACAAGCGAGTATCCATGGTACGGTGGCCTGTAGCCATTTGCGTCCCCGCAACCACTAATGCAACAGGAACCACTTCATAGAATTGCAGCCCTTCTTTGCTGGTATCTACACCGGTAATGGCCCCACGGAAAATCAGACTACGCGGCCCAGCGGTGGTAACCAGTGGTTTACGCTGCGCTATCGCTTCTTTCATTTCGGTGTTGGTATAGTTCAAAATTTTATCCAGAACTTTCTGCCCTACCTGGGTAGAAGGTTTCGGTACCGGATAATAAGTGATTGGGTTCCAGACGATGCTGTCATATTTGCTTTGATCAAAACTCGGGTCTACCCAACGTAAAACAGGTTTACCTGTTGCCGAGGTTGTTTCTTTTAAATCAGAGTAATTGTTTAAAAAACCAGAATATTTATCTGGCTGGGTGATTTTAGAGGCACAACCAGACAGAGCCAACAAGCCGCATAAAGCTGCAACTTTCGCAAATGATGTGGTACGCATGAATAGTTTCCTGAGATGATTATATTACTTTTTAAGTTATAGCAAAAAGCGCCGCTTCGTGTTGTGGCAAAAAAAGTGTTGGTGAAAATAAATTTTTTAGCCCCTTTTCAGACGACATAGTCAATGCCGAAAAAGGGGCTAAGTCAATCATCAGTAGTTAAATTTCAGTACGTTAAGCGGCTAAAAAACTTCGACTACTGTGATTAATTTCACATCCCTTCGATAAAAAATATGCTTACCGAAAAGAAGAACAGTAAACCATCTCAGCGTGGGGAATTTTCACGCGCTTTGTTCTTACCGGATCATTTTTTACGTGCCAGCATCGTGGCGAAACGCAGTTTAATACGATTACCGTTGGCGTCGGTGCGGTGCAGCTCGCCGACGTCTTCATTGTATTTCACCATCTCCCAGCCTTCGTAATATCGACGTAATTCCCCCTCTTTGAAGGCAAACGGGAAGCCGACGGTACATGGATAATCAGCGGTATCCATCGCCGCCACAATCAGGTTGTAACCGCCAGGTTTAGCGCAACGTTGCATATTGGCAATCAGCCCTGGGATGGTTTTAGCCTCAAGGAACATCAGCACCACAGTCGAAAGAATAAAATCGTACTGTCCATCAAATGTGAGGTTATTCAGATCAACGACCCGGGTGTGTAAATTATCCAGATTTTCAATGGACTTAATGCGCTCGACGTTGGCGATACTCATGGCATTTTTATCCCATGCGTCAACATCATAACCATTGGCTGCCAGGTAAAGACTGTTACGACCATTGCCACAGCCCAGATCCAGCGTTTTACCCGGTTTAACCACTTTCACCGCTTCCAGCACTTCAGAGTGTGTGCGGGTTAATTCATATTTATCAGTAAAATAGTTTTCATCACGAATGATCATTCTTTGTCCTCTGCTTTCATTAAAACGGCGCGCTCGGTTCTGACTAACAATTTTCCCTGCATCAGAAGCGCAAAAGTACGGATGAGCAGTATTGCAATAATAAAATTGGTAAAGATAAACAGCGGCACCGCCAGCGTATGGAAAAATCCATTATCGCTGCCACTCCCCAGATGCAAACCGGTGGTTGCCAGTGCAGATACGCCGAACGAGAAACTCCAGAATGAAGCATTAAATGGCTGGGAGAGATACCATGGCATCAGACGTAGCATAAACAGCAGTTGCAGCAGTCCATAACCGAAAAGCATTTTCGCCAGCGTGTCACCCTCGCCGCCGTTGACGCTCAGCCAGGCACTACAGGCCACCAGCGCAGGAGCGAGCTGAATGCCGAGTGATGTCCTCAGTGCCGTGGGTAATTCTCCCGAACTGCGCAGACGCTGCAAGATCACCGGTTCCAGGCTTAGCCATGAGAAAACGCCTGCGCCTAAAAACACCAGACCGGCGTCGGTGTAGCCCAACGCACCACAGGCCATTGCGCTGATAAAGTTGTTGGCAACTGTCGGCAGATACAGTCCAGGCGTGGTAGCTTCTTCAGGGTGAGATCCACGCCATAATCCCGCAGTTTGCCAGGCGGCATAAGCCAACTGAACCACGACACCAAAACTGAACAGGCACACCGCCAGTGGGCGAAACCACGGAACAAAACCAATCGCCACCAGCATCGTCGTTGCCGGAAACAAACTCACAAAACTGCTCAGCACTGGATGGCGCACTTCTGCCAGCACGCTATGCGGAAAGCGTATGAGTCGGGTAATAAATGCGCCAGTCAATAATCCCCAGATGATCATCGCCAGAATCACCAGCCCATCCCCCAACCAGTGGCTGACCTGCCAAACCTGGCTGGCATAGCGCCAGGCAAATCCCATCCCTATCGTCCCCAACACAATACCAAAGTAGCCTGCCGGCAAATTGAGCACTTTATCGCTCTGCATCTTCTTACTCATTTTGTTTAATTTATAAAGTATATTTGAAATGCATTTTATGGAATTTTCTCGAGCATAGCCAGAGCCGCAGAATTTGCTACGGTTATAGTAAGTCACCTGTGGGAAAACGCTATGCGTAAATATCGTCTAAGTGAAGAACAGCGAGCCTTTAGTTATCAGGAAGATGGCACTAAAAAAAGTGTGTTATTACGGCAAATTATCGCCATGAGCGATTTTAACGATGTGATAGCAGGAAGCGCTGGCGGCTGGATCGATCGCGAAACGGTGTTAGCACAGGAAGGAAATTGCTGGATTTACGACCAGAATGCTATTGCGTTCGGCGGAACGGTGATTTCCGGGAATACGCGTATCACCGGCACCAGCGTGCTGTGGGGAGAGGTTTACGCAACGGATAATGTCTGGATCGATAATAGTGAAATCAGCCAGGGTGCATATATAAGTGACAGTGTCACCATTAGTGACTCATTAGTTTGCGGTCAATGTAGAATATTTGGTCACGCCTTAATTGATCAACATTCTATGATCGTCGCCGCACAAGGCTTAACGCCCGACCATCAACTCCTGCTACAAATTTATGATCGCGCAAAGGTTAGCGCCTCGCGTATTGTCCACCAGGCACAAATTTATGGCGATGCCGTCGTCCGGTATGCTTTTATTGAACATCGCGCCGAAGTTTTTGATTTTGCCAGTATTGAAGGTAATGAAGAGAACAACGTCTGGCTATGCGATTGCGCTAAAGTTTACGGTCACGCGCAGGTGAAAGCTGGCATAGAAGAAGATGCCATTCCGACGATTCATTACAGTTCACAGGTGGCGGAATATGCCATTGTGGAAGGTAATTGTGTGTTAAAACATCATGTCTTGATTGGCGGAAATGCCGTGGTACGTGGCGGACCGATTCTGCTCGACGAGCACGTTGTAATACAAGGTGAGAGCCGTATTACAGGTGCGGTGATAATTGAAAACCATGTGGAGTTAACTGACCACGCCGTCGTTGAAGCCTTTGATGGCGACACGATTCATGTCCGTGGTCCAAAAGTCATTAACGGCGAGGAGCGCATTACGCGAACGCTGCTGGCAGGGTTATTGTGAATCGATAATACGCGCGTATAAGTTCACATCATCATAGGCATCATTCAGAAACTCAGCCTGTTTCAGGCAACCTTCAAGGATAAAACCATTGCGCAACGCTACCTGGTTGCTTTGCGGATTGTCCACCCGACATTTGATCACGAAGCGTCTAAGTTCACCAGACTGAGCGTAATGATGAATCAATGCCTGCAGCGCCTGAGAAATGATCCCCTGCCCCTGATGAGGTTCGTCCAGCCAGTAGCCGATTTCAGCGGTTTTATTCAGTGGTTCAATACGATTAAAAGAGATAACGCCGATAAGTTCATCTTCTTTGAAAATCATGAACATTTTGGCATAGCCGCGTTGATGCAACATCACATTACCCTGCACCGTTTTTCGCGTGTCCTCTTCACTTTGAACAAACTGCGGCCAGTTTAGCGACTGCTGTAACCAGGTTTTATTTTTACAGATTAACTGATAAAGAGGTGTGACATGACTTTCCGCAACAGCATGTAATTCAAGTGATTCGCTTACTTTTATCGTTTCAGTCATCTTATCTCCAGTCAATCCATGCAGCTGTTAAAAAAGCCGCCTGGCTGGCGGCTTAGGAAAGTTTACACCTCTTTGACGCTCACCTGCTGCAGGATTTTGAGCATCTCATCTTTTAACTGTAGCTTTTGTTTTTTCATGCGGACCACTTCCGCATTGTACCCTCGACCGTCGGAACCTTCCTTTCTGGCAATTTCATGATCAAGTTTATTGTGTTTATCGAACAAGGACATAAAGCGAGGATTTTCGTTTTTCAGACGGGATATTAAATCTCGGTATTCTGGAAACATACGCACTCCCTGTTAGTGGCTGACAAGGTGTATCTGAAATACACACCAGCAGATTACTCATTTAACTTAGGAAAAAATGCGAGCGGGATCGTGTTTAACCAGACGGCACCTCCCGAAGAAGATGCCGAAGAAAAAACGATTAACTCATCACGCGGTCATCAACATACTGACGTTTATCCGGCGCTGGCGGGAAATACTGATATAACCATGTTTCACTGATAGCGTCGCCCTGACAACGCAGATACATCCGCATATCGACCGGATCAGTGGAGTCCGAAGTCGGATACCAGTCAAACTGAATACGATAACCATCAATGGGTTCAATATAGAGAATTTCGATTTGCTTCGCTTCCCCACTGGAAAGCGTAATCACCGGCTCAATGCCTTTTGGCGCGGCAGCTTTCAGATCGCCACCAACGAAATCGACGGCAAAACGTCGCGCCCATTTTTCGGGATAGTGTTCACCTGGCGCCCAACCTTCCGGGAAACCGCCCATGCCGGTACGCGTCGCCATAACGCGCGCTAATGGGCAATGAACAGGCGGTTGCGCACTCCAGTACAGACGATACTGGAATGCAAACTCATCACCCGCTTTTACAGCTTTTTCTGGCTGCCAGAAGCAAACAATGTTATCCAGCGTTTCCCCCGTAGTTGGGATTTCCATCAGGCCGATGGTGCCCTTACCCCACTTGTTACGCGGTTCCACCCACAGACTTGGGCGTTTGTTATACCAGCCCATAATGTCCTGATAATGGGAGAAATCACGATCCAGTTGCAATAAACCAAACCCTTTCGGGTTGTTGTCGGTGTAAGCATTGAACTGCAATTTTTGCGGATTGTTCAGCGGACGGCAAATCCACTCGCCGTTGCCCCGCCACATGGACAGACGATCAGAGTCATGGATTTGCGGATGAATGGTGTCGCACATCCGACGTTCATTAGTACCGCAGCTGAACATACTGGTCATCGGTGCAATGCCCAGCTGTTTAATGTCTTTGCGCGCATACAGGTGATTTTCCACATCCATAATCACCTGATTTTTCTCACAATGGATAGTGAACTTATAGGCACCAGTAATGCTGGCGCTATCGAGCAACGCATAAACGGTAAAGGTGGTTGCCCCTGGTTTTACCGTATCAAACCAGAAGGCGGTAAAGTCGGGGAACTCTTCTTTGCTGTCGGTGTAAGTGTCGATCGCCAGGCCGCGGGCCGACAAACCGTATTGATATGTGTCATCAACGGCGCGGAAATAACTCGCGCCGAGGAATGATACTACATCACGGCGCGCCAGTTCGGGGGCTTTAAACACGCGAAAACCGGCAAAACCGAGATCGCTTTGCCCTTCTAATTGTTTGGTATCCACACCCGCATCGTTGTATTTGAACAACTCCGGGCGAAAGTGAATTTCACGCGCCAGATGTGTTGCTGGATCTACAGAAAACATACGAACGCGGCGACGGAATCCCATTCCCATATGGAAAAACTGAGCGTCCAGTTGACGGTTCTCAACGTTATGCCAGAGCGATTTTTCGGCGTCGTATTGAATACTGTTATAAGCCTGCGGCGTCATTGTCGCCAGAGTATCAGGTAACGGACGTGGTGCACCACGCCATGCTGTTTGCGCTAAGTCGTGCGCCATTGACTGTAGAATGGAGAAGTCAAAACGCTGGGTTTGCCCGTCGGCAATATCAGAATCGGCCGCGAATGCCGCCTGAGAAAAAAGAGAAGCAATGCCGCTGGTACCGCACACGGCGGCCATAGCCATTGAACCTTTAATAAATCGTCTACGATCCATACCTGAAAGTGAGTCCTTCTGGTGTTGTGAATGGTCCCGCGCTGGTCATTTTCAGCGGCAAGAAAGTGCTTATTTATGACCGCTCACTCTAGACAATATTTATTAATAATCCAATTGTTGAAATCAGAGAATATGCATAAATTGGCATTTTTTTTATGTCGATGGGATGAGCCTGATTCGTTTGTAAAATCAGGCAAATTTTTGCAAAGGCGGATGGTCAGAATTTAAAGCAAACCACAGCGACGTTTACTGCGTTCTTCCGCTTCCTGATAAAGCTGGAACTCATCCAAAACCGGACACCCCAACGCCTGCTCAAATGCTTCGCGACTGGCATCACCGTGATTGCATGCCTGCGTTTCATTACCCAGATTTGACTGGAAGATCCCCGCCGCGCTAACGGGCAAGAAATCTTCATAGGTAATGGGTTGCGCCACTACCCAACCACGTTCTATTAAGGGCTGTGGATCGTCTCCGGGATGAATCGCCTGACGATGCGCCTCACCCGAAGGCGTCAGACGGTACCGGAACCATCCCAGCCCTTGCTGACGCATTAAAAACTCACTGTCAGGAAAAGTGCGGAAGGTTTCCTGTAAATGCATTTGGTGAGTGAGATTATCCTGCCCGGTTCCAGCGTTCCGCAGAAGATCATCATACAGTTGTCGCCCTTTCGGCGTTAATGCCACACCACGCTGCTCAATTTCACCAAAGCGCGCGGTATGTGTGCCCTGTTTCTGCCCCGCAAACAACACCGTCTCTTCCAGTGCTTTAAAGCTGGTCTGGCGTAGTAAAATCGGCACCTCGCGGCGCGGCGGCCCTTCGATCAGAATTTTGGGTTCAATTCCGCATTCAGGCATCATCGACTGCACCCGGTCAATATCCAGCGTGCGTGGCGTCAGGTGGTTGATATGGCATCCAGGAAAACAGACCACATCAGCAATCAACCGATGTTCGTTGTGCAAGGCGCGATAGGTTTTTTCATCTACCGTTGCTGACTGGTGCCAGCGAAACGTTTCCAGGGCTTCCTGCACAAACTCCTGTGCCTGTGTTTCGTTAAAACCGCCCCGCTGCTCATATTCCTGTAACAGTTGTCGACAACGTGGGGTGAAGATATCGCGCTGACGCAGAATCTCCGCCGCTTTCTGGCGTAATAATTCGTTCTCGATAAGCTCAAGGCGGAGTAATGAGGTAAAAACGCGGAAGGGATTACGCGCCAGAGAAGCAGCATCAATGGGCCGAAATGCTGTCGAATGTACCGGCACCCCTGCCTGCGAGAGATCGTAATAGCTCACCGGGTACATCCCCATAATGGCAAACATCCGCCGAAGAGTAGCAAGCTCTTGTGCAGTCCCAACGCGAATCGCCCCATGACGTTCAACATTCAGTCGCGCCAGTTCGTCTGCATTTACCATTTTTTCGTGCAGTTGAGGATTGTTTTCCAGCACCGCCAGATTTACATCAGCTACCAGTTCCAGCAGCGTGCCGTACTGCGGAACTTCTTGCTGGTACATGGCTGACATTGCCTGCGAAAACTGTTCCCGAATCTCATCCGCCGTGATGCTGTTCGCCATAGTGTCTGCCTCCAGTGGTCAGTAATCTGGAGTGTAGGTAACCGCATTCACTCCGGCTGGAAGAATTTACAAACTGTGATCTCGCCGCGAAAACATCAATATTATCCATTTTGCTGTAACATAGTTGCTTTAATTGTTAATAATATTTTGCAATCAAGTTATCATAATAAAACAACTTCACTTGTCAGCGACACCGCTTCGTTTTTAACATCGCTTATGGAAAAAAATAGTCTGTTTAGTCAGCGCATCCGTTTGCGCCACCTTCATACATTCGTAGCTGTCGCACAACAAGGAACTTTGGGGCGCGCGGCTGAAACCCTTAATTTGAGTCAACCTGCGCTCTCTAAGACATTGAATGAACTGGAGCAGCTGACGGGCGCTCGCTTGTTTGAGCGTGGTCGTCAGGGGGCGCAACTTACCTTACCCGGCGAACAATTTTTAACGCATGCAGTCAGAGTTCTTGACGCCATCAACACTGCCGGACAGTCGCTTCATCGTAAAGAAGGTCTTAATAATGATGTCGTCAGGGTTGGTGCGCTACCTACTGCGGCACTAGGGATATTACCTTCGGTTATAGGTCAGTTTCATCAGCAACAAAAAGAGACGACCTTGCAAGTTGCGACAATGAGTAACCCTATGATTCTGGCGGGTTTAAAAACCGGGGAAATCGATATCGGCATTGGTCGGATGTCAGATCCTGAACTGATGAACGGGCTTAATTACGAACTACTGTTTCTTGAATCGCTGAAGCTGGTTGTCCGCCCTAATCACCCGCTACTTCAGGAGAACGTAACGCTAAGCCGGGTGCTGGAATGGCCGGTCGTTGTATCACCAGAAGGCACTGCGCCACGCCAGCATTCAGATGCATTAGTGCAGAGCCAGGGATGTAAAATTCCTTCGGGTTGTATCGAAACGCTGTCTGCTTCGCTATCTCGTCAACTTACGGTTGAATACGATTACGTGTGGTTTGTCCCTTCTGGCGCTGTAAAAGACGACCTGCGTCATGCCACGCTGGTAGCCCTGCCTGTTCCGGGACATGGTGCAGGCGAACCGATTGGAATACTGACCCGCGTAGATGCGACGTTCTCTTCTGGTTGCCAGTTGATGATTAACGCTATTCGAAAATCAATGCCGTTCTGAAAGGTGAAGGGATCTGTCGATCCCTCCTTTAACATTTTCACACCGTAGCAAAACTAACTGGTTCACCCGCTCCTCGTGGTTCTGCCGACACAGAATGTTTGTTCAGACGGAATACGTCCACCGCCTCAGTTAGTCGTGCCGCCTGTTCTTCAAGGGACACCGCCGCCGTTGAGGCCTCTTCTACCAGAGAAGCATTCTGTTGCGTCACCTTATCCATTTCAGAAATCGCCTGGCTAACCTGCGTTATGCCTCGACTTTGTTCACCCGAGGCGGTGGCGATTTCCTGCATGATATGTGTGACACTCGCGACGGCATCAACAATAGTGCACATGGTTTTCCCTGCCGTTGCCACCTCATCCGATCCCAGGTCAATTAACCTGACTGATTCACTGATCAAGCCTTCAATCTCTTTCGCCGCCTGGGCGCTGCGGCTTGCGAGTGTCCGTACTTCGCTGGCGACAACGGCAAATCCACGGCCTTGCGAGAGTAACGAATGATTAAACTGGCTAAACCGAATGACGAAAAATTCTGGAAAGCAGCACGCGATTTCGTCAGGTGATTATTTTCGTCCCTAAGGAAACCACATAGGATGCTCACGGGTGCCTGAGACTTTCTGTTTTCAGGCTAACCTGGAATCAGAAAGACGAAGGCCCCGACCGATATTTCTATCAACCGAGGCCAACGAATGAACCTAGCAATTCAGATCTTAGCCTCTTACCCGCCATCCGGCAAGGAGAAAGGCTATGAAGCACAACCCTCTGGTGGTGTGTCTGCTCATTATCTGCATTACGATTCTGACATTCACACTCCTGACCCGACAAACGCTCTACGAACTGCGGTTCCGGGACGGTGATAAGGAGGTTGCTGCGCTCATGGCCTGCACGTCCAGGTAAGGGCAAGCGCGGGGGTTTTCCCCGCGCATCTGACTAGCGGATTCATTTTCTCATGGCCCCCCTTTTACACTTCAGTTAGTGCATGTTTTTTTCGATGCACTAATAGAACCATCATTACAGACAAATTTGCCGCCTGCCGTACAGTGTGAGATCCCCCCTTTCGAACCAGAACAGGGTTTGCGCCCGGCATCGGCATAAAAGGAAACAAGCGTTCCCATAACCAGGATAAGTGCCAGTTTTTTCATATAACCTCCATGATTTATCGAATCTTATGTTCGATTTGAACGTTATACGCTGGTTTATTTTGATACCGTTGATGAGATCAAAGATCGGGTGAATTGATTAAAGATAAGCCAGATGGACGTATAGACAAGGATTATGGTTTTATTTGTCATACAAATAAATATAATAGGCGCTTCCGATGTAGGCCCGTATTCTTCGCCTGTACCACGGGTCGGTTTTAGTACAGGCGTTTTCTTTAAATATCCTTCAGGAACGTTTACGTGGCATCATGCGTAGAAGTGTGTTGTCCTTCCAGAAATAGTGGTGTGCCAGTGCAGCCGCAGCGTGCAACCCGATGACAAAATATCCCAGATTCGCCAGCGTTTCATGCCACGACTTTAAGCTATCAACCCGCTCGAAATTGGCCTCTGAAGCGTAAGGCATCGTCAAACCAAACGCAAACCACGGGTTGCCCCGGTTATACATCATCACCAAACCAATCACCGGCAGCGCAATAAACAGGAGATAAATCACCAAATGGCCCAAATGCGCCAGTCCCGTCATCATCGGTTTTGGCTTAGGTATAATCGGCGGGGTTGGGTATTTCAGCCTTAACAAAAGACGAACCACCATCAGTACGAGAATTGAGATGCCACAGGAAACATGAATCATGTTGATGAGGGGCCGATCGCTACGTGGGAAGAAACCACGAAACTCCATTGCGCAATACGCTACGATAACCAGCAAAAAGACCAGCCAGTGAATGCTGATTTGTAACCTTGAGTATTTATTTCCCATAACATTTCCTGCTTTAACATAATTTGCCGTTAACATAACGGGCTTTTCTTAAAATTTCATTAAATATTGTTCACCCGTTTTCAGTACGTTACGTTTCACTGCAAGAATGTAGATTGCCCATCCCGCCATCCTGGTCTAAGCCTGGAAAGGATCAATTTTCATCCGAACGTTCCTGACAGGAGAAGACCATGAGTAAAGTTGGTATTAATGGTTTTGGTCGTATCGGTCGACTGGTGTTGCGTCGATTACTTGAAGTCAAAAGCAACATAGACGTTGTCGCTATTAATGATCTCACTTCCCCAAAAATTCTCGCCTACCTGCTGAAACATGATTCAAACTACGGACCGTTCCCCTGGAGCGTTGATTATACGGAAGATTCACTTATCGTTGATGGGAAAAGTATCGCGGTTTACGCCGAAAAAGAGGCTAAAAATATTCCGTGGAAAGCGAAAGGCGCAGAAATCATTGTCGAATGTACAGGCTTTTATACCTCCGCCGAGAAATCGCAGGCGCATCTTGATGCTGGCGCGAAGAAGGTGTTGATTTCCGCCCCTGCCGGTGAAATGAAAACCATCGTTTATAACGTCAATGACGACACTCTGGATGGCAACGACACCATTGTTTCCGTGGCGTCATGCACCACTAACTGCCTTGCGCCGATGGCCAAAGCCTTGCATGACAGTTTCGGGATAGAAGTCGGCACGATGACGACCATTCATGCCTATACCGGCACCCAGTCACTGGTGGATGGCCCGCGTGGTAAAGATTTACGTGCTTCACGCGCAGCGGCAGAAAATATCATTCCCCACACTACGGGGGCGGCAAAAGCCATTGGCCTGGTGATCCCGGAACTGAGCGGCAAACTGAAAGGTCATGCGCAACGCGTGCCGGTGAAAACAGGTTCGGTCACTGAACTGGTGTCGATTCTCGGAAAAAAAGTGACTGCCGAAGAGGTGAACAACGCGCTTAAAAAGGCGACAAACAATAACGAGTCATTTGGTTATACCGATGAAGAAATAGTCTCTTCCGATATCATTGGCAGCCATTTCGGTTCGGTGTTTGATGCCACGCAAACGGAAATTACCGCCGTGGGCGATTTACAACTGGTGAAAACGGTCGCCTGGTACGATAACGAATATGGCTTCGTCACGCAGCTTATTCGCACCCTCGAAAAATTCGCTAAACTCTGACGCGCACAGGCGGAGGAAAAAACCTCCGCCTCTTTCACTCACTACGACTGTAAATAAACCACCTGGGTCTGCAGATATTCATGCAAGCCATGTTTACCATCTGCGCCGCCAATACCGGATTTACGCCATCCAGCGTGGAAGCCTTGCATAGCTTCGAAGTTTTCACGGTTGATGTAAGTTTCACCAAACTTCAGCCCTTTAATGGCTTTCATCGCGACGTTCAGATTTTGGGTATAGATTGATGAGGTCAGGCCGTAATCACTGTCATTAGCCATTGAGATAGCCTCTTCCAGCGTGTCAAATGCGACCACCGGCAGAACCGGACCAAAGGTTTCCTCATGCATAATCGACATTTCCTGGCGAACATCCAGCAGCAATGTCGGCGGATAATAATATCCTTTCCCCTCTACCGCTTTGCCACCCAACGCCACTCTCGCCCCTTCTTCTACTGCGCGCGCCACTTTTTGCTCAACCCTTTCCAGCGCCGCGGCGTTAATCAACGGTCCCATCGCAATGTCGTTGCGTTCAGCAGGGTTACCAAATTGAACCGCCTGCATCGCTTCACCCAGCCGATTGACGAACTGATCATAAATGCTTTTCTGTACATAAACACGTTCTGCACAGTTACACACTTGCCCACTATTAATGACGCGTGAATCAACGATGGCTTTGACTGCCAGTTCAATATCGGCATCGTCCATTACGATAGCCGGTGCTTTACCCCCCAATTCCAGGCACACTTTGGTGATGTTTTTCGCCGCAGTCGCCATAATCTTTTCACCTGCAGAGACGCTGCCTGTCATACTGACCATTGCAACCTTTGGGTTACCCGCCAGTTCTTGCCCAACGTTTTCACCACGCCCGAGTACAAGGTTAAACACGCCGCGCGGAAGGCCTATTTCATCAACGATTTTGGCGAATGCAATCGCATTGTTTGGCGTAAATTCACTGGGTTTAATGACGATGGTATTACCGGTCAAAAGAGCGGGAGCCATTTTGCGGGCAATGAGGAAGAACGGAAAGTTCCACGGCAGAATGCCGGTAGTCACGCCAAGCGCACGTTTAAACAGAAGGATATTTTCTCCTGGACGATCGCTTTGAATAATCTCGCCCTCGTAACGCCGTGCCCACTCCGCCATATAATCGATATAGTCCGCAGTAAAAGCCACTTCGACTTCAGCCAACTGCTGGATCTTGCCCCCTTCTTCGACAATCAGCGCACTGATTTCACTGGCACGTTCCCGGATCCCGGCGGAGATTTTGCGCAACCAACTGGCGCGTTCAATAGCAGGCAACGCTTCCCATTCTGGTTGTGCACGTTCTGCTGCATCGATTGCCTTACGGGCATCCTCGGCCTGACCATCGGGAATGCGGGAAATGACAGCCTCTGTAGCAGGGTTAACCACATCAATCCATGCGTCTCCACGCCAGGTAACAAACTGTCCATCGATATACATAGGATGTTGAACGGGTACTGACATGGGCGACTCCTGTGATTTGCATGTTTGTTTTTGGTAAATTTATTGTTAATTAACATCAATCATCAGAGAGACGGCATCGTGAAAGGACAATTCTGTGAAGGGCTTCATAAAAACAAGTGTAAAAGGAATTAAAGGCAGAAATAAAAGGCAGAAATAAAAGTCAGAAATCATGCCCGTTTGCAAACAAGTGGTTCACAAACGGGCAATTTTTAACGTAACGAGCGACTTTCCATCGCCTCGATGAGCACCGCATCATGTTTCAGCGTTTGCCATGCCTGAATGACTTCTGCCGGAAAATCAACGTGAACGATAAAATCTCGCCCGCGGGGGCCGTAGCCATCGCTATCATCGCGTAAACGCGGCAGCTCGCCAGTGAGTAGCGATAGATAACGCTCAACCGGCCATAATCCTTGCAACGGATTAACAAAGATTACACTCTCTGCGTTATTTCCTAACTGAGGAACGAATCCGGGATAACTTAACCAGCGTGGTGCATCGGGATTATCCCCGGTTATACGGCGGAACGTCGCCATCGTGCGCCGCTGCATGGTGGGGTCCTGAACAACGATAGCCGTATGAACTCGTTCTACAGCCTGATTCAATAACGCGATGCTAAAGCGTGCGTTTTCACCGCAGTTTGTTGACTGGTCTTCAATCCAGATTTTTTCATGCGGAATATGCCAGAACTGATGAGCGATATCCGCCAGAATGGTAGCTTCTGCTCTGCCAGTGGTGCGGATAGTGTTGTAGTGCGGATGCTGTGCGATGGCGCTATACAAAAAAGTTGTCGAGTGACCGATACCACCACTAATCAGTAAAGGAATTTGCTGATCGCGGGCAATCTTACATGCCGCATCGATAGTCGGCATAACCGCATTGCCTGCAAGGATCACGCAATCGGCCTGATACGGCACCTCACCGGAGAAATCATCCTGCGCCAGCCACTGTCCGATAACATTTATGGCATCTATGGTTGCCGGCGAAAGCGTCGGAAACGGGGTAATATTCATGGTTCCTCCTTATCGTTCCCTTAAGAATACTGCGTGAGATAATAGTGAGAAGCGGAGCACTCTGAAAGGAGGAAGTCGTATTTCCTGAACTGCCACTCCGCAAGCCTGACATATCTTTTAAGGAAATGCTGTAGATAAACATTATTCATCTTGCAGCAGAGAATTGTATTTTTCTGAACTCCTGAATTTTTTCCCTTATCGTTTTTAGAATTAATAAAAAACCCGGCGCTAAATGCTTACCGGGTTTTAGATTTATCAGGCAAATAGCAGTGTTAACCGCTAATCTGCTCCATCGCCTGCAAAATACGCTTATCCGAAATCGGATAAGGCGTGCCAAGTTGTTGAGCGAAGTAACTAACGCGCAGCTCTTCTATCATCCAGCGGACCTCTTTCACGTCTTCATCCTCACGACGTGCAGGCGGTAGTTTGTTGATCCATTGCTGCCACGCCTGCTGGACGTTTTCGACTTTCAGCATCTGAGCACGGTCGCGATGTGGATCGACCGCCAGTTTTTCCAGTCGTTTTTCAATTGCCTGCAAATATCGCAGCGTGTCGCCCAGTCGTTTGAAGCCGTTACCAGTGACAAAACCGCGATACACCAGCCCGCCCATCTGCGCTTTAATGTCAGAAAGCCCCAGCGCCATGGTCATATCCACCCGCCCTTTCAGACGTTTGTTGATATTGAACACCGCAGTGAGGATTTGCTCGACCTGCTTCGCAATATCCACCACCGTGTCGTTCAGTTCAGCACGGACTTTTTCATGCAGCGCAGCAAAGCCTTCTTCCGTCCAGACCGGGCCACCATTGGCGTCGATCAGTTGATCCACACCGCAGGAGATACAGTCATCGATCAGCTCCAGCACTTTGCCATACGGGTTAAAGTACAGCCCCAGCTTGGCTTTGTTTGGCAGCTTTTCGTGCAAGTACTTGATCGGCGATGGAATATTTAGCAGCAGTAAACGGCGAAGACCGTTCCACATTGCCTGCTTCTGTTCCAGCGGGTTATCAAACAGTTTGATCGCTACGCTGTCACGCTCATCCACCAGCGCCGGCCAAGCCTTCACTTTGTAGTTGCCGCGCTTCTGCTCGTAGCTTTCCGGCAGTTGACCAAAACTCCAGATATGTAAACCGCTCTGCTCGATACCGTCATCCGCCACGGCAGACAGCGTTTCCTGCACTTTGCCTTTCAGGGCGTCTTTCAGATCCTGTAATGAGCGCCCTTCTTTTAGCTTCTTGTTTTTGTCATCCACCACGCGGAAGGTGATTTTCAGGTGATCGGGCACCTGATCCCAGTGCCAGTCTTCGCGGTCAACGGTGACGCCAGTCATCCGCCGAAGCTCTCGTTCAAGGCTGTCGAGCAACGGCAATTCCAGCGGTGTGACGCGGCCTAAAAACGCTTCGGCATAGTTTGGCGCAGGTACAAAATTACGGCGTACCGGCTTCGGCAACGATTTAATCAGGGCGATGATCAGCTCACGGCGCAGGCCGGGGATCTGCCACTCAAACCCGCTCTCCTCAACCTGGTTAAGCAGCGGCAGCGGAATATGTACGGTCACGCCGTCAGCATCTGCCCCCGGCTCAAACTGATAACTCAAACGCAGCTTGAGATTGCCCTGATGCCAGAAGTTCGGGTAATCCAGCTTGCTGATTTTTTCCGCCCCTTCTTTGATCAACATGCTCTTTTCAAAGTTGAGCAAATCAGGCGTTTCGCGGCTGACTTTTTTCCACCAACTGTCGAAATGGCGTGCAGAGATCACATCGTGACTGATGCGCTGGTCGTAGAACTCAAACAACGTTTCGTCATCCACCAGAATATCGCGGCGACGAGTTTTGTGTTCCAGCTCTTCTACTTCCGCCCGTAGTTTCAGGTTTTCGCGGAAGAATGCGTGACGCGTCTGCCAGTCACCTTCCACCAGCGCGTGGCGAATAAAGAGTTCACGACATAACGCCGGATCGATCTGGCTGTAGTTGACCTTGCGCGCGGCAACAATCGGCAAACCATAAACAGTGACTTTTTCCGTTGCCATCACCGCGCCCTGCGCCCGTTCCCAGTGCGGTTCGCTGTAGGTGCGTTTAATCAAATGCTGAGCAACTGGCTCCACCCATTCCGGGTCGATCCGCGCAGCAATGCGCCCCCACAGGCGGCTGGTTTCTACCAGTTCCGCCACCATTACCCATTTCGGCGGCTTTTTGAATAAACCAGAACCGGGGAAGATGGAGAAACGCGCGTTACGTGCGCCGGTATATTCTTGTTTATCGGCATCTTTCATGCCGATATGCGAAAGCAAACCGGTCAGCAACGCAATGTGAATTTCGCGATAATCCGCCGGTTCGCTGTTAACCGGAATGCCAAGTTCTTTCACCACCTGGCGCAACTGGGTGTAGATATCCTGCCATTCGCGCACGCGCAGATAGTTGAGATAATCGGTACGACACAGGCGACGGAAGGCGTTTGAAGAAAGCGCCTTTTGCTGCTCGCCAAGATAATTCCACAGATTCACAAATGCCAGGAAGTCAGACTCTTTGTCGTGGAAGCGACGATGTTTTTCGTCAGCTGCCTGCTGTTTATCCATCGGACGCTCGCGCGGATCCTGAATGGAGAGCGCGGACGTGATAATCATCGCCTCACGCACGCAGCCATGTTTTTGCGCTTCCAGCACCATACGCGCCAGACGTGGGTCGACAGGCAACTGCGAGAGCTGACGACCGAGCGGCGTCAGTTTATAAGCACTTTGCTGTTCATCAGTGGTGATCGCGCCCAGTTCTTCGAGCAGACGCACGCCATCCTGGATATTGCGTTTATCCGGTGCTTCGACAAACGGGAATGCGGCGATATCGCCCAAGCCCAGTGCGGTCATCTGCAAAATAACCGAGGCCAGGTTGGTACGCAGAATCTCCGGATCGGTAAACTCCGGGCGCGAAAGGAAATCGTCTTCGGAATAGAGACGAATACAGATCCCTTCGGACACACGACCACAGCGGCCTTTACGCTGATTAGCTGAAGCCTGCGAAATTGGCTCAATCGGCAAACGCTGCACTTTGGTGCGATAGCTGTAGCGGCTGATACGCGCTGTACCTGGGTCGATAACGTATTTAATACCCGGTACGGTCAGCGAGGTTTCCGCGACGTTGGTCGCCAGTACAATGCGTCGCCCGCTGTGCGACTGGAACACGCGGTTCTGTTCGCTGTTGGAAAGCCGTGCATAAAGCGGCAAGATTTCGGTATGGCGTAAGTTCAGCTTGTTCAGCGCATCGGCGGTATCGCGAATTTCTCGCTCGCCGCTCATAAAGATCAGAATGTCGCCAGGGCTTTCCTGGCTCAGTTCGTCTACGGCGTCAAAAATCGCCTGCAACTGATCGCGCTCGGTATCATCGGCTTCTTCAACAATCGGGCGATAGCGCACTTCCACCGGATAGGTCCGACCGGAGACTTCGATAATCGGCGCATTATTAAAGTGGCGCGAAAAGCGTTCCGGGTCGATAGTCGCGGAAGTGATAATGATTTTTAGGTCAGGACGCCGCGGCAGCAACTCTTTCAAATAGCCGAGCAGAAAATCGATATTCAGGCTGCGTTCGTGCGCTTCGTCAATAATGATGGTGTCGTACTGCATCAGCAGGCGGTCTTGCTGGATCTCCGCCAGCAGGATACCGTCGGTCATCAGCTTGACCATCGTGTTATCACTGACGTGATCGCTGAAACGCACTTTGTAACCGATGCAACCGCCCGGCTCCGTTTTTAGCTCTTCCGCAATACGGTTCGCCACCGTTCGCGCCGCCAGCCGACGCGGCTGGGTATGGCCGATCAGCCCTTTAATCCCGCGCCCCAGCTCCATACAGATTTTCGGTAGCTGAGTCGTTTTACCGGAACCCGTTTCCCCGGCGACGATCACCACCTGGTGGTCACGAATCGCTTCGAGAATGTCCTGCTTTTTCTGACTAACCGGCAAATTGTCCGGGTAAGTAATCTCCGGTCGTGCCGCTTCACGCAGCAGGACTTTCCCTGCCGCATGGTCAATCTCTTTCGCCATCTCCTGGAAAATGGCCTGTTGTGCATCAGGATTTTTAACCTTCTTCACACCGTGCAGACGGCGAGAAAAACGCAATCTGTCACGCAGCATCAACGAATCCAGCCGCTGCTGCAAGGCAGTAAAGGTCAATTTTTGTTGTTCTGTCATAACGTTAGTGGGCAGTAGGCTGCCTGATTAATTTTCTTTTAAATGATAGATATAGAGTACCACATCGCAGCTTTCTATGCGTTGTTCAATAAATTCGAACATAGGCTTCGATTTATTGCGCTATCTCTGTGGCAGGATTGTGAATAAAGTGTCAACAAGCAACGGGGCATTGCCCATTCAAATATCTATAAGGAAACACCATGAGCAAGGTATTAGTTCTTAAATCCAGCATCCTGGCAGGGTACTCTCAGTCTAATCAGTTGTCCGATTATTTTGTTGAACAATGGCGCGAAAAGCACTCCGCTGATGAAATCACCGTGCGTGACCTGGCTGCAAATCCGATTCCGGTCCTGGATGGTGAACTGGTTGGTGCACTGCGTCCGAGCGATGCGCCGCTGACTCCGCGTCAGCAGGAAGCTCTGGCGCTTTCCGATGAGCTGATTACCGAGCTGAAAGCCCACGACGTTATCGTTATTGCGGCACCGATGTATAACTTCAATATCTCGACCCAGTTGAAAAACTATTTTGACCTGGTTGCACGTGCAGGCGTTACTTTCCGCTATACCGAGAAGGGTCCGGAAGGCCTGGTCACCGGTAAAAAAGCCATCGTTATCACCAGCCGCGGTGGGATCCATAAAGATGGCCCAACGGATCTGGTAACGCCATATCTGTCCACATTCCTGGGCTTTATCGGCATTACCGATGTGAAATTTGTCTTCGCCGAAGGGATCGCGTACGGCCCGGAAATGGCAGCGAAAGCACAGTCTGACGCAAAAGCAGCCATCGACAGTATTGTTGCTGCATAAGATTTATGATGCCTCCCACGAAAGTGGGAGGTTTTTTATTTAACCCGCCTTTTGCGCAATACTGTCCAGCGTTGCCAGCACGTCATCCGTTAGCACTAATTCATCGGACGCCATATTCTCCCGCAGATGCCCCACCGAAGAGGTGCCAGGAATCAGCAAAATATTCGGTGAACGCTGTAACAGCCACGCCAGCGCCACCTGCATTGGTGTCGCATTAAGGCTTGTAGCAACATCGGAAAGCGTGGAGGATTGCAGCGGCGTAAAGCCCCCGAGCGGGAAGAACGGCACGTAGGCAATGCCATCACGAGCCAAAGCATCAATCATTGCGTCATCAGCACGGTGGGCAATGTTGTATTCGTTCTGCACGCAGACGATTTCGGCAATCTTTCGCGCCTCTGCAACCTGCGTCGGTGTGACGTTACTCAGGCCAAGATGTTTTACCAGACCTTGTTGTTGCATCTCCGCCAGCACTGTCAGGCTGGCCTCAATCGATCCTTCCGCTGGGCCATGACCATCCCCCATCATAACGCGCAGGTTAACCACATCCAGTACGTCCAGGCCGAGATTACGTAGATTATCGTGTACCGCTTTTTGCAGCTCTGCCGGAGAAAATGCGGGTAACCAGGATGCGTCCTCTCCACGCCGCGCACCAATTTTAGTGACAATTGTCAGGTCGTCAGAGTAAGGATAAAGCGCTTCGCGGATAATCTGATTGGTGACGTGCGGACCATAAAAGTCGCTGGTATCAATATGATTGACGCCCAATGCCAGCGCCTCGCGCAGCACGGTTATAGCGACGTGGCGATCTCTTGGGGGGCCAAAAACCCCAGGACCAGCCAGTTGCATCGCGCCATAACCAAGACGGTTAACGGATTTTGTACCGAGAGTAAATGTGTTGCTGCTCATCGCACCCTGCCCTGTAATAAAACGGATTAAGAAAAATCAGTATAGAAACGAAAAGAGATAAATAATGCGAGGGTGTAAACAAGATTGCGGGATGAGTTGTACTGTTGCCCTGAAAGACACGAAACCCCAGGCAGGTTAAGACACGTCAAGCACCGCATCCGGCAATAAAAAAACCGCAACCTGTATCAGCGTTGCGGTTTATGCATTACATGCTAAAAATTAGAACGTTTTCTTGAAGTTTAGCATCACACCTTTATCACTGATGCCGTCTTCTTTCCAGTGGAATGCATCTACCTGCAACGCACTTTCCTGGCTGCTGTATTTCACACCCATTGTCGCCAGGCTGTTGAAACCACCACCATTCTGACCATCATCAATGTTGAAACGCTGGCTTCCCGCGCCCGAAACGCTCGCAGTTCGCTGGCTTTTCACATAGCTCAGGTTCGGGCCGCCTTCCAGCGTGGCGTTCGCACTCCAGCCGTCCTTACCGGCATAGTCCAGTTTCAGCCCAACAATGCTGTCCACTGCCGTTTCGCTACCGCTGTTCATGCTCAGGTTAAAGTCACCCGCATTGCGTTCCTGATAGCCACCCTCCAGTGTGTGACGCAGTTTAACCCCGGCATATGGCGTGACGTTCAGCCCTTCACGCAGCTCAAAGGTTTTCGCCCCTTCACTACGGAACTCCAGGTACTGTTGTTTCACATTAGCATCGGCTGTTTTATTGATATCGCCGTACGCTACCGAGCGGCTGCTGTCGAGCTGGTGCACATCATAACGCAGGGCGTTATTCCAGTTCATACCGTTGTCAAAGGCCATCTGGTGTTTCAGACCGAAGAACTGGCTGTAACCGCCTGTCACTCCGTTATCGCCTGCGGTATCTGAACCATTACCCTCCAGACGCGCAATCCCGTATTCCAGACTCAGGTTCTGATGTTCAGTCAGCGTCAGAGATTTACGCAGCGCCATCATGTCGTACTGTGTGTCGTTACCCAGTTCAGCACGCGGGTCGCCTTTCGCTACCACGTTGAAGGCCAGACCGTTTGCGACTTCCGGTGCTGCATCGGACAACATGCTGAAGCGGTTACTTAACACTCGTGCTTCATTGAATACCGTTGTTGCCTGGCTGCCGCTGACCTGTTTCAGCGCACTGTTCAGTTCCGCCGTGGTGCCTACGTTCAGGCTGCTGTACAACTCGTTGTTGGTATAGCCCGCATCCAGTACCTGCGCGACGGTGTTAACAGATGAATCTGTTGCTACATCGGTGTAGGCATTTTTAGTCATCGTGACATCAACGTTGCCGCTGGCGTCAGTAGTGCCTTGCGCGTTCCATACCACAGAGGTCGATGTAATCGTCTCTGCGTCGGTCAGATTACTGCCCTGAACGACGTTGTCGAAGGTCACGGAGGTGGAGCTGGTTCCAGCCGTAAATCCGGTGTTAACAGAAACCCCTTTCAGGCTTGCATTGTTCACTTTCAGCTTGCCGGCACTGCCGTCAGAACTGGTTCCTACAACATAACCATTCAGTTTGTTCTGGCTTCCGTCACTGGACGGGGTGCTGGCCGCAACAGAAACCGACGAGCCAGGTACATCAGGCAAAGTGTAATCAGCATAATGCACTTCGCTATTGTTACCGTTATTGCCGTTCACACCTTCAATGTTAACGCTGTCACCTTGCTTGATTAGCCCGGAACCTGTCACTCCATCGGCAATAGTCACTGTGCCGTTGTTCACGAGGTGGCCTACGGAACCCAACATGCTAAATGCAAAGGAGTTGTTGGCGTAAATGTTGATGGCGCCATTGTTCTCAATGACCGCATCAGCTGTCGTGCCGCTGTCCAGTTGCATCCCGATCATGCCCGTGTCGGTCGTGCCCGACGTTCCGAGGTTGATCGTGCCGTTGTTAACCAGTCGTGCGTTTTTATCCCCTTCCATCGCAATAGCGTTATTACCGCTAATATTCATGGTGCCGTCATTCTGCGCAACGTAATTGCTGTGAGTGAATTTCACTGCAACGCCGCTGTCTTTATCAAAATTGACGACCCCATTGCTCTGGTTCCAGAAGAAGGCATTGCTGCTCCCGGCATCACTGGCGCTTACGGCCAAAGATTTCGCCGTGACATCCGCAATACCGCCGTTAATAAAGCGCCCATTCCCACCCCAGAAATTTAGTACGCCGTTATGGGAAGAGTTGGATAGCAACATTTTCCCGGTATTGTAGAACGTACCTGACTGATTCAGATGAACAGCGTTTTTGCTATTATCCAGAATGAAGTCACCACTGTTTTTGAACACGGCATTATTATTAATTTCCAGCATGCTGGCATTACCACCACTACTCGTATCGCCAAGGGACCAGATCCCCATGTTATTAGCAATAGCGCTGTTGGCCAGTCTGGAGCCGTTCTTCACCGTCCCGCCCTGTTGGTTATTGAACGTTCCTCCTGTCTGAGTCATACGACTGTTAACCGACCCTGTGTTATTGAAAGTACCGGCGTTTTGCGTCACCTTCGCCACAGAGCCTTCGTTACTTAACGCACCGCCGTTGATAATTATTGCGTTATTAATCGTACCCGTTGATGTATTAACTAACTTACCGCTACTAATCGCAATATCAGCACCGGAAAGCGCACCACTGTTAACAACATTACCGTCTTTTTTGTCGCTAATCGTGGCTTTTTTGGTCAGACTTTGTGTTTCACTCTGTGCAGTGATGACATCGCCACCCGTGTATAATATCGAGGTATAGGAGTCAGTATCATTATAGTCATTGCCCGTCAGGCAATTAGTGTTAACACAAATGGTGCCATAGTTAAGAATGACACCGTTACCAGTGCTATAAAATGCCTGCCCATTGTCAGCATTAATATTGATAACACCGGTTTGATCGTTAATGGCGGTACCACTGTTATATGCAGCCATACCGATAAGCGAATTCACGCCCAGGCTACTATCGTAATTACCGTTTTTCTCCAGATTAATGGTGCCCTGGTTAATAACCGTATTACCAGCGCCGTAGGCGGCCATACCAATTCCGGCGTTATAAACGGTGATAACACCACTCTGTTGGTTGACTGCTGTGGCGTTCTTCCTCGGTCCACTGCCAGCATCTGTCCCAACGCCCATACCAACAGAATATCCTCTGGCGTCGTTACCAATATTGTCACGCAAAGTTGTTGTATCGTTTACATCAACCCACAGTGCATCCAGTGTAATCTGCCCCGCGTTTTCTGCCGTACTTTCATCGATGGCCAACATACCGACATTGCCACGTCCGAACATCTCGATTTTGCCGCCGTTCTCATTGAGTACATAACCATGAGTTTTGGCGCTAAGGCCCGTCATACTGTTCGCTGCGTTATAAAAGACTAAATCATTAAAACCCAGTGACGCGCCAAGGTTGATTACGCTCTCTTGTTCCGCCACTTTCGTAGTGATAGTGCCTGTGTTCACGACACTGGCCCCTTTGGTGGCTAAATAGCCATACCCTCCGTTTGCAAACAGCCCATCGAGGTACTGAGAAAGCGTGAGATTGCCAGTGTTGCTTCCGAATGAATCCTCACCAGTAATAGCGGCAAAACCGATGCTTCGGAGATTAATATCACCGTTATTGACCAACTGAGAGCCAGACGATGCATCAATGAGGTGATCGGCTGACATAGCATAACGCTCGTAAGTATCAACCTGCATGTTGATCGTGGCATCCGCACCGACATCCAGCATGGCACCATTCCGCAAATCAATGATTTGTGTATTGCCGAGCAGCACATCACCGCTAATAGTGGAATCCCCGTTCAGATGAACGGACGATTTTCCATCAACACTGATAACAGGAACCTTGCCACTGCCTTTTCGCTCGGACGCAATAGTGGAACCGTCAGTTAGCTTGTTCGCCTCACCAACCAGTTGAATACCGCCATTCAGACGGAAAGTATTACCATCGCCTGCAATGCTGAGTCCGGTAATATTCTCCTGGCTACCATCAAATACAACGACGCCAGCAGAATTGCGTGTAGTAAGTTCACTGTCAGCAACAACCGTTAACTTACCGTCCAGAGTGACATTGTTATTACTGCCGCTGACATTAATCCCCACAGACGGGTCGTAGAAATAATCTGCCGCGTTGTCAGCCGTTTGATCTTTATCTACCAGAACATTACCGGTGATATTAATAGTGTTGGCATCGCCGGATACATTCACGCCTGTCGCCTTCTGACCGGTGACGTTCAGATCTTTTGCCGCCAGCGTGACGCTGTTGTTATTACCGTTTAGATCCATCCCGGTAGAGAAGTCGCCCACCTGCATACTGCCTGCCAGCGAAATATTCCCTTCATTAGTGGTAATGTCAAAACCTGTCGCGTTATTGCTGACGTTAACATCACCCGTGTTAGATACGGTTGCTTTTTCACCGTTGATGAGTACGCCAATTGAGCCCTCATCGGAAACCGAAATATCTCCTTCATTGTTTAGCGCGGCGCTGTCGCCAGCGATCTCCACGCCATAGGCACCACCCGTCACAATCAGACCACCATCCAGATTTACAGTGCCGTTATTGCCCGTAATTTCTGTTCCGGTGGAGTTTTTGCCGTCTACCGTGGTGTTGCCAGTATTGTTGACCTGAGCATCGTTGCCGTTAACCTGCGTGCCCGTACCGCCGTTAGTAATGGTGCTGTCTCCGTCATTGCTGACGGTCACTGCATTACCATCAACCTGAATACCGACAGAGTCCGTATCCGCTACAGTGATCGCTCCTGTCGTGTTTGCAATGGCGCCGTCTCCAGTGATATCAATCCCGTGAGCACCGCCGCTGACATCCAGCGTGCCGTCCTGATTCACCACCGCGTTGTTACCCGCGATTTCCGTGCCGGTGGCGTCTTTGCCATCAACAGTGGTGTTACCGTTATTATTCACGGTGGCTTCATCGCCGTTAATTTGCGTGCCGGTGCCGCCGTTGCTGATAGCATTGTCGCCATCGTTGTTGACGATGGCTTTATCACCGTCGATCTGGATACCGATGGAATCCGGATCGGTAACCGTCATACCGCCTTTGTTATCCACTTTGGCGCTGTCGCCGGTGATATCAATACCGTGACCGCCGCCGCTGACGTCCAGTGTACCGTCCTGATTCACCACCGCGTTATTACCTGCGATTTCGGTACCTGTAGAGCCCTGACCATCAACGGTGGTGTTACCGTTATTGTTCACGGTGGCTTCATCACCGTTAATCTGCGTGCCGGTGCCGCCGTTGCTGATGGCATTGTCGCCGTCGTTGTTGACGATGGCTTTGTCGCCGTCGATCAGAATACCGATGGAATCCGGATCGGTAACCGTCATACCGCCCTTGTTGTCCACCGTGGCGCTGTCGCCGGTGATATCAATCCCGTGACCGCCGCCGCTGACATCCAGCGTGCCGTCCTGATTCACTACAGCGTTATTACCTGCGATTTCGGTACCTGTAGAGCCCTGACCATCAACGGTGGTGTTACCGTTATTGTTCACGGTGGCTTCATCACCGTTAATCTGCGTGCCGGTGCCGCCGTTGCTGATGGCATTGTCGCCGTCGTTGTTGACGATGGCTTTGTCGCCGTCGATCAGAATACCGATGGAATCCGGATCGGTAACCGTCATACCGCCCTTGTTGTCCACCGTGGCGCTGTCGCCGGTGATATCAATCCCGTGACCGCCGCCGCTGACATCCAGTATACCGTCCTGAATAACTTTCCCGTTATTACCGGCGATCTCCGTGCCAGTGGAATCTTTACCATCAACGATGGTTTTGCCATTGTTGTTTACTGTGGCATTATCACCCGTAATAACAAGCTCACCGTTATGATTATATTGCCACTTCGTTGCGCCATCTGCGCTCACCCCGTCAAGGGCAACCGTGTTATTCGCTTCATCAATTTGCCAAATATTAATAGTTGCCTTACGGCCATTGCTATCTTGTAGAGAAATAGTCCCGTCAGCATTCTCGGTATAAGTAAAAACTGAATCGCGAATAGTTAACGTTTTTGCTGTTTTATCGAGGATAACGTCATTATTAAACGAAATTGGTTTGGGAGGCGTCGGGGTATCATCCGAACCGTCGTCTGGTATTATCTCATCTCCGCCAGGAGTTGGGGGAACTGGAGTGTCGTCTGAATTATCATCAGGTGGAGTTGGTGGAAGTGGAGAATTATTGCGATGATGATGATCATCATCGTCGTTTAGTTCCACTATGGCTAAGGCTGTGATTAACGCAGTAGCAGCACCTGTGGCAAGCCATGGCATCAGGTTCTGTTCGACTACAGGGGAGCATTCAGAGGGTAAGCGTTTAAGCTCTTCTGGACTGAGTTTTCCAGGGTCTGCCGGACAAGTCACATTGGTATTTTTCTTTTCACCTGTGGTGGTTTCTATCTCTGTGATATCTGCCGCCCAGCCCTGACCACTCAGAGCCAATGCAATACAGGCTGACAATAGAGTTTTCCTTTGCATAATAAATCCTTCTGGCGAATATAAAGAAGGTCGGATGCCTTAACCCAACCAATTAATCAATCAATTAAAACATAGAGGACATTCAATATTGCCAGTAGATTGGCACCTAATCAAACATATTCTCTGACAATCTGTAATTATAATTTGAGTGAATGAATACACCTGCATAATATACAACTTGCGTATATTATATGAATTATAGATTTAAATGGCATCAGATAAGCATTCATTTGATAAAAAACGGTACAAATCAATACTCAAATAAATAAATCAGAGCAGAAGCATAATTCTGCTTTATAATTAAAGGGAAAAATAATTATATAACTGTTACTGTTTCGGTCGCAGATTCTCATCAAACACCAGGCGTTTCCTGCCAGGTTCAACTTCCCGCAATGGCTCGACTTGATGCAACGTCTGCTTACAACGAGTCACCAGCACCTGATGCCCTGCTTTCTCAATGCCAGCTCCTGCTCGCTGAGTTCACGAATCGCTTTCGCCGGGCTGCTGACAATCAAGTAATTAGTCGGCATTTCTGCTTTGGCTTTCACAAATGCGGAAACACCAACAATACTGTTCTCACCAATCACCACACCGTCCATCACTACCGCGTTAATTCCCACTAATGTATGGCGGTGGTTAATGCAGCCGTGAAGAATAGTCGGAGATACAGGTATGTCAGTACGTAGTTTGTACCGAATGTTTGCCGATAAAGGTTTGGTGGTCGCGCAATATATTCGTAACCGTCGTCTCGATTTTTGTGCAGATGCGATTCGCCATGCCGCAGATGATGAAAAACTGGCAGGCATTGGCTTTCATTGGGGATTTTCCGACCAGAGTCATTTTTCAACGGTATTTAAACAACGCTTTGGGATGACGCCAGGCGAGAATCGGCGTAAATTCCGCTAACTAATTCGCGTTGCATGTACAGCAACGCGAATTAGTTAAAACAGATATTTGACTATGCATTTTTCAGGGCGAAAGGCAATTTGACAGGCGTTTTTGAATAATCATCTTGTTTCCGGAAAATAGATTAATCGCCTTCTCCTGTAGCGTTATCCCGATATTGCGGCTTTACTATTAAAATTTTCGCACCCATTTACCGTTTATCCCTTGTACATATTCCCCGGGTTTGGCCCGTTCTACGAGCTTTTGCCCGGCGAGTTTCGCGATATCATCTACCGACACATTATTTTGCTTTGCCAGTTGTTGATAGCTCGCTTTACGTTCGGCATTAATGTCGGTTACTAATTTCTCAGTTTCAGCATCTGTTTTCAGCGCAACCAGATAACCATAAAATGTTTCGCCTACCCGCCCCTGAGTTCTGGCTTCATCCAGAGTCAATGCCATTACATTGCTGCTTACCAAGCCAACAAGAAATGCACAAAGAAGTAATGTTCTTTTCATCATCACCTCAAAAAAGATCGCTACGGGTCTCAAGCAGCTCTTCGACATCTTTGTCTGCCTTGATGATGATCTCATGCTCAATTTTAACGTTCATATTGATAGTGATCGGTTCCTTAGGTGCAGCGACTTCAATACGAGGCGTACAGCCAACCAGCATAAAAGATGACGTCAACGCAGCCAGTAAAATTTTCATTGTTTATCCTCACACTCTTTTCCTTGCGGACAGTCATTTCCCGGCAGACGCGCGTTCTGCTCCAGCCATGCCTGGAGATTATCGCCAAAGCGTAAACTGCGCCACAGCGTAAAAATATTCTCTTCATGATGGTAATTAAGATTTACCGTACCGCTTTTACCATCAACGCGACTGGTACCTGTAATATTGGCCTGCATGGTTAATAAACCGAGATTATCTAAATTAATTTTTGTCGATGAACGGCTAATTTCCATATAGCGCAACCAGTTAATTGCTGAACCCGCGGTCATATTGTCTTTCACCACCGCATCTGCGGTGTCTTTATCCAGCCGCAAGGTCATTGGTCCGCTATTTGCCAGCCAGCCGTCTTTCACTATCCATTTTTCATTGTTTAACCATAACGGCAGTGCACCACTAAATGCCCCGGACATGGCGAATTGTTTCGGATTAACGGCGCTAACCAGTTCGCTGGATGAGAGATTATTCAGTCGCAACAGTGCCGGGTCATGTTGCGGCATACGTAATTGTTTCATCAGCACGTTACCGCCTAACACATCGACACTAACATCAGTCAACAGCAATGGTTCTTCTTCAGTCCACGGATAACGCCCTTGCAAATCAGCCGTAATATTTTTCGCTGTCACCAGATTAATCACTTCGGCAATTCGCAACGTAACGGGGCCGCGAGTCCCCAGATGCCAGGCTCCATCGGCAAAACGGAAAGGCAGGACAAAATCGACACCGTTAACCTGATTATCTGGCATCCAGGCACTACCGCCTTTCAATACGCCGTGCCCCCCCGCGCGGAATCCTTGTTCGGGCGCTGCTGAAAATGCGACCTGAGCATACAGTTCACCATCGCGTAAGTTCATCTTCCAGTCGGGTGGCGCCAACGGCTGGAATACAGTCAGTGATTGTTTAGGCCACCAGGCGTTACCGCGCAGACGAATACCGTCCCAGCGACCATTTACCCGAACCGGGCCAATCTCACCAGCATGTAAATCGCCTTTAAAGAGGAAATACGTCGGATCGCGCCCATCGACACTAAATTTTAAGGTTGATGGCGGTAACACACTGCCGCCAGTGAACAGCGTTTGCCCGGCGTCCAGTGACAGAGCGCCGCTGAAGGAGGGATGCTGTGCGTCACGTCCCCAGACGACGGGCTTGTCGAGAATTAATCGCGGCTTTTCTACCGTCATCGTACCGTATTGTAACTGGTCGAAACCGGTGGAGAGATCGGTCAGCGTAATCGTGCTGTCATGCCACTCACCTTTTCCTGCGACATCCCAGGTGGCATTCATCGGTGTAAAACTCCCTTTTCCCCAGTAGCGCCACTGCCAGCGGCCAGCGTCAGGGAGAAAATCATTCGCCAGCCCATCCATATGCAGCACGAAATCGCCCAGTTCATTTTCATGCGCCTGCAAAATGGCCTGCAAACGTCCGTCAACACCACGTTGGGTGACTTTTACACCCGCTAAAGGCCAGCGGATTTCATCGATGTCCAGCGAATCAATGACTCTTCCCTTTGAACGAAGTAACGCGCCAGGCTCAAAGGTCAGCGTTGGGTCAGACAGACTTCCACTTAGCTGCGCAGGTAAACGGGCATATAAAATGAGGTCCGCCTGTTTCGCTTCACCGGTCAGCTGCAGAGGCAGCTGGCTGTTATCCATGCTTAATTTTCCTGGGCCAAAATTTAACACCGCGTTGCCTTTACCCGCTTGCCCCTGGGTCAGCACACTCAGTCGCCCGCTGACCAGAGCGTTCTCGAGCCCTGCCTGCCAGTTGTCGACTTTGACACCCAGTCGGCCACTCAAAGGAAAACCTGCATACGGCCAGCTCCAGCGACCATCGCTTACGGTCAATTGTTGACGAGTAATTTGCCACGGCAAATCGAGCAACGGATCGCCGTTATCCCGTGCCAGCACAATCAATTGCCCGCTATTTTCCTGCCAGTCCAGCTCGGCATCCACCAGTGAAGGCTCCTGCGGTAAGTTTAACGTCGCAGTAGCATGACCACTTACAGGAAGTCCATCCGGCACGAGCGGCATAGTAAATTCCCCCACCAGTTTTACCGGCGGCTGATTTTCAAACGCGACGACATCCAGTTCGCTGACTGTAAGTTGTTGCCCTTTAAGCTGGCCTTGAAATTTAACTTTTTCGCCCTGATAACGCAGTTGCTGGATATCGGAGGTTAATGCGAGAGAGAGTTTTCCCTGCCATTCCTGCCAGGGAGAAAAAATCAGTTTATCGATATTGATCCAGGTGTTAGGCAACATGGCCTGCCACTGCGCGAGGGTTTTGGGAGCGGCTGGCGATTGCTCCGTCTGCGGCAATTTCGCCAGACAAGCAGAATCAAGTTCTACCGTGCCGACGTTCAATAACCAGCGGCTGGGATGTGAAAGGCTGGCGTTGGTGATATGCGCAAGCTGACAATCTCCCACCAGATAACGGAGATCGGGGATGATTAAACCTTTACGCGTAATGCGTGGGCTTTCATCTAATGCAATACGTGTCCCGAGCGGTAGCCAGATGCCCGCCAGCGTGGGAACCCACAGCCCGAGCGTCATCAGCAGCGTCAACGGCACAAGAATAATCAGTAATAACAGCGCGAGAACGGCTTTATATTTACCCAGCATGGGTAGTTAATATCCTGATTTAGCGAAAAATTAAGCATTCAATACGGGTATTGTGGCATGTTTAACCGTTCAGTTGAAGGTTGCACCTACACTAAGCATAGTTGTTGATGAATTTTTCAATATCGCCATAACTTTCAATTATATTTGAAATTTTGTAAAATATTTTTAGTAGCTTAAATGTGATTCAACATCACTGGAGAAAGTCTTATGAAACTCGCCGTTTATAGCACAAAACAGTACGACAAGAAGTACCTGCAACAGGTGAACGAGTCCTTTGGCTTTGAGCTGGAATTTTTTGACTTTCTGCTGACGGAAAAAACCGCTAAAACTGCCAATGGCTGCGAAGCGGTATGTATTTTCGTAAACGATGACGGCAGCCGCCCGGTGCTGGAAGAGCTGAAAAAGCACGGCGTTAAATATATCGCCCTGCGCTGTGCCGGTTTCAATAACGTCGACCTTGACGCGGCAAAAGAACTGGGGCTCAAAGTAGTCCGTGTTCCAGCCTATGATCCAGAGGCCGTAGCTGAACACGCCATCGGTATGATGATGACGCTGAACCGCCGTATTCACCGCGCGTATCAGCGTACCCGTGACGCTAACTTCTCTCTGGAAGGTCTGACCGGCTTTACTATGTATGGCAAAACGGCAGGCGTGATCGGTACCGGTAAAATCGGTGTGGCGATGCTGCGCATTCTGAAAGGTTTTGGTATGCGTCTGCTGGCGTTCGATCCGTATCCAAGTGCGGCGGCGCTGGAACTCGGTGTGGAGTATGTCGATCTGCCAACCCTGTTCTCTGAATCAGACGTTATCTCTCTGCACTGCCCGCTGACACCGGAAAACTACCATCTGTTGAACGAAGCCGCCTTCGATCAGATGAAAAATGGCGTGATGATCGTCAATACCAGTCGCGGTGCATTGATTGATTCTCAGGCGGCAATTGAAGCGCTGAAAAATCAGAAAATTGGTTCGTTGGGTATGGACGTGTATGAGAACGAACGCGATCTGTTCTTTGAAGATAAATCCAACGACGTGATCCAGGATGACGTATTCCGTCGCTTGTCTGCCTGCCACAACGTGCTGTTTACCGGGCACCAGGCATTCCTGACAGCAGAAGCTCTGACCAGTATTTCTCAGACTACGCTGCAAAACTTAAGCAATCTGGAAAAAGGCGAAACCTGCCCGAACGAACTGGTTTAATCTTGCCGCTCCCCTGCATTCCAGGGGAGCTTATTCAGATAATCCCCAAAGACCTTTCATCCTCTATTCTTAAAATAGTCCTGAATCAGAAACAGTAATTGAGAACCACAATGAAGAAAGTAGCCGCGCTTGTTGCGCTAAGCCTGCTGATGGCGGGATGTGTAAGTAGTGACAAAATTGCTGTAACGCCAGAACAGCTACAGCATCATCGCTTTGTGCTGGAAAGCGTAAACGGTAAGCCCGTGACCAGCGATAAAAATCCGCCAGAAATCAGCTTTGGTGAAAAGATGATGATTTCCGGCAGCATGTGTAACCGCTTTAGCGGTGAAGGCAAACTGTCTAATGGTGAACTGACCGCCAAAGGGCTGGCAATGACCCGTATGATGTGCGCTAACCCGCAGCTTAATGAACTCGATAACACCATTAGCGAAATGCTGAAAGAAGGTGCACAAGTGGATCTGACCGCGAACCAGTTAACGCTGGCGACCGCGAAACAGACATTAACTTATAAGCTGGCGGATTTAATGAATTAATAGCTGCCACAGCTCCCGGCGGCAAGTGACTGTTCGCTACAGCGTTTGCCGTTGGGTAATGCACACATCCCAATCGCCGTACCATCCAGTTGACGGGCAACAGAAAGCGAACCGCCGATCATTGCACAATTTGCTTCTCCACTACTGGACATCGACGCTTTTAAACCTGGCGCTACGTGCGCCGCAGTCGCCTGCTGAACAGGTTCACGACTACACGCCGACAACAATAAAGCGGCACACCCTACCCAAAACGCTGCTCGCATCTTTTCTTCCTCTGATCTTCAAGCCAAACGACACCGCCATAAATAATAGGCAGCACAGAGGGCGGCGTCGAGAGCTGTCCTGCGCGTTGCCCCGCATTTTTACTTTTTTATGGCTATTTTTTTGCCCTCTGTTTGATCAAAACATTCATTACGCTGATGTGGGGGACACAAAAGCGAAAATGCAGAAGAAAGCCATTTGCTAAAATTGAACGATTACTACTGGGCGCGCAGCAATTTCGTGCGCCCCTCATTTGCGCAATGTAAGGGTGTCATATGATTACTATTGACGGTAATGGCGCGGTTGCTTCGGTGGCGTTTCGCACCAGTGAAGTTATCGCCATCTACCCTATTACCCCCAGTTCCACGATGGCAGAACAGGCTGATGCATGGGCCGGAAACGGCTTGAAAAACGTTTGGGGAGACACACCACGCGTGGTTGAAATGCAGTCGGAAGCGGGTGCTATCGCTACCGTGCATGGTGCTTTGCAAACTGGTGCCCTCTCAACATCGTTTACGTCATCGCAGGGTTTGCTGCTGATGATCCCAACGCTGTACAAACTGGCAGGCGAACTCACACCGTTTGTCCTGCATGTTGCGGCACGTACCGTTGCCACACATGCACTCTCTATTTTTGGCGATCATTCCGACGTTATGGCAGTGCGCCAAACGGGTTGCGCGATGTTGTGTGCAGCAAACGTCCAGGAAGCGCAAGACTTTGCTCTCATTTCGCACATTGCGACGCTGAAAAGTCGCGTGCCATTTATTCATTTCTTTGATGGTTTCCGCACATCTCACGAAATCAATAAAATTGTCCCGCTGGCCGATGACACGATTCTTGAACTGATGCCGCAGGCAGAAATTGATGCTCATCGCGCCCGGGCACTCAACCCGGAACATCCGGTGATCCGCGGTACGTCCGCCAATCCTGACACTTATTTCCAGTCTCGCGAAGCCACCAACCCATGGTACAACGCGGTCTATGACCATGTTGAACAGGCGATGAATGATTTCGCTGCCGCGACAGGTCGTCAGTATCAGCCGTTTGAGTATTACGGGCATCCGCAAGCGGAACGGGTGATTATCCTGATGGGCTCTGCCATTGGCACCAGTGAAGAAGTGGTTGATGAATTGCTGACCCGTGGCGAAAAAGTCGGCGTGCTGAAAGTTCGCCTGTACCGCCCCTTCTCCGCCAAACACTTGCTGCAAGCTCTGCCGGGATCCGTGCGCAACGTGGCGGTACTGGACAGAACCAAAGAACCCGGTGCCCAGGCAGAACCGCTCTATCTGGATGTGATGACTGCACTGGCAGAAGCCTTTAATAATGGCGAGCGCGAAACCCTGCCCCGTGTCATTGGTGGGCGCTATGGTCTTTCATCCAAAGAATTTGGCCCGGACTGTGTACTGGCGGTATTTGCCGAGCTCAACGCGGCTAAACCGAAAGCGCGCTTTACGGTTGGTATTTACGATGATGTAACCAATCTGTCACTGCCGTTGCCGGAAAACACCCTACCAAACTCGGCGAAACTGGAAGCCTTGTTTTATGGCCTTGGTAGTGATGGCAGCGTTTCCGCGACCAAAAACAATATCAAGATTATCGGAAATTCCACGCCGTGGTACGCACAGGGCTATTTTGTTTACGACTCCAAAAAGGCGGGCGGCCTGACGGTTTCTCACCTTCGCGTGAGCGAACAGCCGATTCGTTCCGCTTATCTCATTTCCCAGGCTGATTTTGTTGGCTGCCACCAGTTGCAGTTTATCGATAAATATCAGATGGCTGAGCGTTTAAAACCTGGCGGCATTTTCCTGCTCAACACGCCGTACAGCGCAGCTGAAGTGTGGTCGCGCTTGCCGCAGGAAGTTCAGGCCGTGCTAAACCAGAAAAAAGCGCGCTTCTATGTGATTAACGCGGCGAAAATCGCCCGCGAATGTGGCCTGGCGGCCCGTATTAATACCGTCATGCAGATGGCTTTTTTCCATCTGACGCAGATTCTGCCTGGCGATAGTGCCCTCGCAGAATTGCAGGGTGCGATTGCCAAAAGTTACAGTAGCAAAGGCCAGGATCTGGTGGAACGCAACTGGCAGGCTCTGGCGCTGGCACGTGAATCCGTAGAAGAAGTTCCACTGCAGCCAGTTAATCCGCATAGCGCCAATCGACCGCCGGTGGTTTCCGATGCCGCTCCTGATTTCGTGAAAACCGTAACCGCTGCGATGCTCGCCGGGCTTGGCGACGCCCTCCCCGTTTCGGCGCTGCCGCCAGACGGCACCTGGCCGATGGGCACCACGCGCTGGGAAAAACGCAATATCGCCGAAGAGATCCCCATCTGGAAAGAGGAACTCTGTACCCAATGTAACCACTGTGTCGCCGCTTGCCCACACTCAGCTATTCGCGCAAAAGTGGTACCGCCTGAAGCGATGGAAAACGCCCCTGCCAGCCTGCATTCGCTGGATGTGAAATCGCGTGATATGCGCGGGCAGAAATATGTCTTGCAGGTGGCTCCGGAAGATTGCACCGGTTGTAACCTGTGCGTCGAAGTTTGCCCGGCGAAAGACCGTCAGAATCCAGAGATTAAAGCCATCAATATGATGTCGCGCCTGGAACATGTCGAAGAAGAGAAAATCAATTACGATTTCTTCCTCAACCTGCCAGAAATCGATCGTAGCAAACTGGAACGTATTGATATTCGTACATCGCAGCTAATCACGCCGCTGTTTGAATATTCCGGTGCTTGCTCCGGTTGTGGCGAGACGCCGTATATTAAATTGCTGACTCAGCTCTATGGCGACCGGATGTTGATCGCTAATGCCACTGGCTGTTCTTCAATATACGGCGGTAACCTGCCTTCAACACCATATACCACCGATGCCAACGGTCGTGGACCGGCATGGGCGAACTCGCTGTTTGAAGATAACGCCGAATTTGGCCTTGGTTTCCGCCTGACGGTCGATCAACACCGTGTCCGCGTGCTGCGTCTGCTCGATCAATTTGCCGATAAAATCCCGACGGAATTACTGACTGCGTTGAAATCAGACGCCACGCCAGAGGTTCGTCGTGAACAGGTAGCAGCTTTACGCCAGCAACTCAACGATGTTGCCGAAGCACATGAACTGCTGCGTGACGCAGATGCACTGGTGGAAAAATCAATCTGGCTGATTGGTGGCGATGGCTGGGCTTACGATATCGGCTTTGGCGGTCTGGATCATGTATTGAGTTTGACGGAAAACGTCAACATTCTGGTGCTGGATACGCAATGCTATTCCAACACCGGAGGTCAGGCATCGAAAGCGACACCGCTGGGTGCAGTAACTAAGTTTGGCGAGCATGGCAAACGTAAAGCGCGTAAAGATCTTGGCGTCAGTATGATGATGTACGGTCATGTTTATGTGGCGCAGATTTCTCTCGGCGCGCAGCTGAACCAGACGGTGAAAGCGATTCAGGAAGCGGAAGCGTATCCGGGGCCATCGCTGATCATCGCTTATAGCCCGTGTGAAGAGCATGGTTACGATCTGGCACTCAGCCACGATCAGATGCGCCAACTCACTGCTACCGGCTTCTGGCCGTTATATCGCTTCGATCCTCGTCGTGCCGATGAAGGCAAACTGCCGCTGGCGCTGGATTCACGCCCGCCGTCAGAAGCACTTGAAGAAACGTTACTTCACGAGCAGCGTTTCCGTCGTCTGAATTCGCAGCAGCCAGAAGTGGCAGAACAGTTATGGAAAGATGCTGCAGCTGATTTGCAAAAACGCTATGACTTCCTGGCACAAATGGCCGGAAAAGCGGAAAAAAGCAACACCGATTAAATGCTCTGGATAAGGATTATCCAATTCAAAAAAAAAGCCCGGACGACTGTTCGGGCTTGTCTTCTTATGTGTTGGAAAATCAGTAGCAATGCAATGGCCCAACAGAAAATAAAATCTGTGACAATAAAGGCATATAACCCGCGCAGAATAACGTATAGAAAATTAAAAGTATAATTTTTATTTTGTATGTGTTATCTCCAATACATTCACCAGACTTATTATCATTTCAGAAGAATTATTTAATTAAGGTTTTACTTAAGGCGTAACAAATGATATTTATCGGCTAACTGAACTTCTCCTTTAGGATGTTTTCACTCCCCGAAATGGGGATGAAAGGCAAATAAAATAACTAAAGGATTTATTCAATGAAAAGCAAAGTACTGGCACTCTTAATTCCTGCCCTGCTCGCTGCAGGTGCTGCACATGCAGCCGAAGTTTATAATAAAGACGGCAACAAATTGGATCTGTATGGCAAAGTTGATGGCCTGCATTATTTTTCTGATAATTCAGCGAAAGATGGCGACCAGAGCTATGCTCGTCTGGGTTTTAAAGGCGAAACCCAAATTAACGATCAACTCACTGGCTACGGTCAATGGGAATACAATATTCAGGCAAACAACACCGAATCTTCAACAAACCAGTCATGGACCCGTCTGGCATTTGCCGGACTGAAATTTGCAGATTACGGTTCTTTCGATTACGGACGTAATTATGGCGTAATGTACGACATCGAAGGCTGGACTGATATGCTACCTGAATTTGGCGGTGACTCTTATACCAATGCAGACAACTTTATGACTGGTCGTGCCAATGGCGTCGCGACTTATCGTAATACTGATTTCTTCGGTCTGGTAAATGGTCTGAACTTCGCGGTGCAGTATCAAGGTAACAACGAAGGTGCCAGTAATGGTCAGGAAGGCACCAACAACGGACGTGATGTTCGCCATGAAAACGGTGACGGCTGGGGTCTTTCCACAACATATGATTTAGGCATGGGCTTTAGCGCTGGTGCGGCATACACCTCTTCTGACCGCACCAATGACCAGGTTAACCATACTGCGGCGGGTGGTGATAAAGCAGACGCGTGGACTGCTGGGCTAAAATACGATGCTAACAATATTTACCTGGCAACCATGTATTCAGAAACGCGTAATATGACCCCGTTTGGCGACAGCGATTATGCTGTTGCAAACAAAACCCAGAACTTTGAAGTCACTGCACAGTACCAGTTTGATTTTGGTCTGCGTCCGGCAGTCTCTTTCCTGATGTCTAAAGGCCGTGACCTGCACGCTGCCGGTGGTGCAGACAATCCGGCAGGTGTTGATGATAAAGATCTGGTTAAATACGCCGATGTTGGCGCGACTTACTATTTCAATAAAAACATGTCCACCTATGTTGACTATAAAATCAACCTGTTGGATGAAGATGACAGTTTCTACGCTGCCAACGGCATCTCTACCGATGATATTGTCGCTTTAGGTCTGGTTTATCAGTTCTAAATCCCCCTGCCCGCTGTTTTGGCGGGCTTTTTCTGCTTATTCTTCCTCCTTTGATCTAAATTAAAAATGTGAACTCCGTCATTACACAAAAAGTGTCATCTGGCGTTACACTTTATGCGGATACTAAAACAGGAGGTTTTATGAACAGAACGATTCTTGTCCCTATCGATATTTCCGATTCAGAATTAACTCAACGCGTGATTAGCCACGTTGAGGCAGAGGCAAAGATTGATGATGCAGAGGTTCATTTCCTGACGGTAATACCTTCGCTGCCCTACTATGCCTCTCTGGGTTTAGCGTATTCCGCAGAATTACCGGCAATGGATGACCTGAAAGCGGAAGCCAAATCGCAACTGGAAGAGATCATTAAAAAATTTAAACTGCCAACCGACAGAGTGCATGTCCATGTTGAGGAAGGCTCGCCCAAAGACCGCATTCTGGAATTGGCGAAGAAGATCCCCGCTCATATGATCATCATTGCTTCCCATCGACCGGATATCACCACTTATCTGCTCGGTTCTAACGCCGCAGCTGTAGTGCGTCACGCAGAGTGCTCCGTGCTGGTTGTGCGCTGACACTAACGCCCGCACATTGCTGCGGGCTTTTTGATTCATTTCGCAAATGTGCTGATATTTTCCCCTCTAATCATTACAATTTAAATTTATGAATTATGCATTGATAATCGCTATTATAATATCGTTCCCCTGTGCATTATTATCAGTTTTTCTGGTATTAAAAGGCTGGGCGCTAATAGGAGATGCAATGAGCCACGCAATGTTTCCTGGCATAGTTCTAGTCTGGATTATAGGTATGCCGCTGGGAATTGGTGCATTTATTGTAGGACTGTCTTGTGCAATTGCAACTGGCTATCTGAAAGATAATAGCATTATAAAGAAAGATACCATTATAGGTATCGTTTTTTCAGGAATTTTTGTCTTGACTATCAACAGGCACAAGTCAGCGGATTACAGATATCATTATTACATTACGGTTTACTCTGCATGGTATCGCCTACCATTTTTGCCACATTAAAAGCAGTCGGAATTATTCTGTCTATATACTATTAATAGCTCCAGGGTCTATTGCTGTCCTCATCATGCATCGCTTTCATAAGGCATTACTTATCGCCGTAACGATATCAATAACAATATCAGGCGTATGGTTATTATATTTTCTCAACAGAGCCCCAGCGCCGACAATCGTCCTCTTATTTGCTGTAGCATTTCTTTTCGCGCTGATAATAATCAATTTTCGGAAACAATAATCTCAACAGTAGAATAAAGAGGCAAATCAATCATTACATATATAAGATGGTGCTAATATTGTACCGCCTTTAAATTGAACTTTATCCTTTCACCCTTACACAATTTAAGGAATGCAGATGACTATTTTATCAGCCCCCAGCCTTTTTCCTGGTAATCGAAAACTTGAAAATCATTAACTCTAAGAAGTTCTGCCAAATCGTTGAAATTACTTTAAATTAGACTCGAACAAATCAATCCCTGATGGGGCTTTTACTTATCCATTTAATCGGGTAGATATCGACCTCCATCTGCCCGCCTCAGATTCGTACCTGGTGGAGGTCTTTTTTCGTTACCTCTTTCCCCCTTTAGTTCAGTATAAAATCATCAAACTAATGCTGTTCACACTATTTACCTCCAGCATTCTATATAAATAATAGAAATAAAAACCCCAATACATAGTGCATTGGCATGACCAAACATCAATGCCATTATACTCGCCTCTGTTAAATACTCGCTAGTTAATATGATAGGCACGCATGATATAACAATCCATATGCTAATACATAAATACATCAGTATTTTTCTCATAGTCAGTCCCTGTGATTAACAATCAAGGCATAGTTAAGCATATTTCACATTCAAACGTAAACATTATTAATAACATTATATCAATCGAACTGACATCACGATTCAAGCCCTCTTCAAACTGAAGGTTAGAGCAGCGTAGAACATTTCAAAACAATACACTAAAAAAATACCTGAACAAAAAACTTAATTCTTTTTTATTGTGAACTTTAGTGATTTTGTCATGCAACTCTTTATTACATTTAGGCCTGTATTATTTCATGGCAACGCAGATACAGGACCATTTCTTGTGCTATGGATAAGTAATAAGCTAGTTACATCTTATTAAGAGAACCATTTTCACATATCAAGATATCATCACCACCCACAATGAATTAAGTATTTTTCTTATTCTTTAGATTAGATACGTAATGAATCCCTAACTCCATTCGGGTGTCATGGCTCTTTCATTTGAAATATATTCATATCCAATGTAATATTTCCATGCGCAAATATAATCACCAACCATACCCATCATTTATTACAGAGAATTATTTTATTCACCGAAAGGTTTCACAAAATATCCCCTGATAGAAAACTAAAAAACACTGCATAATATCGCTATTCTGGCACTTGCGAAAAATTATATTCTGCACCTGTTGTAGCGTTCTATTTCTCTGCCTGGCAACGAATGCACAATGTCCGCCACAGTTTCTGTTCTAATTTCTTCCTGTGTTACCGCATCCTGTACGGGTAGCGCAACACCAGCATGCTAAGCAAGGCTTTCCCATCAGATTTCACTACGACTATTTGGGAGCGAGATGGAATGCAGCAGTAAAACGTGCTGGTATTCGCCGCCGTAATCCGTACCATACGCGACATACTTTTGCCTGCTGGCTGTTGACGGCAGGAGCGAACCCGGCATTTATAGCCAGCCAGATGGGGCATGAAACTGCGCAGATGGTGTATGAAATTTACGGTATGTGGATTGATGACATGAACGACGAACAGGTAGCCATGTTGAATGCGCGGTTATCGTAGTTGCAAAGTTTGCCCTCAATATGCCCCATTTAGTACCAGAGAACTGAAATAATGCAAGAAAATCAACAAATTACAAAGAAAGAACAATACAACCTGAACAAATTACAAAAACGTCTGCGTCGTAACGTGGGCGAAGCCATTGCTGACTTCAATATGATTGAAGAAGGCGATCGCATCATGGTTTGCCTCTCCGGGGGTAAAGACAGCTATACCATGCTGGAGATTCTGCGCAATTTGCAGCAAAGCGCGCCAATCAATTTTTCGCTGGTGGCTGTTAACCTCGATCAAAAGCAACCGGGCTTCCCGGAACACGTTCTGCCCGAGTATCTTGAAACGCTGGGCGTTGAGTACAAGATTGTTGAAGAGAACACTTACGGTATCGTGAAAGAGAAGATTCCGGAGGGCAAAACCACTTGCTCACTGTGTTCTCGTCTTCGTCGCGGTATCCTTTATCGCACCGCAACGGAACTGGGGGCGACGAAGATCGCGCTGGGTCACCATCGTGACGATATCCTGCAAACGCTGTTCTTAAATATGTTCTACGGTGGCAAGATGAAAGGTATGCCTCCGAAACTGATGAGCGATGATGGCAAACATATCGTGATTCGTCCGCTGGCCTACTGCCGCGAGAAAGATATTCAGCGCTTTGCCGATGCAAAAGCGTTCCCGATTATTCCGTGCAACCTGTGCGGTTCACAGCCTAACCTGCAACGTCAGGTAATTGCTGACATGTTGCGTGACTGGGATAAACGTTATCCGGGGCGTATCGAGACGATGTTCAGCGCAATGCAGAATGTGGTGCCGTCGCATCTGTGCGATACCAACCTGTTCGATTTCAAAGGCATTACCCACGGTTCTGAAGTGGTTAACGGGGGGGATCTGGCGTTTGATCGCGAAGAGATCCCACTACAACCAGCGGGCTGGCAGCCAGAAGAAGATGAAAATCAGTTGGATGAGTTACGGCTGAATGTGGTTGAAGTGAAATAACCAGGATAGCGCCCGATACGCAAGCGTATCGGGCTACTCTTATGGAAGCCGATAAGACGCGGCCAGCGTCGCATCCGGCAATGCCGAAGAAGATGTTTACTCTTGCACCCTGCAATTCAACATTTCATTATTTTAATAACCGCACCCGGCACGTTTTTCCTTTAATCTTCCCGCCCTGTAACTGTTTCCATGCTTTATGAGCAACAGCCTGACGCACCGCGACATAAACATGCGCCGGATGCACGGCAATTTTGCCAATATCTGCGCCATCAAGCCCGATGTCTCCTGTCAGCGCACCTAATACATCACCCGGGCGCATTTTGGCTTTTTTCCCGCCATCGATACACAACGTTGCCATTTCTGCTTCCAGCGGCACAATGGAACTATTCGCTGGCGGCGTTTGCCAGTTAAGTTTTATCTGCAACATGTCAGAAATGATATTGGCCCGCTGTGCTTCTTCCGGAGCACAGAAACTGATCGCCAGACCGCTATTTCCTGCACGAGCTGTACGACCGATGCGATGTACATGAACTTCAGGGTCCCACGCCAGCTCAAAGTTCACCACCAGCTCAAGCGATTTTATATCCAGACCACGCGCAGCAACATCAGTCGCGACCAGTACACGGGCGCTACCGTTAGCAAAACGTACCAGGGTCTGATCGCGATCGCGTTGCTCCAGATCGCCGTGTAACGACAATGCACTTTGCCCTACTTCATTCAGCGCGTCGCAGACAGACTGGCATTCTTTTTTGGTATTGCAAAACACCACGCAAGAGGATGGCTGATGCAAGCTTAATAACCGTTGCAACAGAGGAATTTTGCCTTTGCTGGATGTCTCATAAAATTGTTGTTCAATAGGTGGCAGAGCATCTGTTGAGTCAATTTCAATCGCTAAAGGATCGCGCTGCACTCTTCCGCTGATTGCGGCAATGGCTTCCGGCCAGGTTGCCGAAAACAGAAGTGTCTGCCGAGATGCTGGCGCAAAACGGATGACATCATCAATGGCGTCACTAAATCCCATATCCAGCATGCGGTCGGCCTCATCCATCACCAGCGTATTCAACGCATCCAGTGATACAGTGCCTTTTTGCAGGTGATCCAGCAAACGGCCCGGCGTTGCCACGATAATATGCGGCGCATGTTGTAACGAATCACGCTGCATACCGAACGGTTGACCACCGCACAACGTCAAAATTTTGGTATTTGGCAGAAAACGCGCCAGCCGACGCAATTCACCTGCCACCTGATCCGCCAGTTCACGCGTAGGACACAGCACTAAAGCCTGGGTTTGAAATAGCGACGCATCAATTTGCTGTAACAAGCCGAGGCCAAAAGCCGCCGTTTTGCCGCTGCCGGTTTTCGCCTGCACGCGAACATCTTTTCCGGCAAGGATCGCCGGAAGCGCGGCGGCCTGCACCGGCGTCATGGTTAAATAACCCAACCCATTAAGGTTTGTGAGTTGGGCGGGAGGCAAAACATTCAGGGTAGAAAAAGCGGTCACAATCTATTCTCGTGGTCATCGACGCAAAGTCAGCAGGCGCGTATCCTCGCAGATCTACGCTCACGATGCGACAATTTAATCGGCTCTTCATCGGGTGGTGGGTCAGGCATGGGTTGCGGGCGAGGGATCGGATCGGGCACGGGAACAGGATCGCCAGGAATCGGTTCAGGGACAGGAATTTGCAAATAAATAAGTGTCGTCATATTTCCCTCCGGTCATTGGGTGGACTCTTAAAGGGTAGACGCTGATAAATAACAGGCAAAAAAAAGCCGACTCATCAAAGTCGGCGTCGTACGAATCAATTGTGCTATGCAGTAATTCAAAAAAGGAAGTAAGACAATATGGAGCGCAACGCCCATCGCTTGACGTTGCATTCACCTGCAAGAGAGATATTGCCCTGAATGGGTAGAGAGTTTATTGACTTCGCTCAAACTTTACGGCGTTTTTGTATACAGACAGCCGGGAAAATTGCTTTTGTTACAACCATTTACTACGATGCAACCATAAAGCAACACCACCAATAAGAACAACTAACAGAATACAAAAAATTGAAAATCCGAATTGCCATCCACCGCCAGGGATCCCACCAAGGTTGACGCCAAATAACCCTGTCAGAAACGTACTGGGTAAAAAGACCATTGCCATCAACGACATTGTATAAGTACGACGAGCTAAATTTTCCTGCATCACCTGAGCGATTTCATCCGCCATCACGCCAGTCCGTGCTATACAGGCGTCGATTTCGTCAAGACCGCGCCCAAGGCGATCGGCAATATCCTGCATCCGACGGCGTTGGTCATCGCTCATCCACGGCAAACGTTCACTGGCAAGACGAGCATAAACATCACGTTGCGGTGCCATATAGCGACGCATCACAATTAATTGTTTGCGCAGCAGAGCCAGGAATCCACGCGGTGGAATTTGCTGATCGAGAAGATTATCTTCGAGGTCGATAATTTTATCGTGCAGCTGCTCGATAAATTCGCTGGAATGATCGGTCAACGCATCGCACACATCAACCAGCCACCCCCCGCAATCGGTCGGACCAGTGCCCTCTTCCAGATCGCTCACCACATCGTCCAGCGCCAGCACTTTGCGTTGTCGGGTCGAAACAATTAACCGCCCGTCCATATATACACGCATGGCGACCAGTTGATCGGGGCGTTCATCGGTGCTGCCGTTTATACAGCGCAATGTAATCAGCGTGCCTTCACCGAGACGGCTGACTCGGGGCCGTGTGCTCTCGCCCGCCAGCGCATCACGTACGTTATTGGGAAGCAGCGGTGTTGTCGCCAGCCATTGGGCGCTATCATGGTGTACATAATTAAGGTGGAGCCAGCAGGGATGCGCTTCATCAATCACATCTGTATTTTCCAGCGGTTTAACGCCGCCTCTACCATCCAGCATCCATGCAAATACTGCATCCGGGACATTAACGTCCGATCCCTTAATCGCTTCCACAGTGCCTCCATCATCAACGCATTATTTTGTAGTCTAGCCTTCTGGCCCTGTTACGCAACATCTCATCACCCCATTACCCTGAAATGATTAATAAAATTCTGTCTAAATTGAATACAAAAAGCAAAATGCTTTTCCGTATACAAACCGTGTGAAGTGTTAAATAGCGTCTATCATTATCAGAATTATCTGATCATATGACGTGGCTTTTTTGCGATCGGATAGCAACAACAATTGATAAAAATAATGGGATCTCAATGATTACGCACAACTTCAATACCCTGGACTTACTCACCAGTCCTGTCTGGATCGTTTCGCCCTTTGAGGAACAGTTAATTTATGCCAACAGCGAGGCGCGACTGTTGATGCAAGACCTCACGTTTAGTCAGCTACGAACCGGTCCCTATTCCGTCTCCTCACAAAAAGAACTGCCGAAATACCTCTCCGATCTGCAAAATCAACACGATATTATCGAAATCCTCACCGTTCAGCGCAATGAAGAGGAAACAGCATTAAGCTGTCGGCTTGTTTTGCGAGAGCTGACAGAAACAGAACCGGTGATTATTTTCGAAGGTATCGAAGCACCGGCAACGCTGGGTTTAAAAGCCAGTCGCTCGACAAATTATCAGCGCAAAAAACAAGGTTTTTATGCGCGCTTTTTTCTGACTAACTCTGCGCCAATGTTGTTGATTGACCCCTCACGAGATGGCCAAATCGTTGATGCTAACCTCGCCGCTCTCAATTTCTATGGTTATAACCATGAAACGATGTGCCAGAAACATACCTGGGAAATAAATATGCTCGGGCGTCGCGTCATGCCTATCATGCATGAAATCTCGCATTTACCCGGTGGTCATAAACCTTTGAATTTTGTTCATAAACTGGCGGATGGTTCGACTCGTCATGTGCAGACCTATGCCGGGCCGATTGAAATTTATGGCGACAAGCTCATGTTATGTATTGTGCATGATATTACTGAGCAAAAACGGCTGGAGGAGCAGCTGGAACATGCTGCCCACCATGATGCGATGACAGGATTACTGAATCGGCGACAGTTTTATCACATTACCGAGCCAGGCCAAATGCAGCACCTCGCCATCGCTCAGGATTACAGCTTGTTGCTCATCGACACCGATCGTTTTAAACACATTAACGATCTCTATGGGCATTCTAAAGGTGATGAGGTGTTATGCGCCCTTGCCCGCACTCTCGAAAGTTGCGCTCGCAAAGGCGATTTGGTGTTTCGTTGGGGAGGCGAAGAGTTTGTCTTATTGCTACCAAGAACCCCACTGGATACCGCGCTTTCGCTGGCTGAAACTATCCGCGTAAGCGTGGCAAAAGTGAGTATTTCGGGCTTACCACGCTTTACTGTCAGCATTGGTGTGGCGCATCACGAAGGAAATGAAAGCATCGATGAACTGTTTAAACGCGTTGATGATGCTTTGTATCGAGCGAAAAATGATGGACGCAACCGCGTGCTGGCGGCATAAGCCACGGATGCGTCTCGTGATCAACGACTGCGCTTAGCATGGCGCTCCCAGTTTTCTTGCTTCGCCTGCGCTGTTTTACGTAGTGCGACGTAACACGCCCCGCTGCCGCCATGATGCGGTAGCGCAGTGCAATATGCCTGAACATCATCAAATTCGGTCAGCCAGCGCGCCACATAGCTGCGGACAATATTGGCATGCGATTTATCATCCCGTCCTTTGCCATGAATAATCAGCACGTTACGCAAACCATCCGCCAGGGCTTGTTGAATGAAACTGAACATCATTTTGCGGCACTCTTCCACCGGCTGGCGCAAAAGATTCAGGCTCGCCTGTTGCGGATATTTACCACTGCGCAGCTTATCCAGCACCCCATGTTGCAACCCTTCCCGCCGAAACTCCAGCGGCCGACTTAGCGGGATGATGTCGAGAAATCCAGTGGTGAGGAAATTATCAAGTTGCAGCGTGTCGATACGCTGCGGCGCACGTTGGTTACGCGTTGGATGCCAGTGGACATCTGTAGCACGTTTCAGCGGCTGGACATCTTCCATGGCGTCAAGAAACAGCGATTTGTCGTCAAGGTTCATGTAACCTCCTATGCACCTTCACACGTCGTGATTCAGACGGGTTAATTGTTCATACTTACTGCATCGTTCCCTTCACAGATTGAAACAATACTCTACTTCATACCTGTGAGTATCTGCGCAGGCGGAGCATTTTATACTAGCCTGTTAGCAGTATCGAACAGTTTAGCCCGAGTTTAATTCAGCACAGGCTCCGATCAGGATGATTTATTCATAGCAGGAACCAACAAAAATGCGATAAATAACAGACCACTGATTAGCAGAAAGGTATCCGAAAATGCCATAGTTTGCGCCTCCCTCAGCATCAATTGACTCAATAATTTGGTTGAAGCCAGTATTTCCGATGTCTGGTCACTTCCTCCGCGATTAAAAAACAAAGCACTTCTGGAAATGAAGTCATTCACCGTATGGGGAACAGAAACCATTTTTTCACCCATTCTCGAAAAATGAAAATTAGTTCGATTATTGAGAATAGAGCCACACAGGGCAATACCAATCGCGCCCCCAAGATTACGTGTTAAATTAAATACACCAGAGGCTAACTTCAGCCGTTCTTTTGGAATTCCCCCCAGCGTTAATGTTACGATGGGGGCCATCGCAAACTGCTGCGAAATCCCTCTAATTGCCTGTGGAAACAGTAACTCCTGCCATCCCCATTCGTGGGTTATAGGGGTAAAAAGATACATTGAAAACACAAATCCACCCAGCCCCGCCATCAACAGCCATCGCAGATTTATTTTTTTACTTAACCAGAAGTAAAAGGGAACAGAAAATAACTGGAAAATACCTGTTGTGCAAACGGCAAAACCTATCTCTTCGGCATTTAATCCGCGAACCCGCCCCAAAAACACAGGTATTAAATATACAGTAGAGAATATTCCAACCCCTCCAGAAAAAGAAAAAAAACATCCCAGTGTGAAATTTTTATCCTTAAAAGCATGAAGATCCATTATCGGATTGGATATTGTAAGTGTACGCGCAGCAAATAAAATAAAACTCACCAATGCCAGAACTGATGTCAGAAAAATAGTATTATCATCCAGCCATCCCCAGCGCGCTCCTTCTTCAAGGGTATATTCCAGACATCCCAGTGTCATGGCCAACAGGATAATACTCGGATAATCAGCAACTTTCAGTAAAGAGAGATCAGGTTTATCAAAATTAACCAGAAAAGGAATACTCAAAACTAAATATATGCCAGGTAATATATTGATATAAAATAGCCATCGCCAGTCGAGGTTATCAGTGATCCAGCCCCCCAGAGTTGGCCCTAGCGTCGGTGACAGTGAGGCCAGCGCACTGACTACCGCAGCAGCCAACCCCAACTCTTTACCCTGGTAATAAATAAACGCCGTCGTGAAAACTAAAGGGATCATGGATGCGCCAGCAGCTCCCTGTAAAGCACGAAAAAAAATCATGATCTGAATATTCCAAGCAAGTCCACACGCGATACTCATTAAAGTAAATATTCCCGCGGATAGAGTAAAAAGCCAACGAGTGGAAAATACCCGTGACAGCCACCCAGAGAGCGGAATAACAATAATCTCAGCAATTAAATAGCTGGTCTGAAGCCAGGCCATTTCGTCTTTACCTGCGGACAGACCACCACCTATTTCATTTAGGGATGACGATACAATTTGAATATCAAGCTGAGCAATAAATAATCCCATACACATACTGGCGAAAGCAATATGTTTACGCATAGACATCATCTCTCATCAACACTGACGGTGACGGACAGTCCCGGGCGAAGAAGTTGCTTTAATTCCTTTGCGTCGTCAAATGCAATCCGTACCGGGACACGCTGAACAATTTTGGTGAAATTGCCAGTGGCATTTTCTATCGGAATCAAGCTGAAACTGGCTCCTGTCGCTGGGGAAAGGCTTTCAATGTGACCGTGAAACACTTCCCCTTTGAGAATATCAGCACGGATCTCAGCCTTCATTCCTGGCTTCATTCCCGCTATTTGGTTTTCTTTATAATTTGCATCAACCCACAACTCACTGACTGGTACTAGTGAAACTAACGATGTGCCGCCTTCCACCCAACTGCCTGTATGGGCGCTGCGGTTTGCGACAATGCCATCAATCGGCGCACGAACAAGGGTATATTCCAGATCCAGTAGTGCCTGAGTCAAAGCGGCCTGAACTTCTTCGATACTTGCACGTACGTTTTCTTCCTGAGCAGATAAAACTGCCAGCCGTTGCTTCTCCACCAGGAAATCGTTCGCGGCTTTGCGCTCCTTTGCTGCGACCTGCTGGTAGTCAAACCTGGCGTTATCAATAATTTGTTGCGATATTGCCGCTGATTGTGCGAGTTTTTCATAACGTTCAGTATCTCGCAGGCGCTTTTGCTCCTCATGTTTTACTGCCTGCCATGTTTCACTGGCACTTTGAATTATCGACTGCTGCATCGCAATAGTGGCTTGAATGCTTTCGAGATTGGCTTTGCTACTTTTTATTTTTGCCTCAAGCCTGGCGACATTTGCACGATAATCCCGATCATCGAGACGCAGGATAATATCGCCTTTTTTTACACTCTGATTATCGCGCACCTCTATAGCAGAAATATAACCAGAAACTTTACTTGTCACCGTGGTGATATTACCACCAATGTAAGCATCATCCGTCGTCTGTATAAATCTTCCTTTGCTTACCCACCAGATAAAAAAGACAACGCCAGCCAAAAGAATACCGATCGCTACCACCCCAATAAGCTGTTTTTTAGAAATTATCATCACTCTTTACACCGTATATATCCGGAAACTTGCATACGTCATATTTAAAATTTAACATGGCTTATTTGATGATTTCTGACAAAATACCTACTGTAAATGACAATCACACTGCAACCCAAAGCATCACCAGGGCATCACATTATCGGACTGGATTCGGAACATCTGAATGGAGGTACAGTTCCCTGGCATAAACATCTCTATGCCCAGTTGCTTTACCCGGCTGAAGGAGTCGTTCGTGTATGGGCTGGAGAAAGCGTCTGGCTAGTGCATGCCAGCAGCGCGCTTTGGCTGCCCCCACAAATGCCGCATAAGTTTGTTGCGACAGGCAACGTACTTTTAAAAACCGTACTGGTTTCAGAAGCGGAAAGTGAAACGCTGGGAAAAGTTTGCTTCATGACGGGTATTTCACCCCTGTTAAGGGAATTACTAATTGCAATTAACCAACTTCCACCGTCGCAAAGTACCACAGATAAACAACAGTTACGTTTTTCAGCCCTCGAGACACTGATACTTCAGGAAATAAAAATGGGGGTGAAAATGTCACTTGAACTCCCTTGGCCAAATGATGAGCGGCTACAGCAGCTTTGTGAGAATTTGCTAAACAACCAAGGGTATCTGCCAACACTGGATAATCTAGCGGATAAAATTAACGTCAGTAGCCGTACACTCATGCGCTTATTTGTTAAAGAGACGGGATTAACATTTCGCCACTGGGTTCAGCAAATGCACGTTATTTCTGCAGTGACGCTTCTTGATGATGGATATTCGTTGACCAAAATTGCCCATCGTCTGGGCTATGCCTCAGCTGAATCGTTCGGCAATATGTTTAAGCGTCGAACGGGCTACTCGCCCGGTAAATTTACTCGTCGATTAACGATGCATGATTATGCAATCACAAGACAAATGATTTAACTTATATTTTCGTGAAATCTGTCACTGAAGAAAATTGGCAACGGATGGGTAAAACCGTTATAACACTGTCACCGGTCACCAGGACCCCAGGCCGGATTTAAGACGAGGATGCACTGCTGTGTGTACTGTAGAGTCTGGCGGATGTCGACAGGCTCTATTTTTTTATTCATTTTTTAGCCCTGTAAATAACCACATTCTCGCCGGGATTGGGGAATGAGTGACGAGATCAGTGGTGTCTGGCGGCTATCACGCCACAGATCAAATAACAGATAACCTACGGTAAAATTTCGCTGACTGGAATTATCCCACCCTCGATCCATGTGATGGCTTGCCCTCATTTCTTCAGGCAGAAAAATCAAAAAATCGCTTAATACTATCAGACTGCGACAAACCAGACGCGAAACTGGGTACTTACTATTCGTTAGTCTTACCCTATCCACTTATCTTTTTGGTGGTATGGCTGCTGATGTTGCTGGCGTGGTATCTTGTTGGCTTGCCGATAGGTCCGGGTATTTACCCACGTTTGTCTTAAGAGAGAACGGATGCTGAGATTACTTGAAGAAAAAATTGCCACGCCACTGGGTCCACTGTGGGTGATTTGCGATGAGCAATTTCGCCTGCGGGCGGTTGAATGGGAAGAGTACAGCGAACGCATGGTGCAGCTGCTGGACATCCATTATCGCAAAGAAGGCTATGAGCGCATTTCTGCCACCAACCCAGGTGGTTTAAGCGACAAGCTGCGTGAATATTTTGCCGGTAATCTTAGCATTATTGATACGCTTCCCACTGCCACGGGGGGGACGCCATTTCAGCGCGAAGTCTGGAAAACACTGCGCACTATCCCCTGCGGGCAGGTAATGCATTATGGCCAACTGGCTGAACAATTAGGCCGCCCTGGCGCGGCGCGTGCCGTTGGTGCGGCAAACGGATCGAATCCCATCAGCATCGTCGTACCTTGCCATCGGGTTATTGGCCGAAACGGCACCATGACCGGATATGCAGGCGGAGTTCAGCGAAAAGAGTGGTTATTGCGCCACGAAGGTTATCTTTTGCTGTAAACATTAAACAATTTGTGCCAGCTTGTTCACACTTTTATGTAAAGTCACCCTTAACAACTTAAGGGTTTTCAAATAGATAGACATATATTTACATCTAATATCGGAATTCTCTGCTGTTAAGGTTTGCTTAGACTTACTTGCTCCCTAAAAAGATGTTAAAATTGACAAATATCAATTACGGCTTGAGCAGACCTATGATCCCGGAAAAGCGAATTATACGGCGCATTCAGTCTGGCGGTTGTGCTATCCATTGCCAGGATTGCAGCATCAGCCAGCTTTGCATCCCGTTCACACTCAACGAACATGAGCTTGATCAGCTTGATAATATCATTGAGCGGAAGAAGCCTATTCAGAAAGGCCAGACGCTGTTTAAGGCTGGAGATGAACTTAAATCGCTTTATGCCATCCGCTCCGGTACGATTAAAAGTTATACCATCACTGAGCAAGGCGACGAGCAAATCACTGGTTTCCATTTAGCAGGCGATCTGGTGGGATTTGATGCCATCGGCAGCGGTCATCACCCGAGTTTCGCGCAGGCGCTGGAAACCTCGATGGTATGTGAAATCCCGTTCGAAACGCTGGACGATTTGTCTGGTAAAATGCCGAATCTGCGTCAGCAGATGATGCGTCTGATGAGCGGTGAAATCAAAGGCGATCAGGACATGATCCTGCTGTTGTCGAAGAAAAATGCCGAGGAACGTCTGGCTGCATTCATCTACAACCTGTCCCGTCGTTTTGCCCAACGCGGCTTCTCCCCTCGTGAATTCCGCCTGACGATGACTCGTGGCGATATCGGTAACTATCTGGGCCTGACGGTAGAAACCATCAGCCGTCTGCTGGGTCGCTTCCAGAAAAGCGGCATGCTGGCAGTCAAAGGTAAATACATCACCATCGAAAATAACGATGCGCTGGCCCAGCTTGCTGGTCATACGCGTAACGTTGCCTGATTCTTCCGCATAACTCACTATCCTTCTGTCATATCATTAAATTTTTCTGATTTATTGATCTGACAGAAGGTTCATCACTGTTTCATTCACCAGATATGGGTTAATCTTTTAATTACAAACTGCGTTGACAGTTGTTGTAAGGAGACCCTGTATGGCTATGTATCAGAACATGCTCGTTGTTATCGATCCTAACCAGGACGACCAACCAGCATTGCGGCGAGCTGTTTATTTACATCAACGGATTGGTGGCAAAATTAAAGCCTTTTTGCCGATCTATGACTTCTCATACGAAATGACCACCCTGCTCTCTCCGGACGAACGTACCGCTATGCGTCAGGGCGTCATCAGCCAGCGTACAGACTGGATCCACGAGCAGGCAAAATATTATCTCAATGCTGGCGTTCCCATTGAAATTAAAGTGGTCTGGCATAACCGTCCTTTCGAAGCCATCATTCAGGAAGTGATCAGCGGCGGGCACGATTTGGTGCTAAAAATGGCGCACCAACATGACCGTCTGGAAGCGGTGATTTTTACGCCAACGGACTGGCATCTGTTACGCAAATGCCCAAGCCCGGTGTGGATGGTGAAAGACCAGCCGTGGCCGGAAGGGGGTAAGGCGCTGGTGGCGGTGAATCTCGCCAGTGAAGAGCCGTACCATAATGCGCTCAATGAAAAACTGGTCAAAGAGACGATCGAACTGGCAGAACAAGTCAACCATACCGAAGTTCATCTGGTTGGCGCTTATCCGGTAACGCCAATTAATATCGCGATTGAACTGCCGGAATTTGACCCGAGCGTTTACAACGATGCCATTCGTGGGCAACATTTGCTGGCAATGAAAGCTCTGCGGCAGAAATTCGGCATTAATGAAAACATGACGCACGTAGAAAAAGGTCTGCCCGAAGAGGTGATTCCTGATTTGGCGGAGCACTTACAGGCGGGGATTGTGGTTCTGGGCACGGTCGGACGCACCGGTATTTCAGCAGCATTCCTCGGCAACACGGCGGAACAGGTGATTGATCATCTTCGCTGCGACCTGCTGGTCATTAAACCTGACCAGTATCAGACTCCCGTTGAACTGGATGACGAAGAAGACGATTAACGACTCTTCAATAACTGACAAGGCCCGAGTTATCGGGCCTATTTTTTACTTACTGCTCTTCGCCGCCAAGGAAATAAATTCCCAACGGGATTGCCAGCAACACAGTAAAGACCAGGCTATAAACAAAAATCATCGATGACTGAATCACATACATTGATGTCGTCCACTCAGACAGCGGAATATTGTACTGTTCTATAACGCCGCCGATGGTCGCGCGAGTCACAACCGACGCCGCAATAATGAAAACCGCCAACAAACCAAAGAGAAATTTCTTCCCTTTCGCTGACTTCAGTTTCGCCATAATCATGATGTAATCCTTGTGCAGACAAATTTTTTGTTACCTAAACGTAACAATACCATGACATTTCACCGTTGTCTGCTCTGAAAATCTCACCTCTTAGCTGGATTTACAATCAACGCATTGATTAGTTAGCTAATGTTGCTACTTCCTTCCCTGACTATTGATGATCTGAATGAATTGTCGCGGTAAAATAGTCCCGCCAGGGGTTTCCGGCATGACGACAATTATCTGGAGGAGCCTGATAAAACAATGATCGCTGAACTGTTTACAAATAATGCGCTTAATCTGGTCATTATTTTCGGTAGCTGCGCAGCATTGATTCTGATGAGCTTTTGGTTTCGCCGTGGAAATCGTAAAAGAAAAGGATTTTTATTCCATGCGGTACAATTTTTAATCTACACCATAATTATTAGTGCTGTTGGTAGCATCATTAACTATGTTATAGAAAACTATAAACTCAAATTTATCACCCCAGGCGTTATCGATTTTATCTGTACGTCCCTGATTGCGGTTATTCTGACGATTAAGCTATTTCTGCTGATTAATCAGTTTGAAAAACAGCAGATTAAAAAAGGTCGCGATATCACCAGTGCGCGGATCATGTCGCGCATTATCAAAATCACCATTATTGTGGTGCTTGTTCTGCTTTATGGCGAACATTTCGGCATGAGCCTTTCTGGCTTGTTGACCTTTGGTGGTATTGGTGGTCTGGCTGTCGGTATGGCCGGTAAAGATATTCTGAGTAACTTCTTTTCCGGGATTATGCTCTATTTCGACCGTCCTTTCAGTATTGGCGACTGGATCCGTTCACCGGACAGAAATATCGAAGGTACAGTAGCGGAAATTGGCTGGCGAATTACCAAAATTAAGACCTTTGATAATCGTCCATTGTACGTACCGAACTCGCTGTTTTCGTCGATCAGCGTAGAAAATCCTGGACGAATGACCAACCGGCGCATTACCACGACCATTGGTTTACGTTATGAGGATGCGGCAAAAGTGGGCGTTATTGTCGAAGCCGTACGTGAGATGCTGAAAAATCACCCGGCCATCGACCAGCGACAAACCTTACTGGTTTATTTCAACCAGTTTGCTGATTCGTCATTAAATATTATGGTTTATTGCTTTACCAAAACCACGGTATGGGCTGAATGGCTTGCTGCACAGCAAGACGTTTATTTGAAGATTATCGATATTGTACAGTCACACGGCGCGGACTTTGCCTTCCCCAGCCAGACGCTGTATATGGATAACATTACACCGGCGGACCAGGGTCGCTAAATCAGACATCACTGGCGTTATCCACAAGGGTAACGCCAGTTCTCATCACATCAATGCTTCACAATATACATAGTCCGACTGTACGCCACATCTTCAGGGTTATTAATGGGATAACCTTTCAGCCACGGCTTGATTAATCGTCCATTGGTATATTGATAAATTGGTGCAATCGGTGCTTGCTCCATGAGGATTTTTTCTGCCGCGTTGTAATCGGCATTACGCGCTTTAACGGTATTTTCCGTCGATGCCTGGGCCAGAACTTTGTCATATGCCGGATTGTTAAAGCGTGAAATATTCCCGGAATGCGTTGACGTTAATAATGTCAGGAAAGTGGAGGGTTCATTATAATCCCCTACCCACGAGGCGCGGATAACATCAAAATTGCCGGTATTACGGCTATCGATATAGGTTTTCCATTCCTGGTTTTGCAATTTAACATCTACGCCCAGGTTCTTTTTCCACATCGATGCTACAGCAATCGCAATTTTTTGATGGTTTTCTGAAGTGTTATACAAAAGCGTCAGCTTCAACGGTTTTTGCGGACCATAACCAGCAGCGCTCAACAAAGTTTTTGCCTGCGCATTCAGTTCTTCCTGACTCATTTGTTCAAACGGCGAAGGTTCCGGCGTAAATCCCGCGGTAACATCTGGTGTAAAATGCCACGCTGGCTTTTCGCCCGTCCCCAACACTTTTTCGGTCATCAGGCGGCGATCTATCGTCATACTTAATGCCAGGCGAACGCGTTGATCTGCCGTCGGCCCTTTTTGCGTGTTAAACGCATAATAATAGGTCCCGAGCTGCGGCGGCGTATAAACCTGCCCCGGAATATCCTTCAACAGCTTCTGATACATATTTTTCGGGAAGGATTCGGTGATATCAATATCCCCCGCGAGATAACGCTTAGTGGCTGCGGATTCCTGATTAATTGGCAGGAAGGTCACTTTTTGCAGTACCGTTTTGGCGTTATCCCAATAATGGGTATTCGGCACTACGACCAGTTTTTCATTGACTACGCGCTCTTTAAGAACATAAGCGCCATTGCCGATCAGATTTCCGGGTTTCGTCCACTCTTTACTGCTTTCTACGTTGGCTTTTTGCACCGGGAAGAAGGCAAAGTTAGCGGTTAAATTCACAAACCACGGCAACGGTTTATCAAGCTGGATTTTCAAAGTATGGGCATCAACTGCGGTAACGCCAAGCTGGTCAGGCGTGGCTTTACCATCAATAATCGCCTGTGCGTTGTTGATTCCCGCCAGCGCGGCAAACCATGCAAATGGCGAAAGCGTTTTCGGGTCCACCAGACGTTGCCAGCTGTAGACAAAATCTTGCGCCGTTACCGGTGTGCCATCCGCCCATTTTGCGTTATCGCGCAGGGTAAAAGTCCAGATACGGTTGTCATTACTTTTCCACTGAGTCGCAACGCCGGGGACAATCTCCCCTTTCTCGTTCTGATTCACCAGTCCTTCAAACAGATCGCGAATGACCTGAATCTCCGGCAGGCCCACGGCTTTAGCGGGATCCAGCGACGCTGGCTCATCTTTAATGTGGCGCACCAGCTCCTGCTTCTCTGCCAGTACTGTGCCGCTCGGAACTTCAGCAGCATACGAAAGAGAAATGCTGCTGACCAACAGCGCACAACACGTGACTGAAACAGAGTGCTTCATAAGTTTCCCTCTAACCGACATTAAAATTGATGCGTAATTATTTGTTTCGCCTTAAAGAAATGCAAACAACTTCCATCAAAAAAGTGACAAAGGAAGCATCAAATGTTTTAAGTATCAATATATCAAATCAGATTTAGTGTAAATAATAGTCTCCAAAATGCGGTAAAGCACATAGAACTCCGAACACTACGTTCGGGCTTCGCACATTCAAACCCGTTTTCGGTATCATAATCAGCATCTGTCGCCATTGTGCGAAGAATAAAAAATAACCAAAACGTTGAAAGGAACTGAGAATACGTTAAGAGAAGAATTAAATTAATGTATCAGCAAGTAGTGCTAAACAGCACCTTTATACTTCAGCCTATCTATAAATAATGAGAATGCCGAGCCAGCATGTCGACGGTGTGGATAGTACAGGTGATAACCGGGTAAATCTGGTGTGAATTTATCCAAAACACGTATCAGTTTTTTTTCTTTAATAGCCCGCTCCACCTGATCATAAGGTAGATACGCCAATCCATGCCCATCAATTGCAGCATCAATGATCAGATCTATCGTATTCAGTAAAAGCTGACCTTCCATGCGAACACGAACTTCACGTCCACCGCGTATTAATCTCCAGCGATTTGCTGTACCCGATGTGGGAAGATACAAATTAATTGCCTGATGATCTATTAATTGTGACACTGACGTTGGAGCACTTCGACGAGAAAAATAATCCGGTGAGCCAACAATAGCCATTGGTATGTCTGGCCCGATTCGAATGGCGATCATATCTTTATCCATCTCCCCACCCAGACGGACGCCTGCATCAAAACGTTCAGAAACGACATCGGTCAAACCATAATCAATGGTAAGCTGAATATCAATTTCAGGATGCGATTTCAGGAATGTGCGCATGGCTGGTAACAATATCGTTTTTGCTGCATGTTCTACAGTAGTAATACGTATTGTCCCGGATGGGCGGTTCTGCAGATCGCTCAGGGATGTCAGGGCAGAATCTATGTCATGCAACATAGGGCCAAGAACAGACAAAAGATGCTCGCCCGCTTCAGTGGGTACAACGCTGCGCGTGGTTCGCGTCAGAAGCCGCAATCCCAATCGTTCTTCTATACGGCGCACTATCTGGCTTAAAGCTGACTGCGCCATGCTCAGGCGGGCTGCTGCGCGAGTGAAGCTACGCTCCTCTGCAACAACGACAAACGCCATCAGATCAGCGATTTCTTCACGCTTCATTCAGTATCTCCATACAATCTATTAATCATTTAAATGATAGGTCTAATCATGATTTTGGGTCTAATCAACTTAATGATCAATATCTATAGTGATATCACCAACCGTTAAAACGAACCGACAACTCCATGAGGAACGGAATGATGAATAATAAAGTCAGCTTCACTAACAGCAATAATCCAACCATCTCTTTGTCTGCAGTGATCTATTTCCCTCCAAAATTTGATGAAACCCGTCAGTATCCGGCAATTGTGGTATCTCACCCAGGTGGGGGCGTTAAAGAGCAAACGGCCGGAACCTATGCCGAAAAACTGGCGGAAAAAGGATTTGTCACTATTGCTTATGACGCATCTTATCAAGGTGAAAGCGGCGGCGAGCCGCGTCAGTTAGAAAACCCATACATTCGTACTGAAGACGTCAGTGCCGTGATTGATTACCTGACAACGCTTTCTTATGTCGACAATACCCGAATTGGTGCGATGGGAATTTGTGCCGGTGCAGGATATACAGCCAATGCTGCAATTCAGGATCGCCGCATCAAGGCCATCGGTACTGTTAGTGCGGTCAATATTGGTTCGATGTTCCGTAATGGTTGGGAAAACAATGTGAAATCTATTGATGCCCTACCATACGTTGACGCGGGTTCAAACGCCCGAACCAGCGATATTAGCAGCGGAGAATACGCCACTATGCCACTGGCACCAATGAAGGAGTCCGATGCGCCGAACGAAGAACTGCGTCAGGCCTGGGAATATTACCACACCCCTCGCGCGCAGTATCCAACAGCACCGGGTTACGCTACTTTGCGCAGCCTTAACCAGATTATTACCTATGATGCTTACCATATGGCGGAAGTGTACCTGACTCAGCCGATACAGATTGTGGCGGGCAGCCTGGCTGGGAGCAAATGGATGAGTGACGACCTGTACGATCGAGCATCAAGCCAGGATAAACGCTATCACATTGTTGAAGGCGCAAACCATATGGATCTTTATGATGGCAAAGTCTATGTGGCTGAAGTAATTTCAGTATTAGCTCCGTTCTTTGAGGAAACTCTGTAATGAAACATATTCAAATCCGTAATAGTGATATGGCCTGGCATATTGCTGCCAATAATCTGGGAAAAGTTTCATGAAAAATGTACTGATTCTTGGTGCTGGCGGTCAGATAGCCCGCCATGTGATTAATCAACTGGCAGATAAACAAACCATTAAACAAACTTTATTTGCCCGTCAGCCAGCAAAAATCCACAAACCCTATCCAACTAATAGCAAGATTATTATGGGGGATGTACTGAATCATGCAGCACTGAAGCAGGCCATGCAGGGACAGGATGTTGTGTATGCCAACCTTACGGGGGAAGATTTAGATATTCAGGCAAATTCAGTGATCGCTGCGATGAAAGCCTGTGATGTTAAACGTCTGATCTTTGTTCTTTCCCTCGGTATTTATGATGAAGTTCCAGGAAAATTTGGCGAATGGAATAATGCAGTTATTGGTGAACCCCTAAAACCATTCCGCAGGGCTGCGGATGCAATTGAGGCTTCTGGACTGGAATATACAATTCTTCGCCCTGCCTGGCTGACTGATGAAGATATTATTGATTATGAGCTTACCTCACGCAATGAACCATTCAAAGGTACGATCGTATCACGTAAGAGTGTCGCAGCATTAATCACAGATATCATCGATAAACCTGAGAAACACATTGGTGAGAATATAGGCATCAATCAACCCGGGACTGATGGTGATAAGCCCTTCTTCATGTAAATCAATTATATAGCTACCATCGAACTGTACTATGTGCAGTACGATTTATTAAACTTATTAAGGTGAACTGATCAATCAGATGCGATTAACATGTGTAGAACCAGTAAGAATAAAATACGCCATGTATATAACATTACGACAATTCTAATATCTGCACATCAATGAAAATGCAAACAACTTCCGGCAAAAAAGTGATACAAGATCGATGACATAGCGTTGAAGAAAAGGATTTGATAATCCGCAAAATTTGCACAACACTGCCTGTAATACTTCCTGAACCAGAGACGATCATGACCGTAACTCGCCCACGCGCCGAACGCGGCGCATTTCCGCCCGGAACAGAACATTACGGACGTTCATTATTGGGCGCGCCGTTAATCTGGTTTCCGGCCCCTGCAGCCAGTCACGAAAGTGGTTTGATTCTGGCTGGCACTCACGGTGATGAAAACTCTTCGATCGTCACGCTCTCCTGTGCTCTGCGGACTTTGACACCTTCTTTGCGCCGCCATCATGTGGTGCTGTGTGTGAATCCTGACGGCTGCCAGTTAGGGTTACGGGCCAATGCTAATGGTGTGGATTTAAACCGAAACTTTCCGGCAGCGAACTGGAAGGAAGGTGAAACAGTTTATCGCTGGAACAGCGCCGCTGAAGAACGTGATGTTGTATTACTGACAGGTGACAAACCTGGCTCCGAACCTGAAACCCAGGCGCTGTGCCAGCTTATACACCGCATTCAACCTGCCTGGGTGGTCTCATTCCACGATCCGCTGGCCTGTATTGAAGATCCCAGACACAGCGAATTAGGTGAATGGCTGGCCCAGGCGTTTGAATTGCCTCTGGTAACCAGCGTCGGTTATGAAACGCCTGGCTCTTTCGGCAGTTGGTGTGCAGATCTCAACTTGCATTGCATCACCGCAGAGTTTCCACCCATCTCCTCCGACGAAGCCAGCGAAAAATATCTCTTTGCGATGGCAAACTTGCTGCGCTGGCATCCTAAAGATGCAATTCGCCCGTCGTGAACTGAAGCGCCGGTTCCACATCTACCGCCAGCCAGGTCGGTCCGTCAAGATCGGCGAAACTGACCTGCGGCACCAGCGGTAAAGCGGCGCTAATGGCACGAGAGGTACACAACATGCAGCCCAGCATCAGACGAAAACCTTGTGCACGCGCTTCAGTCGCCAGCGCCAGCGCTTCCGTCAGACCACCGGTTTTATCAAGCTTAATGTTAACCATCTCATAGCGCCCTTTCAGCGCCTTCAGATTGCTACGAGTATGACAACTTTCATCAGCACAAATCGGTAACGGATGAATAAAATTCTCCAGCGCCGCATCGTCCTGCGCAGGAAGCGGTTGTTCAAGCATCGCAACGCCTAAATCCGCCAATAGCTGGCAACGCGCCGCCAACCCTTCTGCACGCCAGGATTCATTTGCATCAACGATCAGCGTCGCATCGGGCACAGCTGTGCGAATTGCCACCATCCGCTCACTGATAAGATGGTTATCCAGCTTCACTTTCAGTAATTTCGCGCCTGCCTGCCAGAGTGTTGATGCACTATTGGCCATCTGATCAGGCGTACCGATGACTATCGTCTGTGCCGTGGTGACTGTCTCGGGAAGCGTTATGCCGATCAAATCAGCCAGCGATTGCTGCTGTTTTCGCGCCGCCAGATCCCACAATGCACAATCCAGCGCATTACGTGCTGCGCCGGCAGGGAGGATTTTTTGCAACTCCTCCCGTGTCAGTCCTTTCTCTAGTTGCGGCACGACGCTCATAATTTGCGCCATTACCGAGGCATCACTTTCCCCATAACGCGGATACGGCGTGCATTCACCGGTGCCTTTGATACCCTCTTCTTCCAGTTCAACCACCACCACGCGCGCTTCACTGCGACTTCCCCGAGCAATCACAAACGGGGTATGTAAGGGCCAGGCCTCCTCAAATACCTTAACGGTTCTCATCTTTACTCCTTGTTGTCGCGGTGGTCTGCGGATTAAGCGCAAATAGCGTTTGCTGTGTTATTGACAGTTAGCATAAACTAGGTGTGACGTTAACTATATGTAAACAGGAAAGATAATCATGTCACAAACCGTTCATTTCCAGGGCAACCCGGTTACAGTCGCCAATTCCATCCCGCAGGCGGGTAGCAAAGCGCAGACTTTTACTCTCGTGGCAAAAGATCTGTCTGACGTCACCCTCGGTCAGTTTGCGGGTAAACGCAAAGTGCTGAACATTTTCCCGAGTATTGATACCGGTGTTTGCGCCGCATCAGTACGTAAGTTTAACCAACTGGCAACCGAGATCGACAACACCGTTGTGCTGTGTATCTCTGCCGATCTGCCGTTCGCCCAGTCTCGTTTCTGCGGCGCAGAAGGTCTGAACAACGTTATCACCCTCTCCACTTTCCGTAACGCTGAATTCCTGCAAGCCTACGGTGTGGCAATTGCTGATGGCCCACTGAAAGGTCTGGCAGCGCGTGCCGTTGTGGTTATTGATGAAAATGACAATGTGATTTTCAGCCAGCTGGTGGATGAAATCACCACCGAGCCGGATTACGAAGCAGCTCTGGCTGTACTGAAAGCATAAGTTAATATGCCTGATGGTATTGCACCATCAGGCATATTCACGCTTACTCTTCGTTCTTCTTCTGACTCAGACCATATTCCCGCAACTTATTGGCAATCGCGGTATGTGAAACGCCGAGACGTTTTGCCAGTTTGCGCGTGCTGGGATAATTGCGATAAAGCTGGGTTAATACCGAGCGTTCAAAACGGCTGGTGATTTCGTCCAGCGAACCTTCCATCGCATCTTCGCCCACGGCTACCGTTGCGGCGTCATAATCCGGCAACAAAATATCCTGTGGACGCAGCTCATAACCGTCCAGTTGTGTCAGTGCACGATAGATAGCGTTCTTTAACTGCCGCACATTTCCCGGCCACGCATAACGCGTAAGTACAGTATTCAGATCAGCGGCCAGTTTCGGACGCGGCACGCCCTGCTCGTCGGCAAAGCGGGCGACGAACAGCTCGGTTAACGGCATGATGTCCTGCGGACAGTCACGTAGCGGCGGCAGATTGAGCGTCAACACGTTCAGACGATAATAGAGATCTTCACGGAACACGCCTTTTTGCACCAGTTCGACCAGATTCTTCTGCGTAGCGCAAATCACCCGCACATCGACATGCACCTCATGGTCTTCGCCAACCCGACGGAAGGTGCCATCATTAAGGAAACGCAGTAATTTCGCCTGCATCCGTGGTGACATCTCACCTATTTCATCCAACAGCACCGAACCACCGTTCGCCTGCTCAAAGAACCCTTTCTTCCCTTCCGGAGCATGACCAAACAGTTCACTCTCGACCGCATCTTCCGGTATAGACGCACAGTTCAGCGCCAGGTAAGGTTTGCTCGCTCTGGGGCTTGCCTGATGACAGGCGTAGGCAAAGAGATCTTTTCCGGTGCCGGTATCACCCGTAATCAGCAGTGGCGCGCTTAGCATCGCCAGTTTCTGCGCCTGTTCGACAACATGCTTCATTTTCGGGCTGACAGCGACAATTTGACTGAAGGCGCTGACATCCTGGGCGGCGACATTTTGCAACTGACGGCCCATACGAATCGTTGATCGCAGCATCACCACCGCACCGGTCAGGACGTGTTGATCATTTTCATCCTGAAGATAAACAGGCGTAATCTCCATCAGGAAATTCTGCCCATTAATAACGACATGCTCGTTATGCGAATCTTGCGGTTCGCTTTCCAGCCAGCGTAAAAAATTAAAGCCGTTAATCAATTGCGCGGCGGTATGGTTGCGCAGGCGATCCAATTTTTGCCCAAAAAGCTGACAGCTCGCCGGGTTCGCCATATCCACTTTGCTTTTCATATCGACAGAGAGCACAGGTTCAGGCAACGCCTCCAGTAACGCGCTCAACGCCAGATGCTCACGTTCGGAAGGCATCCACGGGACAGTACGCACATCGGTAACACCTGCAATACGGCGTATTTCGGCCATCAGACTGCTGAAACTCTCAAACTCCAGTTCAGCAAAATTGAGGTAGATTCGCCCAATGGGGTCAATCTCAATACCGCGTAAATCAATGCCTCTTAGCACGAGTAGATCGAGTAATTCGCGGGTCAGACCGAGTCGGTCTTCACAAAAGACTTCCAGACGCATGGGAACCTTCACCTGAAAAAAGAACAATTAATATGATGATATGACACTATTTGGATAGCAGGAAGGTTTCTGTCAACAATCATTGACACAAAGACGGAAAAACGGGCACTTCGGCGTAAAGATATCCGGTCAGCACCCGATATTGCATTATTTTTCGCTGGGCGTTTTGCCTTTTTGCAGAGTTTCTTTCACCTGACCGATAAGCTGACGACGGAAATCCCCGAGGCGTGGCTTGTCATCGTCAATCCACGGCAGCGGGCGGCAAAGCTCCATAGCTTTAATCCCGAGTCGTGCCGTCAGAAGTCCAGCACCAATCCCCTGAGCTGCCCGGGTAGACAAACGCGCAGCGAGATCTTGCGACATCCAGTCCATCCCCACTTCGCGCACCAGTTCGCTGGCTCCGGCGAAAGCGATATTCAGCAATACCAGCTTAAACAGGCGCAAACGGCTGTAATATCCCAGTTCAATGCCATACAGCGTGGCGATGCGATTAATCAAACGCAGATTGCGCCAGGCGATAAACGCCATATCCACCAGCGCCAGTGGGCTAACGGCAATCATTAACGTTGATTCCGCCGCTGAGCGGCTGATTTCGCGCCGCGCCTGGGCATCTAAAACTGGCTGGACCAGGTGAGCATACAAACTGACCACTTCACGATCGTTCTGCGTTTCATGGATTGAGGCATACCAGCGCTGCAGCGCCGGATGTGACTGATCGATGCCCGCCTGCTGCGCCAGTTTTTCGCAGAATGCACGGCCTTTACCCGTGCCGTGACTGTGCAACAAATCGCGCGCTTCATCGCGTTCATGGGCGCGCTGTCGCAAGCGCCATAAGCGCCGCCACTCTGTTACCACAGAACCTACGCCAGCGCCGATAATCAATGCCCCAGCGGCACATCCACCCAGCGCCACCCAGTCCTGGGTTTGCCAGGCGTTCATTGTCCACTGCACGCCCTGCCCGACAACGCTTGCGCCAAACAGAGCCAGCCCGCCCATCACCATTTTGCGCCACAGGCTGCGTTTCGGACGTAACGCTGCGTCCATCACCGCTTCAACTTGCCCCTCTTCTTCCTGTGCTTCGTCGAGCGTGGCCGGGGCAAAATTTTGCGCCTGATTTTCGTCAAAGGTCTGCTGCGCTCTGAATTTTGGATTCTGATCGACCTCCAGTGGACCGTCGAAATCAATACGTGGTTTTAACGGTTCGGTCATCGCAATTTATCTCCTATTAAAAATTCCAGCGCAGCATCAAGACGAATATGCGGTAGCGGTTTGTCGACATCCATCACCTGCGGACGAAACGCCTCAAACTGGAAGCCTTGCTTATCCCAGAACGCCTGACCTGGCAAACGTGCGGGAACTTCGCCAGGATAAACAGTGAGCGGTGCGCCATCGCTGAGTCGATTACCGCGCAGCGCCGGGATTTTCTCACCGTTAACATCAATCATTCCGCTGGTGGTCGCCTGAACAGACGCCAGCCCCAGGCAGTCCATACTGATCCCTTCGAACGCCGCATTTTGCCATGCATCCTGAATCAGTTGTTGCAGCAATGAAACCATATTGGCGTGCTGATCGATGGTCACATGGTCCGCTTTAGTGGCAGCAAACAATAGCTTATCGATAACCGGCGAAAACAAACGCCGGAACAGGGTACGCTGCCCGTAGTGGAAACTTTGCATCAGCTGCGTCAGCGCCAGACGCATATCATTAAATGCCTGTGGCCCACTGTTGAGAGGTTGCAGGCAATCCACCAGCACAATCTGGCGGTCAAAGCGCAGAAAATGATTCTTATAGAACCCCTTCACCACTTTCTCGCAGTAATAATTAAACCGCTCGCGCAACATTCCGGCATTAGTGTGCTTATCGGCCTGCGCCAGTTTGGACTCGCCCCAGGCATCGACATCCGGCCACGGGAAGAATTGCAGCGCGGGTGCTCCTGCCATATCTCCCGGCAAGACAAAGCGCCCAGGCTGAATAAAGTGCAACCCCTGCTGTTTGCAGTGATGGAGATACTCGGTCCAGGCGGCGGCAATGTCTGCCAGCCGGTTTTCGTCGGCAGGCGCTAGCGGGTCCAGCCCTTCGCACATCATTCGCCATTTCGCCGACCATTCGCCGCGCTGACCATTGAGTAAGCCCGTCATCTGGCGCGACCAGCTTAAATAGTCCTGCGCCAGCATCGGCAGGTCGAGCAACCATTCGCCGGGGTAATCCACAATCTCCAGATACAGCGTGGAGGTATCCTTAAAGTGGCGCAGCAGCGAATCGTTCGATTTAAAACGTAACGCCAGGCGAATTTCACTGACACCGCGCGTAGGCGTCGGCCAGGCGGGAGGATCGCCATATAACTGCGCCAACCCTTCATCATAGGTGAAGCGCGGAATGCCAAAGTCACGCTGGGGAATGCGTTTTACGCCCAGCAGGCGCTCTTCACGCACCGCACTTAAAAGCGGCAAACGTGCTCCGGCATGAATATTGAGCAACTGATTAACCATCGCGGTGATAAACGCTGTTTTGCCGCTGCGGCTAAGTCCGGTTACAGCGAGGCGCAGATGTCTGTCGACACCCCGATTCACCAGCGCATTGAGTTCATTTTTAAGTCGCTTCATTGCTGTCCTGTGCTGCTCTGAAGACCAGAAAAAAAATCGTTCGTAAGGATATGAATGTGGGGGCCAGGCCATTGATTATCAACTACCCGTGTTGTCATCGACGGGCGAACTCCATAAGATGTGCAGCATTCACGTTCGGACGGAGTTCCTGACCTATGTCCCCTACTATTTATGATATTGCCAGGGTTGCAGGCGTATCAAAATCCACCGTATCACGCGTGCTGAATAAGCAAACCAATATCTCCCCGGAAGCGCGCGAAAAAGTGTTACGGGCCATTGAAGAATTACAGTATCAACCAAACAAGCTGGCCCGCGCGCTGACCTCTTCGGGTTTTGATGCCATTATGGTGATTTCTACTCGTTCGACCAAAACTACGGCGGGTAATCCATTTTTCTCTGAAGTTTTGCATGCCATCACCGCCAAAGCAGAAGAAGAAGGTTTCGACGTGATATTACAAACGTCGCACAATCCGGCAGAAGATCTGCAAAAATGCGAAAGCAAAATTAAGCAGAAAATGATTAAAGGCATTATTATGCTAAGTTCGCCTGCCGATGAATCCTTCTTTGCACAACTCGACAAATACGAGATCCCGGTGGTGGTGATCGGTAAAGTTGAAGGTCAATACAGCCATGTTTATTCCGTCGATACCGATAATTATGGCGACAGTATTGCGCTGACCAATGCGTTAATTGAAAGCGGGCATAAGAATATAGCCTGCCTGCATGCGCCGCTTGATGTACAAGTTTCAGTGGATCGGGTAAATGGTTATAAGCAAAGTCTGGCTACGCATAATATTGCAGTGCGTGATGAATGGATTGTTGACGGCGGTTATACCCATGAGACAGCATTAAAAGCAGCACGGGAATTATTAAGCCAGTCACCGTTGCCTGAGGCAGTGTTTGCTACTGACAGCCTGAAATTAATGAGTATTTATCGTGCGGCGGCAGAGAAAAACATTGCTATTCCGCAGCAGTTAGCGGTGGTGGGTTATAGTAATGAAACGCTGTCGTTTATATTAACGCCTGCACCAGGCGGCATCGATGTTCCGACGCAGGAGTTAGGTCAACAAAGCTGCGAGTTATTATTCCAGTTAATTGCCGGAAAACCGTCACCACAAAATATTACCGTTGCTACGCATATGTCGTTGAAATAAATGTATGCCGGATTTGGCGCTCGCCCCGCATCCGGCAATTTAGCACATTATCAGAACGAGTAATTCACCCCAACACCCGCATAATGGAATTTATCGCTGTCGCCTTCGTCGTGATCCTGCCACTCAAACGCGTATTCCAGCGAAACGGAAAGACCATTCTGGAAATCATAACCGTAAAATAAACCCACACGGTTAAAATCATGGCCTTCACGTTCAATATCATCCTGCCAGTCCCAGTTACTCCAGCGATCCAGCCCAATGCGCGTATACGGCGTCACCGAGTGGTTGCCGAGCGTCAGCGGCAAATAGGCGCGAATTTCTTGCGTGGAAAACTCACCGTTATTGCGGCTATCATCCATATTGAAACCACGCTCGAGATAATAGTTCACTCGCAAGGCAACCGTTTCGTTGAAGGTATATTGCAGACCCGTTTCCGTTTCGACACGGGTATCAGCATAACCGGTCGTATTCAGATCGTTGGCAAATTTATACATCGACAGCCAACCGTTGAAACGTAAATCGTCAGTCAGTTTCACATCCCAGTCTGGCGCGATTTTCCAGCGCTGCATATTTGCCGTGTCTTTACCCGGTTCATCAACGTAGTGATAACCATAGTTACGGAAACCACCAGTCAGACCGAAACTGAAATCATCGCTTTCGAGGAACTGATAATGTACCTCCAGCTCCGGGCGATCAAACCACGTTCCACGTTTACCCGCGCTATAATCTACCGGCCCTTCCTGATAATAGGCCAGAGAAATTCTCCACGGCCCGTTGGCGGCATTAAAATAGACAGAAGGCTCCGCCAGCCCATCCATATCTTCGCCATAACCCTCGACGTTTTCTATTTCGTACATCGCGCCGATATTAAAGTGCCAGTCGTTCTTTTCCTCGGCCTGTGCGCAGACCATTCCCGCACACATCACCAGTGCGGTACAGGGTAATAACTTTTTCATTATTGTTCCTTGTATTATCCTGGGAGAATGCCTTCCCCCTGTATTTAGCAAATTGCTATTTCCGTTTCTGCATCAAAGAAATGACATTTAGTCATATCAAAATGAATAGTGATATTTTCTCCTGCATGATAATCATTTAACGCACCAGCACGGACCACTAACTCGTGCCCCCCAACCGTGGTGTAGAGCATAAATTCCGCACCGGTTAATTCCGCCACGCTAATTTTGGCGGAAATGTTATTTTCTTCTTGCGCATCCGGATGAATATCCTCCGGGCGTATTCCCATCACAATGGGTTTATGTAAACTTTCCTGCGTTTTCAGAACCGCTAATTTCTCTTCGGGTATGGTTAATTTAAGCGTTTCCGTAACGAATTTATCGCCATCGATCGTGCCGCGAATAAAATTCATTGCTGGTGACCCAATAAATCCGGCAACAAACATATTCGCCGGTTGGTTATAGACCGTTTTCGGCGCACCGACCTGCTGAACAATCCCATCCTTCATAATGACAATCCGCGTCGCCATGGTCATCGCTTCGGTCTGATCGTGGGTCACGTAGATCATGGTGGTGTTCAGTTTCTGATGCAGCTTGCTAATCTCTGCGCGCATTTGCACGCGCAGCTTGGCATCCAGGTTAGAGAGCGGCTCATCCATTAAAAACACGCCCGCTTCGCGCACAATCGCCCGCCCAAGCGCCACTCGCTGACGTTGCCCGCCGGAAAGCGCGCCCGGCTTGCGTTTCAGGTACTCACGCAGGCCGAGAATTTGCGCCGCCCAGTTCACCCGCTCATCAATCACCTCTTTGGCGATTTTTTGCATCTTCAGGCCAAACGCCATGTTGTCGTAGACCGTCATATGCGGATACAGCGCGTAGTTCTGGAACACCATCGCGATATTGCGTGCTTTGGCTGGAACGTCATTCATTCGTTTGCCGTCGATCAACAGATCACCGCCGCTGATCTCCTCAAGCCCGGCAATCATACGCAGGGTGGTCGATTTACCGCAGCCCGACGGGCCGACAAACACGATGAACTCTTTATCGGCAATCTCCAGGCTGAAGTCCTTCACCACATGCACCTGGTTATCGTAGATCTTTTGAATATGTTGTAACGAAAGCTGTGCCATGTTGATTCCTTTGCTATACGTTTTGCCAGAAGGCCGATAACCGCGGCCAGGTCAGGGAGTCCGTTGAGGGCAACAATAATTGCGCCCCGGTTAAGCCCGCGCCGATCCCCACCGAGCGCATACCGCTGGCGTTAATGGCTTCAATGCCCGCCTGCGCATCTTCAATGCCGATACATGCCTGTGGCGGCACGCCCAGCCCTGCACAGGCGGCGAGAAAGATTTCCGGGTCCGGTTTCGAATTTTTGAGTTGGGAAGCGTCCGCGCAGAAGGTGAAAAACTCGCGCAGCTCCAGCGCTGCTAAAATCGTCGGCGCATTCAGGGAGACAGAAGCCAGCCCAACCGGAATCTGCTGTGCCCGGAGATCTACCAGCAAATTGTGAATGCCAGGCAGCACAGCATTAACCGTCAGTTCGTGCAGTGAGTGGACGTAAAGCAGATTTTTGCGATACGCCAGTTGCGCTCGTTCCTGTGGGTTAAAATCGCCCTCTTTACCCCCGTGCTGCAGAATTCGCCACAGGGACTCATCGCGGCTGATCCCTTTTAGGAATTCGTTAAACTGCGCATCAATGCTGATGCCAATTTCAGCGGCAATCTGCTGCCACGCCTGGAAATGCAGATGCGCGGTATCGGTGATTACTCCATCCAGATCGAAAATTACCCCTTGCAGTTTCATTCACCCTCCTGATGCGTGGTAGCGGTCCCATTGAAGGGCAAAATAAAATCCCCCAAACAGAAAACAGATTCTTCAGCGACGTAAATAAGCTGACCGTTCAAGCGCAGTGAAACAGGCGCAGAAGTTCGAATCGCAATACGCTGCGCGTCGAGAGTGACCTGTAATTCGCAGCCCTGCCAGAACAGAGGGAAAGACAACTGTTGCCACTGCTCAGGTAACGCCGGATTGAGATGTAATTCACCGTCACGCACACTCACCCCGGCAAAACCCTGAATCGCCCCCAGCCAGATAGCGCCAGTTGCGGCAGCGTGGATACCGTCATCACAGCTAGGTGGATCAGCACCAAGATCGATTTCAGTCCCCTCGCGCCAGAACTGATAACTTTGGGTCAGCAGGCCACAGCGTGCGGCAACAATGCCGTGGATTGCTTTACTTAATGACGAGTCGTGAATAGTGCGCGGTTCATAAAATTGCAGATTGGCAAGACACGATGCCGCTGAGAACTGCTCCGGCAGCATGTAATTGAGCATCACCACATCAGCTTGTTTGAGGATCTGCATCTCGTTCACTTCTGCGCGTGAATAATCCAGCAGAATGGTTTGCTTCCCCGCCGCCACTTTGTATTTCGCCAGATTAATCAACGGCTTAGCCATAAACGAATCATCCTGCGGCAAAACGCCGTCGGGCTGAATTTCTGGCAGCCGCAGTTCTTTGAGGTACATTTCTGCACGATGAATAAACGCGTCGTCGCTACAGCCAAACTGACGAGCGATATTCAGCGCCTGCTGGACGTTGTAATACGCCATATAGCTGGTGAAGGCGTTATTATTGACATGTTCGGTATATTCGTCTGGCCCAATAACATCATGAATTTCCAGACGATCGTTAACTCTCACCGCGCGGCTAATCCAAAACTTTGCCGTCTCCAGAAGTAGCGCCATGCCTTCATGAGCAATGAAACTTTCATCCCCCGTGGTCCGCCAGTATTGAATAACCGCCCAGGCGATATCGGCGACCAGATGGTGTTCCGCCTGCGCAGAGGCCACTTTTTGCCGCAGCCCGGTACGAATGTTAATGGCGGCAAATTCCGGCGTCTCTTCTTCGCCGCTACGCGCGCTTTCCCACGGAAACAGAGCGCCCTGCCAGCCGTTGCGTCGCGCTTTCTCCTGCGCGCCAGGCAAGTTGTGCCAGCGATAACGCAGTAAACTTCGGGCAACCGTCGGATCGCTAAACAGATGGAACGGTAGCAAAAATACTTCTGTATCCCAGAAAACGTGGCCTTTGTAGCCTTCGCCGGTTAAACCTTTCGCCGCAATGCTGCTGCGCTCATCGTGGGCAGGCGTCATGATGCGCAGGTGATAAAGCGCATAATCTAATGCTTGCTGATCGTGCGCATCGCCGCCGTTTACCGTGATACGACGTTTCTGCCACCATTGACGCCAGTTTTCTGTTGATGCTGCAAGAAGTTGGCCGTAACTCTGCTGCGCGCACATTTCAAGCTGACGAAGCGACGCACTGCCCCATTCGTCTAAAGCGGCTTGTCTGTCGTCCCGCCAGTCGATCCACACCAGTTTTTGCAGCGTCAGCGTCTCACCTGCGTGAAGCTGCGCGCAGGTATGTTGCAATAAACGGCGCTCTTTGGCGGTATAGCATTGCTGCACATCACCGCTCACCTTACAGCAACAGCTGATGGCCACATCACTACGCCCATCCTGGGTGGTGTAGATCCCCTGCATCAGATGCTGACCAAACACCCGCACCTGGATTTCGTCAATATGCTGGCGACCGTGGTTGGTTTGCGTGGCGTCAATGCCTGTTGAAATCAGCACTGACGCGTCGGCGTCCAGTGGCGTAATAGTGATTTCCAGCGCAATGAGCGGCAGTTGGTCTGCCGAAACAAAGCGACGGCTGGCGATGGTGTAACCAGTGCCGTTGCTGGTACGCCAGACAACGTTGCGACGTAATTCGCCACTGGCAAAGTTAAGCTCACGCTGCCATGCTTCGCGGGATAACGAGAAAATCTCACCATTTATGGCAATCTCCATCCCCACGACATCAGGCAGGTTCACCAGTTCGTTGATTTCTCCTTTACCCGCTCGATGATACAGCCCCGCCAGATACATCCCACGGGTCTGGCGCGTGTAATCTTCTTCATGGCTGGCACGAAGCCCAAGATAGCCGTTCCCCTGCGCCATCAGCGAAGCATACTTGTTCAGGGTATGCTGGCTGAAATGGGGTTCTGATAACGTTACTGGCCTGGTCATAATTCCACACGCGTCCCTGTTTCCGCGGATTGATACAACGCCGCCACCAGTTGCTGGATGATGTACCCCTGCTCGGCGTCGGCTATCATCACGGGCTTGCCCTGTACGTGATTGATAAAGGCTTCCATGCTGCGCAAATGGCGGTTGTCGTCTGCCATTTCCCGTTGCATCAGCGTCATTAATTCACCGTTGTTATCGGTGTAGATATGTGCCGGAAACAGCGTCGCACCGGCTTTATCACCACAAAAGCTGACATTCATAATCGACTGTTCGCGGATGTTGAGTGCAAATGACGTTTCCAGCCACAGAATGCCGCCGTTATGAAATTCAATGGTGCCAAACAGCGAATCTTCAACGCTGTAAGTTGCCGGGTCCCACTCGCCAAATTGACCACAGCTCTTTTGCGTGCCGATCTTTTGAAAGCTATGCGCAGTCACGCTTTTCACCGCTGGAAAACCCAGCACATACATCGCCGCATCCAGCATATGAATGCCGATGTCGATCAGCGGGCCGCCGCCCTGCAATTCTTTATTAGTAAAGACACCCCAGCCGGGAACACCGCAACGACGCAGGGCGCGGGCGGTGGTAACGTAAATCTCTCCCAAAACGCCGTTGGTCACCTGTTCACGCAGCTGTTGCGTATCGAGTGCAAAACGATGGTGAAAGTCGTAGGCCAGCACCTTGCCCTGTTTGCGCGCGGTATCGCACATTTCCCGCGCCTGTTCTGCCGTCATGGCGGGCGGTTTTTCGCACATCACATGGCAGCCCGCTTCCAGCGCCATCAGGGTATGTTCGTAATGAAAACGGTTAGGTGAGCAGACGCTAACCACATCAGGTTTCACCGCCAGCAGCATGGCCTGCGGATCGTCCCACACGGATGCATTCCCGTATTTTTCTGCCAGCGCCTGCGCCTGGGAAAGGCGGCTGTCACAGACAGCCACCAGTTCCAGATCGTTGCGGGTGCAGTAGTACGAAGCATGAACTTTATCCGCCACCTGGCCTGCGCCGATTATCGCGACACGCAGCGGAGAGCTTGTCATTGCACTTTTCACAAAGACCTCTTAGCAGGTGCGCAACCAGGCCAACGAATCACGGTACGCCTGGGCAGGAGCTTCTGCCCGGATACGCCCTTCATACACCACATAACCCTGATAGTTATCGGCGCGCAGCTGTTCAAACAGCGCGTGGAAATCGAGGGTGCCGCTGCCCGGCTGGTAGCGATGGTTATCGGCAATATGCACATGACCGAGCAAGTCGCGGTTGTCGTGCAACGCCTGCGCCAGGTTATCTTCTTCGATATTCATGTGATAGAAATCGCCGATAATCTGTACATGTTTAAGATCGTTTTCGACGATGTAACGACGAGCATCGGCGAGGGTGTTGATCATGTGATCCTGATAGCGGTTTAACGGTTCGAGGTACACCACGGTTCCGGTACGTGCGGCCGCCTGTTCCAGTACGCGCAGGGAATCACTCACCATTTTGCGGTCGCCGTCCAGGCTACGCGGCGAGGTCATCGGCGGTAAGCGGAAGGTAAACATGCCCCATGCAGCCGGAACGACGATACCTTTACCGCCCACTTCTGCCAGCGCTTCAAGAATGCGTTCGATCTGCTTTAAGCCATTAAGTCGACGCTCTTCGATAAAGTCGCCAATCCAGCCGTCATAGCCACCGCAGGCGGTGGTCACCGGTAAACCGGTTTCTTTGATTGCTGCTTTGACTTCTTCGAGATTGTTGACCAGCAGTTTGCCGTCAATCTCAAAACCATCGAAACCCATCTCTTTGATATAACGAAATTTCTCCAGAATGTTTTCCGGAAAGAACGCCTGATTCTGTGTGCCGATTTTCATTTTTATCATTCCTTTGAATTAAAACGTGACGCCCATTTTGATGCTCTGTTCCGGATGCTGGTCGACATACTGCATGTAGCTTTCCGGGCTGTTGGCAAAGGTCACCACCGGATCGATTAAATCTTCGCAATTGAGATAACCGTTCATCAGCAGTTCCCAGCAGGTTTCTTCAATACGCTTACGGCTCCAGCGCGGATAATCCGGGTTCGGCTCGCTGCACGCGCGGGAGAAAACAATTTTGGCGTTATTGAAATGCGCTTCGCGTCCGAGGTTAAAACCTTCAGCAAATGGTTTGGCAAACGCGACATAGGAGATGGTGCCGCCGTAGGCCAGACCGCGGAGCGCCGATTGCAGCGCGTCGGCGTAACCGCTGGTTTCGATAATCACATCGGCACCCTGCTTGCCGGTCAGCGTTTTGATCTCTTTACCTACGTCAGCGCCAATGGGGTTAAGACAGAAATCCGCACCGTGGCGACGGGCAATATCACAACGACGGGTAATAGGATCGACGCCAATTACCACCGACGCTCCAGCGCGTTTTGCCAGTTGGATGGCAATTTGACCGATCGCGCCAAGCCCGACCACCACCACAAAATCGCCCACGCGTACGTTGGCATCGCGCACGCCGCTCATGGCAAACTGCGCCGGGTCGTAGCAGACGGCGTTTTTCCAGGAGCTGCCTTGCGGCATTTTGCGCAGCTTGTAGTTATTCACTGCGTTAATGATGACCGTCTCGGAAAGCGGGCCGTAGCCGCATACGCTGTCGCCCACCGCGTAGTCGTTAACGTCGCTGCCGCACTCGATAATGTCGCCAACCACCATGTTGCCAAGCTGGAACTTGCCAAACTCAATGCCGCGCGGCGCATTTGCCGGACGCGGGCTGAACATCTGCCATTCACCGTTAAAGTCTTCATCGATAAACGGACTGGCAGCGCGGAAATCGACCACTTCCGTCCCGTGCTTCGGAGCGCCGAAACGCACGCGGATCTTCACTTCATTGGCTAAAATCGCCCGATCTTCATACTCAACCAGCGCAGCAACTCGCGGTGCTGTGGCTACTAACTTTTTCATGTAAAACTCCTTGTAAAGAAACTGGCCGCTTTAGCCCTTCACGCCACCAGCGGTCAAACCACTCTTAATAAAACGTTCCGAAAGCGCATACATAATCACTACCGGTAGTGCGGTCACCAGCGAGGCCGCCATCATCCGTCCCCAGATGTAATCAGGCGTACTGAACAGCGCGTTCAGGCCCACAGGTAAGGTGAAATTGCTGGCGCTGGAAAGGAAAATCGACGCAAACAGATAGTCGTTCCACGCCACCATAAAGCAGTAGACGAATACGGATATCAGCCCGGACATTGCCAGGGGCACGGTGATACGGAAGATAATTTGCAGACGATTGAGGCCATCCATCATCGCCGCTTCTTCGATCTCATCAGGAATGGTGTCGAAGTAGCTTTTCAGCATAAACACGGCGGTAGGCAGAGTTTGCGTCACCATGGTGATAATCAGCGCCATCTCGGTGTCGTAAATGCCAAGTGCGGTGATGATTTTGAACAGCGGCACCACCAGCAAAATGCCGGAGAACATGTACACCGTGTAAAAGCTGGCGTTGATGGTCATTCGCCCTTTAAAGCGCAGGCGGGAAAGCGCGTAAGCCCCAAGAATGCCGAGAAATACCGCCACCACGGATGAAACCACCGACACCACCATGCTGTTACGGAAGTAGTCGACAAACGGGAAAATCACCGGATTAAAAATGTCGACGTAATGCTCCAGCGTCCACTGCTGTGGCAGCAGCGTAGGATGCAGCGAGATCGCCTCTTTTGCGCTCTTGAACGAGGTCATCAGCATCACAAAAAACGGAAACAGCGTGATGATGAGAAACAGCGCCAGCCCGCAGTAAAAACCGATTCGACTGAGTGTGCGTTTATTTGTTGCCATTGAGATTCACCCGTTTCCTGGTCAGCAGAATGACAGCGAAAATAATGATGAAGAGCACCACCGAGATCGCCGCCGCTTTCCCTAAGTCATTAAAGGCAAAGGCGGTTTTGTAGAGATAGACACCGAGAATATCGACCTTGGTCGTCAGCAGATAAACATCCGCGAACATGTAGAACATCCAGATAGTGCGCAGCGTCACCACCGTCGCCAGGACCGGCATAATCGCGGGCAGCGTGACAATGCGAAACCGCTGCCAGGCATTAGCGCCATCCATCTCTGCCGCTTCGTACAACGATTTATCAATGGTCTGCAAAATCGCCAGAAACGAGATAAAGGCATACGGGAAGTAGCGCCAGATGGCAAACAGCACCACCAGCACAAAGCTACTGCCCGGATTATCGAACCACAGCGGTGCCTGCTCATAGAGATGCAGAAGATCGACGCCGAGGTAGTTCACAATGCCGTAGCCGTTGTTGAACATGTATTTCCAGGCGAACACCAGCGAAATAGACGGCGTTACGTAGGAAAGGATCACCAGCGAACGCGCGGTTTTGCGCAGGCGGAACTCGCGGTTGAAAAACATCGCCACGGCCAGCCCGAGCACGGTGCTGCCCGCCACCACAAGCGCGGTATACCAGACCGTCATCCACAGCGAGTGCCAGAAACCAGGATCGGAGAGAATGCGCACATAGTTACTCACCCCAACAAAGGTTGACTCGATGTTGGGATTGAGCGGCAGACGTAAAAAACTGATTTCGATATTCGACACCATCGGCCACGCCACCAGACCGCCCAGCAGTAATAAGCTGGGCGCGAGAAGCAGCAGTGCAAAAGGCATATCGGAACGACCTGAAAAAAGCCTGTTCATTGCGGATTCCTGTCCTGGGTTTAGTGCTGTTCGATCAGTTCATCCAGCTTTTTCTGGCTCGCTTGCAGCGTGCCAGGGAGATCGGCGTTACCCACGGTGACGTTATGCACCATTGAACTCACCACGCCAGACCCCGTCACATCGCCCATGCGGGTAAAGTTTTTATCCCCTACTGCGCCAAAGACCTGAATATTTGGCAGTTCGCTGATTAGCTGATTCGGCAATTCTCCCAGCGCCTTAATAACGTCGTTGTCTTTCCAGGTGGCGGTAGTCACCACCGCTTTGTTCACCGGCAGCGCCGCGCCTGGCGACATCATCACCCAGTCGGCAATGTTGTCCGCCTGCTCTATAAAGGTGACAAATTTTTCTGCTGCTTCCGTCTCTTCGGCCTTTTGCCCGGCGGTAATGGTCAGCGAGGTCAACATGCCGTAGACCGCAGAATTTTTCTCGGTTGGCACCACGAAACCGACGTTTTTCGGATCGCCTTCTTTAATCACAGCCGGAAGGATATAGGTGGAGTAAATCGCCATCGGCGCGGTGCCGTTCATAAAGGCGTCTTTCACTTCCATGATGTCGTTAGAACCTGGCATCGTGTTGGCAGCAAGGTCGCGGTAATAGGTCAGCGCCTGCATCATCTCTGGTGTATCAAGGGTGATTTTGCCTTCGGCGTTAAAGACGTTAGCCTGATTGGATAACGCAAACTGGGAGAAAGACTGTTCCGTCAACACGCTTTCTGCTGTAGGCAGCGCAATACCGTATTTTTTATTCGCCGGGTCATTCAGTTTCTGTGCAACGTCCAGCAATTGCTGCCAGTTTTTTGGCTCCTCCAGCCCAGCTTTCGCCAGCACATCTTTGCGATACCAGATCCCGCCAATCCATGCGCTGACAGGAACACCGGTCCAGGCGCTGCCATCTTCGGTGCGCACAATCCGCAGTACGCCATCGTAGAACGCGCCTTCACCGACGTTGCTGATGACCGTGGCAACCGCCTGGCGATCGATAAGCTGCTCTTTGTCCATCACTTTGGCGTAGTCATGGCTGGTTTCGATCACTTCCGGCAGCGAACCACTACGTGAAAGGGTAATGACTTTAGTGTTATAGGCGTCTTCTTCCACGGGCACTTGTTTTACGGTGATACCTGGGTTTTCTTTTTCAAAACGGGCAATCAATTTGCTGATGACGGCCTGGCGCTCCTGCTCCACCGAAGAATGCATAAATTCGATGGATACATTATTTTTATTTTCTTCTTTACAGCCTGAAATCAGGGCGCAGGAAACCAGTGCTGATAACAGCACGATTTTTGATTTAATCATGAAATGTTCCTTTTTATTTAATCCACATAACCTGCCAGGGATGCAGTGTTATTTCATTACCCAATATATCAACTTCACTAATCAGATCCCGACCGTGCAGGTCAGTAATATTTATATGCTGAATATTTTCGCTGACATTAAACAATCCCGTCAGGCAATCGCCATCCGCATTGCTTCTTTGAATTCGCATTACAAATGAATTAATTGCATCGATGGTGAAATTATTATCCGGATGAAACTCTTTATGACTGCGACGAAGGGTAATTAAATGCGACAACTTATAATATACCGAATACCTTAATGTCGCTTTATTGTCCAGTTCTGTCGTTATCTCTTTACTAGAGTATTTTTTACGGTTAATCGCGCGATTATATCCAAGTTTTTCGACACCGGCGTAATCATTACGCGACCCCAGAATGCTTTGAATATATATCGCTGGCACACCGGGGAAACTTAACAAAATCGCATGGGCGAGAATAAACCTGGCACACCGTTCTTCGTCGCTACACTCACGGCGGCTCAACGCATCCATATAGGTGACATTCATTTCATAGGGGCTACGCGTACCGTCGGGATTATTTTTCCAGTTTACTAATGCCCCTTCCTGCTGTAACACCTCGACCAGCGCTAATATTTCGTTTTCGGGTAACAACCCCCGCAGTGGGTTAAGCCCGATGCCATCGTGAGAGGCAAGGAAGTTAAACCAGGTGGTGTTGCTGGAAGGTAGTGTCAGGTTTTGCGCCCACGCACAAAGTGCCTCAACGTTCTGTTTTTGCACCGCATGCAGCACCAGCGGCGGCAGCGAGAACTGGTACACCATATGCGCTTCGTCATCGCCTTCGCCAAAGTAAGCAATGTTGTCTTTATGCGGAACATTGGTCTCGGTAATGATCACTGTGCCTGGCGCGACGTTATCAATAATCGAACGTAACAGTTTGATAATCAGATGTGTTTTTTCCAGATGGATGCAGTTTGTTCCCGGCTCTTTCCACATAAAGCCAACGGCATCCAGACGGACATACTCTGCGCCCTTTTCCAGGTAGCACAGCAATACATCCACCATCGCCAGCAACACTTCAGGGCTACGGTAATTGAGGTCAATTTGATCGTCGCTAAAGGTGGTCCATAAATGACGCGTTGAATGATCGCGCATCTGGAATGGCGTTAATAACGGTAACGCACGCGGGCGAGTGACGGCGCTGAGATCGGTTTTCGGATCAACGGTAATAAAAAAATCTTCAAAACCTGGCTGCTGTTGTAAATAGTTTTTAAACCATTCACTTTTTGCCGACATATGGTTGCAGACAAAATCAAACATTAAATGGCTGCATTCACCGAGTTGCTGAATATCCTGCCACTCCCCCGCTTCACTGGCGACCTGATGATAATCAATTACCGAAAATCCATCATCAGATGACCATGGATAAAAAGGTAATAAATGAACATGTGAAAAAATTCTTTGCAGCCATTGAGGGTAAAACTGATTAAATGTGGGTAGTGGCTTTAAATCATTACTGTGAAATTGATCGGCATAGGTAATTAACACGACATCACTTTCATCCCAGTGTTTTTTACGTCGCTGTGTAATTAATCGTTTCGCACTCTCAAGACGCGTTACAAGTTTCTGTAAATGAGTCGCGGTAAATGTTCCACCGTAGATTTCGTCCAGGTAATCCGTAATTTTCTGTTGCATGTTGCCTTTCCGTGGTAGCGGTCCCATGAAGCGAGAGACTACTCCGCATAAAATAAACTGTCAATTGAGCTCAAGGGGTTTAGTCACGCAGGAAATCTTTTTTTACCTGGGAAAAAGCGTATTTGTGAGCTGACGCAAATAATCTATGGGGATGTAAATAAGGTGTGACAGAAAAAAACGGCGCATAAGCGCCGCTCATGGTGAATTCTTTTAACCTTTGACCTTCGGCATTGCGATGTCTTTCAGGCCACCGGCGTTCTCAACGTGGGTATATCCCATCTCGCTAAGGATCTCTTTTGCCTGCCCTGACTGGCGTCCGGCATTGCAATACACTTTCACGGTGTCGTTTTTATCCGGAACGGCGGTAGCAATGCGCTCTTTCACTTCCTTCAGGGGAATATTGATGGCCCCCTGAACGTGCTCTTGCTGATACTGCTCTGGAACACGAACATCGATCCAGTGTTCAGCGGCGAAAACGGGCAGTGAAAACACCAGTGTCAGAGCAAGTAAGCCTTTTTTAAACATGTAAGCGTCCTTCTATGGATGAAAATTGCTATCCATTATACGCCTGAGATTTAACCATTTTTGCGAAACTCCCCTCACCTTTTATAACGCTGCGCCAGTTTATTGGCAGCCCGACTTAACAGCGGTTCCAGCGCCACAGCCAGCAACATTTTCAGCGGTCGGCGAGCAACTGATTTTATCGCCCAGCCCGCCACACCCGCCGGGCCATAGCGCAGTGCGGTAAGAAGTACCAGCTTGCCTGCTAATTTGAACCCAGGCTTCACCTTTTGCCCGGCCTGTTGCCAGCGAGTATTCATAACTTTCCTCACAGTTGACGGAAACGGCTACGCAGCGTGAAAGTGTCGGAAGTGACATAACGTTCCATCTCGCGTAAACGCGTTTCACTTGCCGCCAGTTCACGGTCGACTTCATCCAGCAATTCGCTGCTGGAAGGTAGCTGCTCACCAAAGGCCATGTTGTCCGGCATTGGATCAAGCGCAAATGACAAAATGATGTAAGCAACCAGGGTAAACAGCGCCAGACCGAAGAAAATCGACAGCACCACCAGGATACGCACCAGTTTTACTGGTACATCAAAATAGTTGGCAATCCCGGCGCAGACGCCACGGACCATGCCCTGCTGCGGAATACGCCATAATTTTTTATTGAGATTAATGCCCGCCATTAGCGATCCCTCCAGTTCGGATGTTCTGCATCAAGAATGGATTCCAGCGCCTGAATACGCTCGCGCATCCGTTTTGCTTCATCAGCCAGTTGCGCTAATCGCTGCTGCTCACTTTGTGACAATTCACTGCGACCGGAACGATTGCTGTAATGCAGCCATAACCAGATCGGTAAAACAAACAGCACAAAAATGGTTAACGGAATAGCCAGAAATAGCGCGCTCATAAGTACTCCTTAGACGATGAGCGGCGGCGCGTTCGGACGCCGCCTGGATGTTATTATTGATTGTCTTGCTTCATTTTGGCTTTTAATTGTGCCAGTTGCTCGCTGATTGCATCATCGGCTTTCAGTTCGGCAAACTGATCGTCCAGCGATTTTTGTTTACCGAAGCTGTGGCTTTCTGCTTCCGCTTCCATCTGGTCGATACGGCGTTCGAAAGATTCGAAACGAGCCATTGCTTCATCCAGTTTGCCACTGTCCAGCTGACGACGCACATCGCGCGACGAGTTTGCCGCTTGATGGCGTAACATCAATGCCTGCTGGCGAGCGCGTGTTTCGCTCAATTTGTTTTCCAGCTCGCCGATCTCTTTCTTCATACGCACTAGCGTATCGTCCACCAGCGTCACTTCATGTTCCAGGCTCTTAATCAGATCGGTCAGTTTCTGTTTTTCAATTAACGCCGCACGCGCCAGATCCTCTCTCTCTTTCAGCAGTGCCAGTTCCGCTTTTTCCTGCCATTCAATTTCACGAGCCGACGCTTGTTCAATACGGCGAGTCAGCTGTTTCTTTTCTGCCAGCGCACGCGCCGAAGTAGAACGTACTTCAACCAATGTATCTTCCATCTCCTGGATCATCAGACGCACCAGTTTCTGTGGATCTTCCGCTTTCTCTAACAGAGCGTTGATGTTGGCATTCACGATGTCGGCAAAGCGAGAAAAAATACCCATAATGTTGTCCTCTTGATTTCTGCGTTCAGGATTGTCCTGCTGAACTGTTAATACAATTTGCGTGCCAATTTTTTATCTTTTTGATTTATAAAGATCTGATTGAAGAATCAACAGCAACATGCCAGGATGAATTAGCGAATTACACTAACAAGTGGCGAATTTCATCATGGCAGAATACAAAGATAATTTACTCGGTGAGGCGAACAGCTTTCTCGAAGTGCTGGAACAGGTTTCGCATCTCGCACCGCTGGACAAACCGGTGCTCATCATCGGCGAGCGCGGCACCGGTAAAGAGCTGATTGCCAGCCGTCTGCATTATCTCTCCTCCCGTTGGCAAGGGCCGTTTATTTCCCTTAACTGCGCGGCGTTAAATGAAAATTTGCTGGATTCCGAACTGTTTGGTCACGAAGCGGGGGCGTTTACCGGTGCGCAAAAACGTCATCCAGGGAGATTTGAACGTGCCGACGGCGGTACGCTATTTCTTGATGAACTCGCTACGGCACCGATGATGGTGCAGGAAAAATTATTGCGTGTGATTGAGTACGGTGAACTGGAGCGCGTCGGCGGCAGCCAGCCATTGCAGGTGAATGTGCGGTTGGTATGCGCGACGAATGCCGATCTCCCGGCAATGGTCAATGAAGGGACTTTTCGCGCTGACCTGCTCGACCGACTAGCGTTCGATGTTGTGCAACTGCCGCCACTACGCGAACGTGAAAGCGACATTATGTTGATGGCAGAACACTTTGCCATCCAGATGTGTCGGGAAATCAAGCTGCCTCTGTTCCCGGGTTTTACCGAGCACGCCAGAGAAACATTGCTGAATTATCGCTGGCCGGGAAATATACGTGAATTGAAAAACGTGGTGGAACGTTCAGTGTATCGCCACGGCACCAGCGATTATCCGCTTGATGACATCATTATTGATCCCTTTAAACGCCGTCCATCTGAAGAAGCCATCGCCGTTTCAGAAAACACCTCGCTTCCGACGCTGCCGCTGGATTTACGCGAGTTTCAGATGCAGCAGGAAAAAGAACTGCTTCAGGTCAGCTTGGAACAAGGGAAGTATAACCAGAAGCGCGCCGCTGAATTGCTGGGGTTAACCTATCATCAGTTCCGCGCGTTGCTGAAAAAGCACCAGCTTTAGCATTTCGACAATGCAACTTGCCGGGTGTGCCGTGAACGCCTTATCAGGCCTACAAAATCAATACGTCGTTTGCAGGCCTGATAAGCGCTGCGCATCAGGCATTATTGCGTTAACCCTGCTTCTGCGTATTAATCTCTCAGCGCATCCTGCAAAATTTTCATTGCCGCATCGAATTGCGCAACCGGGATGGTATGGGCTTCGTTAGGCGGCGCATATTTGTGGTATTTGATCCGCCGCTATCGCAAAGTGCCATTGTATGATGGCGACAGAACGCCGGTGAGCGAAACGTAATAGTCGAATGCGCGGCGCATTATCCTGCCTGAGGGTAATGCACCGCGCCATTAACTATAAAAATATGTATGACCCGGATCACGAGTGCTATCATCCGCCCTTATGCTTAGCGCATTAACCCCAGGGGCAAATAATGAACCACGATATCCCGCTAAAATATTATGATATTGCCGATGAGTACGCGACCGAATGCGCAGAGCCTGTCGCAGACGCTGAACGCACACCGCTGGCCCACTACTTCCAGTTACTGCTCACCCGTTTGATGAACAATGAAGAGATCAGTGAAGAAGCCCAACATGAAATGGCTGCTGAAGCGGGGATTAATCCCGTACGCATTGATGAGATCGCAGAGTTTTTGAATCAATGGGGTAATGAGTAATTATTTAATTGCAGACTATCGGTCAGTATCGTTGCCCGGATAAAGCGTTCGCGCCGCATCCGGCTAAAAATGACACGCACTGCAGCGTGCTTTAATGGGTTTCTCACGATCGTACCGCTCTGCTCCTCGCTAAGTTGTTCTGTGAGTTATAGTTATAAAGAAATCACGGGTACGAATGTTGAACTGATGGCGACGCCACCTGTTCAATGACCAACCACACGGCCCTCATTATTACCTCTGAACACAAACGGTAATGGCAAATGTCATTAAATATTAGTAAGATAGCCTCTTTACATAAAATCCCTTAATATTATGCGCCAGGTATTATCGTCTCTTTTGGTGATTGCTGGACTTGTGAGTGGTCAGGCAATCGCCGCGCCTGAATCCCCCCCGCATGCTGATATCCGCGACAGCGGTTTTGTCTATTGCGTCAGCGGGCAAGTCAACACCTTTAACCCATCCAAAGCGAGCAGTGGGTTAATTGTCGATACCCTTGCCGCCCAGTTTTATGATCGACTGCTGGATGTCGATCCCTATACCTATCGTCTGATGCCGGAACTTGCCGAAAGCTGGGAAGTACTCGACAACGGCGCAACCTATCGCTTCCACCTGCGTCGCGATGTTCCGTTTCAAAAAACCGACTGGTTTACTCCCACTCGTAAAATGAATGCCGACGATGTGGTTTTTACCTTCCAGCGAATTTTTGACCGCAACAACCCGTGGCATAACGTTAATGGCAGCAACTTCCCCTACTTCGACAGCCTGCAATTTGCCGATAACGTGAAAAGCGTCCGCAAACTGGATAATCATACCGTTGAGTTCCGTCTGGCTCAGCCGGATGCTTCTTTTTTGTGGCACCTCGCGACCCATTATGCTTCGGTCATGTCGGCAGAATATGCAGGGAAGTTAGAGAAAGAAGATCGCCAGGAGCAACTCGACCGTCAACCGGTCGGCACCGGTCCGTATCAGTTGTCGGAATACCGCGCCGGGCAATATATTCGCTTACAACGTCATGATGATTTCTGGCGTGGTAAGCCGTTGATGCCACAAGTGGTGGTGGATTTAGGCTCTGGCGGTACAGGACGATTGTCGAAACTCCTGACCGGGGAGTGCGACGTTCTGGCCTGGCCTGCTGCCAGTCAGCTATCCATTTTGCGTGACGACCCACGCTTGCGTTTAACGCTGCGTCCTGGGATGAACGTCGCCTATCTGGCATTCAACACCGCCAAACCGCCGCTAAATAATCCCGCTGTCCGCCATGCGCTGGCACTGGCAATTAATAACCAGCGCCTGATGCAATCCATCTATTATGGTACGGCTGAAACAGCGGCCTCTATTTTACCGCGCGCCTCGTGGGCCTATGACAACGAGGCTAAAATTACTGAATACAATCCGGCAAAATCGCGCGAACAGTTGAAGGCGTTGGGGCTGGAAAACTTAACGCTGAAACTGTGGGTGCCCACACGTTCGCAGGCGTGGAACCCCAGTCCACTGAAAACCGCCGAACTGATTCAGGCGGATATGGCACAGGTTGGCGTAAAAGTGGTGATTGTGCCGGTAGAAGGTCGTTTTCAGGAGGCGCGGTTGATGGATATGAGCCATGATCTGACGTTATCCGGTTGGGCGACGGACAGTAACGACCCGGACAGTTTCTTCCGTCCGTTACTGAGCTGCGCGGCAATTCATTCGCAGACCAACCTCGCCCACTGGTGCGATCCGAAATTCGACAGCGTGTTGCGTAAGGCGCTCTCCTCGCAGCAGCTGGCGGCGCGTATTGAAGCCTATGACGAAGCGCAAAGTATTCTGGCGCAGGAATTACCTATTCTGCCGCTGGCGTCGTCATTGCGTTTGCAGGCCTATCGGTACGATATCAAAGGTCTGGTACTTAGCCCGTTTGGTAACGCCTCCTTTGCTGGGGTGTATCGCGAGAAACAGGATGAGGTGAAAAAGCCATGATTATCTTCACCTTACGCCGTATTTTGTTATTGATTGTGACCTTGTTCCTGCTGACCTTCGTTGGCTTCAGCTTGAGCTATTTCACCCCACATGCGCCGTTACAAGGCGCGTCACTGTGGAATGCCTGGGTGTTCTGGTTTAATGGCCTGATCCACTGGGATTTTGGTGTTTCCAGCATTAACGGTCAACCGATTGCCGAACAGTTAAAAGAGGTCTTCCCGGCAACGATGGAACTGTGCATCCTCGCCTTCGGTTTTGCGCTGATTGTTGGCATCCCCGTGGGGATGATTGCCGGGATTACGCGCCATAAGTGGCAGGATAACTTGATCAACGCCATCGCCTTACTGGGCTTTTCAATCCCGGTGTTCTGGCTGGCGCTTCTGTTGACGCTGTTTTGTTCACTCACGCTAGGTTGGTTGCCCGTTTCAGGGCGTTTCGATCTGCTCTACGAAGTGAAACCGATTACCGGTTTTGCGTTGATTGATGCCTGGCTTTCGGACTCACCGTGGCGGGATGAAATGATCATTAGCGCAATCCGCCATATGGTATTGCCCGTGATCACCCTGTCGGTTGCGCCAACAACTGAAGTGATCCGACTGATGCGTATCAGCACTATCGAAGTGTATGACCAGAACTATGTTAAAGCAGCGGCGACCCGCGGTTTGTCGCGCTTTACTATTTTGCGTCGCCACGTTCTGCATAACGCGTTACCTCCGGTTATTCCTCGCCTGGGCTTACAGTTTTCCACCATGCTGACGCTGGCGATGATCACCGAAATGGTTTTTAGCTGGCCGGGTTTAGGGCGCTGGTTAATTAACGCCATCCGCCAGCAGGATTACGCAGCCATTTCCGCCGGAGTGATGGTGTGTGGCTCACTGGTCATTATTGTTAACGTGATTTCTGATATTTTGGGTGCCATGGCTAACCCTCTGAAACATAAGGAATGGTATGCCTTACGATAGCGTATACAGCGAAAAGCGCCCGCCGGGCACGCTGCGTACCGCCTGGCGCAAATTTTATAGTGACGCCTCTGCGATGGTCGGCCTGTACGGCTGCGCGGGGCTGGCTGTACTGTGTATTTTTGGCGGCTGGTTTGCGCCTTACGGCATCGACCAGCAATTTCTCGGTTATCAATTATTGCCGCCGTCATGGTCGCGCTATGGCGAAGTTTCTTTCTTCCTGGGGACTGACGACCTCGGACGCGATGTTTTAAGCCGTTTACTGAGCGGAGCTGCGCCAACCGTAGGTGGCGCATTTGTGGTGACGCTTGCCGCGACGATCTGTGGCCTGGTACTGGGCACCTTCGCCGGGGCGACCCACGGCCTACGCTCAGCGGTGCTTAACCATATTCTGGATACCTTACTGGCGATCCCTTCGCTGCTGCTGGCAATTATCGTTGTAGCGTTTGCCGGACCGAGTTTGTCTCACGCCATGTTTGCTGTCTGGCTGGCGCTGCTGCCACGTATGGTACGTTCGATTTACAGCATGGTGCATGACGAACTGGAAAAAGAGTACGTTATCGCCGCCCGTCTGGATGGCGCATCAACGCTGAATATTCTCTGGTTTGCTGTGATGCCCAACATCACCGCCGGGCTGGTCACCGAGATCACCCGCGCACTGTCGATGGCAATTCTCGATATCGCCGCGCTGGGCTTTCTCGATCTCGGCGCACAACTGCCCTCGCCTGAATGGGGAGCGATGCTCGGTGATGCGCTGGAACTGATTTATGTCGCCCCGTGGACTGTCATGCTGCCTGGTGCGGCGATTATGATTAGCGTGCTGTTGGTTAACCTCCTTGGCGACGGTGTCCGTCGTGCAATTATTGCGGGGGTGGAATAATGCCATTACTCGATATTCGTAACCTGACCATTGAATTTAAAACCGGTGATGAGTGGGTTAAAGCCGTCGACCGCGTAAGTATGACCTTAACCGAAGGTGAAATCCGCGGTCTTGTTGGCGAATCCGGTTCCGGTAAAAGTTTGATTGCGAAAGCGATTTGTGGGGTGAATAAAGATAACTGGCGTGTTACTGCTGACCGTATGCGTTTTGATGATATCGATTTGCTGCGTCTCTCCGCACGCGAACGGCGCAAGCTGGTTGGTCACAACGTGTCGATGATTTTCCAGGAACCGCAGTCGTGTCTTGACCCTTCAGAACGTGTGGGTCGCCAGTTGATGCAAAACATCCCAGCCTGGACCTATAAAGGCCGTTGGTGGCAGCGTTTTGGCTGGCGCAAACGCCGTGCCATTGAACTGCTGCACCGCGTGGGGATTAAAGATCACAAAGATGCGATGCGCAGTTTTCCCTATGAGTTGACCGAAGGCGAATGTCAGAAAGTGATGATAGCCATTGCACTGGCGAATCAACCGCGTCTGCTGATTGCTGACGAACCGACAAACTCAATGGAGCCAACAACCCAGGCGCAAATCTTTCGCCTCCTGACGCGTCTCAACCAAAACAGCAATACCACTATTTTGCTTATCAGCCATGACTTACAAATGCTTAGCCAATGGGCGGATAAAATTAACGTGCTTTACTGCGGTCAAACGGTGGAAACCGCGCCGAGTAAGGAGTTGGTGACGATGCCACACCATCCTTATACCCAGGCGCTGATCCGCGCGATACCAGACTTCGGCAGCGCGATGCCGCATAAAAGTCGCCTCAATACGCTGCCCGGCGCTATCCCGCTACTGGAACAGTTACCGATTGGTTGTCGTCTGGGGCCACGTTGCCCGTATGCACAACGAGAATGCATTGTGACGCCACGTTTGACGGGGGCGAAAAATCATCTCTATGCCTGTCATTTCCCACTGAACATGGAGAAAGAGTGAGATGATCGAAACGCTACTTGAAGTGCGTAATTTAAGTAAAACGTTCCGCTACCGGACCGGCTGGTTTCGTCGTCAGACCGTAGAAGCGGTAAAACCCTTGAGCTTTACGCTACGTGAAGGCCAGACACTGGCGATTATCGGCGAGAATGGTTCGGGTAAATCCACGCTGGCAAAAATGCTGGCGGGAATGATAGAACCTACCAGCGGCGAGTTATTGATTGACGATCATCCGCTGCATTTTGGCGATTATTCCTTCCGCAGTCAGCGTATTCGCATGATTTTTCAGGATCCTTCCACCTCGTTGAATCCCCGTCAACGTATCTCGCAAATTCTGGATTTTCCACTGCGCCTGAACACCGACCTGGAACCGGAACAGCGTCGCAAACAGATTATTGAAACGATGCGTATGGTTGGGCTGCTACCGGATCACGTCAGTTACTATCCGCATATGTTGGCACCCGGGCAAAAACAGCGTCTGGGTCTGGCGCGCGCGCTGATATTGCGCCCAAAAGTCATTATTGCCGATGAAGCCCTCGCCTCACTGGATATGTCGATGCGTTCGCAGTTGATTAATCTGATGCTGGAGTTACAGGAAAAACAGGGCATTTCGTATATTTATGTTACCCAGCATATCGGAATGATGAAGCACATTAGCGACCAGGTGCTGGTGATGCATCAGGGCGAGGTTGTCGAGCGAGGCAGCACCGCAGATGTGCTGGCATCGCCGCTGCATGAACTCACCAAACGGCTGATCGCCGGTCATTTTGGCGAGGCATTGACGGCGGATGCGTGGCGTAAGGACCGTTAGTGTTTTGCACCTCATCCTGACAGGCCCCCCTCAGGATGAGGTGTTCATTACTTTTGGTTGTCGATTCTGGTGAGAGCAACCAGCAATGCCAGCGTATAACACACCGTAATTGCCAGACTCATTTTTAACAGTGTTTCTCCGCCAATTCCCGACAATGGCGCGGCTATACCGCCGAAGACAAACATGCTCATCCCCATCAACGCAGACGCCGTTCCAGATTCCTGCGTCCCTACTGCACTCATAGCCTCTGCCCCGCCAACAGTGCCGATGCCGCTACAAAATGCGATGGTGAAAAATAATGCCACCAGTGCCGGAATGGGCAATTGTATCCATGCGCATAAGACCGTGAGCAATGCACACAAAATTGCCGCTATCAGGCCACCTCGCAACAATGTCATCGCGTTAATCCGTCGCGCCAGGCGCGAGAAGATCCATGAAGCAATGATAAGTCCGGTGCCGTTAAGGCCAAACACCAGGCTAAATTGCATTGGACTAAAGCCAAATTCCTTCTGCAACACGAACGACGAAGAGCCGATATATGCAAACAAACCGGCCAGCATAAAACTTTGAATCAGGCAAAAGCGCATAAAACGGCGGTTCTGCACCACGCTTCGTCCGGTTAATAGCAATGATGAGCCCCTTTTATTTTCTGGCAAGGTCTCATGAATAAATAACAGACAGCCCAGCAACAGTACGGTGCTAATTTCAGCCATTACCCAGAATAAAGTGCGCCAGTCAAAAGTGCTAACAATGTACCCGCCCAGCACTGGCGACAACACCGGTGCCAGGCCATTCACCGTCATTAACAGCGCAAAAAACTGGGTCAACGTTACTCCCTGATATTTGTCACGAGCAATAGAACGAGAGAGCACCGAACCACCCGCCCCCGCGATCCCTTGAATAAAACGCCAGACCACCAGCCAGTAAATATTGTTCGTTGTCGCGCATAAAATGGAAGAAACAATAAACAATAGCAACGACAAGATTAACGGACGTTTACGCCCTATTTTGTCGCTCAGAGGGCCAAATAACAGTTGTCCGACGCCAAGACCAATCAGTGATGCGGTCAGGGTTAATTGCGTTATGGTCGTGGTTGCCGCCAGTTGCTCAGACATCTCCGGCAAAGCCGGCAAATAAAGATCGGTACACATCGGGCCGATACCGGCTAAAAGACCAAGAATCAATGCCCATGAAAGAGAGACTCTAGCCATATTATTCCTTACTTGAGTGATGACATACCGCCGCCCAGCGACTGCCAGAGCGTGATTCGGTTTGTAAAATCAGTCAGTTGCAGTGCCAGCAGCTCCTGCTGTGCGCTCCACAAGCTGCGCTGCGCCGTCAACACGGTCAGGTAATCACCAACACCCGCCTGATAGCGACGCAAGCCAACATCGACCGTTTGTTGTTCAGCTTTAACATACTGGCGCTGTGCATCCAGTTGCTCTTCAAGCGTGGTCCGCCGCGCCAGTGCGTTAGCGACATCTTTAAATGCGCTCTGAACGGTTTTTTCATAGGTGGCAATGAGTCCACGCTTTTGTGCTTCTGCGTAACGAAGCTGCGCCAGATTACTTCCGCCAGTAAACAGCGGTAATGTGACCGATGGCGCAAATGACCAGATCTGCATTCCGTGGCTGAACAACGACGACAACGCGTCACTGCCAACACCGGCACTGGCAGTCAGCGAAATCGTCGGGAAAAAGTTAGCCCGCGCCGCGCCAATATCTGCATTGGCGCTCTTCAAATTATGTTCCGCTTCCTGGATATCCGGGCGACGCAGCAGAACATCAGATGATACTCCCGCAGGAACCAGACTTATCATTTGTTCCGGCAGGCTTTCCAGTGTTCCCGGTAGCAGATTTTCCGCAAGCGTTGTACCTGCCAGTAAGTTCAGCGCATTTTTATCCTGCATCACTTGTGTCTGATAGCTGGCAACGCTGGCGCGCGCTTGCTGATAAACACTCATCGCCTCACTGACATCTGTCGCTGCCGCCGTGCCAACCTGTTGCTGGCGCTGGATAATTTTCAATGAGTTTTCTGCACTGGCCATCGTTTCTTTTGCCAGGGCCAGGTTGCTGTTATCAGCCGCCAGTGTCAGCCAGGCGGTGCTGATTTCAGCAATCAGCGTTAAACGAGTGTTCTGGGCTGTAAATTCACTGGCAAGCCAGGTTTCCCGCGCCGCCCGAGATAAACTCTGATTACGACCAAACAGATCTAACGTATAACTGGACACCGTGCCGTCAGCCTCGGCAGTTGTTCCCGTACCATTCGCCAGCGAACGGCTGCGGGTCGAACTTAAGGCCGCATTCACCGTCGGAAATAACGACGCATTAGTTTGCCCATAGAGCGCCCGTGCTGAGTCAATATCAGCAATCGCTTTTTGCACATCGCGGTTACTGTTCAGTGCAATGGTTACTACCTGCTGCAATCGGGGATCGTGGATCACCTGCTGCCAGTCATGGCTGATTGCCTTCCCCTGGCCCTGTGCTCCCGGCAAGGTCGCCGGGATTGGGGATTCAGGCGTACTGTAGTGAGGATCGAGCGAGACACATCCCGCACTCAACAACACCAGAAAAATAAGAGAACGACGCAACATAACTTACTCCTGACGGCGCGGTTTACCGGCAAACAAACGTTTCACCAGTACAAAAAACAGAGGAACGAAGAAAATGGCCAGTAATGTAGCGGTCAGCGTGCCGCCAATAATGCCCGTACCAATGGCGATGCGGCTGTTCGCCCCTGCGCCGGTTGCTATCGCCAGCGGCATTACCCCCGCAATAAACGCCAGCGAGGTCATGATGATTGGGCGTAAACGAGTCTGCGCCGCGCGTAATGCCGCACGACTCAAGGAATAGCCCTCTGCAACCGCCGCTTCAGCAAATTCCACAATCAGAATGGCGTTTTTCGACGACAAGCCGATAGTAGTTAATAGCGCTACCTGGAAGTAAACGTCGTTGTTTAAATCACGCATCCAGGCCGCCAGCGCCGCGCCAAGAAGCCCCAGAGGGATCACCAGAATGACCGAGAACGGGACTGACCAGCTTTCGTACAGTGCTGCAAGGCAGAGGAAAACCACCAGAATAGAAACTGCATACAGACTTAATGCCTGACCGCTGGCCAGTTTCTCCTGCAATGACAAACCACTCCAGGCCCAGGTTGTTCCCGCAGGAAGACTGTTTGCCAGTTCCTCCATTTTTGTCATTGCATCGCCGGAACTAAAGCCAGTCGCGTTTTCGCCCTGAATTTCATAGGCTGCCGAGCCGTTGTAGCGCACCAGTCTTTCCGGTCCATACAGCCAGCGGGTGGTCGCAAAAGCAGAGAATGGTGTCATGGCGTTATCGCTGCCGCGCACAAACCATTTACCTAAGTCTGACGGCGCGGAACGAAATTCGCTGTCGCCCTGAATGTAGACTTTTTTCACACGACCACGGTCAATAAAGTCATTCACATAAGTACCGCCCCACGCACTGGACAGGGTGTCGGTGACATCATTCAAACTCAACCCTAATGACACCGCTTTATTACTATCAATATCTACCTGCAATTGCGGCATTTGTGGCAAATCATTGGCGCGTACAGAATGTAACTCCGGACTTTGATTCGCTTTTTCTATCAACTGATTACGCATTTGCAGCAGTGTTTCACGATCGGTTCCACCGTTAGCTAACAATTCAAACGTAAAACCATTGCTTTGCCCCAGCCCATCAACGGCTGGCGGCGTCATCGCAAATACTGTGGCATCACGAATTGTGCCCAGCTCTTTGGTTGCCCGTAGGGCGATAGCCTGGGCGGTGTTTTCTGCCCCTTTACGTTGAGACCAGTTTTTCAACGAAACAAACGCCATCCCGGTGTTCTGTCCGCTGCCGCTAAAACTGAAACCATCAACGGTAAAGATGACATCGGTATTTGCTTTCTCGTTAATCAGGAACCAGTCAACAATCTGGCGATTCACTTCTGCTGTACGGGCAGCGGTCGCACCGGCCGGCAGCGTGTACTGCACCATGATTTCGCCCTGGTCTTCAGTGGGTAAGAAACTGCCCGGCAGTTTCCACATCATCAGGGCCATTCCACCACCCAGCACGACATAAAGCCCCATCGTTCGGGCTGCACGGCGCAGGACATAAATTACGCCTCGCTGATATTTATCTTCAGTACGGCGGTAAAAGCGGTTAAATGCACCGAAAAAGCCTTTTTTATGTGGTGGAACATGCTGGAGGACGGAACCGCACAGGGCGGGAGTCAAGGTCAATGCCACCACCACGGAAAGCAGCATTGCGGAGATGATGGTGATGGAGAACTGACGATAAATTACGCCCGTAGATCCCCCAAAGAAGGCCATCGGCAGGAATACGGCTGACAACACCAGCGCAATGGCAACCAGTGCGCCAGAAATCTCGCCCATTGATTTTTCCGTGGCTTCACGCGCGGGCAACCCTTCGTCACGCATAATGCGTTCGACGTTCTCTACCACCACAATGGCATCGTCCACCAGCAAGCCGATCGCCAGCACCATTGCAAACAACGTCAGGGTATTAATCGAATAGCCAAACAACGCAAGAACGCCGAATGTGCCCAGCAAAACGACGGGGACAGCTAACGCCGGAATCAGTGTGGCACGCAGGTTTTGCAGGAATAAATACATCACGCAAACCACCAATACGATGGCTTCAAACAGCGTCTGAATTACGTCCTCTACGGAGATTTTAATAAATTCAGTGCTGTCTTTCGGGTATGCGATGTCGTATCCCTGCGGCATGTTCCGCTGGAATTCGGCAATCTTATCCTTGACCAGCGTCGCCGTATTCAGCGCATTCGCACCGGGCGAAAGCATTACAGCAACCCCGGCAGACGGGTGACCGTTAAGTTTGCCGATAGCGGTATAATCTTCACTGCCCATCTCAACGCGAGCCACATCTTTTATACGAACAACTGCGCCGTCTGACTGGCTTTTCACGATAATATTTTTGAACTGATCCACCGTCTGCAAGCGAGACTGCGCACGTACCGTTGCGGTCAGTTGCTGAGTATCCGGTGAAGGCAATGCCCCTATTTTCCCGGCAGTAACCTGCACGTTTTGCGCTTCAATAGCACTTTGCACGTCTGAAGGCATCAGCGAGTAAGACGCCAGTTTGGCCGGGTCGAGCCAGATGCGCATAGCGTATTCCGCGCCAAAGACTTGCAGACTCCCCACACCTTCAACACGCGCCAGCGGGTCCTGAACGTTACTGACCAGCCAGTCGGCAATATCCGAACTGGAGGCTTTGTCAGTGGTGTCATACACGGCAGCAATCAGCAAAAAGTTGCTTTGTGATTTCTCCACCGTAACACCCGTTTGCTGCACTTCGCTGGGTAGGCGCGACTCCGCCTGCTGAATTTTATTCTGCACCTGAACCTGTGCAGTATCTGGATCGGTACCTTGTTCAAAGGTCACATTAATACTGACCGAACCATCAGAGCTACTGGTTGAGCTGAAATAGAGTAAATTATCAAGCCCAGTGAGTTGTTGCTCGATAACCTGAGTCACGCTGTTCTCCAGCGTTTCGGCAGAAGCACCAGTATAAGTGGCTGAAATTTTAATGGTCGGCGGTGCAACGTCAGGATATTGCGCGACGGGTAATGTGCGAATAGCCAGAATCCCCGCCAACATAATCAAAATGGCGATAACCCAGGCAAAGACCGGGCGGCGAACAAAAAAGCGCGAAAACATCAGGCGTTGCCTCCATTAGCCTGAACTTCAACAGCCTTGACGGTCTGCCCTGAAGTGACTTTGGCAGAACCTTCAACAATCAGTCGGTCGCCGTTGTGCAGGCCGTTCAGCACCAGCCATTTATCACCATACGTTTCTCCCGTTTCGAGCGTTCGCTGCTCTACTTTATTGTCTTTATTCACCACCAGCGCAGTTGCATTGCCTTTAGCATCGCGCGTAACGCCCTGTTGAGGCGCGAGAATAGCGTTTTCCATCACGCCTTCATCGACACGAGCGCGAACAAACATTCCCGGTAATAACTGCTGTTGTGGATTGGGGAAAATTGCCCGTAATGTCACCGAACCGGTAGACTCATCCACCGCGACTTCGGTGAGTTCCAGACGCCCTTTTTCGCTGTAGGTTGTGCCATCTTCCAGAATAAGTGAGACGCTCATAGTGTCACTGTTGGTCGCCAGTGACTGTTTACGCAGACGTAATAAATCGACACTGGAGCGAGTGAGGTCGACATACATTGTATCCAGACCACGAATAGTCGTTAACGCTGTATCCTGCGACGCGGTCACCAGTGCGCCAGGGGTTACCGACGAAATACCAATACGCCCCGAAATCGGTGCGGTTACCGTGGTCCAGTCAAGATTAATGCGCGCAGTTTCCAGTGCGGCTTTTTTCGCCTCTACACTGGCTTTATCTTGTGCACAGGTAGACTGAGCATCATCAGCATCCTGTTGTGAAACACCGTTCTCTTTCACCAGTCGGGCATAACGCTGCGCTTTCTGGCAATCGGCTTTTACCAGTGCCTGTGCTTGTTGTAATGCTGCCCGAGCTTCATTCCATGCAGCCTGATAACTGGCCGCATCAATCTGGTAGAGAGGCTGTCCAGCCTTGACCAGATCACCTTCCTTAAATAAGCGTTTCTGGATAATTCCCCCAACCTGCGGACGTACTTCAGCACTGAGCGCAGCACTGGTGCGTCCGGTTAATTCACTGACTACCGAAACCGGTTGAGATTTGAGCGTAACAACGCCGACTTCTGTTTCTGACGGGGATGAATTGTTACTTTGCGTATTATCACAACCCGATAAGAGCAGCATTGCCACTACAGATGTTGCTATATACTTCATTATTTTCTCCAGGGTGAGAAATACCCTCCTCATTGAAATTAATGAGGATATGTCAGGGATATTCAGTTATAACGAACCCGCATCGCGAAATGAATTTCGCAATGAAATAAGGGGGATTAATATCCCCCGCTATTGGTTAATTCTGTTCTTATTTATTTATCAACATACTAACAATATCCTGATATATTTCCTGCAGATGTTGTGGATCGCTTTTTTGCGGTGTTAAACGACGATAAACCGTACCTTCCATCATGGTAGCAAACACTTCAACGCAGCAACGAATGTGCTCGTCGCTAAGATGGGGATGCATTCTTTTCATATGTGCACAACCGTTAGCGAACATTCTGGCGTCAGCTTCTTCAAGCATTGCCATAACCCGCGGGTTGCGTGTGGCTTCTGCAGCCACTTCCAGCATCAGCGCGTCGTCGTCCTCATTTAAGGATTTACGCAAGGCAAGGACTTCCGGGAAGTGATCGGTACGCGCGTCAATGTCCATTTGGGCAATACGAAAGTCGATGATACGGCGAACCATCTCTTCAATAATGGCGTCTTTGTTGGCGAAGTAACGATATATCTGACCCACGCTAAGCTGAGCTTCGCTGGCAATTTGCGACATACTGGCGGCATGAAATCCGCAGCGACGAAAACACCGACGGGCGGCGTTAATGATTTCATCCTGACGCTGTTTGTGGCGTATCTCCAGCTTGCTGGTCATTTCTGTCTCCTGGCCTATCACTTGGTGAGAATGATCATTCTCATTTTTGCTAATTATACGTTTCTCCAAAGTAATGGAAAGTATTTTTATCTTATTCATGATGCATATTCTGATAATGAAGAGATTGTGGAGATTCTGTGAAGATAGTTGACAATATTAAGTTGGAGTCAATTCATCAGAAAGACAGCGACTTGTTGTCGCCAGTTCTGTTTTCATCATCAAACTTATCGGAGCTAATACGAATAGTTTCAACGTCAGATTCTATAAGATATTTCCCCAACCTCCCCCTTGCAGGCGTCAGGAGTAGATAACGCAAAATGCTCTGTACCGCAGCTTCTCTCCGCTACAGAAAGCGCAACTATAGCCACCCACAGCCAGGTTGATTATAATAACCGTTTATCTGTTCGTACTGTTTACTAAAACGACGAATCGCCTGATTTTCAGGCACAACAAGCATCAACAATAAGGATTAAAGCTATGGGTTTTCTTTCCGGTAAGCGCATTCTGGTAACCGGTGTTGCCAGCAAACTGTCCATCGCCTACGGTATCGCTCAGGCGATGCACCGCGAAGGAGCTGAACTGGCATTCACCTACCAGAACGACAAACTGAAAGGCCGCGTAGAAGAATTTGCCGCTCAATTGGGTTCTGACATCGTTCTGCAGTGCGATGTTGCCGAAGATACCAGCATCGACACCATGTTCGCTGAACTGGGGAAAGTTTGGCCGAAATTTGACGGTTTCGTACACTCTATTGGTTTTGCACCTGGCGATCAGCTGGATGGTGACTATGTTAACGCCGTTACTCGTGAAGGCTTCAAAATTGCCCACGACATCAGCTCCTACAGCTTCGTTGCAATGGCAAAAGCTTGCCGCTCCATGCTGAATCCGGGTTCTGCCCTGCTGACCCTTTCCTACCTTGGCGCTGAGCGCGCTATCCCGAATTACAACGTTATGGGTCTGGCAAAAGCGTCTCTGGAAGCGAACGTGCGCTATATGGCGAACGCGATGGGTCCGGAAGGTGTGCGTGTTAACGCCATCTCTGCTGGTCCGATCCGTACTCTGGCGGCTTCCGGTATCAAAGACTTCCGCAAAATGCTGGCTCATTGCGAAGCCGTTACCCCGATTCGCCGTACCGTTACTATTGAAGATGTGGGTAACTCCGCGGCATTCCTGTGCTCCGATCTCTCTGCCGGTATCTCCGGTGAAGTGGTCCACGTTGACGGCGGTTTCAGCATCGCTGCAATGAACGAACTCGAACTGAAATAATCGTTCTGTTGGTAAATATTGGGCGGCGTTCTGCCGCCCGTTATCTCTGTTATACCTTTCTGATATTTGTTATCGCCGATCCGTCTTTCTCCCCTTCCCGCCTTGCGTCAGGATAACGATTTCCTTTACGACCAAGGAGCGCCCATGGAACAACGCCACATCACCGGCAAAAGCCACTGGTATCATGAAACGCAATCCAGTACTGCGGAGTATGACGTTCTGCCTCTGGTCCCGGAAGCCGCAAAGGTCAGCGATCCCTTTCTGCTCGACGTGATCCTTGATGAAGAAACGCTGGCACCCTTCCTTTCATGGCTGGTCCCTGCGCGCGTTCTTGCAGTAGAGTTGTTCCCTGACCCGCTTACCGTGACTCGTTCACAGACCTTCACCGCTTATGAACGCTTGTCGACGGCCCTGACGGTTGCTCAGGTTTGCGGCGTCCAACGGTTATGTAACTACTATTCGGCGCGACTTACGCCGCTCCCCGGGCCTGATTCCTCCAGGGAAAGTAATCATCGGTTGGCACAAATCACGCAATATGCCCGCCAACTGGCTAGCTCGCCTTCTATTATCGACAACCGATCGCGCCAGCATCTGAATGACGTTGGTCTTACTGCCTGGGACTGTGTAATCATTAACCAAATCATTGGTTTTATTGGCTTTCAGGCGCGGACCATTGCGACATTTCAGGCTTATCTTGGACATCCGGTACGCTGGTTACCCGGGCTGGAGATACAAAACTATGCCGATGCGTCACTGTTTGCTGATGAATCAATACGCTGGCGAAACAGCTATGAGGTGGAAAAACTCCCTGAAGAGCACACAAAAAGTTCAACTGCAGAACTTTGCCAACTGGCCAACACACACTCTCTCCACCCTATTTCACTTTCCCTTCTCGAAAAGTTGTTAAACAGCACACGGGTCAATACACAGCCGGATAATCAGCTTGCGGCGTTGTTATGCGCGCGGATAAATGGCAGTCCTGCTTGTTTTGCCGCCTGTATGAATTCATCAAATGAATATAAAAAAATCAGCCCCCTTCTGCGCAAGGGCGAAAATGAAATTAACCGATGGGCAGACCGTCATTCTGTTGAGCGCGCTACCGTTCAGGCGATACAATGGCTGACCCGAGCACCCGATCGCTTTAGCGCCGCCCAGTTCAGCCCATTACTCGAACACGAAAAATCATCAACGCAGATTATTAATCTGCTGGTATGGAGCGGGCTGTGTGGCTGGATAAATCGCTTAAAAATCGCGTTGGGTGAGACATATTAACCTTGCCGCGTCAGACAGATTCGCGTAAAACTGTCAGCCGCTCTAATGGCCACCAAAATAGACAATTATGTTTCAGGACAACCCGCTGCTAGCGCAGCTTAAACAGCAACTGCATTCCCAGACGCCACGCGCTGAAGGGGTGGTAAAAGCCACAGAAAAAGGCTTTGGCTTCCTGGAAGTCGACGCGCAAAAAAGTTATTTCATTCCGCCGCCGCAGATGAAAAAAGTCATGCATGGCGACCGAATTATCGCGGTGATCCACAGTGAAAAAGAACGTGAATCCGCAGAGCCAGAAGAACTGGTTGAACCGTTCCTGACTCGTTTCGTGGGTAAAGTTCAGGGCAAAAATGACCGTCTGGCCATCGTTCCTGATCATCCACTCTTAAAAGACGCCATTCCTTGCCGCGCAGCCCGTGGCCTGAACCACGAGTTTAAAGAAGGTGACTGGGCGGTTGCCGAAATGCGCCGTCATCCGCTGAAAGGCGATCGTTCTTTCTATGCTGAACTGACACAATACATCACTTTTGGTGACGATCACTTTGTACCGTGGTGGGTTACCCTTGCGCGTCATAATCTGGAAAAAGAAGCACCAGACGGCGTTGCTACCGAAATGCTCGATGAAGGTCTGGTTCGTGAAGATCTGACTGCGCTGGATTTTGTCACCATCGACAGTGCCAGCACAGAAGATATGGATGACGCCCTTTTCGCTAAGGCGTTGCCGGATGGCAAACTTCAGCTGATTGTGGCGATTGCCGATCCAACCGCGTGGATTGCTGAAGGCAGCAAGCTGGACAAAGCCGCGAAAATTCGCGCATTCACCAACTATCTGCCTGGCTTCAACATCCCTATGCTGCCTCGCGAGCTTTCTGACGATCTCTGCTCACTGCGCGCCAATGAAGTCCGCCCGGTACTGGCATGCCGCATGACGCTCTCCACTGATGGCACCATTGAAGATAATATCGAATTCTTTGCCGCCACCATCGAATCCAAAGCGAAGCTGGTGTATGACCAGGTTTCTGACTGGCTGGAAAATACCGGTGACTGGCAGCCTGAAAGCGAAGCAATTGCCGAACAAGTCCGTTTGCTAGCACAAATTTGCCAACGCCGCGGCGAGTGGCGTCATAACCACGCACTGGTGTTTAAAGATCGCCCGGATTACCGCTTTATTCTCGGTGAAAAAGGTGAAGTGCTGGATATCGTTGCCGAGCCTCGTCGCATTGCCAACCGTATCGTCGAAGAAGCGATGATTGCCGCTAACATTTGTGCGGCCCGCGTACTGCGCGATAAGCTCGGTTTTGGCATCTATAACGTGCATATGGGCTTTGATCCGGCGAATGCCGACGCGCTGGCAGCGTTGCTGAAAACGCACGGTCTGCATGTCGATGCTGAAGAAGTGCTCACGCTGGACGGTTTCTGCAAACTGCGTCGTGAACTGGATGCGCAACCAACTGGTTTCCTCGACAGCCGCATTCGTCGCTTCCAGTCATTTGCTGAAATTAGCACTGAACCCGGTCCTCACTTTGGCCTCGGTCTGGAAGCATACGCCACCTGGACTTCGCCGATCCGTAAATATGGCGACATGATCAACCACCGTCTGCTGAAAGCGGTTATCAAAGGCGAAACTGCAACGCGTCCACAGGATGAAATCACTGTCCAAATGGCCGAGCGTCGCCGTCTCAACCGGATGGCAGAACGTGATGTTGGCGACTGGTTATACGCACGCTTCCTGAAAGACAAAGCCGGGACCGACACCCGTTTCGCGGCGGAAATTGTCGATATCAGCCGTGGCGGCATGCGTGTTCGTTTGGTTGATAACGGCGCTATCGCCTTTATTCCAGCACCTTTCTTACACGCTGTGCGCGATGAACTGGTTTGCAGCCAGGAAAACGGCACTGTACAAATTAAAGGTGAAACGGCTTACAAAGTGACTGACGTTATTGACGTCACCATTGCCGAAGTCCGCATGGAAACCCGCAGCATTATTGCGCGCCCAGTCGCGTAATCTCCTTTTACGGCCCATTCCTCATGGATGGGCCGTTTATTTCCCCGCTCAACCTTCGTCATATCCCGGCAGATTTTTAACTGACTTTCGTTTGAAAACTGGCGTTTTTCCAAAACTGGATTACAAATAAATATATAAAAAAACAATGTGTTTAGCCGCCGTTAATTTCATGTAAGTCATTTTGTTCCTTTTATTTAACTGCGGACTCCGCTGTTAACCGGAGGATATGCATCATGAAAACCGTTAGGGAGTCCACAACGTTGTACAACTTTCTCGGATCGCACAATCCATACTGGCGGTTGACGGAAAGCAGCGATGTTTTGCGCTTTTCTACCACCGAAATCACAGAACCCGATCGTATTTTGCAACTATCTGCCGAACAGGCTGCTCGCATCAGGGAAATGACGGTCATCACCTCCAGCCTGATGATGAGTCTGACCGTCGATGAAAGCGATCTTTCTGTGCATCTGGTAGGACGAAAAATCAATAAACGAGAATGGGGAGGCAACGCGTCTGCATGGCATGACACACCGGCGGTTGCTCGTGATTTATCACATGGGCTTTCCTTTGCTGAGCAGGTAGTTTCTGAAGCACATTCCGCAATAGTGATTCTCGACAGCCGGGGGAATATCCAGCGCTTTAATCGGTTATGTGAAGATTACACAGGCTTGAAAGAACACGACGTCATTGGGCAAAGCGTGTTTAAACTGTTTATGAGTCGTCGTGAAGCTGCGGCATCCAGGCGCAATAACCGTGTATTTTTTCGAAGCGGCAATGCATATGAAGTCGAACTGTGGATACCAACACGTAAAGGCCAGCGGCTGTTTCTGTTTCGCAATAAATTTGTCCACAGCGGCAGTGGCAAAAACGAGATTTTTTTAATCTGTTCCGGCACCGACATTACCGAAGAGCGCCGCGCTCAGGAGCGACTGCGTATTCTGGCAAATACCGACAGTATCACCGGACTGCCGAATCGTAACGCAATGCAGGAGTTAATCGATCACGCTATTAATCAGGCAGATAACAATAAAGTTGGGGTTGTGTATCTTGATTTGGATAATTTTAAAAAGGTCAACGACGCCTATGGGCATTTGTTTGGTGACCAGTTATTACGCGACGTGTCATTGGCTATTTTAAGCTGTCTCGAACATGACCAGGTATTGGCGCGGCCAGGTGGCGATGAGTTTCTGGTACTGGCATCCAATACCTCACAAAGCGCGCTGGAAGCAATGGCATCACGAATTTTGACCCGCTTACGGCTCCCCTTCCGCATTGGTTTAATTGAAGTTTATACCAGCTGTTCAGTAGGTATTTCACTCTCTCCCGAACATGGTTCGGACAGCGCGGCTATTATTCGTCACGCCGACACAGCAATGTACACAGCGAAGGAAGGCGGACGAGGACAATTTTGCGTTTTTACCCCAGAAATGAATCAGCGGGTATTTGAATATCTCTGGCTGGATACCAACTTGCGTAAAGCACTGGAAAACGATCAGTTGGTTATTCACTATCAACCGAAAATCACCTGGCGTGGCGAAGTGCGCAGTCTGGAAGCACTAGTACGTTGGCAGTCACCTGAACGTGGGTTGATTCCACCGTTGGACTTCATTTCCTACGCCGAAGAATCAGGGCTAATTGTGCCTTTAGGCCGTTGGGTGATTCTCGATGTCGTACGCCAGGTAGCGAAGTGGCGGGATAAAGGCATTAACCTGCGAGTGGCGGTAAATATTTCTGCACGTCAGCTCGCCGATCAAACCATTTTCACCGCCCTGAAACAAGTTCTCCAGGAACTCAATTTTGAATACTGCCCTATAGATGTTGAACTGACGGAGAGCTGCCTGATTGAGAATGATGAACTGGCACTGTCTGTTATTCAACAATTTAGCCGATTAGGTGCGCAAGTTCATCTGGACGATTTTGGTACCGGCTACTCTTCACTTTCGCAACTGGCGCGCTTTCCGATCGATGCCATCAAACTTGACCAGGTTTTTGTTCGGGATATTCACAAACAGCCTGTCTCGCAATCACTGGTCCGGGCGATCGTCGCTGTGGCCCAGGCATTGAATCTTCAGGTGATCGCCGAAGGTGTAGAAAGTGCAAAGGAAGATGCTTTTTTAACCAAGAACGGGATCAATGAGCGACAAGGATTTTTGTTTGCCAAACCGATGCCCGCCGTCGCCTTCGAACGCTGGTATAAACGCTATCTGAAGCGCGCATAAGTAGATGAATATATATACTTAGCGCTATATTCCGTCATTATATATCGTATTCCCGGATGATAATTAGCCGTTGCTGTTAAACCCTTCTCTTTTAGCGGCAATTTTTGCATTATTCATTTTCCCCCTTTTGCTATAAGGATGTCCTTGATGTCTGAATTTGATGCCCAGCGCGTTGCCGAACGTATTGATATTGTGTTAGATATCCTTGTGGCAGGCGATTACCACTCTGCGATCCATAATCTCGAGATACTTAAAGCAGAACTCTTGCGCCAGGTTGCTGAATCTACGCCAGACATCCCGAAGGCACCGTGGGAGATTTAACAATCGTGCCTTCAGGTTTTCCTATTTGAGGATGCCGGCGCGTCAGTATTTTTTTATTTAGTATTATAACGTTATAAGAATTACAGCGATGAATTCCCGACAACAAACTATTCTACAGATGGTCATTGACCAGGGTCAGGTTAGCGTAACCGATCTGGCAAAAGCCACTGGAGTTTCTGAAGTTACCATTCGCCAGGATCTCAACACCCTCGAAAAACTGAGTTACCTCCGACGTGCACATGGTTTTGCAGTTTCGCTTGATAGTGATGACGTCGAAACCCGTATGATGAGCAACTATACGCTGAAGCGTGAACTCGCCGAGTTTGCCGCGTCACTGGTTCAACCGGGCGAAACCATCTTTATCGAAAATGGTAGCAGCAATGCCCTGCTCGCCCGGACTCTGGGCGAGCAGAAGAAAAATGTCACTATCATCACGGTCAGCAGCTACATCGCGCATTTGCTGAAAGACGCGCCTTGTGAAGTCATTTTGCTCGGTGGCGTGTACCAGAAAAAAAGCGAAAGTATGGTTGGCCCTTTGACACGCCAGTGCATCCAACAGGTGCATTTCAGCAAAGCATTTATTGGTATTGATGGCTGGCAACCTGAAACTGGGTTTACCGGTCGCGATATGATGCGTACCGATGTGGTCAATGCCGTGCTGGAAAAAGAGTGCGAGGCGATAGTCCTGACCGACAGCTCGAAATTTGGTGCTGTACATTCATACTCCATCGGCCCCGTTGAGCGATTCAATCGCGTGATTACCGATTCGAAAATACGCGCCAGCGATCTGATGCATCTTGAACAAAGTAAACTCACCGTTCACGTCGTTGACATTTAACCATTTCCCTTCTCTACGGATGATTTGCAGTTTGGCAAATCATCCGCTCTAAGATGATTCCTGGTTGATAATTAAGACTATTTACCTGTTATTAACACTCTCAAGATATAAAATTATTATCAGCGATATAACAGGAAGTCATTATCACCTGCGTGATATAACCCTGCGCGCGAGCGGATTTCACGGAATAATTTCACCTGGCTTATTCTTAGCTATTATAGTTATAGAGAGCTTACTTCCGTGAATCATAAATTCAGGAGAGAGTATTATGTTTGTAACGAGCAAAAAAATGACCGCGGCTGTTCTGGCAATTACCCTGGCAATGTCTCTGAGTGCCTGTTCTAACTGGTCTAAACGGGACCGCAACACCGCAATCGGCGCAGGTGCAGGGGCATTAGGCGGTGCAGTACTGACCGATGGCAGTACGTTGGGTACATTAGGTGGTGCAGCCGTCGGTGGTGTTATTGGTCACCAGGTCGGTAAATAATCGTAAATAAATGTCGATTATCGACTCGCAATTATAATACGCTTGATTCTGTTCAGTACGAAATAACTGAATAATACACACAGTAAAATATTCGAAAGCCACGGATATATCCGTGGCTTTTTATGTTAGCCGCCTGCGAGTTTTACCTTCATCCCTTTCGCTTCAAGCAGTGATTTTAATAAATCACGCTTATCGCCCTGGATTTCAATAATTCCATCTTTAACTGCTCCGCCGCAGCCGCATTTTTTCTTCAGTTCCGCTGCCAGTTTCGTCAGTTCGGCATCATCGAGATCGACACCGGTAATCAGGCAAACGCCCTTACCTTTACGTCCACTGGTCTGACGCTGAATACGCACCACACCGTCGCCTTTAGGGCGTACAGGGGCCGCTTTTGGCTCATCAATACGTCCGGTTTCCGTTGAGTAGACCAGACGGCTGTTGGAATCACTCATCATGCACTCCGCTGTAAAGAGGCGTTGATCGCTTTCAGCGTCTGCGCTGGATCTACCGATTGCGTTACCGGGCGACCAATCACCATATAATCAACACCAGCCGCCAACGCCTGTTCTGGCGTCATAATGCGGCGCTGGTCGCCAGCATCACTCCCCTGCGGACGAATGCCCGGCGTAACCAGTTTGAACTCCTGACCGAATACCTGTTTAAAGCGCACAGCTTCCTGAGCAGAACACACCACACCATCAAGGCCACATTTTTGCGTCAGTGCCGCCAGACGTTCTGCATAATCTGCAGGTGACAGTGTCACGCCAAGATCGGCCAGGTCGCAGGCTTCCATGCTGGTCAACACTGTCACAGCAATCAAAAGCGGTGCATCTTTGCCAAACGGAACCAGTGCCTCACGCGCTGCGGCCATCATACGCGCCCCACCGGAGGCATGAACATTCACCATCCACACGCCTAAGTCAGCCGCAGCAGCGACAGCGTGCGCTGCAGTGTTGGGAATATCGTGGAATTTCAGGTCAAGAAAGATATCAAAACCACGCTGTTGAAGTTCGCTCACAAACTGTGGCCCAAACAATGTAAACATCTCTTTGCCGACCTTCAGACGACAATCGCGTGGGTCGATCTTGTCGACAAAGGCCATCGCGGCATCGCGATTATGATAATCAAGGGCAACAACTACAGGAGAATTCGTAACAGCGCGGGAAGAAGATGAAGCAGTTAACGTCATGACCAGACCTTCTTGATGATGGGCACCGGAAGTGGCGCGAAACAGGTAAACGGCGAGCATTCTACCCGTGGAAATAAAAAATTAACAGTTGCGATTTCTCCTCTGGCAGGCTTTTGCGCGCCGTCGGTGCCGGAGCACAATAGAAGATCAATAATTAGTATGTTGTAACTAAAGTCGGATTTTTTTAAAAATTACAGGCCATCAAGACCGCGAATTGGTTTAATGGTTGACCAGGCCCGACAAGACGGACAATGCCAGTAGAGGGTGTATGCGGTAAAACCACATTTCTGGCAGCGATAACGAGGCTTACTACGTACCTTCTCGCCAACCATGTCACGCAGCACCATCAGACTCTCTTTGGCACGCCCTTCTTCTGCTTCATTTAAGTGGTAATCCATTAATTTATGGAACACACGCATGGTCGGATGACGCTGAAGCTGGCGCGTAATATAGACCTGTGCAGCCTCACTACCGTCGCGCGCTTCGATGATATCCGCAAGCATCAATTCAGCATCGGCACCGGTGTTCTCTTCCACCGCGCGCTGCAGGAATTCTGCCCATTCGGCAGTTTTACCCAACTGCTGATAGCATGTTTGCAGCATTTCCAGCGTTTCGCTGACCAGTTCTCTGTCCTGGGATATGACACGTTGCAAACTTTCGACGGCTTTGGCGTATTCTGCTTTCGCCATAAACACGCGTCCCATCATGATGGATACGCGAGCGCTGTTTTTATCTGCCGCCGCACCTTTTTTTAGCAAAGTCATGGCACGATCGAGATCGTCGCTGGCCATATGCTGCAGAGCTAACTCACAGTAGAAATGGGCAATTTCGACGCGCTGTTTATCTTTACCCAGCTTCACCAGGCGTTCGGCAACATCAATTGCTTTCTGCCACTCGCTGGTAGCCTGGTAAATTTGTAGCAGTTGTTGCAGCGCGCCGATGCGGAAGTCAGTTTCATCTGTCAGCTGATTGAACATGTCTTCCGCGCGGTCGTATAACCCGGCAGCCATGTAATCACGCCCCAGTTGTTGAATCGCCAAAAGCCGCTGTTCATAAGTCAGCGAGGCGCTTTCCATTAGGGTCTGATGGATGCGAATAGCGCGATCAACTTCGCCACGCGAACGGAACAGGTTTCCGAGCGTAAGGTGGGCTTCAACGGTACCTGTATCCTCTTTAAGCATATCGAGAAACAGGTCTACCGCTTTATCCTGTTGATTACTAAGCAGGAAGTTAACCCCCGCTACGTAATCACGCGACAAGCGGTTGGCTTCATCTTGCTTGTTTTGTTGCGCACTTCTGCGGCCCATATACCAGCCATAGGCAGCGGCTACAGGCAAAAGCAGAAACAACAACTCCAGCATAGAAAGTTATTCCTTCGCCGCAGACGAGTGCGGCGCTACAGCCACGTCAGTCGCGGGTGAAAGCTGGTTTTCCAGTCGCTTTATTTTACGTTCAGCGCGCGCCAGGGAAACACGAACTCGCAGCCAGAACAGGCCGCAAATCAACCAACCGATAGCAAACCCCGCAGCAAACAATACCGCCAGCAATGTGGAAATACGGTACTCCCCTTGCGCTAACAGATAATTAAACGTCACCTGTTGATCGTTCTGCGCACCCAACGTGACCGAAATCACGAAGATCGCTAACACCAGTAAGAAAATGAGTAAATATTTCACATTACTTCCCGTTATGTGGTTAGAGCGAATAAATTATGGTCAACTTACCGCAATAGCCCTTTAAAGTACCATTTTCGCGCCGTCTGCGAAATGGCATCCACGCGCATTGTTGATGATTTAAGGGCTAAATTCGGAAAATCAACCAGCGTTAACTTTCTTGTTCTCGTTGCGCTATTTCGCGATTTTCTTCCGCAGGTGGTGTTAATGGCCCACAAATTCGTTGCGCAAGCCACGTTGCCACCGCCACCAGCGCCCACGAAATCAACGTAGCTACAACCAGATCGCGTGGCCAATGCATCCCGAGCAGCAGGCGGCTTCCCATGACTCCCGTTGCCCAGACCAACAAGATAGCAATGGTTAACGTTCGCCGACGCGGCCACAGCAAACCAACGGCCAGCAGTGCCCAACTGGCAGCAAACATCGTGTGACCGGAAGGAAAGGCAAACCCCGTCTCTTTCTGCCAGTGTGAACGCAAATATTGTGGGATATTTTTCTCTTCAGCCAACTGTTCTTTCACCAGATTTCCGCGTTCTGCTCGCTTTAAAGTGTAGAACTCATCAACCGGAATATGATGTGTTTTTTCCAGCCAGATAACAAAAGGTCGTGGTTCCTGGACTTTGTCTTTGATCCAGGATTTAACGCCTTGTCCCATAAGGATTGCCGCCGCCAGAATGGCAAATAACATAATGGCAGCCTTAATGCGAAAACGCAGACACCAGAGAAACCAGCCGAATAAAATCAAATGTGTAATGACGCCCCAGGGCTGGGTGACAGTTTCAGTAACCCAAAAAGCCGCTTTTAGTAACCAACTTTGTTCTCCAGGTTGCCAACACCAGCCAGAAATCCATACGGCTACTGGCATGACAAGCAATAGTGCAGCTCCCACTGCGGTACGTCTGGCAATCGAACGCATGGCCTCTCCTTTTTGATAAGTCCCACAATCATAACTGAAAATGCCAGTTCCAGGAAAAATTGACAGATTTGTGCCATTCCGTGAACGATCGACGCGTCGTGATTAGGTGAACCCCTTCTCGTTATGGCAAAATAAGCCAATACAGAACCAGCATTATCTGGAGAATTTCATGCAGCTTAAACGTGTGGCAGAAGCCAAACTGCCAACCCCATGGGGCGATTTCCTGATGGTGGGATTTGAAGAACTGGCAACCGGACACGATCATGTCGCGCTAGTCTATGGCGATATTTCCGGGCATACCCCGGTACTTGCGCGCGTCCATTCCGAATGTCTGACCGGTGACGCCCTGTTCAGCTTGCGCTGCGATTGTGGCTTCCAGCTCGAAGCGGCATTGACGCAAATTGCCGAGGAAGGCCGTGGTATTTTGCTGTATCACCGTCAGGAAGGTCGTAACATTGGTCTGCTGAATAAAATCCGCGCTTACGCACTGCAGGATCAAGGTTACGATACTGTAGAGGCTAACCACCAGTTAGGCTTCGCCGCTGATGAGCGCGACTTCACTCTTTGCGCTGATATGTTCAAACTCCTTGGCGTCAATGAAGTCCGCTTGTTAACCAATAACCCGAAAAAAGTCGAAATTCTGACCGAAGCAGGGATTAATATTATTGAACGCGTACCGTTGATTGTAGGTCGTAACCCCAATAACGAACATTATCTCGATACCAAAGCCGAGAAAATGGGTCATTTGCTGAACAAATAACCCTCTTGCATTGTGTAATTAATTTGCTTGCCGGAAGCAAAATAACCGGCAAGCAAATACTCGTTACTTCAACATATTACGAATGACATAATGCAAAATGCCGTCGTTCTGGTAGTAGGTCAACTCCGTCGCGGTGTCGATACGACAATGGCAGGGTACGACTTCCTGGCTACCATCCGCGCGCGTAAGCATCACCGGAACCGTCGCGCCGGGTTGTAGATTTTGCAGATCACCAATATCAATCTTCTCTTCCCCGGTAAGCTCTAACGTTTTACGCGTCACACCTTGTGGAAATTCCAGCGGCAGGATGCCCATGCCTATTAAATTCGAACGGTGAATTCGTTCAAACGATTCGGCAATCACAACACGAATACCAAGCAGACGCGGACCTTTTGCCGCCCAGTCACGGCTGGAGCCTGATCCATACTCTTTCCCGGCAATCACCGCCAGCGGCGTTTGCTCCTGCTTATAGCGCATTGCGGCATCATAAATAGAGACGACATCGCTGTCAGGTAAATGGCGCGTCATCCCCCCTTCAACGCCAGGCACCATTTCATTACGGATGCGAATATTGGCGAAGGTGCCGCGCATCATCACTTCATGGTTACCACGCCGCGAACCATAGGAGTTAAAGTCTTTCCGCTCAACACCCCGACCTTGTAGATATCGACCCGCCGGGCTGTCGGGCTTAATACTGCCCGCCGGAGAGATATGGTCAGTGGTGACTGAATCCCCCAGCATTGCGAGGATCCGCGCACCGTGAATATCTTCCACAGGTGCTGGTGTTGCCTGCATTTCATCAAAGAAAGGCGATAAGCGAATATAGGTTGAATCCTCCTGCCAACCGTAGGTATCGGATCGTGTGACGTTAATTTCCTTCCACTCGGCTGTGCCTTCAAAAACTTCTGCGTACTCTTTGCGGAACATTTCTGTGGAGACTTGGTCTACCGCACGGGCAATTTCTTGTGCCGATGGCCAGATATCTTTCAGAAATACCGGCTCGCCTTTGCGATCATGGCCGATAGGCTCAGAAGCCAGGTTGATATTCATATTTCCCGCCAGCGCATAGGCAACCACCAGCGGCGGCGAGGCCAGCCAGTTGGTTTTAACCAGCGGATGGATACGGCCTTCAAAGTTACGGTTGCCGGACAGCACTGCACCGACGGTTAAATCGCCTTTTTTGATTGCCGTTTCGATAGGATCGGGCAACGGTCCCGAGTTACCAATACAGGTGGTACAACCGTATCCCACAAGGTTAAATCCCAGTTCATCGAGATACGGTGTCAGTTTCGCTTTTGCCAGATAATCAGAAACGACTTTCGAACCCGGTGCCAGCGACGCTTTGACCCATGGTTGCCGCTTGAGGCCCAGAGTTACGGCTTTTTTCGCCAGCAAGCCTGCGGCCATCAGCACACTTGGGTTAGAGGTGTTGGTGCACGACGTTATCGCAGCAATGACCACAGCGCCATCAGGTAACTGATACTGATGTCCGTTCATAACATAATCGACCGGCAGGCGATCTTTATGCGTGGCATTCACTTCCAGTTCGCTACTGGCAGCAAATGCTTTTGGTACATCGGGCAATGCAACGCGATCCTGCGGGCGTTTTGGCCCTGCCAGGCTCGCTTCAACGTCATTCATATCCAGTTCTAACACACTGGTAAAAATTGGTTCATCGCCCGGATTACGCCACATGCCCTGCGCTTTGGCATATTTTTCGACCAACTCGACCTGATCTTCACTGCGCCCGCTTAAACGCATGTAATCGAGGGTGACAGCATCGATTGGGAAGAAGCCACAGGTGGCACCATATTCTGGCGACATATTGGCAATGGTGGCGCGATCCGCCAGCGGTAGTGAATCCAGCCCATCACCATAAAATTCGACGAATTTCCCCACCACGCCATGTTTGCGCAACATTTGGGTAACAGTGAGAACCAGGTCTGTGGCGGTAATACCTTCACGTAATTTTCCGGTAAGTTTAAAGCCCACTACGTCCGGGATAAGCATGGAAACCGGCTGGCCTAACATTGCGGCTTCTGCTTCGATGCCACCAACGCCCCACCCCAGCACGCCAAGGCCGTTGATCATGGTGGTGTGCGAGTCAGTACCAACGAGTGTATCCGGATAAGCAATCCATTCACCGTCCTGCAATTCGCTCCACACTGCTTTGCCGAGATATTCGAGGTTAACCTGATGGCAAATGCCTGTGCCTGGCGGCACGACGCTAAACCGACTGAACGCCTGCTTTCCCCATTTCAGGAACACATAACGTTCGTGGTTGCGCTCCATTTCCAGGCGTACGTTTTCTTCAAATGCCTCATCATCACCAAAACGATCGACGGTCACCGAGTGGTCAATGACCAGGTCGACCGGTGAGAGTGGGTTAACCTTTGCAGTATCGCCGCCGAGGCGTTTAACCGCTTCGCGCATTGCCGCCAGATCAACAACGGCAGGTACGCCGGTAAAGTCCTGCATCAGCACTCTTGCCGGGCGGTAGGCAATTTCACGGTCAGCATGGGCATTTTTCAGCCATCCCGCCAGCGCGTGGATATCCTCTTCGGTAACCGATTTACCATCCTGCCAACGCAGCAGGTTTTCGAGCAAAACTTTGAGTGACTTGGGTAGACGGGTGATATCGCCCAGTGATTTGGCAGCAAGCGGCAAGCTGTAGTAGTGGTAAGTTTTATCTTTGGCCTGCAACGTGTCCTTACTGGCTTCTCGTAGGGTTGACGACATAGCTCCTCCTTAATGACAGGGTTGCGAAGCCCTGATTCTCTTCAGGGTGAATATTAAAGATAACACAAACATCGCGTAACGATTTGATAACAACCCAAATTGATAAAAGAGGAGAAACCTTGAGGCAAAGCAAACAGCGGGGTCAGGGATCAGTGAGTAATGATCCAGAGGAGTTCGGCCCAGAAGAGCATCGACAGAGAAAATGCGCCCATCCAGGACCAATATTTCATATTTGTGTTGATCATAGGCTACACCCTTAACGGTTATTACTTTGTGTTGAGATAACTCAACCTGTTATTGCTGCGGTGTATTAAAAGCCCTGTAATTCATTAAAAATGGGTAATAAGAATGATGATAATTATTGTTTCGGCTGATCATCTTCAGCAAACAGTTCTATAAAGGCTTGTTGCTGCGATGTTAGTTGCCAGTCGTCTGGAATAACGACGGAACATTCCCGTTTTGCTTCTGGTTCATTGTCACTATGCTGACATAATGGTGACGACTCCAGTTGCTCCTGACCGACCATAGTTATCCCCACAATTTCCAAATAAGCAGTGCGACAACCACCCAGAAAAGTGCAGAACCAAGAAAAACCGCCAGCCAGGCTTTACGTTTTAATTCAGGATTGCGGCGGGGTTCCTGATTTCCAGAAGGCATTGCTAACCTCATATAATCGCCATCACTTATCAGCAAGACGTTGAACGATTGGTGTAATTAATCATACGATGAGACAAATCCTAAAGAAACTTTAGTCAAAAATCCAGCGAATTTACGAATCGTCTCCGTGAATAATTCAATCTTTTGACCTGAAATAGATATTTGAAAACTGGAGTTTGCGAGGCGGGTAATTAGACACTACTTTACAGGTAATTTACCCTGTAAATATGAGGGATAAAAATATTGTGCACCGGATACAAATAAGTAACAAAGGAGAATATATTCCGGCACCTTCGCTCCATAAAAGGTGCCAAAAATAACGCAATAAATTATTTTTCCGGCAGTTTTATATCTTTAAACATGACCTCAATTTCTTCATTAGAGCGCAATGCGACAGCCGCATCAACGACATCACGCGTTAAATGCGGTGCAAAACGCTGAATGAAATCATACATATAACTACGCAAAAAAGTACTACGGCGAAAACCAATTTTGGTTGTACTGTGGCTGAAGATGTCGTGAGCATCAACACGCACAAGGTCGGGATCGGCGACCGGATCCACCGCCATGCTGGCAATGACCCCTACTCCCAGCCCTAACCGGACGTAAGTTTTAATGACGTCAGCATCCGTTGCCGTGAAGACGATACGCGGCGTTAACCCTGCGCGGTTAAAGGCAGTATCCAGTTCTGAACGTCCGGTAAAGCCGAAGGTATATGTCACCAACGGATATTGCGCCAGTTCTTCAATGGTAATGGCTTTTTTACCTGCCAGCGGGTGATCCGGAGTGACTACTATAGCCCGATTCCAGTGGTAGCACGGTAGCATCACTAAATCTTCATACAGATGCAGCGCTTCCGTGGCGATAGCGAAATCGGCATTGCCTTTAGAGACGGCATCAGCAATTTGTGTCGGCGAGCCCTGGTGCATATGCAAAGAAACGCGAGGATAACGCTCAATAAAGCCTTTGATAACGTTTGGTAATGCATAGCGTGCCTGAGTATGCGTGGTGGCGATATACAGCGAGCCTTTATCCGGCCAGGTGTGCTCTCCGGCGACCGATTTTATGGCATCGACTTTCGACAGAACTTCACGAGCGATACGAATTATTTCTTGTCCTGCTGGCGTTACCTGCGTCAGGTGCTTGCCGCTTCGGGAAAAAATTTGAATGCCCAGCTCGTCTTCCAGCATTCTGACTTGTTTACTGATTCCGGGTTGTGATGTGTAAAGTCCTTCCGCCGTTGATGAGACATTCAGGTTATGATTGACCACCTCAACAATATAGCGAAGTTGTTGTAATTTCATGTTAAACCATCCACTTAGACGCCATCAGAACATCGTTTTTTCGTCACACCAGGCGGGTGACTAATACGATTTAATAATAAAAAAGGTGCTAACTATAACCACTATATCATTTATAGCCTTAGTGTATAGGTGTGAAGAAAAAATAATATGCAATAAAAAAGGGCCGCTTTCGCGACCCTTTGTTGATAAAAACCCGACAGAATTAAAGGTTATTTTTTCCCATCAACCCATTTGCCATCAACATAAAATGCTGACCAGCCAGTCGCCTTTCCGTCTTTTTCCGAAGAGACATATTGCTGTTTGGTTTTACGGCTAAAGCGAACCATGGTCTTATTACCTTCCGGATCCTGCTGTGGCGCATCGGCCAGATAACGCAGTTTTTCCGGCAGACGGTCGCGGAAGCGATAAAGCTCTTCCACCAGTGGCGCACGTGTTTCACGCGATTTCGGGAAGGTATTGGCCGCCAGGAACACACCGGCAGCACCGTCACGCAACACGAAATAGGCATCTGATTTTTCGCACGGCAGCTCCGGTAATGGCACCGGATCTTCTTTCGGTGGTGCCACTTCGCCGTTACGTAAAATCTTACGTGTGTTTTTACACTCTTCGTTGGTGCAGGCCATGTATTTACCGAAACGCCCCATTTTCAGGTGCATTTCAGAGCCACATTTTTCACACTCAACGATCGGGCCGTCATAACCTTTAATGCGGAATTCGCCCTCTTCGATCTCGTAACCGTCGCAGGTTGGGTTATTACCACAGACATGCAACTTACGTTTCGGATCGATGAGATAGCTGTCCATCGCCGTACCGCATTTCGGGCAACGACGTTTTGCGCGCAACGCATTGGTTTCAGCGTCTTCGCCTTCCAGCACGTTCAGCACTTCGTTTTCCGGCACCAGGTTAATGGTGGTTTTGCAACGCTCTTTCGGCGGCAGCGCATAGCCAGAACAGCCAAGGAATACCCCGGTGCTCGCTGTGCGAATCCCCATTTTGCGACCACAAGTCGGGCAGTCAATGCTGGTCAGAACCATCTGGTTCGGGCGCATACCACCCTCTTCCGGATCTTTTTCAGCTTTATCTAACTGCTGGGTGAAATCCGAGAAGAAGTGATCCAGTACAGCTTTCCACTCTGCTTCGTGATTTGCCACCTGGTCGAGGCTGTTTTCCATCTGCGCGGTGAAGTCGTAGTTCATTAACTCGCGGAAATTCTCTTCCAGGCGATCGGTGACGATTTCGCCCATTTTTTCCGCATAGAAACGACGATTTTCTACTCGCACATAGCCACGATCCTGAATGGTCGAAATGATCGACGCATAGGTAGAAGGGCGACCGATACCGCGTTTTTCCAGCTCTTTGACCAGCGATGCTTCACTGAAACGGGCTGGAGGCTTGGTAAAGTGCTGGGCTGGTGTCAGTTCAACGAGCGTCAGAGCATCGCCTTTATCGACTGCCGGTAAGATACGATCTTCATCGCCTTTACGCAGTGCAGGCATCACTTTCGTCCAGCCATCAAAGCGCAAAATACGACCGCGTGCTTTCAGGCGGAAATCGCCCGCACCAACGGTCAGCGTCGTGGAGTCATATTTCGCTGGGGTCATCTGGCAGGCTACAAACTGACGCCAGATTAACTGGTACAGTTTCTGCGCATCTGCTTCCATATCCTTCAACGATTCCGCCATCACATTGACGTCAGAAGGACGAATCGCTTCGTGCGCTTCCTGTGAGTTTTCTTTGCTGGCGTACTGATTCGGACTTTCCGGCAGATATTTCTTACCAAAATTATCGCTGATATAACCGCGAACCATATTTACCGCGTCCTGACTCAGGTTGGTGGAGTCGGTACGCATGTAAGTGATATAGCCTGCTTCATACAAACGCTGCGCCATCATCATGGTTTTTTTCACGCCAAAACCAAGACGGGTGCTGGCAGCTTGTTGCAGCGTAGAGGTAATAAAAGGAGCGCCAGGTTTACTGGTTGTCGGTTTGTCTTCACGTTCCAGCACGCTGTAGCGCGCTTTTTCCAGCAGACTTACCGCAGCCTGAGTTTGTTCTTTGTTGACCGGACGGAACGGTTTGTCGTTCTGATGAGTCACCTGCAACGCCAACGCTTCACCAGATGGCGTGGTCGTGCTGGCATCGACTTCCCAGAACTCTTCCGGTACGAACGCTTTAATTTCACGCTCACGCTCGACCACCAGGCGGACCGCCACCGACTGCACACGACCGGCAGACAGACCACGAGCGATCTTTTTCCATAGAAGCGGCGAAACCATATACCCCACCACGCGGTCCATAAAGCGACGCGCCTGCTGGGCATTAACACGATCAATATTCAGTTCACCCGGTTTGTCAAATGCCTGGCGGATCGCGTTTTTAGTAATTTCGTTAAACACCACTCGGCTATAGCGCGCATCATCACCACCAATCACTTCCCGCAGGTGCCATGCAATGGCTTCCCCTTCGCGGTCAAGGTCGGTTGCGAGATAGATGTGGTCGGCTTTTTCAGCCAGTTGTTTCAGTTCAGAGACGACCTTCTCTTTACCAGGCAACACTTCATAGTGCGCCTCCCAATTGTGCCACGGGTCAACCCCCATACGGTTGACGAGAGCGCCACGTTCATCCTTTTTAGGCTTTTTAGCCGTCTTGGTGGAGGTAGAGTCGGCACTCTTTTTGGCAGCTGAGCCACTGGTCGGCAAATCGCGGATGTGACCGACGCTGGATTTCACCACGTAGTCACTACCCAGATACTTGTTGATCGTTTTGGCTTTTGCCGGGGACTCAACGATGACAAGAGCTTTACCCATATTCACCTTACCTAATTTGATTCTTCCAGGAATGCGTCGCACGTTGATAAACCTTCCACTGGCCACGAGTTACCGATATGGACTCGCTCTCTGCGGATATCAACCCCTTGTCGTGACTCTGTTCACGAAAATTCAGGTGACTGAGTTAACAGGTCTTGGCCTACAGGCGCTATAGCACGACGGAATTTTGGTCGAATGTCAAGCAAATCTATTGCCAGATTGACGAAAGCGTCACACTGTACCTGATAAAATCCGATACGCAACTTTATTAGCATGCAAAATCCAAAGTTGCCAGTAAGGCGCTCTTGCCACCAGCGTGGTATATTTGTCTGCAAGCCATGCCTGGCGTAGACTAATGTCCTTGTTTAAGGAGTAAATAATGAACAAAGAGACACAACCCATCGACCGCGAAACGCTGTTGAAAGAGGCCAACAAAATCATTCGTGAGCATGAGGATACGCTCGCAGGGATTGAAGCCACCGGCGTCACGCAGCGTAATGGCGTGCTGGTATTTACCGGCAACTACTTTTTAGATGAACAAGGATTACCAACAGCCAAAAGCACCGCGGTGTTTAATATGTTCAAACACCTGGCCCATGTGCTTTCAGAAAAATATCACCTGGTTGATTAAAGCAAAACGCGAGGTCTTATCCTCGCGTTTGTCTTTTACATCAACGGCTTTTGCCCACGCTGCCACCAACGTAACAACAATCGATCGGCGCTCTCTGCCGCGCTGCCGGTGAATCGGTCAATGAGTCGTTTACGCTGCATATAGCGTACATTGACCACTTCCCGGCCTTCCATCAGGCTAAGAATAACTTCATCACTGGTGTTGATTTCATCAACCAGGCCTTTCTCTACTGCCTGTTGTCCGTACCAGTGTTCACCCGTTGCCACCTGTTCAATATCCAGAGACGGACGCATACGCTTCACAAAATCTTTAAACAACTGATGCGTTTCGTTCAACTCTTCGCGGAATTTCTCCCGCCCTTCTTCGGTATTTTCACCCAGCAACGTCAGCGTGCGCTTATACTGCCCGGCGGTGTGCAGTTCGATATCAATATCTTTGCTTTTCAGGAAGCGGTTAAAGTTAGGCATTTGCGCCACCACGCCAATGGAACCCACAATAGCAAACGGTGCGGAAACAATTTTGTCCGCCACACAGGCCATCATGTAACCGCCGCTGGCCGCGACTTTGTCTACCGTAACAGTTAAAGGAATGTTTTTATCACGCAGACGCTGCAACTGCGAAGCCGCCAACCCGTAACCATGCACCATGCCACCAGGGCTTTCCAGACGGAGCACAACCTGATCCTGCGGTTTGAATGCTGCGAGTACCGCCGTTATCTCTTCACGTAGCGAGTTCACTTCATGGGCGTCCATGCTGCCTTTAAAATCCAGCACCCAGACGCGGGGTTTACTGTCAGTTGCTACCTCGCCCAGTTTAGCTTTCGCTTTTGCGGCTTTCGCTTCTTGCTTGTGCTTTTTCTTCTGCGCTTTGTGCCACTGTTTTTGCTGATGAGTATCCATCAGCGCCGCGGCCAGTTCTTCTTTCATCTCCTTATACTGTTCGCTGAGATTGTTGACCTGTAACTCGCCACGCTGGCGTTTATTACGTTGAGCAACATTGACAATAATGGCGGCAATCGCCGCAATCGCTAGCACAACGGTAACGATTTTCGCCAAAAACAAACCATATTCAGACAACAATTCCACGAGTCCCCACCTTGGTTAAACAACGCTTTGGCTCACAGTTTACAACAGGCATGTTTAGCCGTCTCGCAGAGATGTTATTGCAGCGAAAGTATGACAAAGTATCCATTTTGCGGTGTTATCGCCCCAGGCTGATTGAAATGCCCTTCTGTTTCAGGCATAAAGCCCCAAAGTCATAAAGTACACTGGCAGCGCGACAGACAACGTCGTTGAGGAGTAGCCATGCATTACCAGCCAAAACAAGATTTACTCAATGATCGCATTATTCTGGTGACGGGAGCCAGCGATGGAATTGGTCGTGAAGCAGCGATGACGTATGCACGCTATGGTGCGACAGTGATTCTTTTGGGCCGTAATGAAGAAAAATTACGTCAGGTAGCCAGCCACATAAACGAAGAAACTGGACGTCAGCCACAGTGGTTTATTCTCGATTTGCTAACCTGCACGTCCGAAGATTGCCAACAACTGGCACAGCGCATTGCCGTTAATTATCCGCGTCTGGATGGTGTTTTGCATAATGCCGGATTGCTCGGCGATGTTTGCCCAATGAGCGAACAAGATCCGCAAGTCTGGCAGGACGTCATGCAGGTCAACGTTAATGCCACCTTTATGCTCACCCAGGCACTGCTTCCTTTATTACTCAAATCGGACGCCGGTTCACTGGTCTTTACCTCATCAAGCGTTGGACGTCAGGGGCGTGCAAACTGGGGCGCATATGCAGCGTCGAAATTTGCCACCGAAGGGATGATGCAGGTACTGGCCGATGAATATCAGCAGCGCCTGCGTGTCAACTGCATTAACCCAGGCGGTACGCGCACCGCAATGCGGGCCAGCGCCTTCCCGACCGAAGATCCACAGAAACTTAAAACCCCCGCTGATATCATGCCGCTCTACCTCTGGCTGATGGGCGATGACAGCCGCCGTAAAACCGGCATGACCTTTGACGCCCAACCGGGCCGTAAACCAGGAATTTCCCAATGAGTGATGAACGCTACCAACAGCGTCAGCAGCGAGTGAAAGAAAAAGTAGATGCTCGTGTGGCCCAGGCCCAGGATGAACGCGGTATTATCATCGTCTTTACCGGCAATGGAAAAGGCAAAACCACCGCGGCATTTGGTACGGCAACACGCGCAGTTGGTCACGGAAAAAAAGTGGGCGTCGTGCAGTTTATTAAAGGCACCTGGCCTAATGGTGAACGAAATCTGCTGGAGCCACACGGCGTTGAGTTTCAGGTAATGGCAACGGGCTTTACCTGGGATACACAAAACCGAGAGTCCGATACCGCCGCCTGCCGCGAAGTCTGGCAACATGCAAAGCGGATGCTGGCTGATTCCTCACTGGATATGGTTTTGCTCGATGAACTGACATATATGGTAGCGTATGACTATTTGCCACTGGAAGACGTGATTCAGGCGTTAAATGAACGTCCACATCAACAGACGGTGATTATCACGGGTCGAGGCTGTCATCGGGATATTCTTGAACTGGCGGATACGGTAAGTGAGCTGCGCCCCATCAAACATGCGTTTGATGCCGGTGTAAAAGCGCAGATAGGGATTGATTACTAAGTGAAAGCACCTCAAAAGTTCGCCTCTTGAGGTGCTAATTTTAGATACTGAATGGCTTAATTAGCCACGGCAAAATTAAGAAGAGCTTGAATTTTATTCAAGTGTGCGGGATATTCCATATCATTATCCGCATTGACGTCTTCAATAAACAGTATTAATTCAGTGATCAAATCATTAGCATCTTCATAACTAATACCCGTCAGTTCTGGTGACGTTTGCGAGCCATAATTAATTGTCAGATTATTCATTACTGACAAAACCAGAATAAAATATTTGTGACATATATCGCAGGTTGTTCGGTTTCCTAAGGCATAGTACAGCATATTGAGCAATGCCAGTATTCGTCGATTTTGCACATCGTTCATAATGACCCCCTATAACATAACTCCGCTGGCAATAAGAAGTTTTGCCAGCTCCTCTGACGCCTGTAGACCACTAATAACTTGAGAACGAAGGATCTCATTTCTACGCTCTAAATCCGCTTTTGAAAGAGATTTATTAGAGTATAAATCTTGTAGATGATTTCCTTTATCCATGAAGGCATTAATAGCTTGTATTGCTGGAGCCGCCGGATCAGATGAACGCAATCTGCTTTCATTAAGATTAATTACTGCACTCAAAAATTCCTGCCTGCTCTTTAATGTCTTAAACTCTATATTTTTAGTATTTGCCTGGGCCTTATTGTAGTAATAAAAATTATTACTGATGTTCGCATAATTATTCCGATCCATTTGCTGCTGTTTCGTTGCTATATCATCGAGTAAATCTTGTAAATTTCTTTGAAGTCGAGGCCAGTCACTACCTACCGTTTTACCAACATTTTCTGATTTAATCTTCTCTTTGTATAATCCATTGAAATATTGAACTAAATCTTTAACAGCCACAACTGACTTAGTCAATTCTTCACCTTCTGAAAGGCCAAGTAGTTTTTGGGCGTTGTTTGCGTGATCGAGCGCCTGATTAAGTAATATAATTTGTTTACTATCCTCAACATCCATACCCACCGTCAACAACTCCACATAGGAACTCATACTGTTAACGACCTCAAGTGAAGCCAGTAGTTTTTGTTTTTCTGTTGTTGCCAATTGAATTTTAGTAATGTCTTTATACGATGTTTTGCCCCCTTTCTCTGATTGCAAACATAAGGACTCTTTATTAGTATTATTTTCCATAATCGTTTCGTAATCAGGTCGCAATGCACAATCCGGATTAGTCGCATAAAAATTAACAAGAAAGTTTTCACGAGAAGCATAGTATTGTTTAAAGAAACTTGCATTCGCCGCAACCGCCTTGTTACCCGCAGTAATAACAGTTTCAGCTTGTTCATTCTTCAATGCTTCGGTTGCACAACCTGAAAGCATTAACAGCGATAGAAATATTCCACTATATCTAATCATAACCCACCTCTTGACGTTGAGTTTATCTCAGATAATTAAATAGTAATGTGGCTATTCCCTGGCATTATTCATAAGCAAGTATGAAATTAAATTAAAATACTGCGACTATTTATCATACTTCAAATGAAGAAAAGGCCCCGCAGGGCCTTTATTTAATACTTAACTTAAATTAACCGTTATTATTACGTCCGCCAGAACGACGACCGCCGCTCACCTGACTGTGACGTTTCACCGCACGACGAATCTGATTCGCCTTCATACGACGACGGTCTTTTTCTACAGCGACTTTAGAGCTGGTTTCTGGCGGTAGTTCCACCAGTTCGCGCAGATAGTTAGTCTGGGCGAGGTCCAGCTCCGTCCAGCCACCGCGTGGCAGACCTTTTGGCAGTGGGATATCACCGTAACGAACGCGAATCAGGCGGCTCACCTGCACACCAACCGCTTCCCACAGACGACGAACTTCACGGTTACGGCCTTCGGTCAGAGTAACGTTGTACCACTGGTTGATCCCTTCGCCGCCGCTGAACTTGATGGTTTTAAAGGCTGCCGGACCATCTTCCAGCTGCACGCCACGACTCAAATCACGCAGTTTCGCGTCGTCAACCTGACCAAATACACGCACGGCATATTCACGTTCAACTTCACGGCTTGGATGCATTAAACGGTTTGCCAGTTCACCGTCGGTGGTGAACAACAACAGACCACAGGTGTTAACGTCCAGACGACCTACGGCAATCCAGCGTGCGCCACGCAGCTTTGGCAGACGGTCAAACACCGTTGGACGCCCTTCCGGATCGTTACGGGTACACAACTCACCTTCCGGTTTGTAATAGGCCAGAACGCGACAAATTTGTTCAGCGGACTCACGTACCGAAATCAGGTGACCATCGATACGGATTTTCAGTCCAGGGGTAATTTCAACGCGATCGCCGAGTTTAGCAATTTTGCCATCAACACTCACACGACCGGCTTCAATAATAGATTCGATTTCACGGCGAGAACCGTGGCCGGCACGCGCCAGCACTTTCTGTAGCTTTTCGCTCATAGAGCTTCCTTTTGGTGTCGCCTTCCCAGGCGTCTGATATGCTTTTGTGCAACAATGAGTCAGAACTTACATCTGACTCACTGATAGTAAAGTCTGTTTGAACTCTTCAGGCCTTAAGTAAACGACTCGACGTTTTAACTGGCCTGGCTTTGAGGCGCAACATACTACACTATCTTTATGGTTAAAGCTTGTTTCGATTAACATCAGCTTTATTACCAGCCACCACCGCCTCCGCCACCCGCACCGCCGCCAGCACCACCACCGGAATAACTTCGCCCCAACAAACTGGTATTGGCCCCCAGACTCAGATGCATCTGTAATGAGAACAAAACGCCACTACGGGCAATTTCCGGGGCGCGGACAGCCGCTGTGAGTGATGGGGTGATACGTGCTGCCCATTCTCTGCCAAGGTTTGCCGAGACCGCCCAACCTAACAAAGCGTAATCCAGTTTCCGTGCTTCCCCTTTCCTCCGCCGCCCACTGTGTGTTGCTGCCTCTTTACACGCAAGATAGTTAACGATAGCTTCACCGTGGGCATAACGTTGCTGCCCAGTTTGGGTAAACTTTGGCAGAAAAATATACCCCATGCCAGTGAGATAACCGGTCAGGAAAACAGCGCTAAAATAACCCGCTGGCATATACCAGTAAAAGAATACATCTCCGACATTGATGTAGAGAGAATAGAAGGCCACGCCTGAACAAATCAGTGGTAAAAACAAAGTGATGATTACACGATTAACGCAAGGCTTGTCATCATCGCGGGCAAACAAAAGCTCAAGGGAACAAAATAAGAAAGGAAGAAGCCAGCAGATCATAATAAACATATCGCCTACCAGACTCATTCCTGCCCAACCTACGGGACTCAGGTTACCGTAGAGAATGACCGCCAATATCGCCATCCCGCCCCATTGCAAAAACGCATCAGGTCGGTAAAACGAAGACTTTTTACGCGGCAGATAAAATTTCTGCATCCGTAAAAATGCCTTGCGTAAGACTCTGTTGCGTCTCCCCGTAAGAACGACCTTATCGCCTTTACGAAATAACGCTTCCAGTAATAACTGCTCTGCGGGCAGTAATACCGCATTATTTCTGGTCGCGCCTTCATTAACACGAATCAGGATTTGCTGGTTCTTGTCATAATGAGCTTCCAGATGAATTTTTCCTTTCACAATCAGATTTACGATATCGGCGCAAAAACCTTTATCGTCATAAACCAGCTTCGCATCGAGACGTAACATGCCGGGCGTGTAATCTGGCGGAATGACATCGGTTTCAATCACATCTACCGGCGTAAATTGCGGCCTGCGCTTCCAGAGATATAACCATCCACACGCCAGGAACAGGCACGGAAACCAAATTAACAACGATGACGTAGAGGGTAAAAGAAGATGGCTGAAAATATTCGTCGTTTGTGGTGCCGGGGCATTACCAAGTAAAGCGTGAGGCCAGCGGTAGAGGACCGTGAAATCTTCACGATAAAACGGATCGCGAGATTCAATTCTTCCGTCCTCAAGGATGCGGCCATTTCGATATGTGTCGCCCTCATCTCCGGTAAAGAGATCGATTTCGCTAAATGGATTACCCGCAATATCAGGCAACTTGAGTGAAAATAGGGTCTTATATATTTCAAACGGCCAGTGGTTACCGGTCACGTTCCAGATTAGCAGAGCAGAATCCCCCTCACGCAGGAAAGCATTTTTAACCTGATAATGAATTTGATAATGATAGTCGCCTTGAGGCAAGAAACGTTGTTTATCGCCCACGACAATACTCATTAACCCGATATGCCAGTCAAGATGCCAGGGTTCAGGAATACCATCACGGGTGACGCCAACAATATGATAGTTCAGCAGTGCAGCGTCCCCATCAGGCTGCATCCAGAGTCGCGGTAAATCACGATAAAATCCGTGCTTAATCTGCTGATTTCGCGCCTGAAAATGAATGTTCTCTTTGATGTCGAGCACCCCATTCGGTTGCAGAGTGGCTTCAACATCAAAGAGCGAGATCCCTTCTTCATAAGAAGGGATCTCCGTGTTTTTCGCATAACTCAACGAAGAGAAAAAAAGCCCAACTATCAACAGCAAAATGCAGCGATATATCCCTGCCATCATCTTCCATCCGTGGAACGCAATTTGTTATAAGAAAGGCTTCACATCACCTACACCTTCACGCACCACGACCGGCGTATCATCGGTGAGATCAATAACCGTTGTTGGTTTCTGCCCGAGATAGCCGCCGTGAATAATCAAATCCACCTGTTTTTCCAGACGGTCTTTAATTTCTTCCGGATCGGATTCGGTAAATTCACTGCCTGGCAGCATTAGCGAAGTGGAAAGCATCGGTTCGCCCAATGCTTCAAGCAGCGCCTGCGCAATCGGGTTAGACGGCACGCGCATACCGATGGTTTTGCGTTTTTCCTGCAACAGACGGCGTGGCACCTCCTTCGTCCCCTTCAGGATGAAGGTATAGTTGCCTGGCGTGTTGTTTTTCATCAAACGAAACGCAACGTTATCGACAAATGAATAGGTTGAGAGTTCAGAAAGATCGCGACACATCAGGGTAAAGTTGTGACCGTCCGGCAGCTGGCGAATACGACAAATACGCTCCATCGCGTTTTTATCTTCAATTTTACAGCCGAGCGCATAGCCGGAATCAGTTGGATAAACAATCACCCCGCCTTTACGCACGATCTCCACCGCCTGGTTGATCAGGCGTTGCTGCGGGTTATCAGGATGAATATAAAAAAACTGGCTCATAATTCCCTCTCTGTGGTGTTCTGCGGCTGTTCCCATAGCTGCCAGACGCCTTCAACGCCTGCGGGCAGCCAGAGTTTACGACCCAGTTCGATCCACGGGCATGGTTGATGAAAATCAGATCCTTGTGATGCCCATAAATGATGCTGACGCGCAAGTGTCGCCAGCTGGGTGCGTTCATTGGGCGATTGCTGGCACTGCGCGACTTCCATCGCGTCGCCGTGGTGTTCGGCAAAATGCGCAACCAATCTTTTCAGCCATTTAGCACTAAGATTGTACCGCCCTGGATGAGCTAGCACCGCCTTACCGCCAGAATGATGAATGACATCAATAGCTTGTTCTATTGTACACCACTGTGGCGGAACGTATCCGGTTTTCCCGCGCGCCAGATACTTTTTAAAGACATCCGCCATTGAACTGGCTTTTCCGCACTCCACAAGGAAACGCGCAAAATGACCGCGCGTCACCGCACCGCCCTGCGCCAGTTGTTGCGCGCCTTCCAGTGCCCCAGGTATTTGTGCTTTTTCAAGTCTTTCGGCAATCAGCTGCGCCCGCTGATTGCGCCGTTCTGTCTGCTGCGCGAGGAACTCACACATTAGCGGATGAGTAATATCAATATTCAGCCCGACAATATGAATTTCATGATTTTCCCAGACCGTGGAAATTTCCACACCAGGAATAAGATTCAGCGCCAGTCCCGAACGTGAAATTTCCTCTCTTGCTGGTGCAATTGCAGCTGTGGTGTCATGGTCGGTGATCGCCAGGGTGCCGACGCGCATCTCGACTGCACGGTGCACCAATGCTTCTGGCGTCAGGCAGCCATCGGAAGCTGTGGTATGGCTGTGCAGGTCGTAAATCACTGAGTAATTCGTGTCGCTCAAGGCGCACTCCCGTTCTGGATAATGTTTTTTGCGCCGACATCATAACGGTTCTGGCAAATATTCTGAAATGAGCTGTTGACAATTAATCATCGAACTAGTTAACTAGTACGCAAGTTCACGTAAAAAGGGTATCGACAATGAAAGCAATTTTCGTACTGAAAGGTTGGTGGCGCACTTCCTGAAACGGGCAGTGTATTCACCATGCGTAAAGCAATCAGATACCCAGCCCGCCTAATGAGCGGGCTTTTTTTTGAACAAAATTAGAGAATAACAATGCAAACACAAAAACCGACTCTCGAACTGCTAACCTGCGTAGGCGCTTATCGCGACAACCCAACCGCGCTTTTTCACCAGTTGTGTGGGGATCGTCCGGCAACGCTGCTGCTGGAATCCGCAGATATCGACAGCAAAGATGATTTAAAAAGCCTGCTACTGGTAGACAGTGCGCTGCGCATTACAGCATTAGGTGACACCGTCACAATCCAGGCACTTTCCGGCAATGGCGAAGCCCTGCTGGCACTACTGGATAACGCCCTGCCTGCGGGTGTGGAAAATGAACAATCACCAAACTGCCGCGTACTGCGCTTCCCGCCTGTCAGTCCACTGCTGGATGAAGACGCCCGCTTATGCTCCCTTTCGGTTTTTGACGCATTCCGCTTATTACAGAATCTGTTGAATGTACCGAAGGAAGAACGAGAAGCAATGTTCTTCGGCGGCCTGTTCTCTTATGACCTTGTGGCGGGATTTGAAGATTTACCGCAACTGTCAGCGGAAAATAACTGCCCTGATTTCTGTTTTTATCTCGCTGAAACGCTGATGGTGATTGACCATCAGAAAAAAAGCACCCGTATTCAGGCCAGCCTGTTTGCTCCGAATGAAGAAGAAAAACAACGTCTCACTGCTCGCCTTAACGAACTACGTCAGCAACTGACCGAAGCCGCGCCGCCGCTGCCGGTGGTTTCCGTGCCGCATATGCGTTGTGAATGTAACCAGAGCGATGAAGAGTTCGGTGGCGTAGTGCGTTTGTTGCAAAAAGCGATTCGCGCCGGAGAAATTTTCCAGGTGGTGCCATCTCGCCGTTTCTCTCTGCCCTGCCCGTCACCGCTGGCGGCCTATTACGTGCTGAAAAAGAGTAATCCCAGCCCGTACATGTTTTTTATGCAGGATAATGATTTCACCCTGTTTGGCGCGTCGCCGGAAAGTTCGCTCAAGTATGACGCCACCAGCCGCCAGATTGAGATTTACCCGATTGCCGGAACACGTCCACGCGGTCGTCGTGCCGATGGTTCACTGGATAGAGACCTCGACAGCCGCATCGAACTGGAGATGCGTACCGATCATAAAGAGCTTTCTGAACATCTGATGCTGGTGGATCTCGCCCGTAATGACCTGGCGCGTATTTGCACCCCCGGCAGCCGCTACGTCGCCGATCTCACCAAAGTTGACCGTTACTCTTACGTGATGCACCTGGTCTCCCGCGTTGTTGGTGAGCTGCGCCACGATCTCGACGCCCTGCACGCTTACCGCGCCTGTATGAATATGGGGACGTTAAGCGGTGCGCCGAAAGTACGCGCTATGCAGTTAATTGCCGAAGCAGAAGGTCGTCGCCGCGGCAGCTACGGCGGCGCGGTAGGTTATTTTACCGCGCATGGCGATCTCGACACCTGCATTGTGATCCGCTCGGCGCTGGTAGAGAACGGAGTCGCCACCGTGCAAGCCGGTGCTGGCGTGGTACTTGATTCTGTTCCGCAGTCGGAAGCCGACGAAACCCGTAATAAAGCCCGCGCTGTACTGCGCGCTATTGCCACCGCGCATCATGCACAGGAGACGTTCTAATGGCTGACATTCTGCTGCTCGATAATATCGACTCTTTTACTTACAACCTGGCAGATCAGTTGCGCAGCAATGGTCATAACGTGGTGATTTACCGCAACCATATTCCGGCGCAGACCTTAATTGAACGCCTGGCGACGATGAGCAATCCGGTGCTGATGCTTTCTCCTGGCCCCGGTGTGCCGAGCGAAGCCGGTTGTATGCCGGAACTCCTCACCCGCTTGCGTGGCAAGCTGCCAATTATTGGCATTTGCCTCGGACATCAGGCGATTGTCGAAGCTTACGGGGGCTATGTCGGTCAGGCGGGCGAAATTCTTCACGGTAAAGCGTCGAGCATTGAACATGACGGTCAGGCGATGTTTGCCGGATTAACAAACCCGCTGCCAGTGGCGCGTTATCACTCGCTGGTTGGCAGTAATATTCCGGCCGGTTTAACCATCAACGCCCATTTTAATGGCATGGTGATGGCGGTGCGCCACGATGCGGATCGCGTTTGTGGATTCCAGTTCCATCCGGAATCCATTCTTACTACCCAGGGCGCTCGCCTGCTGGAACAAACGCTGGCCTGGGCGCAGCAGAAACTAGAGCAAACCAACACGCTGCAACCGATTCTGGAAAAACTGTATCAGGCACAGACGCTTAGCCAACAAGAAAGCCACCAGCTGTTTTCAGCGGTGGTACGTGGCGAGCTGAAGCCGGAACAACTGGCGGCGGCGCTGGTGAGCATGAAAATTCGCGGTGAGCACCCGAACGAGATCGCCGGGGCAGCAACCGCGCTACTGGAAAACGCCGCGCCGTTCCCGCGCCCGGATTATCTGTTTGCCGATATCGTCGGTACTGGCGGTGACGGCAGCAACAGCATCAATATTTCTACCGCCAGTGCGTTTGTCGCCGCGGCCTGCGGGCTGAAAGTGGCGAAACACGGCAACCGTAGCGTCTCCAGTAAATCCGGCTCGTCGGATCTGCTGGCGGCGTTCGGTATTAATCTTGATATGAACGCCGATAAATCGCGCCAGGCGCTGGATGAATTAGGCGTCTGTTTCCTCTTTGCACCGAAATATCACACCGGATTCCGCCATGCAATGCCGGTTCGCCAGCAACTGAAAACCCGCACACTGTTCAATGTGCTGGGGCCATTAATTAACCCGGCGCATCCTCCGCTGGCGTTAATTGGTGTCTACAGCCCGGAGCTGGTGCTGCCGATTGCCGAAACCTTGCGCGTGCTGGGGTATCAACGCGCGGCAGTGGTGCACAGCGGCGGGATGGATGAAGTTTCATTACACGCGCCGACAATCGTTGCCGAACTGCATGACGGCGAAATTAAGAGCTATCAATTGACCGCTGAAGATTTTGGCCTGACACCCTACCACCAGGAGCAACTGGCAGGCGGAACACCGGAAGAAAACCGTGACATTTTAACACGCTTGTTACAAGGTAAAGGCGACGCCGCTCACGAAGCAGCCGTCGCGGCGAATGTCGCCATGTTAATGCGCCTGCATGGCCATGAAGATCTGCAAGCCAATGCGCAAACCGTTCTTGAGGTACTGCGCAGTGGTTCCGCTTACGACAGAGTCACCGCACTGGCGGCACGAGGGTAAATAATGCAAACCGTTTTAGCGAAAATCGTCGCAGACAAGGCGATTTGGGTAGAAGCCCGCAAACAGCAGCAACCGCTGGCCAGTTTTCAGAATGAGATTCAGCCGAGCACGCGACATTTTTATGATGCGCTACAGGGTGCACGCACGGCGTTTATTCTGGAGTGCAAAAAAGCGTCGCCGTCAAAAGGCGTGATCCGTGATGATTTCGATCCGGCACGCATTGCTGCCATTTATAAACATTACGCTTCGGCAATTTCAGTGCTGACTGATGAGAAATATTTTCAGGGGAGCTTTGATTTCCTCCCCATCGTCAGCCAAATCGCCCCGCAGCCGATTTTATGTAAAGACTTCATTATCGATCCTTACCAGATCTATCTGGCGCGCTATTACCAGGCCGATGCCTGCTTATTAATGCTTTCAGTACTGGATGACGAACAATATCGCCAGCTTGCAGCCGTCGCCCACAGTCTGGAGATGGGTGTGCTGACCGAAGTCAGTAATGAAGAGGAACTGGAGCGCGCCATTGCATTGGGGGCAAAGGTCGTTGGCATCAACAACCGCGATCTGCGCGATTTGTCGATTGATCTCAACCGTACCCGCGAGCTTGCACCGAAACTGGGGCACAACGTGACGGTAATCAGCGAATCCGGCATCAATACTTACGCTCAGGTGCGCGAGTTAAGCCACTTCGCTAACGGCTTTCTGATTGGTTCGGCGTTGATGGCCCATGACGATTTGAACGCCGCCGTGCGTCGGGTGTTGCTGGGTGAGAATAAAGTATGTGGCCTGACACGTGGGCAAGATGCTAAAGCAGCTTATGACGCGGGCGCGATTTACGGTGGGTTGATTTTTGTTGCGACATCACCGCGTTGCGTCAACGTTGAACAGGCCCAGGAAGTGATGGCTGCGGCACCGTTGCAGTATGTTGGCGTGTTCCGCAATCACGATATTGCCGATGTGGTGGACAAAGCTAAGGTGTTATCGCTGGCGGCAGTGCAACTGCATGGTAATGAAGATCAGCTGTATATCGACACTCTGCGTGAGGCTCTGCCAGCACACGTCGCCATCTGGAAGGCTTTAAGTGTCGGTGAAACTCTTCCCGCGCGCGATTTTCAGCACATCGATAAATATGTATTCGACAACGGTCAGGGCGGGAGCGGACAACGTTTCGACTGGTCACTATTAAATGGTCAATCGCTTGGCAACGTTCTGCTGGCGGGGGGCTTAGGCGCAGATAACTGCGTGGAAGCGGCACAAACCGGCTGCGCCGGGCTTGATTTTAATTCTGCTGTAGAGTCGCAACCGGGTATCAAAGACGCACGTCTTTTAGCCTCGGTTTTCCAGACGCTGCGCGCATATTAAGGAAAGGAACAATGACAACATTACTTAACCCCTATTTTGGTGAGTTTGGCGGCATGTACGTGCCACAAATCCTGATGCCTGCTCTGCGCCAGCTGGAAGAAGCTTTTGTCAGCGCGCAAAAAGATCCTGAATTTCAGGCTCAGTTCAACGACCTGCTGAAAAACTATGCCGGGCGTCCAACCGCGCTGACCAAATGCCAGAACATTACAGCCGGGACGAACACCACGCTGTATCTGAAGCGCGAAGATTTGCTGCACGGCGGCGCGCATAAAACTAACCAGGTGCTCGGTCAGGCTTTACTGGCGAAGCGGATGGGTAAAACTGAAATTATTGCCGAAACCGGTGCCGGTCAGCATGGCGTGGCGTCGGCCCTTGCCAGCGCCCTGCTCGGCCTGAAATGCCGTATTTATATGGGTGCCAAAGACGTTGAACGCCAGTCGCCTAACGTTTTCCGGATGCGCTTAATGGGTGCGGAAGTGATCCCGGTACATAGCGGTTCCGCGACCCTGAAAGATGCCTGTAATGAGGCGCTACGCGACTGGTCCGGCAGTTATGAAACCGCGCACTATATGCTGGGTACCGCAGCTGGCCCGCATCCTTACCCGACCATTGTGCGTGAGTTTCAGCGGATGATTGGCGAAGAAACGAAAGCGCAGATTCTGGAAAGAGAAGGTCGCCTGCCGGATGCCGTTATCGCCTGTGTTGGCGGTGGTTCGAATGCCATCGGTATGTTTGCAGATTTCATCAACGAAACCGACGTCGGCCTGATTGGTGTGGAGCCTGGCGGCCACGGTATCGAAACTGGCGAGCACGGCGCACCGTTAAAACATGGTCGCGTGGGCATCTATTTCGGTATGAAAGCGCCGATGATGCAAACCGAAGACGGGCAAATTGAAGAGTCTTACTCCATTTCTGCCGGGCTGGATTTCCCGTCCGTCGGCCCGCAACATGCGTATCTCAACAGCACTGGACGCGCTGATTACGTGTCTATTACCGACGATGAAGCCCTGGAAGCCTTTAAAACGCTTTGCCTGCATGAAGGGATCATCCCGGCGCTGGAATCCTCCCACGCCCTGGCCCATGCGCTGAAAATGATGCGCGAAAATCCGGAAAAAGAGCAGCTACTGGTGGTTAACCTTTCCGGTCGCGGCGATAAAGACATCTTCACCGTTCACGATATTTTGAAAGCACGAGGGGAAATCTGATGGAACGCTACGAATCTCTGTTTGCCCAGTTGAAGGAGCGCAAAGAAGGCGCATTCGTTCCTTTCGTCACCCTCGGTGATCCGGGCATTGAGCAGTCGTTGAAAATTATCGATACGCTAATTGAAGCCGGTGCTGACGCGCTGGAGTTAGGCATCCCCTTCTCCGACCCACTGGCGGATGGCCCGACGATTCAAAACGCCACACTGCGTGCTTTTGCGGCGGGAGTAACCCCGGCGCAGTGCTTTGAGATGCTGGCACTCATTCGCCAGAAGCACCCGACCATTCCCATCGGCCTTTTGATGTATGCCAACCTGGTGTTTAACAAAGGCATTGATGAGTTTTATGCCGAGTGCGAGAAAGTCGGCGTCGATTCGGTGCTGGTTGCCGATGTGCCAGTTGAAGAGTCCGCGCCCTTCCGCCAGGCCGCGTTGCGTCATAATGTCGCACCTATCTTTATTTGCCCGCCGAATGCCGACGATGATTTGCTGCGCCAGATAGCCTCCTACGGTCGTGGATACACCTATTTATTGTCACGTGCGGGCGTGACCGGCGCAGAAAACCGCGCCGCGTTACCTCTCAATCATCTGGTTGCGAAGCTGAAAGAGTACAACGCTGCACCTCCATTGCAGGGATTTGGTATTTCCGCCCCGGATCAGGTAAAAGCAGCGATTGATGCAGGAACTGCGGGCGCGATTTCTGGTTCGGCCATCGTTAAAATCATCGAGCAACATATTAATGAGCCAGAGAAAATGCTGGCGGCACTGAAAGCTTTTGTACAACCGATGAAAACAGCTACACGACGTTAATTTGAGACAAACCGCCAGAAAACATCTGGCGGTTTATTGATGGTTAAAAATTAGAAGCGGTAACCCGCAGAGAACATAAATACCCACGGGTCAAGGCGTACGTTGTCAGAATAACGCCCTGCAGGCAGCACTGCGCCGTTGGATTTATATTTCACTTCGGTATCGATATCCATGTACCAGACCGACATATTCAGCAACCAGTCACGGTTGATGAGATAATCCAGACCTACTTGCCCCGCCACGCCCCATGAATCCTTCAGACTAAGGTCAGATAAACCAAGACCTTCACCGGTGTCATTGAAGTCATTATTAAAAAAGGTGGTGTAGTTAATACCCGCACCAATGTAAGGACGGAATTTACTGCCTGAATCGCCAAAATACCATTGTGCCATCAGTGTTGGCGGTAAATGGTGGACAGTCGCAATATCCCCGGTAGTGGCTGTGCCAACTTTATGACGAAACGGCGATGCCGCCAGTAATTCCACACCAATGTTGTCGGTCGCCATATAAGTAAACGTCAGGCCCAGTTGAGTGTTATTGGTCACGCTGAATCCACCCAGACTTCCTAACGTACCACCAGCACCTTCTGTTGGACGTACGGTTGCAGAACCTGCACGCATAAAAAATTCGCCGGCTTCATGCGCAAAGGCACTGCCAGAGAGAAGAGTTGCTACTGCCAAAGCCGCCACTGTTAACTTTTTCATATCCGCTCCGTCGTTATGGTTATAAAAACGTGACGAATATACCCACATTGGGGTAACAAATGATCCTACACAGATCACATTACATATGGTAATTCACCCTTTATTGATCTGGATTAATTTAGAAGTTGCATTGAAAATCCTGGTTAATGTGATTTAAATCAATTTTTATATATTTCGCTAGGCAAATATTAACTCGCTCGCCACTTGCAGCGGTTTACCCACGCCTGAAGGCCAGCAATTACCTCCGCTTTACAAAGATATGCTTTTCCATACAAGACCTGATGCTGCCACCCGGGGCTTAACCAGGGTACAATTGCCCGCTAATTAACACCTGCATAAAACTCAAGGAGAGTGCATGTCTATCACGGCGCAGTCCGTATACCGTGACACCGGAAATTTCTTCCGTAATCAATTTATGACCATTCTGTTGGTATCGTTGCTATGTGCGTTTATCACAGTGGTGTTAGGGCATGTTTTCTCACCCAGTGATGCACAGCTTGCGCAGCTCAATGACGGCGTACCCGTTAGCGGCAGTAGTGGGTTGTTCGACCTGGTTCAGAATATGTCACCGGAACAGCAACAAATTTTGCTGCAGGCTTCAGCGGCGTCCACTTTTTCAGGATTAATCGGTAACGCCATTCTCGCCGGGGGCGTAATATTAATTATCCAGCTGGTGTCTGCGGGTCAGAGAGTCAGTGCGCTGCGAGCTATTGGTGCCAGTGCGCCGATATTGCCAAAGTTATTTATTCTGATTTTTCTGACTACCCTTTTAGTACAGATTGGCATCATGCTGGTGGTCGTTCCGGGAATTATCATGGCCATTTTACTGGCTCTGGCACCGGTGATGCTGGTACAGGACAAAATGGGCGTTTTTGCCTCGATGCGTAGCAGTATGCGGCTGACATGGGCGAATATGCGTCTGGTGGCACCCGCAGTACTGAGCTGGTTGCTGGCAAAAACACTGTTGCTGCTTTTTGCCTCTTCTTTTGCCGCATTAACCCCGGAAATTGGTGCCGTACTGGCGAACACCTTGAGCAACCTGATTTCAGCCGTATTGCTCATCTATCTGTTCCGCCTGTATATGTTGATTCGCCAATAACCTTAAGCATTTGATTACGGAATCATAAAATGAAGCAGTTTCTTGATTTTTTACCGCTGGTTGTCTTTTTCGCGTTTTACAAGATTTATGACATCTATGCGGCTACTGCGGCGCTGATCGTCGCCACGGCGATTGTGCTTATCTATAGCTGGGTTCGCTTTCGTAAGGTTGAGAAGATGGCCCTGATCACTTTTGTTCTGGTGGTCGTCTTCGGTGGCTTGACGCTGTTCTTCCACAATGATGAGTTTATTAAATGGAAGGTTACTGTCATTTATGCCCTGTTTGCGGGTGCCCTGTTAGTCAGTCAATGGGTGATGAAAAAGCCGCTAATTCAGCGGATGCTGGGTAAAGAACTCACCCTGCCGCAATCGGTATGGTCGAAGCTGAATCTGGCCTGGGCTGTTTTCTTTATCCTTTGCGGCCTGGCAAACATCTACATCGCATTCTGGCTGCCGCAAAATATTTGGGTCAACTTTAAAGTCTTTGGCCTGACCGCCCTTACCTTAATCTTCACATTGTTAAGCGGTATCTATATCTACCGCCACATGCCGCAGGAAGATAAATCCTAACCAGACTGCCAGTCCTTCGGGGCTGGCGCTGTATCTCCTCTGTTCTCCTCAGGAAAATCATAGTAGCATCGCGCCTGTGATTTTCCTTTTAAGTCGGTTTTACCATGTCTACAGCACATAACGTCCCTCAGGGCGATCTTGTTTTACGTACTTTAGCCATGCCCGCCGATACCAATGCCAATGGTGACATCTTTGGTGGTTGGTTAATGTCACAAATGGATATTGGCGGCGCTATTCTGGCGAAAGAAATTGCCCACGGTCGTGTAGTGACCGTGCGGGTTGAAGGAATGACTTTCTTACGGCCGGTTGCGGTCGGCGATGTGGTGTGCTGCTATGCACGCTGTGTCCAGAAAGGGACGACATCAGTCAGCATTAATATTGAAGTGTGGGTGAAAAAAGTGGCGTCAGAACCAATCGGGCAACGCTATAAAGCAACAGAAGCATTATTTAAGTATGTCGCGGTTGATCCCGAAGGAAAACCTCGCGCCTTACCCGTTGAGTAATAATCAAAAGCCTCCGGTCGGAGGCTTTTGACTTTATGCTTACTGAATTTCGGTAGTGCCGTTAATTTTAAACAGGATATTCACCACAATCCCACTGCCTGGCTTACCCGGCTCATAACGCCATCTGCGCATCGCATTTTTCACTTCACGCTCAAACATGTTCGCAGGCTTGGCTGAGAGGATTTGTACGTTATCCACGCGACCATCTGGCGTGACATCAAATTTAACTTTAACCTGCCCTTCAATGCGCAATGCCTGTGCTCGTGCCGGATACTGCGGCTGATTACGGCTTAATGCGCGTGGTCCTGAAGCCACACTGGTAACCGGCTTGCTGGTTGCAGCCGTTGCCGTACTTGATGTCGGGCGCGCGGGTGCCGTATTTTCAAACGGTGATGCCGGACGCGACTCTACGGGTTTGACATCGCGTTTTGGCTGCTCCACCTTTTTCACCGGCTTCGGTTTTGGCTTTGGTTTCGGCTTCGGCTTTTCAATGACCACCGGAGCTTCTTTTGGCGGTTCAGGGATCGGCTCAGGTTCCGGTTCTGGCTCTACCACCGGCTCCGGTGGTGGTTGAACGGCTTGTGGCGGTTCAAGATCAGCAGGCGCAACCATCGTGACAGAAATCGGCTGCGCAGGCGCAGGTAGTTCAATAACCTGATGTACCGAGGTATAGAGCAAACCCGCCACAACAGCACCATGAATGCAGACCGAAAGTAACGTCGGCCAGGGGAAGCGGCGAGGTAAATCAAGGGTCATTGAAGTCATAATCATTTCAGTAGAAAAACCAGGCCCCGATTTTAAATGCAAATAGCAATCATATTCAATAAGGCAAGACGATCAGGATCAGTGAAAATGTCATTTTTGGCGTAATTGACCTTACTTTATGCATGGTCTTAACAAAGACATCATCTTTCCGTTGCAGATCTTCGCCCTTTCAAATAACGTACTTTACAACTTTCCCGAACAAGGAGTTGTGCCTGTGTTGTATGTTATTTACGCTCAAGACAAAGCTGATAGCCTCGAAAAACGCCTTTCCGTTCGTCCGGCACATCTAGCACGTTTACAGTTACTGCATGATGAAGGTCGTTTGTTGACCGCCGGTCCAATGCCAGCGGTAGACAGTAACGATCCAGGGGCTGCGGGATTTACTGGCTCAACCGTTATTGCTGAATTTGAGTCGCTGGAAGCAGCTCAGGCCTGGGCCGATGCTGACCCGTACGTAGCGGCAGGAGTCTATGAACACGTTTCAGTGAAACCATTTAAGAAAGTGTTCTGAATAGAAATTCAATATTTAAGGGCACGGTTTTTGCAACCGTGTTCTTGTTTGGCCTTTCCTTATAGGTCGGTCAGTGCATTCACCACCACAAGCAGATAATAACTTTATCTGTATTTCTTTATATGATGTGAACATATTCAGGAAAATGCCCTTTCCTGACGCAGAGTTGCTCACTCAAAACCTTTGATTACTGCGGATAAAGTCATCTACTATTGTTTAACACATTCACGAGCTGCATGTATGTTCAGAAAATGTGCACGTTGAGATAATTAAACAAAATTGTGGTTACAGAGGTATCAGTGAGTCACTGGACTACATTCAAACAAACAGCAACAAAGTTATGGGTGACCCTACGGCACGACATTCTCGCGCTGGCCGTCTTTTTAAATGGATTGCTTATTTTTAAAACAATCTATGGTATGTCGGTCAATTTGCTTGATATTTTCCATATCAAAGCATTTTCAGAGCTGGATCTCTCCTTGCTGGCAAACGCCCCACTATTTATGCTCGGCGTATTTCTTGTCCTGAACTCCATTGGCTTACTGTTCCGGGCAAAGCTCGCATGGGCAATCAGTATCATTTTGTTGTTGATAGCGCTAATTTACACTCTGCATTTTTATCCCTGGCTGAAATTTAGTATTGGATTTTGCATTTTTACGCTGGTGTTTTTGCTGATACTGAGCAAAGACTTCTCCCACAGTAGCGCAGCAGCCGGGACAATTTTCGCATTTATTAGTTTCACGACGTTACTGTTTTACTCCACTTACGGTGCGCTTTATTTAAGCGAAGGTTTTAATCCGCGAATAGAAAGTTTGATGACCGCGTTCTATTTTTCGATAGAAACCATGTCAACCGTCGGCTATGGCGATATTGTCCCTGTTTCTGAATCAGCACGATTGTTCACTATTTCGGTCATTATTTCCGGCATTACCGTTTTTGCCACATCTATGACCTCAATTTTTGGTCCGCTTATCCGCGGGGGATTCAACAAACTTGTAAAAGGAAACAATCATACAATGCATCGTAAAGATCATTTTATTGTTTGCGGACATTCGATTCTCGCCATCAATACGATTCTGCAACTGAATCAACGCGGACAAAACGTAACGGTTATCAGCAACTTGCCTGAAGATGATATCAAGCAACTTGAGCAACGCTTAGGCGATAACGCCGATGTTATCCCCGGTGACAGTAATGACAGTTCAGTGTTAAAGAAAGCGGGAATCGATCGTTGCCGGGCCATTCTGGCGCTGAGTGATAACGATGCAGATAACGCGTTTGTTGTACTCTCGGCAAAAGATATGAGCAGTGATGTCAAAACAGTTCTTGCCGTCAGTGATAGCAAAAACCTGAATAAGATTAAGATGGTACATCCGGATATCATTCTCTCACCACAACTGTTTGGCAGCGAAATTCTGGCGCGAGTTTTAAATGGTGAAGAGATTAATAATGATATGCTCGTTTCAATGTTGTTGAACTCCGGTCATGGCATTTTCAGCGATAACGATGAACAAGAAACGAAAGCTGACAGTAAAGAATCGGCGCAAAAATAGAGTTTAAAGACGGAAGAGTAAACTTATTGGGCACCGCAATGGTGCCCAGTACATTTAGATATTGTAGATCGCAAACAATAACGAGTTACGCTGTTTGTTTAGAATGCACTTCCTGATGCTGTGGATACGCATATTTCGGCGCGACTGCCCCTCAAGCCAACGCGATTTACGTCGGCTAGCCTGACGCTGCATGCGCCAGCGCCCCACTTCCGTTCTACTCCGCTTCATGTTAACTACTCTATGCAACAACAGAATGGTCATTATACCCCCGCCCCTGACGCTGACCAGTGCTTTTCCCTCGTTTTTATTTGCCAGATGAATCCATATGCGTAAACTCATAACAATGCGCTTTCAAAAGGATTTCTAATCTATGACAACCGTTTATACGTTGGTGAGTTGGTTGGCCATTCTGGGATACTGGTTGCTCATTGCAGGCGTAACTTTACGCATTCTAATGAAACGACGCGCAGTTCCCTCCGCGATGGCCTGGCTGTTGATTATTTACATTCTGCCGTTAGTCGGAATTATTGCCTATCTTGCCGTTGGCGAGCTCCATTTAGGCAAACGCCGCGCTGAGCGCGCCAGAGCGATGTGGCCTTCCACCGCAAAATGGCTTAACGACCTTAAAGCCTGTAAGCATATCTTCGCCGAAGAAAATAGCAGTGTCGCTGCGCCATTATTCAAGCTTTGCGAGCGTCGTCAGGGGATCGCTGGGGTCAAAGGGAATCAGCTACAACTGATGACCGAGTCAGATGATGTGATGCAGGCGTTAATCCGCGACATCCAGCTCGCGCGCCATAATATTGAGATGGTGTTTTATATCTGGCAGCCCGGCGGCATGGCGGACCAGGTGGCTGAATCATTAATGGCCGCTGCACGGCGCGGTATTCATTGCCGATTGATGCTCGACTCCGCCGGGAGTGTGGCTTTTTTCCGCAGCCCGTGGCCCGAGCTAATGCGTAATGCCGGTATTGAAGTTGTCGAAGCCTTAAAGGTCAATCTGATGCGTGTGTTTTTACGCCGTATGGACCTGCGCCAACATCGCAAGATGATCATGATCGATAATTACATCGCGTACACCGGCAGCATGAATATGGTCGACCCTCGCTACTTCAAACAAGATGCGGGTGTAGGGCAATGGATTGATCTGATGGCGCGTATGGAAGGCCCCATCGCCACCGCGATGGGGATTATTTATTCCTGCGACTGGGAGATTGAAACCGGGAAACGTATTCTGCCGCCGCCACCAGATGTCAATATTATGCCGTTTGAGCAGGCCAGTGGTCACACCATTCACACAATTGCTTCTGGCCCCGGCTTTCCGGAAGATCTCATTCACCAGGCATTATTGACTGCTGCTTATTCGGCTCGTGAATATTTGATCATGACAACGCCCTATTTTGTGCCAAGCGATGATTTACTTCATGCGATTTGCACGGCGGCGCAGCGCGGGGTGGATGTCAGTATTATCCTTCCGCGAAAAAATGACTCGATGCTGGTCGGCTGGGCCAGTCGCGCATTCTTTACAGAACTGCTGGCTGCTGGGGTTAAAATTTATCAGTTTGAAGGCGGGTTACTGCATACCAAGAGCGTGCTGGTCGATGGAGAACTAAGTCTGGTTGGCACCGTTAACCTTGATATGCGTAGTCTGTGGCTAAATTTCGAGATTACCCTGGCAATCGACGATAAAGGTTTTGGTGCAGACCTCGCCGCCGTTCAGGACGATTATATTTCGCGTTCTCGTCTGCTCGATGCCCGTTTATGGCTAAAACGTCCATTATGGCAACGTGTCGCCGAGCGACTGTTTTACTTCTTCAGCCCGTTGCTGTAAAACGTCGCCAACAGAGGTTAAACAGGTAGTGACTATGGATATGGATCTAAACAATCGCCTGACTGAAGATGAAACGCTTGAGCAGGCCTACGATATTTTTCTCGAACTGGCTGCCGACAATCTCGATCCAGCTGATGTTCTGCTGTTCAATCTTCAGTTTGAAGAGCGCGGCGGCGCGGAGTTATTCGATCCGGCGGAAGACTGGCAGGAACATGTTGATTTCGATTTGAACCCGGACTTTTTTGCCGAAGTGGTGATTGGTCTGGCGGACAGTGAAGATGGTGAAATCAACGATGTTTTCGCGCGCATTCTGTTATGCCGCGAAAAAGATCACAAACTTTGCCATATCATCTGGCGGGAATAAATAATCGCTTTTGGCGTGAATAAGGGCTGACAACTGTCAGCCCTTATTGCTTTTAAAGCGGATCGACTTTCAGGCAAGAAACGGCGTGTCTGAAACTCCCTTCCAGCACAGGACGTGTTTTGGCGCACTCCGGACCTGCAATCGGACAACGGGTACGGAAAACACAACCGGAAGGCGGGTTGATCGGCGACGGTAATTCCCCTTCCAGTAACTGGATGGTTTTGTTCTTCTCCAGATCCGGATCAGGTATGGGGACTGCCGACATCAATGCCCTGGTGTAAGGATGTAGCGGATTGTGGTAGACCTCATCATAGGTCCCCAGTTCTACCGCATGGCCGAGATACATCACCAGCACACGATCGGAAATGTGTTTTACCACGGCCAGGTCGTGAGCGATAAAAATTAATGACAATCCCATCTCACGTTGCAACTGCTGGAGCAGGTTGACCACCTGCGCCTGAATTGACACGTCCAGCGCCGACACCGGCTCATCACAGATAATCAGCTTCGGTTCAAGAATAAGAGCGCGAGCAATCCCGATACGCTGGCACTGCCCACCGGAGAACTCATGCGGATAGCGGTTAATCAGGTTAGGCAACAAACCGACTTTCAGCATCATCGCCTTCACGCGCTCGCGAACTTCCTGGCGTGACATTTTCGGATGATAAGTACGCAGTGGTTCAGCGATGATCTCGCCGATGGTCATACGCGGGTTCAGCGATGCCAACGGATCCTGGAAAATCATCTGAATATCACTGCGTACGGCACGCCATTCATCGGGCTTCATGCCCAGCAACTCTTTACCTAACCAGGCAACATGACCGTCGGTCGCTTTAACCAGGCCAATGATGGCGCGAGCAAAGGTGGACTTACCGCATCCCGATTCCCCTACCACACCTAATGTTTCCCCTTCATACAGGCGAAGAGTTACACCATCGACGGCTTTGAGCGTTTTCGGCGGTTGCCAGAACCACTGTTTGCCATCTTTGATTTCAAAGTGCACTTTCAGATCGGCGATTTCGAGGAGGACTTTTCTTCCTTCGGTTACAGCATTCATAACAGTTCCTCCACCGGTTTAAAGCAAGCACGCAGACGGCCAGGCGTAAACTCTTCCAGCGGCGGTGCGCTACTACAAATATCCATCGCATGCGGACAACGTGGCTGGAACGGGCAACCTTTCGGTAATCGCAGCAGGTTTGGCGGATTACCCGGAATAGTCAACATTGTTTCACCTTCCGCATCGAGACGCGGCACCGCGTTGAGCAAACCGATAGAATAAGGATGTACGGGTTGATAAAAGACATCGCGCGCGTTGCCATATTCCATCGTGCGCCCGGCGTACATTACCAGCACTTTGTCGCAGATCCCCGCCACCACGCCAAGATCGTGGGTAATCATAATGATGGCGGTATTAAATTCCCGCTTCAGTTCATTCAATAGCGTCATGATCTGCGCCTGTACGGTGACGTCCAGCGCAGTAGTGGGTTCATCCGCAATCAGCAGCTTAGGTCGACATAGCAATGCCATCGCAATCATGACTCGCTGACGCATGCCGCCAGAAAATTCGTGCGGGTACATTTTCATGCGTTTACGCGCTTCCGGCATTTTTACCGCATCGAGCATCCGCACCGATTCTTCAAACGCCTCAGCTTTGCTCATGTTCTTATGCAGCATCAGCACTTCCATCAACTGCTCACCGACGCGCATATAGGGATTCAACGAAGTCATTGGGTCCTGAAAAATCATTGAGATTTGTTCAGCTCGCAGTTTATTGAGTTCATGCTCTGGCAAATTGAGGATTTCACGCCCATTGAAGGTTGCCGATCCGCCAATACGTCCGTTGGCAGCTAACAGGCCCATCAACGCGAATGCGGTTTGCGATTTGCCCGAACCAGACTCACCTACGATGCCCAGCGTTTCTCCGGCACGTAGCGAAAAATTCAAATCATTGACCGCCGTGACGTCGCCATCCGGGGTACTAAAGGTGACACGCAAATCTTTCACGTTCAGCAGTGCGTCAGCCTGTTGTTGTGCGAGCGGCACAGTTGCAGTTTCAATTACGCTCATGGCTGCACTCCTTAACGATCTTTCGGGTCGAGGGCATCACGCAAGCCATCGCCGATAAAGTTGAAACAAAACAGCGTTACCACGAGGAATCCCGCTGGGAACAACAGTAACCATGGAGAGACTTCCATCGAGTTCGCGCCATCACTCAGCAATGCACCCCAGCTGCTTAACGGCTCTTGTGTACCTAATCCCAGGAAGCTAAGGAAAGATTCAAAGAGGATCATGCTGGGCACCAGAAGCGACGCATAGACCACCACCACACCGAGTACGTTCGGCACAATGTGGCGAATAACAATGCCCGGCGTCGATACACCGCCAACTTGTGCCGCCTCAATAAACTCTTTGCGCTTCAGACTCAGGGTTTGCCCACGCACAATACGAGCCATATCCAGCCAGGAAACCATGCCAATCGCCACGAAAATCAGCAGGATGTTTTGACCGAAAAAGGTCACCAGCAAAATGACGAAGAACATGAATGGGAAGGAGTTGAGGATTTCCAGCAGACGCATCATTACCGAATCCACTTTACCGCCCAGATAACCGGAAAGCGAACCATAAAGTGTCCCCACGACCACTGCCACCAGTGCCGCAGCAACACCGACCATGAGTGAGATACGCCCGCCAATCGCAACGCGCACAAGCAGGTCGCGACCGGATGAGTCAGTACCAAAGTAGTGACCGGACTCCATATCCGGGGCGCTGGACATCATCGCCCAGTCAGTATCGTCATAGGCAAACTGCGAAAGCATCGGTGCCAGGATTACAAATAACGCGATCAGCACCAGCACTATCAGACTGGCAACCGCCGCACGGTTATGCATAAAACGTCGACGTGCGTCCTGCCACAAGCTGCGCCCTTCGACCTCCAGCTTTTCACTGAAATTTTCCAGCGTCTCGCTGTTTTTCTTACTTAACATCATCGCGAGCTCCAGTATCAGTAACGGATTTTCGGGTCGATAACCGCATATAGCACATCGACAATGGCATTAAACAAAATGGTTAACGCGCCAACCAGAATGGTCAGACTTAACACTAAGGAATAGTCACGGTTCAATGCGCCATTAACGAACAATTGCCCAATCCCCGGTAAACCATAAATGGTTTCGATGACCATCGAACCGGTAATAATGCCGACAAATGCGGGCCCCATATAGGAGAGCACGGGTAACAGAGCAGGTTTTAATGCGTGGCGTAAAATGATCCGCCGCATAGGTAACCCTTTCGCCCGGGCAGTACGAATAAAGTTGGAGTGTAAAACCTCAATCATAGAGCCACGGGTAATACGCGCAATACTGGCGATATAGGCGAGTGATAACGCCACCATTGGCAATATCATGAATTTAAGCGCTCCACCATTCCAGCCACCGCCCGGCAGCCAATGCAAAATGATCGCAAATATCATGACTAATAATGGCGCAACCACAAAACTGGGGATAACAACCCCGGTCATTGCCAGCCCCATCACGGTATAGTCCCATTTGGTGTTTTGCTTTAATGCGGCAATAACGCCAGCACTAACACCCAGTATTACCGCAAGAAAAAATGCTGCAGCTCCCAGTTTGGCAGAAACGGGAAAACTGGATGCAACCAGGTCATTGACCGAATAATCTTTATATTTAAACGATGGACCGAAATCGCCATGCGCCAGTTGTTTCAGGTAGCTGAAATACTGTGTCATGATCGGATCATTAAGATGATATTTCGCTTCGATATTGGCCATCACTTCCGGTGGTAAAGTACGTTCGCCGGTAAAAGGACTGCCCGGCGCGAGGCGCATCATAAAGAACGAAATAGTAATAAGAATAAATAGCGTCGGAATCGCTTCCAGACAGCGACGTAGAATAAATTTTAACATTGCCCTACCTTCTGGCCTGTGCCTTCTGTAATGCGATAAAAATCAGACACCGTGGAGCAGGACACTCCTGCCCCACGTATTGCCATTAGTGCTTCACAATGTACATATTCCGGGTGTAGGTATTATCCAGCGGATCTTTGCCGGTATAGCCACCAACCCACGGTTTCACCAAACGCGCATTCACGTAGTAATAAACAGGAACAATGGCCGAATCCTTATCCAGCTGTTGTTCTGCTTTAGTGTACAGAGCTGCACGCTGCGCCTCGTCAGTCACTTTCAGCGTTTCCGCCATAATGCTGTCAAAGGCCGGGCTCTTATAATGCGCGGTATTCATTGAGCTGTTCGACAGCATGGTGTTCAGGAAGGAAGTTGGTTCGTTGTAGTCTGCACACCAGCCTGCACGGGCCACATCAAAAGTGCCCTGGTGACGGGTGTCGAGGAACGTTTTCCACTCCTGGTTAACCAGTTTGACGTTTACACCAATGTTTTTCTTCCACAATGAAGAGGCAGCAATCGCCAGCTTTTTATGCAGATCGGAGGTGTTATACAACAGGTTGATGGTCAACGGTTTGTCTGCGGTATAACCCGCTTCAGCCAGCAGTTTTTTCGCTTCTTCGTTACGTTTTTCCTGGCTCCAGCCAAACCATTCCGGCTGAGTCAATTTTGCGCCATCAGTATACGGTGGAGTGTAACCATAGGCGGGCATGTCGCCCTGCGCTTTCACTTTATTAACAATGATATCGCGGTCCATACCCAATTTCAGTGCGGTACGCACACGCACGTCATTAAATGGCGGTTTCTGGTTGTTAATTTCGTAATAGTAAGTGCACAGGTATGGATCAACGTGAACTTCGTCCGGGATCTCTTTTTTCAGCTTCTGGAACAATTCGATCGGCATGTTGTTATAAGTCATGTCGATTTCACCACTACGGTAGCGGTTGACATCGGTAACTTCAGAAGCAATAGGCAAATAGGTTACCTGGTTAATAACGGTTTTCGCGTTGTTCCAGTAGGTCGGGCTGCGTTCAAGAACGATTCGTTCGTTTACGACCCAATCTTTTAAGGTATAGGCACCGTTGGTGACGATATTACCAGGCTGGGTCCATTTTTCGCCGAATTTCTCGATAGCGGCTTTTGGCACCGGTGAAGTTGATGGATGAACAAGTAATTTATAGAAGTACGGAACAGGTTCACTTAAGGTGACTTCTAATGTGTGGTCATCAATAGCTTTCACGCCGAGATCGGTAATCGGTTTTTTCCCTTCAAGAATTTCATCAATACCGGCGATATGCCCATATTGCAGATAACTGGCATACGGAGAAGCAGTGTTTGGATCAACAGAACGTTGCCAGCTATACACAAAGTCTTGTGCTGTGACTGGCGTGCCATCAGACCATTTCGCATCTTTACGCAAATGGAAGGTCCAGACTTTCGCGTCTTTATTATCCCAGGATTCAGCGACGCCAGGTGCCGGATGGCCGTCAAGATCGCTAACCAGTAAGCCTTCAAACAGGTCTCGGCTGATATTAGACTCCGGAACACCTTCAATTTTGTGCGGATCTAATGACTGAACTTCTGAACCATTGTTACGTACCAGCGTTTGTTTTTCCGCCAGTGTGACACCTGCGGGTACATCAGCTGCCAGCGCGACATTCCCTGCCATAAGCGCAGCCAAAACGCCAGCTGCTACTAAACTTCTCTTGGTGATGTTGGTCATTGTTTTTTGGACTCCCTCATTATAATTACTGGTATTAACCAGCATGTGTAATCCCGGATTGGGACCCTGCACAGGCTCGGAGACTTTCTGCTGTCAGGTTACTTTATCGTTACGTATTACTATCACCGACTTTATTTATTCTGGTGATTCAGACGATCACCTTATGTCGATTCGTACTGTGTCTCCCCTGTCGAGACACATTATTCTTTCGCGACGGTCTTTAATTGTTAATTATTCTCATTACCAATAAAGAATCGCCTGGCGGTTGCCCGGAAAGTACCAAATGCGGTTCTTACTCGCCAATACATTTTGCAAAATTGTTAAGCAATTCTCTTTTATTGACCGTACCAGAATCTATAGCTTGCATCCATGCCTTAACAAACATCTTTCAATTCAATCAAATAGAGGTTAGTTAAGCATGTCTCTCTTTTCTGATTACAGTTCCAGTAGTGAAATGCACAATAATTTAACAATTGATTATTATTTAGCACTTTCCTCTACCAAAGGCAGTGGAATTACTAATATCATTTCAATTATTCTTCAGCAAGCCCAGGATTATGATGTGGCGAAAATAACATGATGGTGAGGAGAAGCAGTTAAGGAAATCCTTATAACTAACTGTAATTTGAGAAGAATATTTTTACCTATTCCTTTTGCTTTTGATAACTGCGCAGGAACAAAGTAAAAATAATGACGAAGTAAACGGAGCATGGCAGCTCCGTTTCATTTGAAAGGAATTAATTAAGCAGGCCGGGGAAAATCCCCTTAATACCAGTAACGATAAATTCAATCCCCAACGCCATCAGCAATAGCCCCATAATACGCGTAATCACGTTGATGCCGGTCTGGCGTAAAACTCGTACCAGCCACGGTGCCATGCGAAACAATCCCCAGCAACATAAAGCGAACAATGCAATAGCCACAAAGAAACCAAACAGATAGCTAATGCTGTGATAACGCGTACCCCAGACGATGGTAGAACTGATCGCCCCTGGCCCCGCCATCAACGGCAACGCCAATGGCACCACACCAATGCTTTCACGCACCGCGGTTTCTGATTTTTCTTGCTTGTTCTGTTTATCCTCACCAAGCTTGCCGCTGATCATCGACATCGCTATTGTCACCACCAGGATGCCACCGGCGATACGGAATGAATCAATTGATATACCAAAAAGTTGTAGAATCGTGTCGCCGAGAAAAAGCGAGATCCACAAGATAATGGCCACAGACAGGTTGGCTGTAAGGTTAGTTTTGTTTCGCGCTGCCGCTGTCTGATAACTGGTCATGCTGATAAAGACGGGAATAATCCCTACCGGGTTGACCAGCGCAAATAACCCGATGAAAAATTTGAAGTAAACGGGAAAATCAAAAAAGGTCTGAATCACGGTTAGCTCCGAAGCAAAAGCCGGATAATGTTAGCCATAAATAAGGTTGAAAAGACGCGCTGACAATACGCCTTTTGACAGCATTTTTCACCTCCTAACTACTTAAAATTGCTATCATTCGTTATTGTTATCTAGTTGTGCAAAACATGCTAATGTAGCCAACAAATCATACTACAATTTGTTAACTGTTAGCTATAATGGCGAAAAGCCATGCTGAAAGGTGTCAGCTTTGCAAAAATTTGATCTTGATCACGTAATCAGTACCCAGAAGTGAGTAATCTTGCTTACGCCACCTGGAAGTGACGCATTAGAGATAATAACTCTAATGTTTAAACTCTTTTAGTAAATCACAGTGAGTGTGAGCGCGAGTAAGCTTTTGATTTCCATCGGTTAAGCAAATCATCACCGCACTGACTATACTCTCGTATTCGAGCAGATGATTTACTAAAAAAGTTTAACATTATCAGGAGAGCATTATGGCTGTTACTAATGTCGCTGAACTTAACGCACTCGTAGAGCGTGTAAAAAAAGCCCAGCGTGAATATGCCAGTTTCACTCAAGAGCAAGTAGACAAAATCTTCCGCGCCGCCGCTCTGGCTGCTGCAGATGCTCGAATCCCACTCGCGAAAATGGCCGTTGCCGAATCCGGCATGGGTATCGTCGAAGATAAAGTGATCAAAAACCACTTTGCTTCTGAATATATCTACAACGCCTATAAAGATGAAAAAACCTGTGGTGTTCTGTCTGAAGACGACACTTTTGGTACCATTACTATCGCTGAACCCATCGGTATTATTTGCGGCATCGTTCCGACCACTAACCCGACTTCAACTGCTATCTTCAAATCACTGATCAGCCTGAAGACCCGTAACGCCATTATCTTCTCCCCGCACCCGCGTGCAAAAGATGCAACCAACAAAGCGGCTGATATCGTTCTGCAGGCTGCTATCGCTGCCGGTGCTCCGAAAGATCTGATCGGCTGGATCGATCAACCTTCTGTTGAACTGTCTAACGCACTGATGCACCACCCAGACATCAACCTGATCCTCGCGACTGGTGGTCCGGGCATGGTTAAAGCCGCATACAGCTCCGGTAAACCAGCTATCGGCGTAGGCGCGGGCAACACTCCAGTTGTTATCGATGAAACTGCTGATATCAAACGTGCAGTTGCATCTGTACTGATGTCCAAAACCTTCGACAACGGCGTAATCTGTGCTTCTGAACAGTCTGTTGTTGTTGTTGACTCTGTTTATGACGCAGTACGTGAACGTTTCGCAACCCACGGTGGCTATCTGTTGCAGGGTAAAGAGCTGAAAGCTGTTCAGGACGTTATCCTGAAAAACGGTGCGCTGAACGCGGCTATCGTTGGTCAGCCAGCCTATAAAATTGCTGAACTGGCAGGCTTCTCTGTACCAGAAAACACCAAGATTCTGATCGGTGAAGTAACCGTTGTTGATGAAAGCGAACCGTTCGCACATGAAAAACTGTCCCCGACTTTGGCAATGTACCGTGCTAAGGATTTCGAAGACGCGGTAGAAAAAGCAGAAAAACTGGTTGCTATGGGCGGTATCGGTCATACCTCTTGCCTGTACACTGACCAGGATAACCAACCGGCTCGCGTTTCTTACTTCGGTCAGAAAATGAAAACGGCTCGTATCCTGATTAACACCCCGGCTTCTCAGGGTGGTATCGGTGACCTGTATAACTTCAAACTCGCACCTTCCCTGACTCTGGGTTGTGGTTCCTGGGGTGGTAACTCCATCTCTGAAAACGTTGGTCCGAAACACCTGATCAACAAGAAAACCGTTGCTAAGCGAGCTGAAAACATGTTGTGGCACAAACTTCCGAAATCTATCTACTTCCGCCGTGGCTCCCTGCCAATCGCGCTGGATGAAGTGATTACTGATGGCCACAAACGTGCGCTCATCGTGACTGACCGCTTCCTGTTCAACAATGGCTATGCTGATCAGATCACTTCCGTATTGAAAGCAGCAGGCGTTGAAACTGAAGTCTTCTTCGAAGTAGAAGCTGACCCGACCCTGAGCATCGTTCGTAAAGGTGCAGAACTGGCAAACTCCTTCAAACCAGACGTGATTATCGCGCTGGGTGGTGGTTCCCCGATGGACGCTGCGAAGATCATGTGGGTTATGTACGAACATCCGGAAACTCACTTCGAAGAACTGGCGCTGCGCTTTATGGATATCCGTAAACGTATCTACAAGTTCCCGAAAATGGGTGTGAAAGCGAAAATGATCGCTGTCACCACCACTTCTGGTACAGGTTCTGAAGTCACTCCGTTTGCGGTTGTAACTGACGACACTACTGGTCAGAAATATCCGCTGGCAGACTATGCACTGACCCCGGATATGGCGATTGTCGACGCCAACCTTGTTATGGACATGCCGAAGTCCCTGTGTGCTTTCGGTGGTCTGGACGCAGTAACTCACGCCATGGAAGCTTATGTTTCTGTACTGGCATCTGAGTTCTCTGATGGTCAGGCTCTGCAGGCACTGAAACTACTGAAAGAATATCTGCCAGCGTCCTACCACGAAGGGTCTAAAAATCCGGTAGCGCGTGAACGTGTTCACAGTGCAGCGACTATCGCGGGTATCGCGTTTGCGAACGCCTTCCTGGGTGTATGTCACTCAATGGCGCACAAACTGGGTTCCCAGTTCCATATTCCGCACGGTCTGGCAAACGCCCTGCTGATTTGTAACGTTATTCGCTACAACGCGAATGACAACCCGACCAAGCAGACTGCATTCAGCCAGTATGACCGTCCGCAGGCTCGCCGTCGTTATGCTGAAATTGCTGACCACCTGGGTCTGAGCGCACCGGGCGACCGTACTGCTGCTAAGATCGAGAAACTGCTGGCATGGCTGGAAACACTGAAAGCTGAACTGGGTATTCCGAAATCTATCCGTGAAGCTGGCGTTCAGGAAGCAGACTTCCTGGCGAACGTGGATAAACTGTCTGAAGATGCATTCGATGACCAGTGCACCGGCGCTAACCCGCGTTACCCGCTGATCTCCGAGCTGAAACAGATTCTGCTGGATACTTACTACGGTCGTGATTATGTAGAAGGCGAAACTGCAGCGAAGAAAGAAGCCGCTCCGGCTAAAGCTGAGAAAAAAGCGAAAAAATCCGCTTAATCAGTAGCGCTGTCTGGCAACATAACGGCCCCTTCTGGGGTAATGCCAGTCAGTTAAGGATCAGTTGACCGATCCAGTGGCTGTGTAAGAATCCGGAAACGCTCACTCGTTTCCGGATTTTTTTATGCTCATTGGACAGGCCCTTGATTTGGTATCCCGTTACGATTCTCTGCGTAACCCACTGACTTCTCTGGGGGATTACCTCGACCCCGAACTCATCTCTCGTTGCCTTGCCGAATCAGGTACTGTAACGCTACGCAAGCGCCGTCTTCCCCTCGAAATGATGGTCTGGTGTATTGTTGGCATGGCGCTTGAGCGTAAAGAACCTCTTCACCAGATTGTGAATCGCCTGGATATCATGCTGCCGGGCAATCGCCCCTTCGTTGCCCCCAGTGCCGTTATTCAGACCCGCCAGCGTCTGGGAATTGAGGCTGTCCGCCGCGTGTTCACGAAAACAGCGCAGCTCTGGCATAACACCACGCCGCATCCGCACTGGTGCGGCCTGACCCTGCTGGCCATCGATGGTGTGTTCTGGCGCACACCGGATACACCAGAGAACGATGCAGCCTTCCCCCGCCAGACACATGCCGGGAACCCGGCGCTCTACCTGCAGGTCAAAATGGTCTGCCAGATGGAACTGACCAGCCATCTGCTGACGGCTGCAGCCTTCGGCACGATGAAGAACAGCGAAAATGAGCTTGCTGAGCAACTTATAGAACAAACCGGCGATAACACCCTGACGTTAATGGATAAAGGTTATTACTCACTGGGACTGTTAAATACCTGGAGCCTGGCGGGAGAACACCGCCACTGGATGATCCCTCTCAGAAAGGGAGCGCAATATGAAGAGATCAGAAAACTGGGTAAAGGCGATCATCTGGTGAAGCTGAACACCAGCCCGCAGGCACGAAAAAAGTGGCCGGGACTGGGAAATGAGGTGACAGTCCGCCTGCTGACCGTGACGCGCAAAGGAAAAGTCTGCCATCTGCTGACGTCGATGACGGACGCCATGCGCTTCCCCGGGACGTATACCGGAGCTGATGCGCGATCTTGCAAGTATGGGACAACTAGTGAAATTACCGACAAGAAGAGAAAGGGCCTTCCCGAGAGTGATAAAGGAGAGGCCCTGGAAATACTCCACAGCCCCGAAAAAGAGCCAGTCAGTTGCTTAACTGACTGGCATTACCCCTTCTGGGGCCGTTTTTTATTTTCCCAAAGCAACTTTTCCATAAACCGGCAGCATTGTCCTTCATCATATTTGCGACGATGTATAACGCCTACACACAGCGATATTGTACTTTACAGGTTACAAGTCAATGTCGGTGTATAAGCGCTCTGTGAGGCGTATAACGGCGTTAAAAAACTGCCGAGAAGGGTGTATAGCCCGGAAGAAGTGCGTAAAACGAACTGACAGGGATAAAAGCGCCCTGCTCACCCTGTCAGTAAAGAAATTCTTATTAATCGTGGCGATGCCTTTCCTGAATAGCCGTTAATGAGCCGACTTCTAACGCCTCTTTATAGTGTTTACGGCATACAGAAACGTAGCGTTCATTACCACCAATAACCACCTGCTCACCTTCGTTATAAGGTCTGCCTGCTTGATCAAGACGCAGCACCATGCTTGCTTTACGGCCACAAAAACAGATGGTTTTTAATTCAACCAGTTTGTCGGACCATGCCAGTAAGTATTGACTGCCAATAAATAATTCACCTCGAAAATCGGTACGTAGACCATAACAAAGTACGGGTATATCGAGTTGATCGACAACCTCCGATAATTCATATACTTGTTGTCTGGTTAAAAACTGGCATTCATCAACCAGTACGCAATGAATTGCCTGCTGTTCATGTTCCGCACGAATCTCATCAAATAATGATGAATTTTGGTTAAATAATTTTGCAGGTGATGACAAACCTATACGCGAACTGACTTTCCCGGCACCAAAGCGATCATCAATTTCTGCCGTATATACGACAGTGCGCATGCCGCGTTCCTGGTAATTGTATGAAGATTGCAACAATGCTGTAGACTTACCCGCATTCATTGCGGAATAGTAGAAATATAGCTGTGCCATCAGCCACAGGCCCTCAATGATATGAAATAAAGTTGGCTGGAGTTTATCATAATTCGTCAGTTTTTCAGCTCAACAGTATGCACAGAAGTGGTATATGCGTTCTCCCTTACGAAGCCTTGCATAATCCTTCTGAGCTATCATTACAACTGCCTCGCTTGTTATAAGCGGGTAAATGACTGCCGGTAACTATTCACAATCTTTAACCTGTTGCGCATGTAATAGCCCTCTGTTGACCTCCAGGAGATAGTGCAATACTAAGTCCCTGCTCTTATTGCGACTGTTCTACTTTTCATCATTCGCTTAATAGGGAATTCTCGTAAACACGACTAATACAGAAGACTGAAAGGTCGTCAGCCTACGATTATCTCCCCATAAAATGTGACATGAATCAGGAAGTTTTAACCTCACGTGCTGCGAAATCATCGGTGCAAATAGGGCTATATGCCGCGTCTTTTCTGGCTAATTTTATGAAAAGATATTTATTGGCGGCACAAAATAAAGAACAATTTTGAATTCCTTACATTCCTGGCTATTGCACAACTGAATTTAAGGCTCTATTATTACCTCAACAAACCACCCCAATATAAGTTTGAGATTACTACAATGAGCGAAGCACTTAAAATTCTGAACAACATCCGTACTCTTCGTGCGCAGGCAAGAGAATGTACACTTGAAACGCTGGAAGAAATGCTGGAAAAATTAGAAGTTGTTGTTAACGAACGTCGCGAAGAAGAAAGCGCGGCTGCTGCTGAAGTTGAAGAGCGCACTCGTAAACTGCAGCAATATCGCGAAATGCTGATCGCTGACGGTATTGACCCGAACGAACTGCTGAATAGCCTTGCTGCCGTTAAATCTGGCACCAAAGCTAAGCGTGCTCAGCGTCCGGCAAAATATAGCTACGTTGACGAAAACGGCGAAACTAAAACCTGGACTGGCCAGGGCCGTACTCCAGCTGTAATCAAAAAAGCAATGGATGAGCAAGGTAAATCCCTCGACGATTTCCTGATCAAGCAATAATCTTTTGTAGATTGCACATGCTAAAAATCCCGCCATCGGCGGGATTTTTTATTGTCCGGTTTAAGACAATTTAATAAGAATAAGCTATAAAAAAAACGGCGTCGATTGCTCAACACCGTTTCGTGGAAAACACCGATACGGATGTTACTTCTTAATGCCCATCTCTTCTTCAAGCCAGGCTTTAAATTCCGTGCCAAGGGTGTTATGACGAATACCGTATTCAACGAAGGCCTGCATGTAACCTAATTTATTACCGCAGTCATGGCTCTTCCCTTTCATATGATAGGCTTCAACCGTTTCTTTTTCGATCAGCATATCAATTGCGTCGGTGAGCTGAATTTCATCACCAGCTCCAGGAGGGGTTTTTGCCAGCAACGGCCAAATATCCGCGCTAAGTACGTAACGACCCACAATAGCGAGATTAGACGGCGCAACATCCGCTTTTGGTTTTTCAACCACGCCAACCATCGGTACGCTTTCACCCGGCGCTAATTCAACGCCTTTGCAATCCACAACGCCATATGCGGTCACATCAGCAACCGGTTCAACCATGATCTGGCTATGACCCGTTTCATCAAAGCGGCGGATCATCTCTGCCAGGTTATCCTGTGATAAATCGGATTCATATTCATCCAGAATAACGTCAGGCAAAATAACAGCCACAGGTTCATCACCCACTACCGGGTGAGCACACAATACCGCGTGTCCCAGGCCTTTCGCCAGCCCCTGACGAACTTGCATAATAGTCACGTGCGGCGGACAAATAGACTGCACTTCATCAAGCAGTTGACGTTTTACACGTTTTTCCAGCATTGCTTCCAGTTCAAAACTGGTATCAAAGTGGTTTTCAATAGAGTTTTTAGATGAGTGAGTAACCAGCACAATTTCAGTAATGCCAGCCGCAATACATTCATTCACGACGTATTGAATTAATGGCTTATCGACAAGTGGCAGCATCTCTTTCGGGATGGCTTTCGTCGCCGGCAACATCCTGGTTCCTAATCCCGCTACGGGGATAACGGCTTTTTTGACTTTCGTATTAATGGCAGCCATTTAAATTCTCCTGGACTGTTCGTGTTTTGAACGTGTTCATATTTCTGTATCGCATCCCAGTATATCAGCACCCCGAAGGGGCTAAGTTCTGAAAAGGAGGCGAGTTAGCATAATTAAGACAATTACTTATACGAATAGCGACGATAGTACCACCAGCCGACATTAGCAGGTAATGCAAATTTAGCCCGTGTTATCGTTTGCTCATTCTGCAGACAACATCAAGCGCAGCCGACCACCGGTTCCCCATATTTGGCATTGCCAGGCATCGCATCGCTGGCTCAATTGATTCAAATAAGCGTTACCTAAAGTGCCTAACGGAACACCATTACTGATTTGCACCTGATGTTCGCCGGTATTTAACGTCGCATTCAGACCCGCAGAAACCAGAATGAGATTTTTCAGTTCGCGATGATAATAGCCAACTAATAGCGGAAACTGCCCCGGCAGATTGGCCTGACGGAGTAAATGGTTTACCTGCTTCAATAACGCGCCCAACTCTGGCAACCGTTGATTTTGGTGTGCAAGCTGTTCCTGTAATAATCCGTTAAACAATGCGCGTAATAACAAGGCAGCAAGTACGCCATTATGTCCAGCTCGGGTGACATCAAGGCAATAAAATGCCAGATCGTTTTCCGAAAGTGCGGCAATATCAAGCACCAGGCCGGGTTTGTCCGCGGCAACTAATTGACGATAATTAACCCGGCATTGGGAAATCACCTGCTGAACCGGCGGTTGTAGTTCCTGTAATAATTTCGCCGCTGCAGCAGGGTTATCAACCATTGCATCCCAGTCGCGAAAAAGCCTTTCCTCTTCCTCAACGCGGGAATTAAACATGCTGGGATAGAGACAGGCAAAAACCATCTCGCGCAAGCGATTCAGATCTTTAACCGGTTTCAGCAAAACATCTTCAACGCCCAGACGTAACGCTTTGGCAATATCTGCCATATTTTCAGTGGCAGATATCACCAGAACTGGTGTCTGGTCACCTCTGTTGCGTATATGTTCCAGCAGTTTAAGCCCGTTCATTCGTGGCATCGCGATATCACATATCATCAGGTCTGGAGTGAAACCTCCCAGCAACTCAAGGGCATCCACCCCATCAGCCGCCAGTACCGTTGTCGCTCCCAATGAGGAAAACCACGAATCCAGAAGCGAGCGAAATACCTGCTCATCTTCAACAATGAGAATCTGTTTTCCGACCAATGGCTGCGTCATGTTCTCTCCCCTGACTGGCTTTACTCAATAGTGGCATGCTATTGCCACCTACGCCTGTCAGAATTAACTTAAGTGTAGATAAAAATTCTGGTCAAATGTTGGTGCGTACCAACGGCAAAAGTTCGTCCATTTTCTTTTCCACTGCCAGCTGTCCGGCCGCAATGGCAGCGTGCGCGCGATGGAAATCAAGCGTAGATATTTGCGGGCAAACAGGTTGAATCAGAATATCGGGCGGATCACCTGCCATGCGGTTCCTTTTAAGGCGGTTCTCCAGCACCTGGATAGAAGTGGTCATAATCTCTGTTGCCGTTGGCGCTGTCACCGCCCGACGTGTCGTTATGCTGCCTAACCTTTCTTTCAGACGCGCATGCCACGGCAGAGAATCACCATTCTCGCTATTTTCTTCACTGACATTAAAGGAGAGCAAATCTTGTTGCATCAAATGAGCATCGTGCTGCAGGTCGACCGCTATCACAATATCAGCCCCCAATGCACGCGTGAGGGAAATAGGAATTGGGTTAACTACAGCGCCATCAACCAGCCAGTAGCCGTTATGCGCAACGGGTGCCATTAGTCCTGGAATACTGCATGATGCACGAATAGCAAGATGGAGATCGCCTTCAGTAAACCATAATTCACGCCCAGTACTTAAATTGGTGGCAACAGCCGCGAAGCGACGGGAACAATTTTCGATCTCTGTTTCCGGCATTATTTCGCGATATTGATTGAAGACACGCTCGCCGCGCAGTAACCCACCGCGCTGCCAGGAGAGATCCATCAGGCGTAAAACATCCCAATAACTGAAAGAGGTCACCCAATCTTCCAGCGCAGATAATCGATCGCATGCATAGGCAGCGCCCACCAGCGAACCAATTGAACATCCTGCAACGATATCAATTTCAATACCCACTTTTTTTAGCGCATTAATTACGCCAATATGCGACCAACCTCTTGCCGCGCCAGATCCCAGCGCCAGCCCTATTTTTATCTTTCTCATTATTCCCGCAAGATTCCCCTGGAATGCAATCGTAGCCACATCGCTACTGCTCGGTTAACATAGTGCTACTCAGGCGGTTAATACGCCGTTATTGTTTCCAGGGAGATTATTTGTGTCTCAGCTTTGTCCCTGTGGTAGTGCTGTCGAGTATAGCCTATGTTGCCACCCTTATGTGTCTGGTGAAAAGGTTGCACCTGATCCAGAACATCTCATGCGTTCGCGTTACTGCGCTTTTGTGATGCAAGACGCAGATTATTTAATAAAGACCTGGCATCCATCTTGTGGAGCAGCGGCGTTACGTGCCGAATTGATTGCCGGATTTGCGCATACTGAATGGTTGGGATTGACCGTATTTGAACATTGCTGGCAGGACGGCGGCGATATCGGATTTGTCAGTTTTGTTGCTCGATTTACCGAGGGTGGCAAAACAGGTGCAATAATTGAACGTTCGCGATTTTTGAAAGAAAACGGTCAATGGTACTATATTGACGGTACACGTCCGCAGTTTGGCCGCAACGATCCCTGCCCTTGTGGTTCAGGTAAAAAATTTAAAAAGTGCTGCGGCCAATAATGGTTGACGGTACGGTTTAGCAAACACTCTCAACAAGGTTTTTCCAGCAATGCATTCACTCCAACGTAAAGTTCTGCGTACTATTTGTCCGGACCAAAAAGGTCTGATCGCACGTATTACCAATATTTGCTACAAGCACGAGTTAAATATCGTGCAGAACAATGAATTTGTAGATCATCGTACCGGGCGCTTTTTTATGCGCACGGAACTGGAAGGGATTTTTAATGATTCCACCCTGCTGGCAGATCTCGATAGCGCATTGCCAGAAGGCTCCGTGCGTGAGCTGAATCCTGCCGGTCGTCGCCGGATAGTGATTCTGGTCACTAAAGAAGCACATTGCCTTGGCGATTTGCTGATGAAAGCCAATTACGGCGGCCTGGATGTCGAAATCGCGGCAGTTATTGGTAACCACGATAATTTACGTTCTCTGGTTGAGCGTTTTGATATTCCGTTTGAGCTGGTAAGCCATGAAGGGTTAAGCCGCAACGAGCACGATCAAAAGATGGCGGATGCCATTGATGCTTATCAACCTGACTATGTGGTGCTGGCGAAGTATATGCGGGTATTAACGCCGGAATTTGTGGCTCGCTTCCCGAATAAGATCATCAATATTCACCATTCCTTCCTGCCAGCGTTTATCGGCGCACGTCCTTATCACCAGGCCTATGAGCGTGGCGTGAAGATTATTGGCGCAACCGCTCACTATGTGAATGACAATCTGGACGAAGGTCCAATCATCATGCAGGACGTTATTCATGTCGATCATACCTACACAGCTGAAGATATGATGCGCGCAGGTCGTGACGTCGAGAAAAACGTCTTAAGTCGTGCGCTATACAAAGTACTGGCGCAGCGCGTCTTTGTTTACGGTAATCGGACGATTATTCTTTAATCGTCAGCCAAAATAACTGGTTAGCTTTAATCCGTTACGGATGAAAATCACGCAACCAGTTCATTTTTCTCAACGTAACACTTTACAGCGGCGCGTCATTTGATATGATGCGCCCCGCTTCCCGATAAGGGAGCAGGCCAGTAAAAAGCATTACCCCGTGGTGGGGTTCCCGAGCGGCCAAAGGGAGCAGACTGTAAATCTGCCGTCATCGACTTCGAAGGTTCGAATCCTTCCCCCACCACCATCACTCGATTCCATTATCAAACCTTCGGCTTCTCCCCCATTCGCCGTAAAAACTGCTGCTGTAGCCTCAACAAATCCGCTAACGTCAACAACTGATAATCCAGACCTTGCTGGCTGGCAATTTGCGCAATAATGCGGCTTAGCGCCGAATAATGGCGATGATGCCAGTGAGGAAACAGATGATGGGTAAGGTGCAGATTAATCCCACCCAGCCAGTAGCCAAGCCATGCAGGTTGCGGCGTCCAATCAAAGGTGGTAGCAAAGGTATGCGCCAGTCTGCCCACGGGCATTTTGCCCTCTTCTGGTGGTAACTGCGTATGTCCCTTCGCCCAGTGCGTTCCAATAATCAACGTCACAAAAATCAATGACGCCAGCAGCTGGCTGAGCAGATAAGTCAGCAGGATGGTCATAAAACTAAAATCAGACAAAAGCCAGGGAATTATCAGACACAGCGCACAATGCGCCAGTTTCCCGGCTAAGAAATATCCCCAGCCAGCAAAGCCTCGCAGGGCCAGATGTCGCGTGACCGGCGTAAACCCTGCGCGATCGAGCCAGTCCACTACCCAGATATACCAGGGAAAGGTGAGCGCGGCGACCAGTGGCCAATAGCGATGTTGCTGGCGCATAAAAGGTCGCCACCGTTGCCACGGCGTCTGGCGAAGAATGCCATTTTCTGCTGTATCTGGATCGTAAAATTCAATATTGGTAAAACCGTGATGAAAGCGAACGTGGCGCACCCGCCAGCAGTCCGGATCTAGCCCCATAGGAAAAGCAACCCACCGGTTAAGCCGGGCATTGGTCTTTTTACCACGCAAAAACGCATCATGCGAAGCGTCATGCACCACATTGACCGCTAACAACATGGCGCAAAACATCATCGCGAGATACCACAACAGATACAGTCCCCATTGACGTTGAAATAACGCCAGTAAGTAACAGGAGAAACAAGCAATAATCAACACCGCCATTTTGACGAATGCCCATCCGTCGGCATACCGATGATCGCCTGATTTCGCCAGATAAACTTTCGTACCGCTTTGCAGTTGTTTCACCAGTTGTGGATCATCGGCAGGAAAAGTGATTAACCTGTCGGGATTAAACAGGTTCATACTGTTTCCTTAGCGATTTACGTCCTACGCCGATTACAAATAACAGGCAATGGGCCAGCAGAATACCCACTAATCCCTTCCAGAGCAGAGTACTCCATGAACACATATAGACAATAAAATAGAGCAGTGACAACGTCACAGAGCACCACAAAATCATACCCCAATGCTGCCCGTCGCTCATGCCCCCCAGCGCAACGGAGCCTGCCGCCAGCAGAACAAATAATACGGCTTGCTCGCTGGTAATAAACTCAATGCCATAGCCATATTGTTGAATGTAGCCAAGCACCAGCATAAACAGCAGGATCACCCCTGCCCCTACCGCCCATGGAGAACTCTGGTAGCGACCTTCAATCGCTTTGCCAAATGAGCAAAAGCCCATTAAGCGTAAAAATGGCAGATTACTCTCGCGCATCGGGTTACAGGACAAGCGACTATTTTTTACGCCGTAGCCTACGTCGTATTCCGGCCCGGCACTATACGAACCGAAAAGTTTATCCCACAACAAAAAGGTGCCACCGTAATTGGTATCGGCATATTGCTTTTGATTCAGATGATGGACGCGATGATGCGAAGGCGTGATCAGCACTTTTTCCAGCCAGCCCAGTTTCGGCGTTAGTGCGTTATGGTTAAAAAATTGCCAACTATAGTGAATAATAGAAACCGCCAAAAAGACCTGTAACGGCACACCAAGCATCGCCAGCAGCATAAAAAACGGGATTGAGGTTAACGAGGAGTACCACGAGTTCCGCACGCCTAATGACAGGTTGTAGTGTTCCCCCTGATGATGCACCACATGTACCGCCCACAGCGGGCGCATTTCGTGATGCCAGCGATGTAGCCAGTAAAAGCCGAAATCCCACGCCAGGATAGTAAACAACCACAGCAGGATCACCGGCACATTATCAAACAGTCCAAGGCTGAAGTGATTGACCACCAGGCCATAGCAGAGCACTTCCAGGCAGCGAAATAACCACAGCATCATATGACCGGAGTTGATATTAAAAATAACGTCCAGCCAGTCCACTTTTTGCCGCCCGGTGAATTGCAACACGCCCGCTTCGGCTAACACCAACAGCACCATCGATATGATGGGGAATAATAAATCACTCATATTGTGTCTTCCTTTTCTCGCATGTTGCGCATATCCAACCGCAAATCGACGCCAGCAACGCGCCGCCTACTAAATCGATAAATAAATGTCTGCGTAATTGCAGAATCGAAAAGGCGATTGCTATCGCCCAGACCACGCTCATTAGCGTCAGCCAACGGTTCCCCTTTTTAGCAATCGCCCATACCGCCAACAGCGTTAGCGCGGCGTGTAAGGAGGGAAAACAGTTCTGGCTTGAGTCAATGGCGATCAGCCTGTTGAGTGCGCCCGCGGATATCCCCATCTGATCAAACGAGGGATAATGCATGGTTGTGGGCCAGAGAAGATAAAATACGCCAGCCACCAGTGCGGAAATTTGCATTGAACGGGCCAGCCAGCGCAGGTGGCAAAGTGGCGTGGATAAATAACCTAACGGCACAATGAAAAAAAACGAGAGATACAGCCACACAGCGGAGGGGGAAAACGCAATCAAATTATCAATTATTGACGGTGTTAATTGATATCCCTCACCTTGCAGGTAGTCGCTAAAGTTGTAGATAACCCCAACAGTTCCCCAGCCCAGCAGCATCTGTTTCAGGCGTAGCAGTGAATTGCTCATTCCCGCCCCCACTGACGCACAATGCGCCGCCGCTTGGCTGTAAAAGAGACTGGCACAGTTTGCAGTTCCAGCGACCAAATTAATTGCCCGACAGCGATATCCTGGCGTATAAACAAGGCATTCAACGCCTCCCGGCAATGCTCCAGCATCCACAGCTCGCAATCGGCGATTAACGTCAATTGTGCTGACCCGGTTTGTAGCAGGCGATAATCGACTGTTAGCGGCAGTGTCATTGCCAGCACACGACTACAGGCATCGGCAAAAACGGTCTGAATATCGCCGGATCTTGTTGGTAGTTGCAGTTGGTCATCCTGCCGCCCTTCGATACGCGCAATCGCCATTGTTGCACTGCCACAGGGGCATGGCTGTTCGCTTGCCACCAGCACATCATCCAGTCGATAACGCACTATCGGCTGTGTGGTGCGGGTAAAGTCTGTGACGATCGGCACGAAACGGTGCTCATCCAGCCATTGCGGTTCAATGTGAACAAACTCTTCGTTGAGATGTAACGTTCCACACCGGCAGGTGGAAGCGAGAAAGCCTTCTGTCGCCTGATAAATTTCCCCCACATTGTGGAACACGTTGCGCAGTAATTCCCGATCCTGCGGCTCCAGAACTTCCGCCACCGAAATCACTTTTTTGACCTTTAGCGTCAATTCGCCGGCCATCACCTCCAGCGCCAGTGCGCGTAATACCTGAGCTGGCGCGACAATAATCGTGGGCGCTCGCTGTTGGAGAAGTTTGAGTTGCGCCTGAAATGGCGCTAGCAGATCGTAAAAATCGAGACTTAACCAGCGATTATTCACGCTTTGATACAGGTTGTTGTCCGCGCGCAGAAACAGCGCCACCCGCTCTTTGGCAAATAAATCATCGGGCAACACTTTTGCCAGCACACCGGCGGCCCACATCTGTTGCTCGTGCGGGCTAACAACAAAAAGTCCACGACGCCCGGATGTACCTGATGAAAGCCCAACGCTGAACTTACCAACGCAGGGTTTGAAATCACGACTCTGCTCACTGCGCATTGCACAATCGAGAAGTTCGTCGCGCTTTAAACCTGCGGTATTCATCTCATCGAAGTGCGTCATCATTAACGCTTTATCCATCATTGGCCACTGATTAAAGGGCAACGTCAGATAACGCTGAAACCACGGGCTATGAGATAAGACATTTTGCCGGAACTGATGCAGCCTTTTTGCCTGCCAGTTTTCCAGTGCCTCGCGATCGGTGAAATGCAGCCTGCGGGTACGGAAGTAGCGCCAGATCAACATCAACGGGATCATAAATCCCCCTCATGGCACAAACGAATCTCCACCACACCGTTTTGCCAAAGCTGATGGAGTTGCCCAAGCGTGTGGTAGTAGGCGTGGCTGTCGGACATAACCAGATGCGCCAGTGGTGAAGGCCCTCGCAGCTCCCGGTAGTTAGCTGGCGCCCATGCCGCATCGCCAGCCAGTAAAGTCCAGCCGTTGTCGGTTAACACAAACGCGCCAATATGTCCGGCAGCATGTCCTGGAAGCGGCACGAGAATAATTTCGCCATTGCTTTCTGGCAGCAAATAGCCGCACTCAAACGGTGCCAGTTGCGCGGGCAAATTCACCGATGCGAAACTTTCAATAAAGCGCAGTGAGGAGTCAAAATTCTCCGGGATTAGCCCTGGCACAAAGGCCTGGCGCAGCGCAGTGACACCACGCAGAGTTCTTACTTGCCGCCAGCCTTCACCAGAACAGATGCAGGAAACATCAGGGAAATCACGCAGGCCAGCAATATGATCAGCGTGAAAATGCGACAGAATAATCGCATCAACATCTTTCGCTGCGAGGCCGGTGGCAGAAAGTTGTCGCACCAGCGCCTGTTGCGGATCGAAATAAACCGGCGTGACCTGGCGATAAAGACGAAACACACCAGATTGCGTGTAGTGTTCGAACCACGATGAATAGCCTGTGTCCCACAGCCACCGTTTGTCGCCCACCTCCAGCAGCCAGGCGCGGGCGGGGAATTTGCACACTTTCAGCCCTGCCCCTTTCAGCGCAATACAGCTAATATGGGTACACCAGCCCGTTTCAAATGCGGTTATTTTTGCCATGTTCCCTCAGCCATTGTCCCGTGATTGCAATACCTTGTTCCATCGAAAAGCGTGGGCGATATCCCAGCTCTGTAATGGCCTTTTGCGCACTCAGCGTCATATCGAAACAGAGTGTTCCGGCGCTGTATCGTGTGATAACAGGTTCCTGATTAACGCACTTCCCATACAGTTCCAGGCCACGCGCGATCAGAGAAAGCAGCGACCAGGGAACAGCAGCAATGCGGTAACTCAAGCCCAGTTGCTGGTGCAGCAAGGCGTCAAGCATCACCGATAGCTGCTGCGGCTGGTGATTGCTGATGTTGTAAATACTGCCCGAGCGTAAGCCTTCAACGTTCGTTGCCAGCCGCATGGCATACACCACGTTTTGCACGAACGTGAGATCCAATAACGCGTCGCCCCCGCGCGGCAAACGTAAGCAACCGCCGCCCTGTTGCAATTGCTGCATCAGACGAGGAACAATTACCTGGTCATGGGGGCCAAACAAACCACGGGGACGCAAAAGAATAAATCTCGTGGCAGAATATCGAGAAACAGCGCCAGCAATAACCTGCTCAGCGGCATATTTACTGCTGGCATAATGGCTGGAGAATGCTCGCGCAAGATAAGTTTCTGGCAGGTCATAGTGATGTTGAAAATCAAAGTAAACCGCAGGCGTGGAGATATGGATAAACCGGGGAATATTCAGCCTGCCTGCCGCCTGTGCCAGAGTGTGGGTCACTTTGACATTGGCAAGCCAGAACGCCGTTTTGTCGCCCCAGGGCGAGGACTTTGCCGCACAGTGCCAGACGGCATCGCAGCCGTCCATCAGGCGGGCGCAGTCATCCTCGGTTGCCTCGGTTAAATCGAGAGCCACAAACTGTGCGCCTGCGTTTGTCAGGCTTCTGCCAACCTCACAATTTCGCCCTGTTGCCACAACCGACTCACCCGATTGCAACAAATATTGCACGGCATTTCGCCCAAGGCCGCTGGTCGCCCCTGTTACGAGGATCTTCACGGTAAAAGCACCATGCCAGCCAGCGTTAGTCCCGCTGCCGTGCCAATCAACATTACAGGTTTATCCGCTGTGAAACGACCGCTAATCACTGCTTCATGCAGCGCCGTGGGGATAGAGGCCGCGACCTGATTGCCGTAAAAACGATACACATCGATGAGCGCAGATTCCGGCACTCGCAGCCGTTTACGCATATGTTCAAGGGAAAGATGACTGGCCTGATGCGGAACGACCGTGCCGATATCAGACAGTTGCAGGCTGCTTTTTTGCAGCAACCGAGAAAAATAATCTTCAATAAGCGAAGAAGCAAAACGAAACAGCGGTTTCCCCTGCATATGAAAAAGAAAGTCGCTATCACTCACACCAGAGCGAGGATTACGCCGCGTACCGCCAGCACGAATTTCACACAGTTCGCTGCCTTCGGGATACATTTCGATCAGGCTAGCGATAATCCCGCTGCGCCCATCGCCCCGCTCAACAATCGCGCACGCCGCGCCATCACCAAAAATTAATGAAGACTCTTCATGATCCCAGTCGATACCGCGTGAAGCAATATCTGCCGAAACGATGGCAATGCGTCGATATGCTCCACAGTTTAATAATCCGGCAGCGACTTCAAGAGCGGAAATAAAGCTCACACAGCTACTGTTGATATCAAACCCGGCAACGCCTACGGGCATGGCTGCGGCTTTAAGAATATGAATTGCGCTACAGGGTAATGCCTGTACGGCAATGGCCGATGCACAAATTAGCAGATCAATATCAGAAGGATTTAAGGCTGCCGCTACTAACGCATTATGTAAAGCCTCTGCCGCCAGTTCGGCCTGGCTGGCGTCGTTGCGGGCAAAATAGCGCCAGCAAATACCGGAACGTCGCTCAACATAGCCAACTGGCTTATTTAACTGAACATCCAGTTGTTTAGAAGTGATTTGATCAGGGGGTAAGGCGATCCCCGTGGCGATTATTTTTAACGCCGCGGAGATCGTCGGTTGATTAGGTCGAGCCACGGTCAGTGCTCCTTCACTGCTCCATAGGTGGACCAATCATATAGATGAAGTACGTTTCCCTACAATCCGAAAAATCGGCAGTGTGTAACCGCCGATGTTTGGTTTAGATAATGTTTGGTTTAGATAATGTTTGGTTTAGATAATTAGTGACGAGCGCGCACCAGCTGATACTTACGCGTCAGATACTCCACCGGGACACTCCAGATGTGTACCAGACGCGAGAACGGGAACAGCAGGAATAACGTCATCCCCAACACCAGGTGCAGACGGAAGATAAACGCCACGCCATCAAGATGTTGAGAAGCGCCACCGTGGAAGGTCACTACCGACTGCGCCCAGCCAACCAGTTTCATCATCTCGCTACCGTCCATATGCTGAGCAGAGAACGGAATGGTCAGCAGGCCCAGCGCGCACTGGATAACGAGCAGCGACAGGATCAGGATATCCGCTCCGGTAGTCGTTGCACGCACGCGTGGGCTGAACAGACGGCGTTTCAACAACAGCACGCCGCCAATCAGACACAGTACGCCGCTGGCACCACCAGCAAACATCGCCATTTTCTGCTTCACTTCAATCGGCAGCCAGGCTTCATACATCCAGTGCGGCGTCAGCATACCGAAGAAGTGACCGACAAAAATCCCCAGAATACCGATATGGAACAGGTTCGACGCCAGATTCATCCCTTTGCGATCCAGCATCTGGCTGGACGCCGCGCGCCAGGTATACTGCCCGTAGTCATAACGCAGCCAGCTACCAATCAGGAAGACCGCCCCGGCTATGTACGGGTAGATATCAAAGAAGAACATATTCAGGAATTGCATTAGTGCTGTCCTCCGGTGGTGATATTCAGATATTGCGGCGCGACGGCACCGGCAAAGCGACGCTGATGAGCAGTGATTGCTGAATCACCGCAGCCTTTGTCAGCAAAGAATTTAACCTGCTCTTCTTCCCAGACTGCATCCAGCGCCTGCGGCGTATCGTCGCGCGCTTCGTCGGCAATTTTTTCCGCCACTTTGTCGCTGTCGATTGCGGTATTCGCCAGTTTCAGCAGCAGATCAAACAGCACGGCATAACGGCTTTCACGCTGTTGCAGACGCGCACTCAGCAATGCCAGAATCGGCGCAATATCTTTCAAACCCTCCACGGCTTCGCTTTGCGGCAGCTGCGCCAGGTACTCCAGATACAGCGGCAGATGGTCGGGCAATTCGCGGCTGTTTAACTGCAAGCCGTGCTGCTCGTACTGCGCCAGCAGATCCACCATCGCCTGGCCGCGGTCACGGGATTCACCGTGAACATGTTCAAATAGCAACAGTGACGTGGCGCGGCCACGGTCGAACAGTTCGCTGTACTGCGCCTGGGCATCGAGCGGATCCATCGTCGTTAAATCGCGCAGGAAAATGCCCAGCGCATGGGCATCCTCTTTTGGCAGATTTTTCGACGCGGCAATCGCCTCAAACATCTCTTGTTGATGCTGCCATAAGGCAGCATCCGGATATTCAAGGAGACGCGATACAATCACGAGTTCGATCATGGGTGCGGCTCCGTTTTGCTGGTTACGTCGATGGCATCGATACGGCGGCTGTTGAACAGATTGAATTTGGTATCTGAACCGTGGCAGCCATCACCAAAGGTAAAGCCGCAGCCATTTTTCTCCGGGAAGGCTTCCCGCGCCAGTTCACGATGACTGCTCGGCACCACAAAGCGATCTTCGTAGTTGGCAATAGCCAGATAACGATACATCTCCTGTGCCTGGGCTTCGGTCAGACCGACCTCTTCCAGCGCACGGGTATCGACTTTACCGTCAACGGTTTCAGCACGTTTGTAATGACGCATCGCCAGCATACGTTTCAGCGCGCGCAGTACCGGTTTGGTATCACCGGCGGTCAGCAGATTCGCCAGATACTGTACCGGAATACGCAGGCTTTCGACGTCTGGCAGAATGCCGTTGCTGCCCAGTTCACCCGCGTCTGCCGCAGACTGAATCGGCGACAGAGGCGGCACGTACCAGACCATCGGCAATGTGCGATATTCCGGATGCAGCGGCAGCGCCAGTTTCCATTCCATCGCCATTTTATAAACTGGCGACTGCTGCGCAGCCTCAATAACGCTCAGCGGAATACCGTCTTTAATCGCCTGCTCGATGACTTTCGGATCGTTCGGATCGAGGAACACATCCAGCTGACGCTGGTAGAGATCTTTCTCGTTCTCGGTACTTGCCGCACGTTCAATCGCGTCGGCATCGTACAGCAGCACGCCAAGATAACGGATACGACCGACACAGGTTTCTGAACATATTGTCGGCTGGCCGGCTTCAATACGCGGATAGCAGAAGATGCACTTCTCAGACTTACCGCTCTTCCAGTTGAAGTAGATTTTTTTGTACGGGCATCCGGTGATGCACATACGCCAGCCACGGCATTTATCCTGGTCGATCAGGACGATGCCGTCTTCTTCACGCTTGTAAATCGCACCGCTCGGGCAGGTCGCCACACATGCCGGGTTCAGACAGTGTTCGCACAGGCGCGGCAAATACATCATGAAGGTGTTTTCGAACTGGCTATACATCGCCTTCTGGATGTTGTCGAAGTTCTTGTCTTTCGCCAGCTTGTCAAACTCACCGCCCAGGTCATCTTCCCAGTTCGGCCCTTTTTCGATTTTCGCCATCCGTTCGCCGGTAATCAGCGAACGCGGACGGGCAATCGGCTGTGATTTGCTGCCTTCCGGCGCGGTATGCAGGTTCTGATAATCAAAATCAAACGGCTCGTAATAATCGTCGATCCCCGGCAGATGCGGGTTAGCGAAGATTTTACCCAGCAGCATGGCACGGTTACCCATGCGCGGCTGCAGTTTGCCGTTGATTTTACGGATCCAGCCGCCTTTGTATTTTTCCTGGTTTTCCCAGTCAGTCGGGAAGCCCTGGCCCGGCTTGGTTTCCACGTTGTTGAACCACGCGTATTCCACGCCTTCACGGCTGGTCCAGACGTTTTTACAGGTCACTGAACAGGTGTGGCAGCCGATGCACTTATCGAGATTCAGCACCATGCCGACTTGTGAACGAATTTTCATTTTACGCTCTCCTGTACCTGGTCATTGCCTTCGCCATCTAACCAGTCAATGTTCTTCATCTTACGCACTACAACAAACTCATCGCGGTTAGAACCTACGGTGCCGTAGTAGTTAAAGCCATATGCCAGATGGGCATAGCCGCCGATCATATGCGTCGGTTTCGGCGTGATACGGGTGACCGAGTTATGGATACCACCACGCTGTTGGGTAATTTCCGAACCAGGCAGGTTAACGATACGTTCCTGCGCGTGGTACATCATGGTCATCCCTGCCGGAACACGCTGGCTGACAACCGCACGGGCAGTCAGTGCACCGTTGCTGTTGAAGACTTCAATCCAGTCGTTATCGGCGATACCCAGCTCTTTGGCATCGGCTTCACTCAGCCAGACCACCGGACCACCGCGACCTAAAGTCAGCATCAACAGGTTGTCGCTGTAGGTGGAGTGGATACCCCACTTCTGGTGTGGCGTCAGGAAGTTGAGCGCTTTTTCCGGGTTGCCATTGGATTTCTGGCCCATCACTTCTTTCACCGAACGGGTGTCGATCGGCGGACGATAAACCAGCAGGCTTTCACCGAAATCACGCATCCATTGGTGATCCTGATACAGCTGCTGACGGCCAGAGAGCGTACGCCACGGGATCAGCTCGTGAACGTTGGTGTAACCGGCGTTGTAAGAAACGTGTTCATCTTCAAGGCCAGACCATGTCGGGCTGGAGATGATTTTGCGCGGCTGTGCCTGAATATCGCGGAAGCGAATCTTCTCGTCTTCTTTATTCAGCGCCAGATGCGTATGGTCACGGCCGGTAAACTCGCTCAGGGCAGCCCAGGCTTTTACAGCTACCTGACCGTTGGTTTCCGGTGCCAGCGTCAGGATCATCTCTGCCGCATCAATTGCGGTATTGAGCATCGGCTGACCTTTTGCCGGACCTTCCGCTTTTGTGTAGTTGAGCTTACGCAGCAGATCCATCTCGCTCTGGGTGTTCCAGGCAATCCCTTTACCGCCGTTACCGATTTTCTCCATCAGCGGGCCGATAGAGGTAAAGCGTTCGTAAGTTGCCGGATAATCGCGCTCTACGACCATAATGTGCGGTGCGGTTTTACCTGGGATCAGGTCGCATTCGCCTTTTTTCCAGTCTTTCACATCCAGCGGTTGCGCCAGTTCAGCGGCAGAGTCGTGCTGGATAGGCAGCGTGACGATGTCAGTTTCTTTACCCAGATGACCAACGCACACTTCGGAGAATTTCTTCGCGATGGCTTTGTAGATTTCCCAGTCGCTTTTCGCTTCCCAGGCCGGATCGACCGCCGCAGACAGCGGGTGAATAAACGGATGCATATCCGAAGTATTCATGTCGTCTTTTTCGTACCAAGTCGCCGTCGGCAAAATGATGTCGGAATAGAGACAGGTGCTCGACAGACGGAAGTCCAGCGTCACCACCAGATCCAGCTTGCCTTCCAGACCGTTGTCCTGCCAGTCCACTTCTTCCGGCTTCACGCCGCCCTGCTGCCCCAGGTCTTTGCCCTGGATACCGTGCTCCGTCCCCAGCAGGTACTTGAGCATAAACTCATGACCTTTACCGGAAGAACCGAGCAGGTTAGAACGCCAGATGAACAGGTTACGCGGGTGGTTTTTACCGTTTTCCGGCTGTTCCGCAGCGAAACGGATAGAACCCTCTTTCAGGGATTTCACCGTATAGTCCACCGGATTCATCCCGGCTTTTTCTGCTTCGCGAGCGATAGTCAGCGGGTTAGTGCCTAACTGCGGCGCAGACGGCAGCCAGCCCATGCGTTCTGCACGGACGTTAAAGTCGATCAAGTGTCCGGTATAGCGAGATTTATCCGCCATCGGCGACAGCAGTTCTTCCGCAGTCACGGTTTCATAACGCCACTGGCTGGAGTGGTTATAGAAATAAGAGGTACTGTTCATGTGACGCGCCGGACGCTGCCAGTCGAGGGCAAACGCCAGCGGCTGCCAGCCGGTTTGCGGACGCAGTTTTTCCTGACCTACATAGTGCGCCCAGCCGCCCCCGCTCTGACCGACACAACCGCAGAAAATCAGCATGTTGATCAGACCACGATAGTTCATGTCCAGGTGATACCAGTGGTTCAGCCCTGCGCCGACGATAATCATCGAACGACCGTGCGTTTTATCAGCGTTATCGGCAAATTCACGGGCGATGCGAATAATCTGGCTGCGAGAAACGCCGGTAATCTGCTCTGCCCAGGCAGGGGTGTAAGCTTTCACATCGTCATAGCTGGTTGCACAGTTAACGTCGTTCAGGCCACGTTCCAGACCGTAGTTTGCCAGCGTCAGATCATAAACGGTGGTCACCAGGGCGGTGCTGCCATCAGCCAGTTGCAGGCGTTTCACCGGCAGCTTATGCAGCAGCACGTTTTCCAGTTCCACTTTGTTGAAGTGTTCCGTGCCATCGCCACCAAAGTACGGGAAGCCCACCTCAGCGATCTCATCCTGGCTACCCAGCAGGCTCAGTTGCAGCTCGGTTTCTTCGCCAGTTTTGCCGTCGCGCTGCTCAAGATTCCATTTGCCCTTCTCGCCCCAGCGGAAGCCAATAGAACCGTTCGGCGCAACCATTTCACCATTGGTATTAAAGGCGACAGTTTTCCATTCCGGATTGTTTTCCTGGCCCAGTGCATCCACCAGATCAGCAGCGCGCAGCATACGACCCGCAGCGTAGTAACCGTCGCGCTCTTCCAGCATCACCAGCATCGGCATGTCGGTGTAGCGGCGCACATAGTCGGTGAAATACTGGCTTGGGTTGTCGAGGTGGAATTCACGCAGCATTACGTGACCCATTGCCAGCGCCATTGCCGCATCGGTGCCCTGTTTCGGTGCCAGCCACAGATCGCACAGTTTGGCGATTTCAGCGTAGTCTGGTGTGACGGCAACAGTTTTGGTCCCTTTGTAACGCACTTCAGTAAAGAAGTGAGCATCCGGGGTACGCGTCTGCGGCACGTTTGAACCCCAGGCGATGATGTAGCTGGAGTTGTACCAGTCAGCAGATTCCGGTACGTCAGTTTGCTCACCCCAGGTTTGCGGAGACGCAGGAGGCAGGTCGCAGTACCAGTCGTAGAAGCTTAAGCAAGTACCGCCAATCAGCGAGAGATAGCGCGCACCCGATGCGTAAGAAACCATCGACATTGCCGGAATTGGCGAGAAGCCAGCGACACGGTCCGGGCCGTAATTTTTGATGGTGTAAACGTTAGATGCGGCGATCAGTTCGTTCACTTCCTGCCAGGAAGAACGAACAAAACCACCGCGTCCACGCGCCTGCTTAAAGCTTTTCGCTTTATCGGCGTCTTCAATGATAGAAGCCCATGCCTCAACCGGATCGCTATGCAGCGCCTTCGCTTCACGCCACATTTTCATCAGGCGTTTGCGCATCATCGGGTATTTCAGGCGGTTAGCGCTGTAAAGATACCAGGAGTAGCTGGCACCGCGCGGGCAGCCGCGAGGTTCATGGTTTGGCAGGTCCGGGCGAGTACGCGGATAGTCAGTCTGCTGGGTTTCCCAGGTGACCAGACCGTTTTTGACGTAGATTTTCCAGCTGCAGGAGCCGGTGCAGTTTACCCCGTGGGTAGAGCGGACGATTTTGTCATGCTGCCAACGCTGGCGATATCCATCCTCCCAGTCACGGTTGGTATTGAGAAGCTGGCCATGCCCATCGGCAAAGGTTTCACCCTTCTGTTTGAAGTAGCGAAACCGGTCCAGGAATTTACTCATCGGTTTTCTCCTGTGGGAGCCTGTCGGCCCTCTGATAAATCGACATTGCTAATGTTTAAGGGCAAGGTAACGCTCTGAAACAGCGTGGGAATTGATAACGATCAAGAGTGATGGGGATGAAAAATAAAGTAAATTCCTGGAATACCCCTTTAGGATAATTAACATTTATAGCATAACAGACTGTAAATTAAGACGTTTTACACCTGTGGTTATTTAAACCATTAAGATTTTTATGCAGATGGGTATTAAGGAGTATTCCCCATGGGTAACATATTAATGACTCTTAATGAAATCCAGCGAAATAAGCCATACAACATTAGTATGTTGTAACTAAATGACGCATAAAAAAAGCGCGACATCATGCCGCGCAAAGGATAATCAAATATTACGATTTATTTTTTAGAATGCCGACCATATACCGCCCAGGTAATCACCACGCAGGCGATATAGAAAATCAAAAATACTTTCATTGCGCCGACTGGCGAACCCGTTAATGCCAGCGAGCTACCAAACGCTTTCGGGATAAAGAAGCCACCAATCGCGCCAATCGCAGAGATGAAACCCAGCGCCGCCGCCGTGTCGGTTGCCGCTTCACGCATCGCACGTTCGTCAGAACCCCCTTCTGCTTTCACGCGATCCATTGTCAGTTTACGGAAGATCACGGAAATCATCTGGAAAGTGGAACCACTACCCAGCCCAGCGGTCAGGAACAGCGCAAGGAAGACTGCGAAGAACGCCATGAAGCTTCCGCCCTGTCCGTCAGTCGGTAAGGTCAGGAACAGCAGGCCGCTGAAAATCGCCATCAGGATAAAGTTCACCAGCGTGACACGAGTTCCGCCCAGACGGTCAGATAATGCACCACCTGCAGAACGCGCCAGCGCACCAATAAACGGCCCGAAGAAAGCGTATTGCAGAATCTGAACATCCGGGAACTGCGTTTTTGACAGCATCGCAAAGCCCGCGGAGAAGCCGATGAAGGAGCCGAAGGTTGCCAGATACAGAAGGCTCATAATCCACAGATGACCCCGTTTGAGTACCGGCAACTGCTCCTTGATGGAGGCTTTCGAGGTAGCAAGATCGTTCATGCCAAACCACGCCGCAATGGTGAAGATGGCAAGGAACGGCACCCATATCCAGGACGCATTCGCCAGATACAGCTCAGTCCCATCCGGCTGTTTGACGCCCTGGCTACCAAATACTGCGAAAATCGACAGTGATACCACCAGCGGAGCAACCAACTGCATGACGCTGACGCCCATGTTGCCCAGACCACCATTCAGACCCAGCGCGCCACCCTGCTTCTGTTTCGGAAAGAAGAAGCTGATGTTTGCCATACTGGATGCGAAGTTCGCGCCAGCAAAGCCGCACAGCAGAGAAATGATGATGAAGACGCTATAAGGCGTGGAGGTATCCTGCACGGCAAAACCCAGCCAGACGCAAGGAATAATCAGAATACCGGTGCTGAACGCCGTCCAGCGACGACCACCAAAGATAGGAACCATAAAGGAGTATGGAACACGTAATAACGCGCCAGAAACCGAAGGCAGCGCAGTCAACATAAATAGCTGATCGGTCGTAAAATTAAAACCGACTTTCGGTAAGTTCACCGCAACAGCGCTGAACAACATCCATACGCAAAACGCCAGCAACAGACAGGGAACGGAAATCCACAGGTTGCGGCTGGCAATACGTTGACCGCGTTGTTGCCAGAACGCAGGATCTTCCGGTCGCCAATCTGTAATGACAGCTCCAGTAGCCCTTTCGGGGGCGGATGAGTGACTCATAGACACCTCTGATACTCGTTTCGATGTCTGCCACCTTAGTGTCTGTAGCTAAAGGCAATTTGATGTAAATCAAACGATAAGATAACTTTATCTATCATTGATATTTATCATTATCCATAGTGAGTACAGTGATTTCATAAAAATTATGAGATTTTTCACGGTACTGTAAAATCCCTACCCTTACCGATGTAAAGCGACTAACCACACGGCAAATAAGGAGTAACTCTTTCCGGGTATGGGTATACTTCAGCCAATAGCCGAGAATACTGCCATTCCAGAATGTATCGTCACATTCATTAAGGTTATTGCTCATTTAAAGCCTGAAGGAAGAGGTTTACATGCTTAAACGTTGTCTCTCTCCGCTCACCCTGGTTAATCAGGTTGCGCTTATTGTGTTGCTTTCTACTGCTATTGGACTGGCAGGGATGGCGGTTTCTGGCTGGCTGGTGCAAGGCGTTCAGGGCAGCGCCCATGCGATCAACAAAGCGGGATCGCTGCGCATGCAAAGTTACCGTCTGTTGGCAGCAGTGCCATTAAGCGAGAAAGACAAGCCCTTAATTAAAGAGATGGAACAAACAGCATTTAGCGCCGAGTTGACTCGAGCAGCAGAACGAGACGGGCAACTGGCGCAATTACAGGGTTTACAAGATTACTGGCGTAATGAACTGATCCCTGCACTGATACGTGCACAAAACCGCGAAACGGTGTCAGCGGATGTCAGCCAGTTTGTTGCCGGGCTTGATCAGCTGGTATCTGGTTTTGATCGCACCACGGAAATGCGCATTGAGACAGTGGTGCTGGTCCATCGGGTAATGGCGGTATTTATGGCACTTTTACTGGTATTCACTATTATCTGGTTGCGGGCGAGATTGCTACAACCGTGGCGGCAACTGCTGGCAATGGCGAGTGCCGTCAGCCATCGCGATTTTACCCAACGCGCAAACATCAGCGGGCGCAACGAAATGGCGATGCTTGGAACTGCGTTGAACAATATGTCTGCAGAACTGGCGGAAAGTTATGCCGTACTTGAGCAGCGGGTTCAGGAGAAAACCGCTGGGCTGGAGCATAAAAATCAGATCCTCTCTTTTTTATGGCAGGCTAACCGCCGTTTGCATTCCCGCGCCCCGCTGTGTGAACGCCTGTCACCTGTACTCAACGGCTTACAGAATTTAACCCTGCTACGTGATATCGAACTGCGGGTGTATGACACTGATGATGAAGAGAATCATCAGGAGTTTACCTGCCAGTCAGATATGACTTGTGATGATAAAGGCTGCCAGCTCTGCCCGCGCGGCGTATTACCCGTTGGCGATCGCGGCACAACCCTGAAGTGGCGGCTGGCTGACACTCATACGCAGTACGGTATTTTGCTGGCGACCCTGCCGCAGGGGCGTCATCTTAGCCATGATCAACAACAACTGGTGGATACCCTGGTTGAACAACTCACCGCCACGCTGGCGCTGGATCGCCATCAGGAACGTCAGCAACAGTTGATCGTGATGGAAGAGCGTGCCACCATTGCGCGCGAACTGCATGATTCTATTGCCCAATCTCTCTCTTGCATGAAGATGCAGGTGAGTTGCTTACAGATGCAGGGCGATGCGCTGCCAGAAAGCAGCCGCGAACTGTTAAGTCAGATCCGTAACGAACTGAATGCATCCTGGGTGCAGTTGCGTGAATTGCTCACCACATTCCGTTTGCAGCTCACCGAGCCTGGATTACGTCCGGCGCTGGAGGCGAGTTGCGAAGAGTACAGCGCCAAATTTGGCTTCCCGGTGAAGCTGGATTATCAATTGCCGCCTCGTCTGGTGCCTTCGCATCAGGCAATCCACTTGTTGCAAATTGCCCGTGAGGCATTAAGTAACGCCCTCAAACATTCGCAAGCGAGTGAGGTCGTGGTGACGGTGGCGCAAAACGATAATCAGGTCAAACTGACCGTCCAGGATAACGGCTGCGGCGTGCCTGAAAATGCCATCCGCAGCAATCACTACGGCATGATAATAATGCGCGACCGTGCGCAAAGTTTACGAGGCGATTGCCGCGTCCGCCGTCGTGAATCAGGTGGCACCGAAGTGGTGGTCACCTTTATTCCCGAAAAAACTTTCACAGACGTCCAAGGAGATACCCATGAGTAATCAGGAACCGGCTACTATCCTGCTGATCGACGATCACCCGATGTTGCGAACTGGCGTAAAACAGCTTATCAGTATGGCACCAGATATCACTGTGGTTGGCGAAGCGAGTAATGGCGAACAGGGTATTGAACTGGCGGAGTCTCTTGATCCCGATCTGATCCTGTTAGATCTCAATATGCCCGGCATGAACGGTCTGGAAACGCTGGATAAACTGCGCGAAAAGTCCCTCTCCGGGCGCATTGTGGTATTCAGCGTCTCTAACCATGAAGAAGATGTGGTCACCGCACTGAAACGCGGCGCGGATGGCTATCTGTTAAAAGATATGGAACCGGAAGATCTGCTGAAAGCGTTACATCAGGCAGCTGCTGGCGAAATGGTATTAAGCGAAGCATTAACGCCTGTTCTGGCCGCCAGCTTGCGCGCTAACCGTGCCACTACTGAGCGCGATGTTAACCAGTTAACCCCACGCGAGCGCGATATTCTCAAGCTGATTGCCCAGGGTTTGCCGAACAAGATGATTGCCCGCCGCCTGGACATCACCGAAAGCACAGTAAAAGTTCACGTCAAGCACATGCTGAAGAAAATGAAGCTAAAGTCTCGCGTGGAAGCTGCGGTATGGGTGCATCAGGAGCGCATTTTCTGATTACGGTTCCCAGCGCAGTTCGTCGTTTGACAATGCGTCGAACGGTTCGACAAGCGTTAGCGTGATCTCATTGGAGGAGACACGCTGCCCCTGGTTATCTTCCACCACTACAGACAATCGCCAGTGATTGCTCGCCCCTTCCCCGTTCTGCCAGTCAGGCATGATCAGCGTCCAGCCCTCCTCACTGTTGGCTTGTGCGCCCGGCGTCAAACTTAATATCTGCGTATCGCCCTGCCAAATCAGTTGCCGAATACCGTAACGACTGCGGATTTGTAATTTCAGCGGCACTGTTTCGCCAGGTTTTAGATCCCACGGCGGTGTCGCCAGAAACACCGTTAACGTTTTTCGCTGTCGGTACTCAAGAGTCGGAAGATTATTTCGCTGCGGATTGTCATAGCGACTACCACGTAACGACTGACTTTCGACAACCTCGCCCGCAGAAAGTTGTTTTTTGAGCGGTACACCAAAGCGGTAGTTAAGATTCAGCCCGAGGTTATTTTGATTCTCGCCACTTTCACCCTGTTTATGCTGGGCCGTCACAGTGACTAAGGGCACAGGGGTGTAATTTAATCCCAGACTCAACGCGACGGGATTGTGATAACCCGTACCAGAGTTAAACAAATCGACACGATCACCAAAATACTGTTCTACGCTGACACTGGTATTGAGGTGTTGATAGAACGGCATGCGCATCCGGGCTGTCAGGTCGTACCCGCGCGCCATCCGTTGTTCCTGCGTGGCAGTCTGTTCATGCCATGCAGCAAACGGCTGATAAAAGTTTGCCGATAGTCGCAAATATTCGCCCCACGCTTCAGCGCCAAAGCCCGCTCGCTGAAGATTTTCGTCCAGCAAGTTGTCATAAAAAGTGTTATAACCCACCAGCCAGCTGCCGCGCGCCCAGCGTTGCCCAACGCCCACATTGCTCACCAGCCCATCATCCTGCTGAGTAAGACCAAGCTGGCTCCAGGTGAGATAACGATCATTATCTTGTAACGGCACAAACCAGCTTCCACGACTGCCGGTGAAATGTCCTTCGTTATCCACTTTGACGTCAACACTGGCATTTCCCCACGGTGATAGCCAGGACTCTACGTGCTGATTAACCTGTTGACTAAGCGCATCGCGGACTTTTCCCAATGCGAAAGCTTTTGCCTGCTCGCCAGTATCCAGCCCGTTATCATTCATACTGGTTTCGCCGAAATCTTTCACAATTTCAGCAAAGTGTTTTTCCCCATCATGATGTTCAGGTGCCATGCCTAAATCCGGCAGACCATCATTGCTATTCTCAAAGTGATTTGCCGCTTTTTGCTCGAAGGTAGATTGTGCGTTAGCTGTACCGCCTGCCGCCAGCAAGAGTAAATAAAACGGAATAATGCGAGGAACGAAACGGCTCAAAACGTCGGTAACTTCCGGTAAAAATGAAAAACCATAGCCTTAAAGAATAACGATTACTGGCACCTTTTGTCGTATTTTCTCGCGCTTTCAGGAAAATCCTTAAAAATGTGACCGATTGGTCAGACGCTGCAGAAGCAGTAAGATAGAAGATGAGTGTCTAATTCCCTGAATACAGGAGTAAATAATGCAAAAAATCGTGATCGTTGCCAATGGCGCACCTTACGGGAGCGAATCCTTGTTTAACAGCTTGCGGCTGGCCATTGCGTTACGAGAGCAGGAGAACAATCTGGATCTGCGTCTGTTCCTGATGTCTGATGCGGTCACAGCCGGGTTGCGCGGGCAAAAACCAGGGGAAGGCTACAACATTCAGCAAATGCTGGAGATCCTTACCGCTCAGAATGTACCGGTGAAATTGTGCAAAACCTGTACCGACGGGCGCGGGATTAGTACACTTCCTCTGATTGATGGGGTGGAAATCGGTACTCTTGTTGAACTGGCGCAATGGACGCTGTCAGCCGATAAAGTGCTCACATTTTAATGTTTGAGGGGGCGTCGGACGCCCCACTATGAGGGAAGTTTACTCAGGCGAATCCCGGCCGTAACACACCATCCGGATAATTCTCCGCCAGCAGTTTTTTTACCGATACCAGCAAATCATTCAGCCCATCGTCCTGCATTCCCAGTTTGATAAGCTCCTGTTCCAGTGAAAACAGGTATTGTGCATTGGTTCCCAGCGGACCGCTCGCCGCGGCAATCAACGGCGCTATGACCTGAGCGCGAGTGTCAGATTCATATTCTGGATGTCGCGGGTCCATAATAAACACAATGGCGTTTACTGTGCGTCCATCATCAAGATCAAGCTGACACCAGGTTGGCAGATAACAGCCGGTAATCATCTCACGCTTCCACAGCAGGGTTAGTTCCTGCTCCAGCGTCTCTTCTGGCAGTCGATAGGCGACGCCTGTGGTGCGTCCGCCCTCTTTCAGTGCAAGCATTCGTCCCGGCTGGTGCGCAGTCCCGCGCCCGGCGGTCAGACGCAGGCAAAACGCGCGATGCCATCCAACCAGTGTACCGGTGCACGACTCGGTAAACTCCAGTGCCGGATTCCACATCAACGATCCATAACCGAAGATCCACACCGGTCCCTCATCAGGTCGACAAGCCAGCGTCGCCGCCAGCGAAGCCGCCCGTTGTTCTGCTGACCATAAGAGTGATTCTTCAATGGCACCAAATGCCGTTTTACAATCGGCATTCATCAAGAAATCACGCGTTATCACCTTACACCTCCGCCACTGCATACTTCCCTGCGACAACTTTTTGGTGTCTTCCGGACATTTTTACTGCTCATTTTGAAACCACTAACGGGACAATATGCAATCCACGGACCACTTGCAAGGCAACACCGCACGAATAGCTTTAACTAAGCTACCGGTTTGACGATTTTTTATGCCATTTATCATCATCCCCTTTGGCATATTCATGCTTCACAGCAGCCCAGGCCACTTTATGCGCTGTTTCTTCGCGACTGGCGTCATCACGCCGATCTTCTTTATCTTTATATTGATCCCATGCGCTGTTGAACGCTTCTTTATAGATATCCTGGGCATGAGACGGAAGCACGTGCTTTACGCTTTCCGGCAGATCGCTTTTCGTTTTATACGACATCGTTGACTCCTTTTACAAAGTTGAACATTAAGTGTGGTCAACAATATCTACTCTTGCCAAAACATAAGAATTTTCATGTCAGACTCTTCTTAAGAAGTGCTAAAACAAACATTGTCTAAACGTATTACTTATTTTTATGCCCAAATGAGTAAAAAACCGACAGCGGGGTAAAAATTCGTAAAATGTTACCGATATCCAGACAATTTCTGTTATTTTTCCTACCTATTTTTTACATTTTCGATAAATTCATCTGCAAAGGGATAACCATAATGTCAAATGCTCAAGAGGCGGTAAAAACCCGCCACAAGGAGACTTCGCTTATTTTCCCGGTTCTGGCGCTGGTAGTGCTGTTCCTGTGGGGAAGCAGCCAGACACTACCAGTGGTCATTGCCATCAATCTTCTTGCGCTTATTGGTATTTTAAGTAGCGCCTTTAGTGTTGTCCGTCATGCGGACGTATTAGCCCATCGCCTGGGAGAACCTTACGGTTCGCTTATTCTTAGCCTTTCAGTGGTTATTCTTGAAGTCAGTTTGATTTCAGCTTTAATGGCAACCGGCGATGCCGCGCCAACGCTAATGCGTGATACGCTCTATTCAATCATTATGATTGTTACAGGTGGGCTGGTTGGCTTTTCATTATTGTTGGGCGGACGTAAGTTTGCCACCCAATATATGAATCTGTTTGGTATCAAGCAGTATTTAATTGCGCTGTTCCCCCTGGCGATAATCGTACTGGTATTTCCAATGGCTCTGCCTGCGGCGAATTTTTCAACAGGTCAGGCGTTACTGGTAGCATTAATTTCTGCGGCAATGTATGGCGTATTTTTGCTGATCCAGACCAAAACGCATCAAAGTTTGTTTGTCTACGAGCACGAAGATGACAGTGATGATGACGACCCGCACCACGGTAAACCGTCTGCCCATAGCAGCCTGTGGCATGCCATCTGGTTGATTGTCCATCTGATTGCCGTTATTGCAGTCACCAAAATGAACGCCAGCCCGCTGGAGACATTGCTCGACAGCATGAATGCGCCTGTCGCCTTTACTGGCTTCCTGGTGGCTCTGTTGATTCTGTCGCCGGAAGGTTTAGGTGCGTTAAAAGCAGTGTTGAATAACCAGGTCCAGCGCGCGATGAATCTGTTCTTTGGTTCAGTGTTGGCAACCATTTCGCTTACCGTACCTGTCGTCACGCTAATTGCCTTTATGACGGGTAACGAATTGCAGTTTGCACTTGGTGCGCCAGAAATGGTGGTGATGGTGGCCTCTTTAGTACTGTGCCATATCTCCTTCTCCACCGGACGAACTAACGTGCTCAATGGCGCAGCGCATCTGGCACTGTTTGCCGCCTATTTGATGACGATATTTGCCTGACAGTTATATCTCCTCCGATGACGGAAATCGGGGGAGATAATATAAATTCCTGCTTATTATATTTCTTCATACTAGCTGGACAGGTTGTTAATCAGAATTGCAAGCCTGTACCACAACCTGCACGAAATGACTGCAACAGCTGTTGAAAAACCGGAATGTACTCTTTATTGCAAACATTTCAGGGATGAAGTGAAGATGAATTGCGACGTAGTATCCACACCAAGCCGGCGTTATCCGGTGAGGCGCAATGTTGCGGGGGCTTTATCCCTGGTGGCATTGGTTGCTGGAAAGAGAAAACCCCCGCACGTTGAGAGGTACAACCTGACAACAGAACGGGGGCTAATCTTGAACCAGAACAATTCAAGAATAGCCGCAAAATGTTGTCATTACAACAAGGCGGCTATATGACGCTCGCGCAGTTTGCCATGATTTTCTGGCACAACCTGGCGGCACCGATCCTGGCGGGGATTATTACCGCAGTGATTGTCAGCTGGTGGCGTAACCGGAAGTAAGGTGAAAACGGGCGTCAGGCTGCCGTGATGGCAATATGCGCCCGAAACCGGCCGCAGGGGTAACAGCCTGCGGCCTTTTTTGTATCCGGCACCCATGAAAAAAGTCTTAACGCAGAACGCTAAGACTTTATTTTTCAGGCAAAAAAGATTACTTGCTGGTATCCAGTTCTTCGAAACCTTTCACCAGATCATCAATCGCTTTCATTTGCTTGAGGAACGGTTCCAGTTTAGCCAGCGGCAGCGCGGATGGACCATCACATTTCGCATGTTCCGGATCCGGATGCGCTTCAATAAACAGCCCCGCCAGACCTACCGCCATACCGGCTCTTGCCAGCTCAGCCACCTGAGCACGGCGACCGCCGGAAGCTGCGCCAAATGGATCGCGACATTGCAGTGCGTGGGTAACGTCGAAAATCACCGGCGAATTACCAGACACTTTCTTCATGATGCTGAAGCCCAGCATATCGACAACCAGGTTGTCATAGCCGAAGTTAGCACCGCGATCGCAAAGAATCACTTTTTCGTTGCCGCCTTCTTTGAATTTATCAACGATATTACCCATCTGTCCCGGGCTGACAAACTGTGGTTTCTTGACGTTAATTACCGCACCGGTTTTCGCCATGGCTTCAACCAGGTCAGTCTGGCGAGCAAGAAACGCCGGCAACTGAATCACATCCACGACATCAGCAACGGGCTGTGCCTGACTTGGTTCGTGAACGTCGGTGATAATTTTCACGCCAAAAGTCTGCTTCAACTCCTGGAAGATTTTCATCCCTTCTTCCAGGCCCGGTCCACGATAAGAGTGGATGGAGGAGCGGTTGGCTTTGTCAAAAGAGGCTTTGAACACGTAAGGGATACCCAGTTTCTGGGTCACGGTTACGTAGTGCTCGCAAATGCGCATCGCCAGATCGCGAGATTCCAGCACGTTCATACCGCCAAACAGTACGAACGGCAGGTCATTTGCTACGTTGATGTCACCAATGCTAACCACTTTTTGTTTCATAGGATCGCCTTAATCTTGAGTAAAATGTCGATTAATTAATGCAGCACAATATGTTTATGCGCGATGTTATTTATTTGCGCACGGATCATTTCGCTGATCGGGTCTTCCGGACACTGTTCAACGAAATAACTTAAATCGTTCAACGCAACGTGTTCGCAATCCAGTTGCGCATAAATCAACCCGCGATCGCGAATTTCATAGGGATCTTCCGGGTTGAATTGTAATAAAGCTTCGCTGGTGCGTAACGCCAGCTCCATCTGATTTTCTTCCATCAACGAAGCTTTGAGTGTATCCAGCAATTTGCGGATTACCTCAATGTTATCAGCTTCATCAAGGTCTTCATAAAACAGTTCCGCCGACGGGCTGATATTTCCCTTTAACCACACATCCAGCATATGTTCGCTTAACGATTCACCGTTAAAAGGATTAATCAGCCAAATTTCGCCATCCGGACATTCAATGCGCAATATCAGCTGCGTAGGGAAAATCACCGGCAGCAGCGGCAAATCGAGACGATTCGCGACCCATAATAAAACCGCACCTAATGATACCGCACTGCCCTGTCGATTCTTTAACACCTGGTCCAGCCATAATGCATCGGAAAGACGATAAACGCCGCGTGAGGCTTTAAATCCCCAGTCGCCGTAAAACAGCGCGATCAGTTTTTCCAACTGCTCTTCTAAAGGCAGAAGCTGGCTAATTTCTTCCTTCGCCAGACTAACGAGACGCTCCAGTTCGTCGTAAACATCTTGCGAGGGAAAATCGCGGCGGATTGCTTCGCAAGCCAGGATCATGCCTTCGCACAATGGCGCTTTATTAAATTCGAAATCAGCTAACGATCTCATGACTTACCCCAGTAACGGTACTTTTGTGGTGGCGAGTTTAATGATGATGTACAGCACCACCAACGCCAGCGGGAAGGCAATAATGCGCGCCTGCTGACTGTGCATCCGACGATAATCGAGTGCAATAAAACCCAAAACGATATAAATGATAACTCCAAACAGCTTTTCAGTCAGCCACTGTGCCTGCCCGGAAAATGGCTGGATGTGCGCTTTAGCCATCAACGCAATGCCGCTTAACAATAACAGCGTATCGACAACCGGCGGCACAATGCGCGTCCAGCGAGCAAATGCCTGTGGATGCTTCTGATAACGTAGCCAGAAACGTAAGGTCAATAGCCCAACAGAAAGCGCGATACTAATGAGATGAACGCTAAGCAACGTAGAAAAACTTGTCATTGATAATAGCGGCCGAGCGTTACGCGCTCGTTATCCCCATAGTCACGGCAGGTTTCGACGTCATGATACCCCGCGAGGATAAATGCCTGTCGCACCGCTTCACCCTGCTGCCAGCCATGCTCCAGAAGCAGAAAGCCGCCGGATACCAGCGCGTTACGCGACTGTTCGATGATATGCACGATGTCTGCCATTCCACTGTCTGCCGCAACCAGCGCAGTGAGCGGCTCAAAGCGGACATCGCCTTGTTGAAGATGTGGGTCCTGCTCGTCAATATACGGCGGATTGCTGACAATCATCGCAAACTGCTGCCCGGCTAGCGCGCTAAACCAGTCGCTTTGCAGAATGTGGATATTTTTGATAGCCAGATGCTGGGCATTACGTTGTGCCAGGGCGACAGCATCGGGCATACGATCTACAGCGATAATTTCGCAGTCCGGGCGCTCGCTGGCAAGCGCAAGCGCAATCGCCCCGGTACCCGTTCCGAGATCGAGAATACGGCAAGGTTGTTCAGGCAACCGCGCCAGTGCCTGCTCCACCAGACACTCCGTATCCGGGCGCGGAATTAAGGTCGCTGGCGAAACAAATAACGGCAACGACCAGAATTCTCGCACCCCGGTTAAATGAGCAATGGGTTCACCATCGCGACGACGCGTCAGTAGCGCATCAAGTTGCTGACATTGTTCGTCAGTCAGCTGCGTTTCACCAAAGGCGAGAATAAAAGTACGCCCTTTGCCGGTAACATGCTCCAGCAGGATTTCAGCATCACGCCGCGGGCTTTCGCTCGCCTGAAGTTGGCTTATTGCTTCACGTAACCAGTGTTGATATTCCATTATTCCTGCTCGGACAACGCCGCCAGTTGGTCGGCCTGATGTTCCTGGATAATCGGTTCAATCAGCATATCCAGCTTACCTTCCATCACTTCATCCAGGCGGTAGAGCGTCAGGTTGATGCGGTGATCGGTAACGCGCCCCTGCGGGAAGTTGTAAGTACGGTTACGGTCGCTGCGATCGCCACTCCCCAGCAGGTTACGACGGGTAGACGCTTCGGCCTGTTGCCGTTTTGCCATTTCAGCAGCGTGGATGCGAGCACCGAGTACAGAAAGTGCTTTAGCTTTGTTTTTATGTTGTGAACGTTCGTCCTGACATTCAACAACAATCCCGGTCGGCAAGTGAGTAATACGAATTGCCGAATCGGTGGTGTTAACGTGCTGACCACCCGCCCCTGACGAGCGGAAAGTATCTATGCGCAAATCTGCTGGGTTGATGTCCGGCAGTTCTGCATCAGGCAGTTCTGGCATTACCGCAACGGTACAAGCAGAAGTATGAATACGACCCTGCGATTCCGTAGCAGGAACACGCTGCACGCGATGACCGCCAGATTCGAATTTCAAACGACCATATACACCATCACCGCTAATTTTGGCGATGATCTCTTTATAACCACCATGTTCACCCTCGCTGGCGCTCATGATTTCTACACGCCAGCGGCGGGCTTCGGCGTAACGGCTGTACATACGGAACAGATCGCCAGCGAACAGCGCCGCTTCGTCGCCGCCGGTTCCGGCACGGACTTCGAGGAAGGCGTTACGTTCGTCATCAGGATCTTTTGGTAGTAACAGAACCTGTAATTGCTGTTCCAGTTGCTCGCTTTTTTCTTTAGCTTCGCGCAGTTCATCCTGCGCCATCTCACGCATTTCAGGATCGTCAAGCATCATCTGTGCGGTTTCGATATCTTCCTGAACCTGTTGCCAGTCGGTAAAACAGCGCGAAACATCACTTAACTGCGCATATTCGCGTGATAATGCGCGAAAACGTTCCTGGTCGGCGATAGTTTGCGCGTCACCCAGCAACGCCTGAACTTCTTCATGGCGTTCATGCAGGGCTTCCAGTTTGGCAACGATAGAAGGCTTCATAGGCGTAAATGCACCCTGTAAAAAAAGAAAATGATGTACTGCTACTCCAGCCCGAGGCTGTCGCGCAGAATATTCAGGCGTTCGTTATCCCCGTCACGGGCGGCCTGTTGAAGTGATTTTGTTGGCGCATGGATCAAGCGGTTAGTCAGTTTCCATGCCAGATCCTGCATAATGGCTTGTGCGTCGCCGCCCTGCTCAAGGGCCGCTAACGCTTTGGCGGTTAACTCATCGCGAACGTGCTCTGCCTGGCTGCGATACTCGCGAATAGTTTCGCTGGCGCTTTGTGCACGCAGCCACGCCATAAATTCGCTGGTTTCCTGAGCGACAATAGTTTCCGCCTCAACCGCTGCGGCTTTACGCTGCGCCAGGTTGTGCGAAATGATGCTTTGCAGATCGTCCACGCTATAAAGATAAGCATTCGCCAGTTTGCCAACTTCCGGCTCAACATCGCGCGGAACAGCAATATCCACCAACAGCATTGGTTGGTTGCGACGGCTTTTTAATGCGCGCTCCACCATGCCTTTCCCGATAATCGGTAACGGGCTGGCGGTGGAACTGATGATGATATCGGCTTCGCGCAGACGTTCGTCGATATCACTCAGGGCAATAATTTCCGCGCCGACTTCATCTGCCAGAATTTGGGCACGTTCGCGAGTGCGGTTGGCGATAATCATCTTCTGTACTTTGTGTTCGCGCAGATGACGCGCCACCAGCTCGATGGTTTCGCCCGCACCCACCAGCAGTACTGTCACCGTAGAGAGCGATTCAAAGATCTGCCGCGCCAGCGTACAAGCCGCAAAAGCGACAGACACAGCACTGGCACCGATATCTGTTTCAGTGCGAACGCGTTTCGCCACAGAGAAAGATTTCTGAAACATGCGTTCCAGTTCGCTGGCCTTCATATGACCTTTTTGCGAATCGGCAAACGCTTTTTTAACCTGACCGAGGATCTGCGGCTCGCCAAGGACGAGAGAATCAAGCCCACTGGCAACGCGCATTAAATGACTGACCGCATCGTTATCCTGATGCCAGTAGAGGCTATTACGCAGATCGTCTTCGTTGAGATTATGGTAATCACACAACCAGCGAATGAGCGCCTCTTGCAGGTCATCCCGTTCTTCAACGCTGAGATAAAGTTCTGTGCGGTTACACGTCGACAGCACCACGCCGCCCTGCACCATCGGCTGCGCGAGCAGACTGTCAAGCGCCTGATCGAGCTTATCCGGCGAAAACGATACACGTTCTCGCAGCGATACAGGTGCCGTTTTATGGTTGATACCGAGTGCTAAAAGGGTCATGTCTGCGGGAAATAATACCAACGTTGATAGGGTTAGTCTGCTTGCATCATACAGGATGCGTAAGATCAATAAAAGAGAGCGCCCCCTTTTGGAGTAATTGCCGAAAGCCGTTAGATTCTGGCAATTAAGACAACGTGAACATAGACGATGGCTAACGGTAACGCTAGCATTAAGGGTTATAACTGCAACGTATCTCAAGGACTTGTCATTATTATGACCCTGCCCGATTTTCGCTTTATCCGCCTGCTACCGCTAGCTGCCCTCGTGCTCACTGCCTGTTCTGTTACCACACCCAAAGGCCCAGGCAAAAGCCCGGATTCGCCACAGTGGCGTCAGCACCAGCAAGACGTGCGTAATCTTAATCAGTATCAGACTCGCGGTGCATTCGCTTATATTTCCGACCAACAAAAAGTGTACGCTCGCTTCTTCTGGCAACAAACCGGCCAGGATCGCTATCGTCTGCTGTTAACTAACCCATTGGGCAGCACGGAACTGGAGCTGAATGCTCAGCCGGGTAACGTACAATTAGTCGACAATAAAGGTCAGCGTTACACCGCCGATGACGCCGAAGAGATGATTGGTAAACTAACCGGAATGCCGATTCCGCTCAACAGCTTGCGCCAGTGGATTTTAGGTTTACCGGGTGATGCGACCGATTACAAACTGGACGACCAGTACCGCCTGAGCGAAATCACCTACAGCCAGAATGGCAAAAACTGGAAAGTTGTTTACGGTGGTTATGACACAAAAACTCAACCTGCGATGCCAGCCAATATGGAACTCACCGACGGTGGTCAACGCATCAAGTTAAAAATGGATAACTGGATAGTGAAATAATGCGGACACAGTGGCCCTCTCCGGCAAAACTTAATCTGTTTTTATACATTACCGGTCAGCGTGCGGATGGTTACCACACGCTGCAAACGCTGTTTCAGTTTCTTGATTACGGCGACATCATCAGCATTGAGCTTCGTGACGATGGGGATATTCGTCTGTTAACGCCCGTTGAAGGCGTGGAACATGAAGATAACCTGATCGTTCGCGCAGCGCGGTTGTTGATGAAAACTGCGGCAGACAGCGGGCGTCTTTCGACGGGAAGCGGTGCGAATATCAGCATTGACAAGCGTTTGCCGATGGGCGGCGGTCTCGGCGGTGGTTCATCCAATGCCGCGACGGTTCTGGTGGCGTTAAATCATCTCTGGCAATGCGGACTAAGCATGGATGAGCTGGCGGAAATGGGGCTGACGCTGGGCGCAGATGTTCCTGTCTTTGTTCGTGGTCATGCCGCGTTTGCCGAAGGCGTTGGTGAAATACTAACGCCGGTGGATCCGCCAGAGAAGTGGTATCTGGTGGCGCACCCTGGTGTAAGTATTCCGACACCGGTGATTTTTAAAGATCCTGAACTCCCGCGCAATACGCCAAAAAGGTCAATAGAAACGTTGCTAAAATGTGAATTCAGCAATGATTGCGAGGTTATCGCAAGAAAACGTTTTCGCGAGGTTGATGCGGTGCTTTCCTGGCTGTTAGAATACGCCCCGTCGCGCCTGACTGGGACAGGGGCCTGTGTCTTTGCTGAATTTGATACAGAGTCTGAAGCCCGCCAGGTGCTAGAGCAAGCCCCGGAATGGCTCAATGGCTTTGTGGCGAAAGGCGTTAATCTTTCCCCATTGCACAGAGCCATGCTTTAAGCCGGGCAAGCTGAGTTTCGGTGACAACGTCACCTTGTTCCAGACGTTGCATCGCGCTCTTTAATACACCGCCTGGAAAGAATCATGCCTGGCCCGCACAGTTTTCGGCAGATTCTTTCCACCAATGGACGCATGCCTGAGGTTCTTCTCGTGCCTGATATGAAGCTTTTTGCTGGTAACGCCACCCCGGAACTAGCACAACGTATTGCCAACCGCCTGTACACTTCACTCGGCGACGCCGCTGTAGGTCGCTTTAGCGACGGCGAAGTCAGTGTACAAATTAATGAAAATGTACGCGGTGGTGATATTTTCATCATCCAGTCCACTTGTGCCCCTACTAACGACAACCTGATGGAATTAGTCGTTATGGTTGATGCCCTGCGTCGTGCTTCCGCAGGTCGTATCACCGCTGTTATCCCCTACTTTGGCTATGCGCGCCAGGACCGTCGCGTCCGTTCCGCTCGTGTACCAATCACTGCGAAAGTGGTTGCAGACTTCCTCTCCAGCGTCGGTGTTGACCGTGTGCTGACAGTGGATCTGCACGCTGAACAGATTCAGGGTTTCTTCGACGTTCCGGTTGATAACGTATTTGGTAGCCCGATCCTGCTGGAAGACATGCTGCAGCTGAATCTGGATAACCCAATTGTGGTTTCTCCGGACATCGGCGGCGTTGTGCGTGCCCGCGCTATCGCTAAGCTGCTGAACGATACCGATATGGCAATCATCGACAAACGTCGTCCGCGTGCGAACGTTTCCCAGGTGATGCATATCATCGGTGACGTTGCAGGTCGTGACTGCGTACTGGTCGATGATATGATCGACACTGGCGGTACGCTGTGTAAAGCTGCTGAAGCTCTGAAAGAACGTGGTGCTAAACGTGTATTTGCGTACGCGACTCACCCGATCTTCTCTGGCAACGCGGCGAACAACCTGCGTAACTCTGTAATTGATGAAGTCGTTGTCTGCGATACCATTCCGCTGAGCGATGAAATCAAATCACTGCCGAACGTGCGTACTCTGACCCTGTCAGGTATGCTGGCCGAAGCGATTCGTCGTATCAGCAACGAAGAATCGATATCTGCCATGTTCGAACACTAATCGAACCCGGCTCAAAGACCCGCTGCGGCGGGTTTTTTTGTCTGTAATATCCATTTGTATGACCTATGCCTCCTTCACCTGCCATTTAGTTGACAGATGATGCGCTCACGGATGAAACATTATTGTGAACAAAATATTTTCCTCACATGTGATGCCTTTCCGCGCTCTGATCGACGCTTGCTGGAAAGAAAAATATACTGCCGCACGGTTTACCCGTGACCTGATTGCCGGGATAACCGTCGGGATTATTGCTATCCCGCTGGCGATGGCGTTGGCTATTGGTAGTGGTGTGGCACCCCAGTACGGTTTATATACCGCAGCTGTTGCGGGGATTGTCATTGCTCTGACGGGAGGGTCACGCTTTAGCGTTTCCGGTCCGACTGCGGCATTTGTGGTAATTCTCTATCCCGTTTCGCAACAGTTTGGACTGGCAGGACTGCTGGTTGCGACCTTGCTGTCGGGGATCTTTTTGATTCTGATGGGGCTGGCACGCTTTGGTCGCCTGATTGAGTATATTCCGGTTTCCGTCACCTTAGGTTTCACCTCGGGTATCGGGATCACCATCGGTACCATGCAGATTAAAGATTTTCTCGGTCTGCAAATGGCCCATGTCCCGGAACATTATCTACAAAAAGTCGGCGCATTATTTATGGCGCTGCCGACCATTAATGTGGGTGATGCAGCCATTGGCATTGTGACGCTTGGCATTCTGGTTTTCTGGCCGCGTCTGGGCATACGTTTACCCGGCCACCTTCCGGCCTTGCTGGCTGGTTGCGCGGTGATGGGGATTGTTAACCTGCTCGGCGGACATGTTGCTACCATCGGTTCGCAATTCCACTACGTCCTGGCCGATGGTTCTCAGGGTAACGGTATTCCGCAACTGCTGCCGCAACTGGTGCTGCCGTGGGATCTGCCTAATTCAGAATTCACGCTAACCTGGGATTCTATTCGCACACTGCTGCCTGCGGCATTCTCAATGGCAATGCTCGGCGCAATCGAATCTCTGCTCTGCGCCGTGGTGCTGGATGGTATGACCGGGACGAAACACAAGGCGAACAGCGAACTGGTTGGACAGGGACTGGGGAATATTATCGCTCCGTTCTTTGGTGGCATTACCGCTACAGCTGCCATCGCGCGTTCTGCCGCTAACGTCCGTGCCGGGGCAACTTCCCCTATCTCGGCGGTGATCCACTCTATTCTGGTTATTCTTGCCCTGCTGGTACTGGCACCGCTGCTCTCCTGGCTGCCACTTTCCGCCATGGCAGCCCTGCTGTTGATGGTGGCGTGGAACATGAGTGAAGCGCACAAAGTGGTCGACTTGCTGCGTCATGCACCGAAAGATGACATCATCGTCATGCTGCTGTGCATGTCGCTGACCGTGCTGTTCGATATGGTTATTGCCATCAGCGTGGGGATCGTGCTGGCATCGCTGCTGTTTATGCGTCGTATCGCACGTATGACTCGCCTGGCACCGGTAGTCGTAGACGTTCCAGACGATGTCCTGGTTCTGCGCGTTATTGGCCCGCTGTTTTTTGCTGCCGCTGAAGGCTTATTCACGGACCTGGAGTCACGTCTTGAAGGCAAACGGATTGTGATTCTGAAGTGGGATGCCGTTCCGGTACTTGATGCTGGTGGTCTTGATGCGTTCCAGCGTTTTGTGAAGCGTCTGCCCGAAGGATGTGAACTGCGCGTGTGCAACCTGGAATTCCAGCCACTGCGCACTATGGCTCGCGCAGGCATTCAACCGATCCCGGGACGCCTCGCATTCTTCCCGAATCGTCGCGCGGCGATGGCGGATTTATAAGTACGAGATTGACCAGTCAGCGCAAACTGACTGGTCAGCAAACTGCATTATTTGTTAGCTATGACGGCGATTATCGCTACGGCGGCAACGTTTGTCATAGTGGCGAACCCACCAGTAACGGTCGCACACCTGTTCATGCCCGCCAACACGGGCACCCGCCAGCCAGAGAATCGCACCGACGAAAATACTTAGCACAGCACCATGTGCGAAATACTGGGGCATATTAAACTGTGGTAACTGGTTGAGGATTGAATACCCCACGCCGACCACCATTACCACCAGACCCAACCCCATGAGCACGTTACCGAGTAACGAAGCGTTTTTGCGTTTCATATGTCACCTCCGGAACTTTCTGGGTTGTAACAGGGAATACCCCTCTTCCTTATGTGTAAAGTATAGACAACACCCTGTGGGTTATGTGCGGGTGTGATCACAATTACAACCCTTATTTCAACAAAACTTTACAAATAAACGCCTGAACACCTTGACTTTCTAATAGTCCACTTAGGCAATAATTGCATTATCTGCATTTGATACGCAGTTTTTTGTCAAGCGGGGCCGCAACCAGTAAACTACGCGCCAGTTATGTACACACTCAGGACAAAAAAACGTGACGATTAAATTGATTGTCGGCCTGGCGAACCCCGGTGCTGAATACGCCGCAACGCGACATAATGCTGGTGCCTGGTTCGTTGACTTACTGGCAGAGCGATTGCGCGCTCCGCTGCGCGAAGAGGCTAAATTCTTTGGTTATACTTCGCGAGTCACCCTTGGAGGCGAAGATGTCCGCCTGTTAGTCCCGACTACATTTATGAATCTCAGCGGCAAAGCCGTTGCGGCGATGGCCAGTTTTTTCCGCATTAATCCGGACGAAATTCTGGTGGCCCACGACGAACTGGATCTGCCTCCTGGCGTCGCCAAATTTAAGTTGGGTAGCGGTCATGGTGGTCACAATGGACTGAAAGACATCATCAGTAAATTGGGTAATAACCCTAACTTTCACCGTTTACGCATCGGAATCGGTCATCCGGGCGATAAAAATAAAGTTGTCGGTTTTGTGTTAGGCAAACCGCCTGTTAGTGAACAGAAGTTAATTGATGAAGCCATCGACGAAGCGGCGCGTTGTACTGAAATGTGGTTTACAGATGGCTTGACCAAAGCAACGAACCGATTGCACGCCTTTAAAGCGCAATAAGTCGTTGTCTGCGGCATTTTTGCCGAGTGCCGTGTATAATAGGCAAAGTTATTTCCATTTCTGCAATCTGTTAGCAATAACAGGTTGATTATTAAGATATTAAGGTGATTTAAATCATGGGATTCAAATGCGGTATCGTCGGTTTGCCCAACGTCGGGAAATCTACCCTGTTCAACGCGCTGACCAAAGCCGGTATTGAAGCGGCCAACTTTCCATTCTGCACCATTGAGCCGAACACTGGCGTCGTACCAATGCCTGACCCTCGCCTGGATCAACTGGCTGAAATCGTAAAACCGCAGCGTACACTTCCCACGACCATGGAATTTGTCGATATCGCCGGTCTGGTAAAAGGCGCATCGAAAGGCGAAGGTCTGGGTAACCAGTTCCTGACCAACATCCGTGAAACCGAAGCGATCGGTCACGTTGTTCGCTGCTTTGAAAATGACAACATCATTCACGTTTCCGGCAAAGTTAACCCGGCGGATGATATTGAAGTTATCAACACCGAACTGGCGCTGGCGGATCTCGACACCTGTGAACGTGCGATTCATCGCGTACAGAAGAAAGCCAAAGGTGGCGATAAAGACGCGAAAGCCGAGCTGGCGGTACTGGAAAAATGCCTGCCCCAGCTGGAAAACGCAGGTATGCTGCGCGCGCTGGATTTAAGCGCTGAAGAGAAAGCGGCTGTTCGTTACCTGAGCTTCCTGACGCTAAAACCAACAATGTACATCGCCAACGTCAACGAAGACGGTTTTGAAAACAACCCGTATCTTGACCAGGTGCGTGAAATCGCAGCGAAAGAAGGTTCTGTTGTAGTTCCGGTTTGTGCTGCTGTTGAAGCAGACATTGCCGAACTGGACGACGAAGAGCGTGACGAGTTTATGCAGGAGCTTGGGCTGGAAGAGCCGGGCCTGAACCGTGTGATCCGTGCCGGTTATAAGCTGCTGAACCTGCAAACTTACTTCACCGCTGGGGTGAAAGAAGTGCGTGCATGGACCATTCCGGTTGGTGCAACCGCGCCGCAGGCAGCGGGCAAAATCCATACTGATTTTGAAAAAGGCTTTATCCGTGCACAAACCATCTCGTTTGAAGATTTCATCACTTACAAAGGTGAACAAGGCGCGAAAGAAGCAGGCAAAATGCGTGCAGAAGGCAAAGATTACATCGTTAAAGATGGCGATGTGATGAACTTCCTGTTCAACGTCTAAATTAAATCTGCTGTCTCATGAGGTTTCACTGAATCTCATAAGAACCGTAAAACTCTATAAAATCCACGCAATTGCGTGGATTTTTCATTTCGCAATGTCTCAATTCATCTCATAACAACGCTGTCAAAAATGAGTACATGGATGAGTACAACATTCTTCCATCTTCATTTTAAGTGAGTACAATAACGGTATAATAAATAAACAAGGCCCCGTTATGCTCACTGATACGCAATGCCGCACTGCTAAGCCGAAAGAAAAACTCTATCGACTTAATGATTTCAATGGTCTCTACCTCGAAGTGAAACCCAATGGTAAAAAGGCATGGCGCTATCGGTTTAAACTCAACGGTAAATCCAGCATGTTTGCGCTGGGTGAGTACCCGACGGTAAAACTTGCCGAAGCTCGCGAGAAATGCGAGCAAGCGCGTAAGCAAGTCGCAGATGGAGTTAGCCCAACACAGGCTCGTCAGTTAGATAAGATCCGCAAGGTCAACGACGCATCCAACACCTTTGAGCTAATCGCTAAAGAATGGTTGCAGATGAAAGACTGGGCCGGAATTACCAAAACGCGGCGACTGGATATGCTTGAACGTGTGGTTTTTCCCGCCATCGGTAAGCTCCCTGTCAGAGAGATCACTCCACACCATATACTTAAAATTCTTCAGGAAACCGCTAAACGAGGAGCACCAACAGTTGCCGCTGAAGCCCGTCGCACCATTTCATCAGTTTTTGAGTTGGCAGTCGCGACGCTTAGAGCTGATAGCGATCCCGTATGGCCTGTGCGCAAGGCCCTTCCGGCTAATAAGACACAGCACAAACAGGCACTAAATCCCCAACAAATCGGAAAGTTACTAAGCTGTTTTGACAATAGTCGTGGCTCGTATCAGGTTAACTATTGCATGTGGCTTATGTGGTGGACATTGGCGCGTCCTGCAGAAGCCACCGAAGCAGAATGGACAGAATTCAATCTTGATAACGCCCTATGGACTATTCCGGCAGCGCGAATGAAAGCCCGCAGAGAACACGTTATTCCCCTACCCTTCCAAGCTGTCAAAATGCTCAGAACACTACAGGGATTAACCGGGCATCGGCAGCACCTTTTCCCGGGCAGAGACAATCCGCTAGGTCCAATGACATCGCACTCACTGCGCCAGCTACTTAAAAGCCTCGGCTGGAGTGGTACATATAGCCCACATGCAACCCGGACCACAGGAAGTACCCGTTTAAACGAGTTGGGCTATCGACCTGATGCTATTGAGGCCCAACTTGCGCACGCTGATACCAACAATGTTCGTCGCACATACAACCATGCAACTTATCTTGATGAGCGTAAAGTGATGATGCAGGAATGGGCTGATATGTTGGACAAATGGGTAGCAGGATTCAAGTAGAACTTGCTGCACAAAGTGAACCACGAGGATAGAACTTATTCCTCAAGGTTCTGGAGTGCCCCCAAGCCCGTAGACAAATCTGCCCTATAGTTTGAGCATAGGAGGAGTCTATGGGCACACCACGATTTACCCCAGAGTTTAAGGAAGAAGCTGTCCGTCAGGTCACTGAACGGGGCTATTCCGTTGCCGATGTTTCTGAACGCCTCGGCGTATCGGCTCACAGCCTTTATAAGTGGGTCCGGTCAGTCAGACCGGATAACAGCGGGCATCAGGCGCAGGATTTACTGGATGCGCGGACGGAGATTCTCAGGCTTAAAGCGCAGCTTAAACGTACTGAGGAAGAACGGGATATTCTGAAAAAGGCAGCGCGGTACTTTGCAAGGGAGCCCGACTGAAGTACCGCTTCATCAACGATCACCGTGAAATCTGGTCGATCGTAACAATGTGTCGGGTTCTGAAGGTCGCCCGTGCGGGATTTTACGTCTGGCTTCATCGCCCTGTTTCTGCCGGAGAAAAGGATAATCAGCGGTTGCTGGAGCTCATCCGCGATGCTTATGCACTGAGCGGCGGAGTCTACGGTTATCGCAGGGTTCACGGCGATCTTCGTGAAATCGGTGAAGTATGCAGCAGAAACCGTGTTGCCAGAATCATGAAGCGGAACAGGATACAGGCCGTACATGGCTATAAGGTCCCGCGTGGCGTCAGGGGAAGGCCGTCACTGATAGCTCCTAATCGCGTACAGAGGGAATTTACGATGGTAAAACCCAACCAGGTGTGGGTGACTGATATTACCTACATCCGCACCTGGCAGGGTTGGCTGTATCTGGCGGTGGTTATCGATCTTTTTGCCCGTAATGTGGTGGGCTGGTCGATGAAACCAACGCTGTCGCGCGAGCTGGCACTGGATGCGCTGCTGATGGCAGTCTGGCGGCGTAAGCCTGCAGAAAACGTCATAGTGCACAGCGATCAGGGCAGTCAGTATGGCAGTGATGACTGGCAGCGGTTCTGCAGGGCCAACAATCTGGCGCCGAGTATGAGCCGTCGTGGCAACTGCTGGGATAATGCGGTGGCAGAATCGTTCTTCAGTTCACTGAAAAAAGAGCGCATCAGAAAGCGGATATATAAAACCCGGGACATGGCCCGGGCGGATATCTTCGATTACATTGAAGTGTTCTACAACCGGACCCGGCGCCACAGTCATCTGGGTGGCGTCAGCCCGGAGGCCTTCGAAAAGGCCTCACCGTGAGGACAGAAACTGTCTACCGGAATGTGGTCACTCCACTTGAGTCGTCTTGCTGTACTCCTTTGGCCAATCCATTTAGCTCTCCAACGTGATGTTTTCAACGGTAACAAAAGTAACAATATAACATGCAGTCATTTCAACGATCTCAGTGTTACCACCCATTTTGAGCAATCATATCAAAGTAACAAAAGGGGAATATTGTGTGGTTCATCGCTGAAAGCAGGCTAAGATCACCTGCCGGCTATGCATATCATGAAAGTGCTAAATGTCCCGTCTTGTTTATCAACCGAGATAAGCTGTAATTGACTGAGTGGCTCCCCTTAATGCTTTTTCTCAATCAACAGATATGGATGGGACCAGTCAGTGACCTCTTTATATGAAAAAAACCCATCGTGCTCCAGTGCGCAAACGCCCTTATGACTGGCAACGTAATCGTAAACAGCCCGGCTTTCCAGTCCCTGTAACATGTGCGAAAGCAGCTTTCGGCGCATCACATCTGACTTCCTGCGTTTACTGTCAACAACGGGTAATAAAGTGATCCACTAACCGTCACCACCAACGGTTTAATATTGATCCACCTTGTTTACTCAGGATTAGCTTCAGGTATAACCCCGGCCTTTCGTTTCTACTTCAGTCGATAGCTCTCTCCTTTTATCTGGACTACGTGTGAGTGATGTAAGATACGGTCCAGCATCGCCGATGTCAGGGCTGCATCCCTGGCGAACGTCTGATCCCACTGCCCGAACGGCAGGTTGGAGTCCAGGATCATCGCGCTCCTCTCGTAACGTTTAGCGATGACCTGGAAGAACAGCTTGGCTTCTTCCAGACTGAACGGCAGATAACCTATTTCATCGATGATAAGTAGCTTCGGGGCCATGACACCGCGATTGAGTGTCGTTTTGTAACGGCCCTGGCGCTATGAAGTGGATAGCTGTAGCAGCAGGTCCGCTGTTGTGAAGCGAACCTTGATGCCTGCCCGTAGCGGCGGACGCCCATGGCACAGGTGCCGCAGGCGAGCATGCGTTCAACGGAGAGTCGGGTCCATTAGCTGATGCTGTCAGCGTATTTTTCGAGGAATTTATGTAAGAAGCGTCAAAATGAAAGCGCCAACTAATAATGACAGAATTAATAAAATACCAGTAAGCGCGTATGCTATACCTTTTCCAATCTCGTTTTTTATGGTACGTCCAATTGAATAAAGGATTAAAGATACCGATAGCAAAACTATCAAAATAAAACCATACACTAACGCTGCAAGTGGGCCTGGGTTACTCATAATCATCCTTTATGTTTGAAAATATTCTTATTAATACTATGCTGCTTCCTGTCTGATTCTTTTGGTAGTAATGCTGATGGGAATTTGCAATCACATCTCTCCATGTGTACATATCAGTAGAGAAAATACCTGAAAGTGGTCTCCAGAGGGGCCGCATAATGGGTCAACATGGTAAATCTTTACCAAGTTTTGATGCTCCGGAAACGCTTAAGGGCCGTAAAATAGAATGGGAATACGAAAATCTCACCCACGGCAACAAGGCATACAACGGATACGTGACGGCCATTCTTAACTGAAATGAAGATAGCGATAATCAGGATGGCTAAAATAAAAAACGCAGGTATCAAAATCATTCCCATGACTCACGCCCCAGTGAAGTAACATATTATTCACAAATAGATTATTTCCCCGCCTCAGCTTAAACGCCTCTGTTGTAACAGTTTATCAACACCGTGAACTATGCAACTGTGCTTTTTTATGGCTTACGCCGCACCGTCCTTTTTAACTTCTCGCCAGATTCGCCATGCCATAAACGCCAGAACGGCAACGCCAAGTATTAACGCCCCCCACACCAGCAGCGTTTTCCACTGACTTTGTTGTTCGGCTGCCGACGTCGCCGTTAGTCGCAATTCACCGCCGAGAGTTACGCTCTCCTGCGGTATAGCCCACGGCAGATTATCTATCTCCTGCGTTTTACGCAGCGACGCAGGGATCAACATATCGAGTCCAACATCGGCCTTTTTCGCCGCCCGGTTTCCCCACGCCAGCATGTAAGGACCTTTGCCTTGCGTGTTAAAAACCAGTTGATAACTGTCGCGCGCACCGCTCAATGCTGGCAATGCCTCCGGCAATCGCGCATTAATTGTACGTATTCGAACAGCCTCAACTAACTGGCCAGGAAGACGAATATCTTCTGAACGCTTCCCGTCCAGGCGATACAACACCGTTTTTGTCAGTGACTGCCAGGGTTCTTTTTCGCCGCTGCGCCAGACCAGTTCCACCGGTAAAACGCCTTCATTTTCCAGATCGATCCGCAACGATGTCAGGGGCTGCGGCTGTGTCCATCGCCAGACGGCTTCATCATCCGACACCTTATCCGCCCGAGCGCCAATCACAATACGTTCGGACTCCGGCTCATTACTGTCAGCAATAGCGCTCACGCTGTTTAACGTCAGTGCCGGGCTTTGCGAGTTGAGGATCACCAGCAGGTAGCGATTTCCTTCAAGTGACAATGTCAGGTTGGTGCTGATGGCGTCCATTTTCAGACGATCGCTATCCCGCGTCAGATCCATTAACGGCGCATCTTCCTGCACGGGTCGCCAGTAGCGTAAATCACGGCTGACATAAACCGAGGCTTTCCCCTGCCAGTTGCCCGTCGGCGTCCCCCAGTTCAGACGCAATTGCGTCAGTGAAAGAGAGTCTTTCCTCTCTTCCGGCAACGTCAGTAAATAGCTCTGCCCGAGCGCAGTGACATCATCGCTTTGCAAATGAATTTCAATACCGTTTTTTGAACGTAAAACAACAGCATCCCCACTACGTTGACCCTCATCACGCGGCGGAACCGGCGACATATCAAGCGGGAAAAGACGCAGAGCCACTGTCTCTGGCGTAACGGTCTGGGTTTTCTGCGCCACCAGCGCAAACGGCACCATATCCCCCAGATGGTTAAAAACCCGCACATCGCGCAAATCCGGCCATGCAGTGCTCTGATACACCACCTGCGGCAGCGAAATGCGATACCAGGGCGAATGCCCCCGTGGTTTCCAGCGCGACGCCTGTTGCGTAGTCCGTTGGCGCTTCCTTCACTTCATCGCTGCTGACCGCCGCGCCCGCAGTACTCAGTAGCACGCTGCATAACACCGCTTTCATCCATTTCATTTTTCTTCTCCCGCTTTGGGCGGTAACGGTGAAAAATACCCGACGATTAGCACCAGAATTGCCACGCCGATAAACGTGACCGCGCGTGCCAGGCCGCCGCCACGCGCACTGTCTACCAACATCAGTTTCACAATAACAATCCCTAACAATACGGATCCACAAAGCCATTCGCGACGTGAGCAACGCCGGGTCGCACGTAGCATCACCACTAATGCCGCCAGCATCCAGAACAGGGCAAAACAGGTCTGAATCAGCCGCGAATGCCACAGTGTTTCCGCGCTCCAGGGCACTTCGCCGTACCAGGCCAATGCGCGCAGCAGGATGCCATTCAGCCACCAGAAGCTAAGCGCCAGCAGTGCAATGAGCGGCCAGGGACGGCATACCGAAATCTGCACCGGGAAAAAGCGCTGCGAAACGCGATAAAATACAATGAGTCCCAGTAGCGCAAAAGCGGCCCCCTCCTCCAGTGGATTCACCAGCGGCAGCCAGGTCTGGCGATAAACTACGCCATCCTGCAAATTCGTCAGTACTAGCAGAACAACCAATACCGCAGCTACCGGTATCATCGCCTGAGAAGCGTAGAGTGCGGGCCAGCTTCGGAATGGCCATAGCTGACGATGAACCGCCTCATGAACGAGAAAGATGAGCAGGCCCCCCGCGGCCATCATCAGGCCGGAGCCCCACGCCGCCATGCCCCATGGCAGATCTTGCGCAAACCAGAATAGCTCCGCCGCCAGCGCGAGCAGAATCATCCAGAAGAGTGAAAGGTGCGCCAGTCTGGAGAGGCGCGGCGGCAACGTCTCAGCATCACGCCAGAGCAATGCCCCCGCAGCGGGTAACGCCAGACACCAGGCCAGATTCTGCCAGCCCGCAGCAAAAATCTCATGTTGTGAAATTTGAGACAGCAGCATCACCAGCATCGTCGGCCACAGCAACCATTTGCTGACATCCAGCTCCCACCAGGCCAGACGACCAGAGACAATCCGCCAGCCCCAGACCGATATCGCCATTAACGCCAGCACGCCAGACAGCACCAGCGAGTCCTTTTTCAGCACCAGTTGCGATGCCCCAATGAGCGCGATTATCCAGAAGATCAAACCGCCAGCCAACAGAACCCAACTACCCTGCAACTGAATATTGCGCCACAGCCAGGCGGCAGCCAGCCAGCTGAGGCTGAGTACGGCAAAGATTAGCACCAGAGAAAGCGCGCTCATCCCGTTCATCTGCGCCCACAGCGCGCTGCACACTGCCAGCACCAGCAGCGCAGTGCCGCTATAGCTCATACGCCGCTGCTGCTGTTGCACGCCCAGCCAGAGGATGCCGAGACCTTCCAGCGCCCAGGCCATCGCCGTCCAGCGGGCCGAAAGCGCCAGTGGGATAGCGAGCGTGGTAAATGCCCCACCCAGCGCCAGCGCCGCCAGCACCAGCGGCCTCCCCAAAGAGGGATAGCGACGCAATGCAAGCCATGCTAACGCCAGATAGAAACCGCCGTAACCCAGCGCGCTAAGCGCCGGACCATATTCCATATGCCGGGTTATGGCGTACTGCATGCCAAAACCGACCAGCGGCGATGCAAACAACAGCACGCCATCAATAATCTGCTTACCTTTCTCCTGTGCTCGTAGCGATAGCGCCACGCTCAGCACACCAAAAATGATCGTATTGGCTATCAGGAAAAGCTGACTGCTCAGGTAATACTCTGATCGATAGCCGTCGAGTCCCCAAAGACCGCCGATACCAAAGGTAAATAACAGGCCAAGCAGATTAAGCTCGCGCCAGTGTTGCCAGATGCTGATGGCGAGAATACCGACGGAAAGCAGAAGGTAGAAAGAGAAGAGCGCCACATGACTACCGCCGCCGGTGGAAAGCAACAGCGGTGCCAGATAGCCACCGATACTTGCCAGCATCGCGAGGCTGAGCGCTTTTTGCATAATCGCCAGTCCCACGCTCGCCGCGCAAATCGCCACCAGTAATGCAAACGCCAGCGTCATCGGCAGCATCTGCCAGAGCCAGAATGCGCCAAAAACGGTGAGATAGAGCGTCCCCGTAGCTCCACCCTGTATGATCAGCGCATAAACCAGCTGTTTATGCCGCAATCGCCAGCCCACTACCAGCAGGGCAATCGCAAACAGCGAAGTCGCCACCAGACGTAGCTCAAGCGGGAACAGGGAGTGTTCAACCGTATAACGCAGCAGGAAGGAGAAGCCAAGGAAGAGAAGCAGAATACCCAGCTTTGCCAGCGGGTTGCCCTGCATAAACCAGCGCACCAGGGACGACATCACCCCACCAAAAGCGGAAGATTGTTCGACCGCTGGTGTGGGTAGCGCCTCGTTTTGCGGCTTCGGTTGTGGACGCCAGGGGTCAACGGACTCAGGCGTGACATCAGCCACAGGCTCCGACAGCACGATGTTAACCGCAGGCGAAGACGTTTCAACAGGCACAACCATCTGCGAAACACTCTGCGGCACAGTTGTTACCACTGTGGCGGGTGCTTCAGTCACACCGCGCTGCTCAAGCACCTCCACCCGGCGACGCAGGGTCGCCAGCTCAGAACGAACAGCCGTGCTGCGGCTGAGCGCGATAATCGCGAGGATGGGAACCACCACCAGTGCGAAGAATAAAGCAATGCAGCCAAGGGTTAGCAGCTCATCCATGTTTCCACCGTCGCGGTATAAAGATGGGTCAGAATGACACAAACTGTTGTATTTGTGCCATATGCATTAGCAAAGCGAGCCGCTTTTTCAGAAAATACCATCAACCTCTGCACGCAGGCAGAAACTGTAAAATGCGATTAAAACGCAAAGCACGAACAACCGGGCATTCGTGACCAGAATGTATCTCTGTTTACTTTAAGTGATGAGGTTTTGGATCTACGCACTACTCTTCCGCTTCTGAGGCATTGCTGCAGCTCTTTTTTTAAAGCTCCCCGGGTTGGTATAAAAAGCGTTTTATAAATCATTTCATGTGACACATGCATTTCCTGATTATCGGGATAACAGCGTTTTAGCCAACCGCCAATTTGTTCCGGCGACCAGTCCTGATGCATCTTCTCTGCAATGATTTTACACAATGTGGGGCTTTCAATTAGCTTGCAAGGTTTTGGTCTCAGAGCATTTTCCCACGCAGCAGGATCGGCTTTTGCTGCACGGTATTGTTTTGCACCGCCGTGCCTCCTGATCTCGCGGCTAATCGTTGAGGGAGCTATTGATAATTTAGCAGCGATGTCCCTGATGATGCGTTTTGCTACCAGTCCTCTGGATATCTCCTCTTTTTCATCAAGCGAAAACGCTAACCGGTGCCGCTTTCGCACGGGAGGACGGTAGCCACCGGCCTGGTGGATTGTAGGCATGATAGTAGAGTGAAATCTGTCGAACATTCTGGGGATATCATGCAGGGAATCACCTTGCTTATATCTGTCCCAAATAATCACCTTTTGCTCTGGCGTGTAGTTAATACGAGTTCTTCGTTTCATGGCAACGTCCCCCTTGATTAGGGACAGCGTTGCATCGACCCGTTGAACTCACAGCTCAAAGCGGACATGGATCACTTACTGGATATGCACATCGTTCCAATGCGCATATCCCATTATGATTGACAACGTAATACGCCCTTATCAGAGATCGCAGATAGTTAAATTCAAGAAAGTAAGCTAGTCCTTCACTTTCATCGTGAAACCACGCCAGTCCGGTAGTGAAAGCGCGCCCGTTGCCACTACCCCATCATGATCCAGCATGCAGACACGACCAGGGTTCATACTGACAACCTCACGGATATACGCCTGCTCCACACCACAGATCATAAACGCCAACAGTGCCTTATTCCGCGCATATTGATGATGGTGAGTCTTTTCACGCTGATACACCTCACTATTAAGATCCAGTATTAATCCGACTTCATTAGCGTACCTGTGATAGTTACGCGGTGATGAACAACTCTTGCGGTGTGCGCCATGCACACGTTCCAGCAATGACTCAAGCGCAGATTTCAATGGACTGATATAACGGTTCCACCAACGCAAAATCTTTAGCGCCTTTTTTTTGCTGTTACCGCACCATCCATACACTTTTGCCCCAAGGCCATCATTAACACCAATAGTCACACGCCCAATTCTGTAGGTGGTGGTATGGACCATCTGTTTGCACTGTTTACGGGTCAGCCCGGTATGTTCCATCATGGTTTTATATATCGATGACTTCACACGATAATCGACGTCATACTGTCTGAACAGATGGTTCAGACAGGCCAGATTGCACGCTTCGATGTCATAGTTGAGTAACCCGGTCCGAAATTTAGCTTTGAACTCATTGGGCAGATTCTGGAAAGCTTGATCATAATACCGCCCTCCAAACGTCAGACGATAATGATGGTCGTAAGTGACATATTGTCCCTCAATCCTGCCATTGTAGAGATGGTTAAGGCTGCGTATTCCTGCGCGGTAATAGTGATCCGGCTCACGGCTACGCAATTCCTTCACAAACTGTATACTCATGCGCCCCCGCCCAACTTTGGCCAAGAAGTCCTTTTCCGTTTGTTTTAGGGCCGTCTGGCGTTTCTCTACATCTATCGCATGCCCAGGAGCTTTCCCGTTCCCCTGAAGCAGAGCTCTAAAACTAACAGACTCACCAGTATCCAAGTCAACCAGATTTAACTTACCCCTGGCAGACTCATCACACACAGGCAGCAGGGGGTTGAACCGCCATGCACTGGCTCTACGCTTTTCCGGGTCTTTGCTCGCTTTTCCTGCACGAAATTCAATATCCGAAAGTGTCGGCAGGAAATCAGTTAGCGTGGACATAAAGCACTCCCCCTGGTAACTAATTTCACACTGTCCCAGGAGACTGGCATAGCTGCTACGGATATCCCGGACAGTGCATATAGTCCAGCCATCATCGTCTGTTTCCAGCCATATGTGAGCCAGGAACCACCGTACTGTCTGCCGCCGGGTAACAGCCCATTGCGTATCCCCCACGACATAATCCGTTATTTCAGTAATACGGTCATAAACCCACTTAGGGATCTTCACTGGATAATCCTTTTCAGTACTCACGGTCCCCTCTCAGCATCCTCGTCTCACTACATTAACCAAACTCAACGCTGGGCAATTCGAAAGTCAAAACCCCAGTCGCGAGGATGGGCTCCGCCCATGATTTGCTCCACTCCGGTCGCAAATCTTTCCCCCTGTTCAGGCTGACGCCTTCCCTCACTCGCTGCGCTCGTTCGCCGTATCGTTTAATGACATGAGAAGGAGATGAAGCCTCCGTAGTGCTGCATGTCCCCAAGCTCTCCGTTGCGCTCAATGGCAATGGTGCTCGCTGACCGCTCCCCCCATTGTGTGTAGAATATTCACTGACAGAAACACAGAAAGCCCTCACAGATGCGCTAACTCGTCAGTTGATGGTAAGGATCGGGTGTGCAGAGGCATCCGTGAGCCCCTGCAGAAAACAGACGGTTGCGTTAAAATCGAGACAGTTGGAATGTTAAAGTGCATCAGCGCCATCAAAATCACTGGCAAGCTTTGCAGTTTTACAACAACGAAAATGCAGTGGTTGCCGCTGTTATTCGTCGTTCCACTGCAATTTAATCAACAGCAAAAGTGCATTGCAGTTGCTGCATTACCGGTAAATCAGTGCACTTTCCCTGGGGGTTGCCCAAACGAAAAAGAAACGACACCTGTTCCGAGTGAGTCCAGGGTAAGCAGACTTTTTAACAGTGTCCGGCCTTTCAGTAGCTCCATTCTTGACTTAACAAGAGCGTCTTTATCAGTCAGTGTGTAATCTGCTGTGTGCCAGACTGGATTCAGGGCGCATGAAATCAGTCTCGCGGGATCTTTATACCTGAGCACGATCACTGGTGTGTTAAGCGTCGATGCATCAATGAATGCCCCACCACTTCGCGACATATGCGCTTTTAGCCCCTTAATCAACGTACTGTCATTGGGCAGGAACAAACACAACTGTGGAACCCAGAAAATACGCTCTTCTGGGCCATCAGGCATATGTCGCATCATACTGAAGGTGCCTGTGGCCGGACCGGCGTACCCCAGGCGGTTAAGTACCCGGCTTATCCTCTGCTTATAACGACCGATTTGCGCCCTGAGCGCCCCAATGTTCTTCCATGGCGGCGGAGTTTGCGTATCCTTGTTGAAAAACAGGACCACTCCCACGTATTCTGCTGAATTCCCCGGCAAGACATGCAACATAGCCAGTTGCGCCAGAATGCGTTCCCGCTGGCAATGCGGGCATATAAGACTGTTGCATGGAGATCCGTTTCTGCACTGCCTTAGTTTTTGAGCAATGATGTTGTAGCAGCGATTGCTGCCTTTCAGTTTATTTAGTAAATGGTTAAGACGCTGCAGTTCATACTCACTTTCCTGCTGGGTAATAATAGTGGGGAATGCTTTACTTAAAATCTCAAGCATTGACGGTGCGTGACGAATGTAATCCGGGTCAGATGTTCTGAAGTAATAAGAATCGTTCATTTAATATTCCTAGCTGTATTGATTACCCTGCCACCAAAATGCAGTGGCAGGGTAATATGTCAGTTTTTCACCATACAGAAATGGCTATTACCCGAATGACCTCGCCTGAGCATCTTCATGCCGCTCAACTAACTTATTGTAATCCCAATGATAAGAGGAATTTTTGTCGTTTGTTTCTAAAAAATCTAAAAATAACTCAGGCAACTGATATAAAGCGTATTCCCCGGTTACATCCACCCCCTGATAATGTAATTGCTGAGCGGTAGAACAATATGCACAGGCCCTGCTCCCGCAGGGAATGTATTTACAACGCTCAAGGATAAGCGCCAGTTTAGCGTAGTTGCTCCACATGTCATCGGCCCCGCCGCAATCCTGTATGAGAATATTGGACACTGTATATGCAGATGCGTAGTTAAGCTTACGTATCCGTAAACGCTGCTCCTTTAACACTGCTGATATCGTTTCTTGTGATAAACCAACCTGTTTCCCCATAGTTTCGAACCAAGGAACCAGCGTTTTTTTCGCAGAACTGGTTTTCGATTTTATCTCTTTCATTTCATTCTCCCGCCTGCATACGGCTGTTAACCCAGTTATTGATATCACTCTCCAGCCAGCCTACCGCCCGGCCATTGTCGCCCGTTAGCCTCTTTGACAAAGGAAAGAATCCTTTCGAGATGAGTCGGTACAACGTCGCTGACGAGATCCCCGTCAGATGAAGTACCTCTTTTTTACGCAAAATACGGTTGGTGTTCATGCTTGTGCTCCTTTGAGCTGTTTCAGGAGCGGGTTATTTACAACCACCAAAAAACGCAAGGATTCACTCAACGATGCCTTCGTTGAGCACGTTAAGGGCATCTTTAATGTGGATGTCATTCGAGATCATCTATTTCTGTCTCCAGAACGGTCATATAAAGAAGCAATTTTCACTGAGGCTCAATGGTGATATTTTGTACAAAACACTGTCATGGAGGTGACTATGATTGGTAACCAAAGCAACAAGGCTGACGCCAGATGCCACCGGGAACGGAAAAGCAGTAACGAGGTCTTTGAATTTCTGGAGAAGAAGCTTTATCTGGGACGGGATACCCGGCAAAAACTGGCACTGATTGCCCGGAAACTGACGGGAGCGGGTTTTAGCCCGGATAAATTCGCTGCGGAGAAAGCGGCAGATGTGCTGAGTGCCTGCGTGAACCACATGTTTAATGACCTGCTCAATGAGGGAGAGCCAAACGGGATTTATAGGCCGGAGGAACACCCCATGATAGTCCCGGCCAGGTCCCCTAAGGCACTGGAAATCTATACTGTTTACCAGCTTGTAAAAGGTCGTTTTGACAAGCTTCATACGGGGGAGTCAGATCGTGAGAAATATGCTTCGGTAGCAGAAAAACTTAATGAGTATGGAATATGGAAACCCCGGTTAAAACGACTCTCTGACGGTAAAGAATGGGCGCGTGAGGATGTTGCGTGGATGCTTCAGCCTGAAAATATCAATGCACAAATTAACATCCAGAATCAAAAGTACGCGCGGTTGAGTGCTGAAGATGAAACTGAAACCGAGTCTGGCAACGCCTCAACTGCTAAAAACATCTGATGCGCTTGCTGGCACTGATCTTCATAGTATCACCACGACAGTCATAGCGCGTCGTCGTGGATATGTCGCTGTGGCCTGCCAACTGGCGGACGGTATTGATATCCACGCCCTGCTCCAGCAAACGGGTGATGAAGGTGCGCCGCATATCATGCGGGGTAAAACGTGCTATACCTGCCGTTTGCTGTAACTCAGCCAGGATACCCGTTAACCCGGTCGTAGTTAGCGGTTGGCTTGCGACCTTACCACTGCGCTGAATTCGCCTAAACAACGCACTGTCAGCCTCGTCTGCGCCAACTTTCAGCCACGCACGAATAGCCTTGTCCACCGCATCCGCCACGTGAATTTCACGGTATTTACGCCCCTTCCCTTGCCTCACCGTCAGGATGCCGTTGTCATAGTCCCGGCGCTCAAGTTTAACCAGTTCCCCGGCCCGCAGGCCCGTTCCGCAAAGCATCAGCACAATGGCGACATCGCGACAGCGCCGTACAGATTGCGGATGCTGTTTTGCAGCCTGAATCAGTACCCGGATTTCCTGCCTGCCCAGCGCCCTTCCCTTGCGCTGGACATCGCCGCTCACGCGCTTAACTGACCGGATACGTGCCAGCGTTTCGGCATCCATGTAATTGAGGTTAAAGGCCGTCTGCGCTACGCCCCGGAGTGCTGACAGCGCCATGTTGACCGATGACACGGCGTAACCGTCATCCAGCAGTGCCGCGCGCACTTTGGCAACGGCGGCGTAGTTAAGTTGTTCCCACGGATAGTCTGCTGCATCCGCACCGTGTTTAAGTATGCTGGCGCTGCGGTTTAACAGGCTGGTGATACCTCGCCGTCCCGAGGGGGCCAGACCGACAATATACGCATCGAACACGGTGGTTTGCACCACCGGCACGACCTGACGCAACGCTGTCCTGCTCATGCGCGTAACCCGCAATAACGTACATTAAACCAAGTAACTTTCAGCATCACACCAGTCCTCGCTCAGCCATCGACACCGTTTCAGTTCCTGCCACGATAAAGTGATCAAGTAACCGCACATCCAGTATTTCCAGCAGCTCCTGAAGCTTTTTGGTCAACTGGATGTCACACCGGCTGGGTTCAGGCTCGCCGCTGGGGTGATTATGGACAAGGATGACGGCGGCGGCGTTATGTTTCAGCACACGCTTAATAACTTCACGGGGGTGAACGCTGACCGAGTTTAGCGTACCCCTGAACAGGATTTCGCGGTGCAGCAGCTGATTCTGATTATCGAGTAGGATGATGCCAAACTCTTCATGTTCAAGCGGTGCCAGCTCAACCATCACGCACCGTCGAACATCATCAGGGGAACAGAGTTGAACCCCACGCTGGTAGTACCGGCTAATAATGTCACGCGCCTGGTCAAGGATACGGGTTTCACGCTGGGTAAACATGGTCATGTCAGAACTCCCGTTCAATGAAGTAAATGGCGTCTGGAAACAGCTGGCGGCGGGTTACGCCAGTACGCAGGGAGAAAGCTTTACGGGGCATGGTGGTTCGCCCGTTGCTGTCGAAGAAGCAGAGCATTTCTTCGTCCATTTTGACCAGAAGGGACCAGTGAAACTGGTCGCTGAGCATAATCAGGCGAGAGTGGTCAGTGACGTCAAGAAACCGCTGCATTTCCCTGAACAGCCGCCCGTCTGTTAACCCCCGCTTCCCTGCAAAGGGTCTGGTGATTTCAACCGGGAACTGGCGGCGGTAATGCCCTTTCTGCAACACCTGAGCTATTAACCAGTCTAAGCGGTCTTCTTCAATTCCTTCAGTCAGCCATTCATGCAAAGGCCAGCGCTGCTGATAAGTCTGAATAAGCCAGTTCATTAACGGGCGTCGTTTCACCCTGCCGTCATACAGCCAGCTCAGCATGTTAACCACGCAATAAGCACCGCAAAGACAGTCCAGTTCGCCCTGTTGAGACGCACGTATCCCTCTGTCAGTCGTCACAGATAATTCCCCATAAATTAGTGATGGTTAGTACAGGGGGATTAGCTTTCCCAGAGAACGGTAATGGTGTAGATGTTCATGCCGTGATACTGAATAAAGTTGGATTGCCAGAGTTCAAACAGCTCCCTTCCGGCGTTAACAGGCAGGTCACCAACATAAGCAAGAAAGACATATTGCTGACTCCAGCTGATATCAATTTCCTTTTCAAGTTCGGGGTATACCGTCCCCATATAACTGAAGTCGGTAATGTAATCAAAATACCATTCATCATTGCGTGAAATAATCCGTATTTCGACAGGATGGTAACCACCCTTTTCAGCGCTGTAACTCAGGTCTTTAAATAACAGACTGACGGCTGTAATTTTGGCTTTATGCGGCGGTGGATTTCCCGCTTCATTTAATATGATATTTATTAATTCCTGATCGACGGGCATAGCTAGCCCTTCCTGATGGACAATATTCATCAGTGATTTTCCTGTTCAATATATTCTGATAAGACGTTATGTCTGCACCAGCACAGGTGGGGTTTAATCACCTAATAAATGGTAAGTGCATGACAACGTACTGACTGGGTAAAATATAGTTCACCAGCAATATTATTATATCAAAAATATACTTTTTATGCAAATAGTAACAAAGAGAAACTAATATGTGGTTCAGCAATGAAATAACTGGCAATAGGTTTTTATTCATTATTAAGTGATGGCATACTTTCCATTCTGCCATGTCAGACAGGTCAGGATTCCGGGGTGGTTCCTTCTGTCTGGCATGGCGGAAAACTGACGCTATCACACCTTCCCGTTCAGCTTTTCAAAGAGGCGCTTACGCTCATCTTCGGGCAGCTTCATGATTTGTACCGCCAGTTCAGAAACATTGGGCCCCTGAGACATCAGATCGTCCTTTACCAGCCTGAGGGCCTGCTCCATCAGTTGCGCCCGCGAAGCTGGCGACATATTGCGATACAGCTGCACCCAGAGGCTTAGCTGGCGATCACTGTCGTTGAGAGTAAACGCTTCGCCCTTAGCCCTGTTTCTCTCATCATCAAGCGACATTGTGGCTGCGCTAATATGGTAAACCACACCTTTCCCGGCAGTCCTTTTACGACGTATTTCCGGGTGCAGGGATGCCAGCTTTTCCAAGCGCATCCTGGCGCCACGCGCAGTGCCCGGCATCCCCTCAATATGAGTGAATTCCTCTGCTGTCAGCCAGTCTTTAGCCTCTTCAACAGAAGCTTCAGGATGAGTAGGTATAGCCGAAACTGTTCTCTTACTGCTCATATAAATTTCACCAGATATCAATGCGTTAATATGAAAACCAATAAATAGATACCAAAAGAACTTGAAAGGTATCTTTTATTCGCATTTAATATCCATGTACTGATTCCATGGAGTTAATACTGTGCGTAACTCAACAGCATCGCAGAAAAAGCAAATCAAAGGAAGTTCAGGGAACTGGCATCGTGCCGATATTGTGGCAGCACTTCACAAGCGAGGGTTAACGCTGGCGTTACTGTCACGCAGTCACGGCCTTGCGCCACGGACATTAAATAACGCCTTAGAGCGTCATTATCCCAGAGCTGAGCGCATTATTGCCGGGGCTCTGGATACGACACCGGAAACATTATGGCCGGAAAGGTATGCCCTTAAAAATGGACCTAATAGCAGGTAAAGGATGCAACCATGGCAACCACCATCACTGAAATAACGGAATGCTTTGAGTATTTTTTCAGTTCTCTTTATCGCAGGGAGTTCGTCAAAACCCTGCGTCTGAACGAATGTAGCGAGCGGGAATTACTGCCTCTGGTACGTTGCTATTTGCTGGGTTGGTTTGCAGATAACGTCTCACCGGAAGTAAAAAGCAAACTGCCAGGAACTGTATCCGGGCACGGTTACATTGATTTTGTCATTGACGATGTGGCCGTTGAGTTTGCAGTACGTAAACCAACTGCGGCACGTTCCAATGTCTCTGCGACCGTCAACAGTACAGAAGTAAAGAAATTGATGAAACATGACGGCAAAGCCTTGCTTGTGCTGTTTGATTTCTCTGACACACCCTATTCAGAAGAACAGATTGAATCCTTCCGCAACTGGCCCTCTCTTGGTCGAGGGAATCATCGCAAGTCTGCATTCAACGTCGTTTATTTCTTTGTGGAAAAACGCAGACCGCTGGCACTGGGGAAAATCACCAAAAACATCCGTATCACTTAACAGGGAATTAATTAATGAACAGAAAACTGTTGGCCTTATTCATGGCAGCCATAACGCTACCAGTCGCAGCAGCGCAGTACGTAAAACCCGGAGCGGTTCTAACCCTGCATCCGGGACAGAATAACGCTGAATTCAACATTAATGCCTCAACGGGGGATGGTTCGGGCGTATGCAATATGGAGGGGACAGCACAGCAAATAGCTGCCGGAGAAAGTCAGAAGCGTCGCTGGGTCTGGAATGACAATGCCAGCGAGTGTGTTGCAGTAATTAGTGAACTGACAAACGGTAAGGCCAGCATTATGACACGTGGTTGCGAGGGATACTGCGGGGCTTCTGCGGCAGGCGCAATGGATGGTCTATTTAATAAGAAATAAAAGTATCATTAATTTACGAAGGAACTACAGATGAAAAGAGCAATACTTCTGGTATTAATTGCTGCTGGTTTGCTGGCTGGCTGCGGCGAGAAAACGCCAAAATGTAGTAGTGATGATGCAAAAAATCTGGTCGGGGATATTGCAAGAAAGACAATCGAGAAAGGGATGAAACTGGATAAGGATGTGCGTATTTCTGTAGAAAATGTCAGAACAATTAGCCATGAATCAGATCTGGATGTTTATCAGTGCGCTGCTGATTTAACGTTTACAAAACCAGATTTGCAAAATTCTCTACCAATCACCTACCGGATTCAGAAAACTGATGAGGGTAAAGGTCCGTTTTATATAAACGTAACAGGTTTATAATCACTGAATAACATCCGGGTTCCTTTTGGGTGAAATAATTCATGTTTTATTCCAAAAGGAAACCCTATGAAAAAGATCATCATATTTACCATTATAGCTATTATCACATTTAGTTGGCTCGTTACACACAATACAACTGAGTCCGAAAAAATCCCTCCTGCTAATACTCCCTTTATTATTAAGTCTAACGTACCTGGCATGTGCAAGGTCAGCGCCATCACAACCTCTACAGATACCAAACAGAATATACCTGTCGTAGCGTGCAAAATCAGCATTACGACCGCAATCACTTCCAGTACTACCAGTTACTGATCACTGTGTTTACTTTACCGACAGACTGGGATACAAAAACGTCAAACACCTTCTCAATCAGTCTTATACCGTAAGCAATGCCGGGTGTGTCGGGCTCTGAGGGTTGATTAATTCCACAGGCATATGAAGACTAAATCCTACCATCCCCATACCTGCTGAGCCGCTCCGTTGAACATCTTTATCGCCTTGCTGTGGGTGCCAATCACGGCTATCCCCGCCCGTCTTGTAGGTTGGGGCTCACCAAATACGATGCCACTGGGAAGCTCTTTCAGTGTCACGTAATGCCATTTATAGCCCAGATATGACCTGCTACTGAGCTAACTACATTGATTTGCCTAAATCCTGGGGCCTCTAAAGCGTCAGCGCCGCGCAGCAGTATAGGCAAGCCACTTTTAACGGGTTTTATCCGGCTCCCTGAGGCTGCTTTCAGAAAAGGCGTGTAATCGGATAACTACAGCAACCTAGGGAAGTATGTGCTTGTAGAATGAATGCAGTGGTAATCAAGACTACCGCTTTTACAAACCCCACCAATCGTATAACTGCGATTTGATGGCTACCCATCCTAAGTTACTTCATTAAAATAGCACTATTTTTTGAGGGCAGCGGGATAAGGGCTCTGCGCTCTCCATCCATTGCATGTTCACCCGCAAACCATTCGTAATGAACTTTATTCATGATTGATACCGGCGGTTCTTTATTCTCTATAACTATGATTTGTAAGGTATCAGGCAATTGGGTCAGTGAATGCCAGAAGCCTTCCTCAATACCAGCCGATATGGGTTCATCGAAGCCCGATACCGTAGCAGCGGCTTTCTTCTTATAACTTGTCAGCGGTGAATCAATCACGACTAGCCCAGGATGCGGGTATCCTTTTTTAATACAATATTTTAGTAATCCAATGATGAAAGCTGAATAAAGAATGGCACGAACACCTTTACCGTGAGACTGCCGAGGTTGTCCATCAACAATGATGTCATACTCTTTTTCATTAAATGAAACGTCAGGCTCGGCACCCCATTTCCAGTCTTTTAAAACAGTTTCAATTTCTCTACAAAGTTCGGCCAGCGTACGGGTAGATAATCCCTCCCATTCGAGCCGTGGTTGACTGCTCTTTTCCAGCAGTATTTCTATATCCTTTTGATGTTTTAGTAACTCAAACCATCTCTGTCGATCATTCAACTCAGAGTCTCTTTCAGCTCGCTGCTCAATAGCTAAATCTAGGCTTTCTTTGGAAAGTGTAAGAAGAGGCTCAAAAGTATATTTGATCTGGTTCTTCATTCCATCCAAGCTTTCTTTTGACTTATATCTGTCTATATTCAGAGCTTCTTTTCTTCGGTCAAGATCACTCATCGCTTTTTGCAGGCCTGCAAGGTATCCATGAATTTTTGCAGCTTCAGCTAAAGAAGAACGTCGGACTTCATTACTGTTCATTAATTTTTTAGCGTTCTCACTGTGTGGATGTAGTAAATTTTGTCCACAAAGGGAACAAGGAACTTCCTGAAGTGAAGTGAAATAGTGAGAACCTTCGGAAATAAAATCCAACCGCTTCAGGTCGGAATGGTAACGTTCTTCTAATAGGCTATATCTCGATTGAATTTCAGATACTCCCATTAACTGAGATTCTATTTTTAACGTTAACGCTGTCTCCATTTTTATTCCCTCGAGCAAGTCAGAAATAGCGGCTGCAGCCCTCTCAACTTCATCAATTGCTTGTGCAATCAATTGATCTGATAAATCATCTGCTGAGCTCGTTAATGGAAACTTGGGCGAACAAATTGAGAAACGTTCATCAAGTGGTCGAATCAAATCCTGGATGAATTCAAGCTTCGCCATCAACCTCGCTTTTACAATTTCAGGCTTTTCCTCTACGGTAACACCACCATCATCGTGCCCGGTAAGGATGTATGAAAACATGCGTTTTCGAGCAGTGTCGTCATAACCGGAACGTCCCGTTACTGGCGAGTATTCGTCGATAATGGATACTTCATCTACCAAAAATATAGGAGCGAGCGTTCGAATCGAGAAACGTTGCGTTTCGCCACGAGCATTCTTGCGAAGCTTCGCCTCTTTGATCCCCGCAAAAGGGAAAAGTATGGACGTCACATCTGGCCCCTTACTCGTTCCTTTACGCACAGGAGCAATTATTTTACCTTCTCCATGGATGTCTTGAATAGCGACATCATGTGCCTCTAATTTCCCCCCCTCAAGACCGCGCTTGAGCGTTAACACCCCCCCTTCATCATTTTCGAATTCAACATAAAGATGGGTGTAATCGGTGGCCTCTTTAAGCTTTTTTTTGAGTTTTTCGGCACCAAGAATGTAGTCAAGACAACTCACAAGGTAACTTTTCCCAGTATCAGATTCCCCTGCTAGAATATTCGCACCCTTATAGAAATCAACATAAGCGTCTTGAACGCTGTTTCCGCGCAATAGTATTTTTCTTATACGAAGCATGTTATAAATCCAGTAGATCAATTGCGGTCAATCGGTCGAATTCAGAACCCCATTGCCCCACATTCTGAGATATATATGAAGCAAGTTCTTCATCCGTATATTCATAGAATTGCTTTGTGACCCAAGAGGCACGTTCTGCGAGCTCTTTTGAATACTGTGACATCAAAAGCCGCACAAACCTTCCTGTTAAATTGGTAGCCTGATACAAAATACCTTCGGCAGCAAAGACAACCTTAATCAATTCTCTTGATAGCATTAAATGCAGCCCTGCCTGAATTGCGCTTCGCTTAACAAGAAGCTCTGCTCCCCGGTGAGGAACTGCTGGATGAAGGCTTTTAGGCCCCCTAGGTACGTCACTGGTATGCACAAGAAGATAGTCATACGAAACTATCCTTTGTAGGTCCATTGCTACATTGTCCGCTGCATCCAATATGAACAGAGCACGAAATCCATACTCCAGCGGAGTGTTAAAAGGTCTCTGCTCAAAGTTTCCTTCAAATACTTGCATTTCGCTCATGGATTGCACCAATTAATCAAGTTTGTATTGGCTAGTTGGTGGCATATACCTTCACGATCCTTATTCGTTACGTGAATGGCAAGTGGGTGCGCACCAAGTTGCAGGGTCTGAGCGGCCTTGACGGTATTTTTTAACCGAAGGAGTGGAGTCCCTGTCAGGTCAGAGGTGTAGTGATACAGACCATCATCAAACTCTACAAGTAAAGAATTAAAGAATTCTTGATTCGCCATTTGGTCCCTAGCGAGTTCCTTTAGCCCTTCCGAGCAATAAAAAGTTATTCGGGACCGTTCAAAGAGTTTTACATGGCTGATACTTGATTGAAAATCAACTAAATCTCGCACGTTGGTTTTGATATCAGCGCTGATAACTGAAAAGAGTTGTTCAATATATACAGTTTCAATGGGAGCCACAGATGATGGGGGCCTAGTTGGTGGATCCCGCTCAATTAATGGTGCGCCAAAGACCATAAGATGAAAAGAGGTTTTACTGTGTTCGGCAAGTATCTCAATAGGCTGTTTTGCATGAAAAATACTAAAATCAAACTCTTTAATATATTTTTCAAGTTCAGGCGTCAGGTCAACACTATGTTTCGATGTAATTTGCTTTGAAAAAGTTGCCCACTCGGATAGCATTTTCTCTTTGAGTTTAGTTGGATCATCTAGGAGGTCTTGGAATGGCGATGTTACCCCTTTATGTGTAACAAAATGGTATTGTGTAGGTACTGTGTAGTCCTTGATGAAAGTATAATAGATAACTTTTGCAACTTCGATGCCTGCCTTAGGAAGGCCTAAATTCGCATCATAATGTTTGCATTGATATAAGTGCCATCTTCGAGGAACAGCATCAGATGGATCAAGCCATACAACAATATCTCTGCCTTTATCTCCTGCCCCGCCACGTTGTTGTACTTCGTTGACATATTGCTGACCAGCTAAGTATTCAGAGGCCCATTCGAGTGTAAACCTTTCAAATTCGGCGGCGCTAAACTGTGCCAGACGATCCAAGGGGGCTATTGGAAGCCCTACACCTAACCCAAGCAGCCGAGCGTTCGCACCCGGCCACGTTGTAGGAGCAGAAAGCGCGCCAAGCGTCGAACTTGAATTTTGTTTCATCTTCTCTACCACCACAACCTCCATGGAGAAGTGATATTAAATCTTTAGTCTTTTAAAATTTTACAAAATCTAACACAGTGCGCCAGGAAAGTAATTGACTAAGGTTCCCCACACACAAGAGCAAATCTTAACCTTGCTACGGGACATAACTACTTCCGCCCCACCGGCTACCCAGTCATCGACAGTTTGGCAGCTCACTCCACTGTGCCGAGCATAAGCCTCTTTTGACATCAGCATTTTTATCTCTTTTCATAACCATCACTTTGATGGGTGTAGATTGATAAAATGTTTTTTGATTTCAATAATTGAATCAAGTATGGGTTTGAATAATGAAAAATCGATAGTTTTTCTATTTTCCCTTACTATATAAGTAGCAAATCTATCTTTTCCAAATGTAGTAGAACTGTCATGATTATTGCTTTTATCGAAGCTTTTTCCATTATACTTCATTTGCAAAACTTTTGGTTCAAAAAAATCCTCTAGTGAAGAATAGTTATCCCCTGGTAATAACGGAGTAAAAAGAACATATAAATTACTCTCTAAGTGATAAAACGCCCCTTTTCTAACATCCTCCGCTTTTTTTGGTAGATGCGAATAATCCTTTATTATTTGATTTATGAAGTCAGATGGCCCTGTGTCATTATCTAATAAAATTATCACTGGATTTTTAGGAGGCTGTTTTTCATACGCTTTACAAAGTAAACCATGTCGTCTGAAAAACCTCGAATAGTCTGCAGCTCCACCAGACAAATCGAGAAAATATTTTTTCTTGTCATTGGTTTTAAATAAATTAACTTTTAACACTCTATTCTTTGTGTTTTTTTCCTCTCTAACTAACTGAGGGTAATCCAAAAACAAAGAATCAATTGCACACTTAAGATAAACCGGGTCAGTTTTCCCTTCTGTTAAGATTGTTATTTGCTCATTTCCATAGAAATTTTTATAGTATAGGAATTTGCTGTATGCTTTCTCTCTGGAGTTAAGTCTCTGCTTAAAATCCAACCCAAATCCTTTAACCACATATCTCTCAGGACGCGCATTTTTCTTTGCTTCCACATTATTATATTTATCAAGCATATCGATAAATGCAAATCGCCCTTCTAATTCACTAAGGGTGCCCTTTCTATGTTTTCCATCTTTCTCAATAAGTGTATACGAACCTTCAAAGTATAAAGAATGCGCCATCGCTCTTGTATTCTTTATATACTCTCTGCTTACATTTATTTTTTTATTTACAGTTAAACCTGTAACTTGCTGTCTTGATGTACACCTAGACACTCTGTTTTTATTATGGTTTAAAGTGAAGCCTGCACGATGAATTTCTTCTACCAATATCTTACCTGGTTCGTTTTCTTTCTCATTAGAAACTAATGCATCAGGGATGTTTTTTTTGTTTGTTGAAAACGTAATGTCATCTGCATAGCGGCTGTAACTACAACCATATGTGACTGCTAGCTTTGATAATCTGAAATCTAAAATCCTACAAATAAGATTAGTTATTACTGGAGAACAAGGGCTTCCTTGCGGAAGCGATCCATCCAGGCAGGCTATCTGCGCAATAATGGTTGCAACATTTGGATGTAACTTGAAATTTTGGTTTGCAATAAAATATCCTCGCACGCGACCAAAATTAAAGGATGGGAAGAAATTCTCAATATCAATATTAAATACAATATTTTTATCTCGATGCCTCTCAGCATTTGTAATTATAGTTTTATTCTTCTCAAAACCATGTGATACATTTTGTTTAATATTATTTTTTGCCCAAATTTCTTCCTGGCATATATATAGAAGTTCAGAAAGTCGTTGTTGAATATCTTTCAGTTTTTCATCAGGAGCAAAGATCTCCCGCTCTCCTCCAGACTTTTTCTTTATAGTAAATTTTTTGTATTGATTTTCTGGCCTTATTCTATACAAAACATTAGTCAGAAATGTAACTTTAATCTGAAGCAAATCAGCCAGTTCAAATTTGTTACAACAAGCCTGCAGTCTTGCCAGATAGGTAGGTTTAAACATAACAGTAAATTCCATTATTGATTATGTTAATGCACATGCAGGTACTCTTACGCATTTAACGGTGACGCCAAGATGACTTGACGGCAGTCAGAGGGCGAATACTCCCGACCTTGTTAACACTGATTGCGATACCACAACCAACAAATCTACCTGCATGTGCCGTATTAAATTAGCATAGTCATCATATAACTCAAGCCCCCAATCAATTTTTTTCAAAATCCTCAATAAGTTATAGATGGTTTGCGTTCTGTTCATTTCTGGCATCAGAGTGATGATTAGGCAAGTTAGCTGGGAAAATTTATCCGGAGTATATACAAAGAAAGTAGTCAGCCCAGTTGAATCATCTAAACAAGACCAATTAACTAATTTATTTAAATGAAAAATAATGCTTTTGAGCTAACCAATTATGCACTTAAGCTAAATTTACCGTTTTTGGGGCTAGCCCAACATCGAGGGCGCATAAGCTTTAGCCCACTTTTACTTTCCTGTTTTCTTTAGTAACAGAAGGTTAACTATCAAATATTTTTGTTGGGCTATGTGGGCTAACAGTTTTCATATTTACGTGTTTTTTTATTCTTCTCCGGTTTCCGTTTCAGATACCGGAGTAAACAACAGCGTATAAGCCCAGGGACGTGCATGCTTGAGGTGTCTCAGCCGTGGCATACGTATCAGCCATCCCTCCACGCTGGTGGACTTTTTGAGCATTCCAGCCTCATGAAGGATTCTGCCGGCAGTATCCTTGCTGAGAGGAGTAGAACCTACGCCCTTCGCATTACGAATGCGAGCTAACTCCAAAATGAGTACGAACATGAGTACAAAAAAAATATATCATTAAATGTAGTATAAATTTCAATCAGATACAGAAAAAATTACAATTCAACGTCTAATTCCGCTAATACTACTCTGGCGGTTAATAACGAGCCATTATGTGAGTTGCACGTAATGGCTTTTTTACGCCTGCTACGCGTCTTCTTTCAATTCTGAGTTACCAAAACTCATAATCAGACTCCTGACAATATTAACAATGCAGCTTTTATGTGATAACAATCACAGTGCATTAACCGTTCAAGAGTTTGTCATGAAAAAAACATTTACCTTCAGCCTGTTAGCAATTGTCTTTGCAAGCCTGTTGAGTGCTTGTGTTCCCCACCATCATCACCGCCACAGCGATGGCCCTCGTGGTCCTGCGCCCTCCGGTAAGCCAATGCCACCTTCAAATGGTGGACCAAATCACGGCAGTCATGGTCGCTATTAATTAGTAATTCATAGCGGGAAAGTACATACTCTCCCGCTATCCACGGCGCTTAAACTGCCCTGCATCAATGCCATGTTGCTTCATTTTCCGCCACAGCGTAGTGCGGCCGATTCCAAGTAAAGCCGACATTTCCTGAATGCGACCGCCTGTGACTTGGGCTGCGTTAATAATTGCCTCTTTTTCAACTTCCGCAAATGACAGACTGGTGGAAAGGCGGGTGGCGCTGACATCATCTGTCGCCTGCTCGGTAAACAGATGTTCCGGCAAATCACTGACGCGAATGCGCCCATTATCACTACTCAGAGCAAGATTCTCGATGACGCTGTAAAGTTCAAAATCGTTGCCAGGCCATGCACAGGAAACCAGGCGAGCGAGGGCATCGTCATCAATTTTCAGCCGCGTAGAGAAGCGTTTTTCAAGGCTGCGTAATTTGTTATTCACCAGCGCCGGAATGCTGCCACGCCGCATACGCAGTGGCGGGATGGTAATTTCAAATGCATGCAGCGCGTAATACAGCTGGCGACTAAAACGATTTTGTTCCACCAGCATTGCGAGGTCCGCGGTCGTTGTGGCAATCACTTTGACATCAATGGGTATTAAACGCCGCGCATCCAGTCGCGTGATAACACCCTGCTTGATAACCTGAAGCAAAGCAGACTGTAACTCCACCGCCAGATATTCAATCTTTTCAAGAAACAGCGTGCCGCCGTGCGCCAGTTCCAGCCGACTCAGACGGCCATTTTCATTATCCGTGCGATCGCCACCAATAAATTCTTCCGCCAGCGCCGCATCACCATATAACTCACAATTGACGGCGATATAAGGCCCCGCTGCACGCTCGCTTTCATTATGAATTGCCTGACTTAGCAGTGCCTTGCCCACGCCCTCTTCTCCACAAAGCAGGACAGGAAAGCTACTGCGCGCCGCCTGGCGACCAAAATGAATCAAGCGGCGGGTTTGCGGATCGTCCTGTGGCATATGAGCGAAGGTATGGCTGACTTTTCCTAATTGACTGGTCATTAACTGCCGCATCTGTTCCACAGGATGGAGCAATAAAATAAAGCTGGTTCCCTGCGTTTCTATTATCGGTTTAAGGGTTATCACCGCATCAATAAACTGATGCTGACTTTCAAAGGTTGCTTCTACGTGTTTGAGCGGATGTGCCTGTTTTATTGCTTGTTGCAATACGGCGGGTAACGTTAAGAGTTCAGTGATTGCCCTTCCCTGACTTGCCGTCGCGTCAAGGCGCAAGACTCGCGCCGCCTGGGCGTTGATAAATTGCAAATTACCCTGCTCGTCCCAGCTAATCACGCCATCATCCATACTTTCTAACAGGGCATTAAGTTGATTTAAATGACGGTTAGTTTCAGCGAGCAAACTGTCCGTCAGCAGTAAATTTCCGACCTCGCGTGCGATTGCCAACGTCAACGGCAAATCAGCTGCGGTAGTTTGCTCAACCGGACACGCCAGCGCTATTGTTCCCGTCAATCGGCCCTTGCTGTCAAACAACGGCGTTGCGCAAAAGGCCCAGTTCCAGAGTGCCTGTTTGAAATGTTGATCGGCCATCGTTTTCACGGCCTGACCAGAGATAGCCGCTAACGATAGCGCACAAGTACCAATAATTCCCTCGGCGCAATACGTGCCGTCATTGAATCCCAGTACACTTAGCTGCTGCAAGGTTTGCGGATCGCCATTACGGCTGAGAATGCAGGCGGTTTCATCGAGGATAAGCAACGCACACTCTCGCGGTGCCATATATTCCCAGGCATCTTCCAGCGCAGCCTGCCCGAGCGTCAGCATCGCTTTCTTACGCCGATAAATAGAAGCAAATGTCACGCCCTGGGCCTGGTGTGGTACGTTCCATGTCTCCCGTTTCATCAGCTTATTGCATCTCTCCCAGGAGGTTGCAATTAAGGGAGATATGCCCCGACCATCGTTGTTAAAAGCGCCACTCATATCCCGCATCCCTTATGACAAAAGGTGTTCCGGCTCGCAATTTTAAGTATTAATACACGTAAAAGTTTCAATATGGAACACTCATTAAAGCATATGTTTCACTATGAAACATAATTTGGGCTAATTTTCTTTTCCCTTGCCTGATGCACAATGGATTCATCGGCAGTCAGTGGTCGCCGTGTCGTTGAACATCATCCATGCCCTACCGTAATTGCTGGAGCAAAATAATGAAAAAATTGATCAATGATGTGCAAGACGTACTGGACGAACAACTGGCAGGACTAGCGAAAGCGCATCCATCGCTGACACTGCATCAGGATCCGGTGTATGTCACCCGAGCTGATGCCCCCGTTGCAGGAAAAGTCGCCCTGCTGTCGGGTGGCGGCAGCGGACACGAGCCGATGCATTGTGGTTATATCGGTCAGGGGATGCTTTCGGGGGCCTGTCCGGGCGAAATTTTCACCTCACCGACGCCCGATAAAATCTTTGAATGCGCCATGCAAATTGATGGCGGCGAAGGTGTACTGTTGATTATCAAAAATTACACCGGCGATATTCTTAACTTCGAAACAGCAACCGAGTTACTGCACGATAGCGGCGTAAAAGTGACCACTGTGGTCATTGATGACGACGTTGCAGTAAAAGACAGTCTTTATACCGCCGGGCGACGCGGCGTTGCCAACACCGTATTAATTGAAAAACTCGTAGGTGCAGCGGCGGAGCGTGGCGACTCACTGGACGCCTGTGCGGAACTGGGGCGTAAGTTGAATAATCAAGGCCACTCAATAGGTATCGCTCTCGGTGCCTGTACCGTTCCTGCCGCGGGCAAACCTTCTTTTACCCTGGCGGATAATGAGATGGAGTTTGGCGTCGGCATTCATGGTGAGCCAGGTATTGACCGCCGCCCCTTCTCTTCCCTTGATCAAACCGTCGATGAAATGTTCGACACCCTGCTGGAAAATGGCTCATACCATCGCACTTTGCGTTTATGGGATTATCAACAAGGCAGCTGGCAGGAAGAACCACAAACCAAACAACCGCTCCAGTCTGGCGATCGGGTGATTGCGCTGGTTAACAATCTTGGCGCAACTCCGCTTTCTGAGCTGTACGGCGTCTATAACCGCCTGACCACACGTTGCCAGCAAGCGGGATTGACTATCGAACGTAATTTAATTGGCGCGTACTGCACCTCACTGGATATGACCGGTTTCTCAATCACCTTACTGAAAGTTGATGACGAAACGCTGGCACTCTGGGACGCCCCGGTCCACACCCCGGCCCTTAACTGGGGTAAATAAGGAGAAAGCAATGTCACTGAGCAGAACTCAAATTGTTAACTGGCTCACTCGTTGTGGCGATATTTTCAGCACCGAGAGCGAGTATCTTACTGGACTGGATCGCGAGATTGGCGACGCTGACCACGGGCTAAATATGAACCGAGGCTTTGGCAAAGTGGTGGAAAAACTCCCTGCTATCGCAGATAAAGATATCGGTTTCATTCTCAAGAATACCGGCATGACGCTACTTTCCAGCGTCGGAGGTGCCAGTGGTCCGCTGTTCGGTACCTTCTTTATCCGCGCCGCACAGACAACCCAGGCACGGCAAAGCCTGACGCTGGAAGAGCTTTATCAGATGTTCCGCGATGGCGCGGACGGCGTAATCAGTCGCGGGAAAGCCGAACCTGGCGATAAAACCATGTGTGATGTGTGGGTGCCGGTGGTGGAATCGTTACGTCAGTCCTGCGAGCAAAATCTCTCTGTTCCGGCGGCGCTCGACGCTGCCAGTAGCATCGCCGAATCCGCTGCACAAAGTACGATTACGATGCAAGCCCGCAAAGGCCGCGCCAGTTATCTCGGTGAACGCAGTATTGGTCACCAGGATCCCGGCGCGACCTCGGTGATGTTTATGATGCAAATGTTGGCGTTAGCCGCAAAAGAGTAAGGAATTGGTGATGGTAAACCTGGTCATAGTTTCACATAGCAGCCGACTGGGAGAAGGTGTCGGTGAATTAGCCCGTCAGATGTTAATGAGTGATAATTGTAAAATCGCCATTGCCGCGGGAATTGACGATCCACAAAATCCCATTGGTACCGATGCCGTCAAAGTGATGGAGGCCATCGAATCTGTTGCCGATGCCGACCATGTGCTGGTCATGATGGATATGGGTAGCGCATTATTGAGTGCTGAAACTGCGCTGGAATTGCTGGCTCCCGAGATCGCCGCAAAAGTACGTTTGTGTGCTGCGCCGTTGGTCGAAGGTACACTGGCAGCAACGGTCAGCGCGGCCTCGGGGGCGGATATCGACAAAGTTATCTTTGACGCCATGCATGCGCTGGAAGCCAAACGTGAACAACTGGGTTTACCGTCCTCCGACACTGAAATCTCTGACACATGTCCTCCGTACGATGAAGAAGCCCGTTCTCTGGCGGTGGTCATAAAAAACCGTAACGGCCTGCATGTACGTCCGGCCTCCCGGCTGGTTTATACCTTATCGACATTTAATGCCGATATGTTGCTGGAGAAAAACGGCAAATGCGTTACACCGGAGAGTATTAACCAGATTGCGTTACTACAAGTTCGCTATAACGATACGCTGCGCCTGATTGCGAAAGGACCAGAAGCTGAAGAGGCACTGATCGCTTTCCGTCAGTTGGCTGAAGATAACTTTGGTGAAACGGAGGAAGTTGCTCCACCTACTCTGCGTCCCGTTCCGCCTGTTTCGGGTAAAGCCTTTTATTATCAACCTGTTTTATGTACGGTACAGGCAAAATCAACCCTGACCGTGGAAGAAGAACAAGAACGATTACGCCAGGCCATTGACTTCACGTTATTAGATCTGATGACGTTAACAGCGAAAGCAGAAACCAGCGGGCTTGACGATATTGCCGCAATCTTTTCTGGTCACCATACACTGTTAGATGATCCGGAACTGCAGGCGGCGGCAAGCGAACTCCTTCAGCATGAACATTGCACGGCGGAATATGCCTGGCAGCAAGTTCTTAAAGAACTTAGCCAGCAATACCAACAGCTGGATGATGAATATCTACAGGCTCGCTATATCGATGTGGACGATCTTCTGCATCGCACCCTGGTCCACCTGACCCAAACGAAAGAAGAACTCCCGCAGTTTAACTCGCCAACTATTCTACTGGCGGAGAACATTTATCCCTCCACAGTACTGCAACTGGATCCAGCGGTTGTAAAAGGTATCTGCCTTAGCGCCGGAACTCCGCTATCCCACAGTGCCCTAATCGCCCGTGAACTGGGAATTGGCTGGATTTGCCAGCAGGGTGAGAAACTGTATGCGATACAACCAGAAGAAACGCTAACGCTGGACGTTAAAACGCAACGTTTCAACCGTCAGGGTTAAACCACCGTTCGGATGGCATCATTCTGATGTCATCCGGCAATTTACTCTGCACTGATGTTTTTTAACTACCTGTTATATTTTTCACCAAATTATGATGATTTTTCTTCGCTAATCGCGAACCCAACGTCGCTGGCTGACGAATAAACAGATGTTATTTTATCACTCTATTTCGCCGTTATTTATCCCTTTAATTCCCTTTTCTAAAATGTCTGTCAGTTCGCAGAATGTGATTTCGATCATGCAGCTAGTGCGATCCTGAACTAAGGTTTTCTGATACTTGAATACCGTTTTATTCGGTTTCGCCAAAGGAGAATGATTGATGAAATCCCCCGCACCTTCTCGCCCGCAAAAAATGGCGTTAATTCCAGCCTGCATCTTTTTGTGTTTCGCTGCGCTATCGGTGCAGGCAGAAGAAACATCGGTAACACCACAACCGCCTGATATTTTATTAGGGCCGCTGTTTAATGATGTGCAAAACGCCAAACTTTTTCCGGACCAAAAAACCTTTGCCGATGCCGTGCCGAACAGCGATCCGCTGATGATCCTTGCTGATTATCGGATGCAGCAAAACCAGAGCGGATTTGATCTACGCCATTTCGTTAACGTCAATTTCACCCTGCCGAAAGAGGGCGAGAAATATGTTCCGCCAGAGGGGCAATCACTGCGCGAACATATTGACGGACTTTGGCCGGTATTAACGCGTTCTACCGAAAACACCGAAAAATGGGATTCTCTATTACCGCTGCCAAAGCCTTATGTCGTGCCAGGCGGACGTTTTCGCGAGGTATATTACTGGGACAGTTACTTCACCATGTTAGGACTTGCCGAAAGCGGTCACTGGGATAAAGTCGCGGATATGGTGGCCAATTTTGCTCATGAAATAGACACTTACGGTCATATTCCCAACGGCAACCGCAGTTACTATTTAAGCCGCTCGCAACCGCCCTTCTTTGCCCTGATGGTAGAGTTACTGGCGCAGCATGAAGGCGACGCCGCGTTGAAACAATACCTGCCGCAAATGCAAAAAGAATATGCTTACTGGATGGACGGTGTTGAAAACCTGCAAGCCGGACAACAGGAAAAACGCGTTGTAAAACTTCAGGATGGTACCCTTCTCAACCGCTACTGGGACGATCGCGATACGCCACGACCAGAGTCATGGGTGGAAGATATTGCCACTGCCAAAAGCAATCCGAATCGACCTGCCACTGAAATTTACCGCGACCTGCGCTCTGCCGCTGCGTCTGGCTGGGATTTCAGCTCGCGCTGGATGGACAATCCGCAGCAGTTAAACACCTTACGCACCACCAGCATCGTACCGGTCGATCTGAACAGCTTGATGTTCAAAATGGAAAAAATCCTCGCCCGCGCCAGCAAAGCTATCGGAGATAACGCGATGGCAAACCAGTACGAAACGCTGGCAAATGCCCGTCAAAAAGGGATCGAAAAATACCTGTGGAACGATCAACAAAGCTGGTATGCCGATTACGACCTGAAAAGTCATAAAGTGCGCAATCAGTTAACCGCGGCCGCCCTGTTCCCGCTGTACGTCAATGCGGCAGCGAAAGATCGCGCCAGCAAAATGGCGACGGCGACGAAAACACATCTGCTGCAACCAGGCGGCCTGAACACCACGTCGGTGAAAAGTGGGCAACAATGGGATGCGCCAAACGGCTGGGCGCCGTTGCAGTGGGTCGCGACAGAAGGATTACAAAACTACGGGCAAAAAGAGGTAGCGATGGACATTAGCTGGCACTTCCTGACCAATGTTCAGCACACCTATGACCGGGAGAAAAAGCTGGTGGAAAAATATGATGTCAGCACCACCGGAACAGGGGGCGGCGGTGGCGAATATCCATTACAGGATGGCTTTGGCTGGACCAATGGCGTGACGCTGAAAATGCTGGATTTGATCTGCCCGAAAGAGCAACCGTGTGACAATGTTCCGGCGACGCGTCCACTCAGTGAATCAACAACACAGCCGCTAAAACAAAAAGAGGCGGAACCTACGCCTTAACTTTACTGTATATCGAGCAATGCCATTACGTGCATAAAATTGGCATTGCTCTTTCTTCATCACGAAATACCACTCTTTCTACGGTCTATGCCTTTATTTTCTTTTATTAGAGAAGATTTTAATTTTATTTTATCAACTTGTTAATCATCACACCTCTATTTATATTTTCCCCCACTCCCCATTCTCCCTGACAATTTTCTTGTGGAACAAAGTGTTATTTAAGAAACAAGCAAATCATTCTGTCTCTTTAGACAAATTTTGACATCAAACATGATCTTTTTCGCTATATGTGTAAGTATATAGCGGTTTTAATTATCAGGATATTACTTATGTCACTAACCAGACGGAGGTTTACACAGATTCTTGCGTCGACATTGTTCCTGCATCATCTGCCGTCCTTTGCACAATCAGTCAAATTCTGGGCCTCACTGACGCTTCCCGAAGCCCAACACATTACACGCATCGTCAGCGCAGGCGCGCCCGCCGATTTACTATTGCTGGCTGTCGCGCCAGAAAAAATGGTCGGTTTTTCCTCTTTTGATTTTGCCCGTCAGGCATTAATTCCATTGCCAGAGCACATTCGCCAGTTCCCCAGGCTGGGACGACTCGCCGGGCGCGCCAGCACACTCTCGCTGGAAGGGCTTATGGCGTTACATCCCGATTTGGTCGTTGATTGCGGCAATACGGATGAAACCTGGATCTCCCAGGCACGGCAGGTTAGCGAACAGACACAAATACCCTGGTTATTGCTTAACGGGAAACTGGAACAATCAGCAGAACAGTTAACAACGCTTGGCAAAACGTTAGGCGAAGAGCACCGCGCCGCAGAACAAGCCAATCTCGCCAGCCGCTTCGTTGGTGAAGCTCAGGCATTCGCCACCTCACCCGCCGCTAATCTCAGCTTTTATGCTGCGCGCGGTCCTCGAGGGCTGGAAACGGGCTTACAGGGTTCGTTGCATACCGAGGCGGCGGAATTATTAGGTTTGCACAACGTCGCGCAAATAGCCGATCGCCACGGTCTGACACAGGTTTCCATGGAAAATCTCCTGCGCTGGCAGCCGGATATTATTCTGGTTCAGGAGGCCGTTACTGCAGATTTTATTCGTCGTGATCCTCTCTGGCAGGGCGTGAAAGCGGTTGCGGAACAACGCATCTTATTTTTAAGTGGCCTGCCCTTTGGCTGGCTGGATGCCCCGCCGGGAATCAACCGTCTTCTGGGATTACGCAGACTTCACGCCTGGCTGGATCCCGCCATCAATCGCCAGTTTAAAAGTGACATGCAGCATTACGCCCAACTGTTCTGGCATTGTTCACTCAGTGACGCCGACTATCAAAAATTGGTGGCGAGCTAATGAGAACCGTAAACGGATGTATTTTGCTGCTGGCAGCTATCAGTATCACTTTTGCCGCCGTAAGTGGGGCTTATCATCTCGATATGCAGCAACTGCTGGCGCTCATTCTTCGTCAAGAAAATGTTCCTGTGCAGGAACAAATTGTCTTCTGGCAAATCCGCGTGCCGCGTATTCTTGCTGCGCTGTTTCTGGGCGCGGCGCTGGCAGGGGCCGGAACCACCTATCAGGGAATGTTCCGTAATCCCTTAGTGTCACCGGATATTTTAGGCGTCTCCGCCGGTGCCGGACTTGGTGCCTGCGCGGCAATCCTGTGGGGATTATCCATTGTTTACATCCAGCTGTACGCATTTTGCGGCGGGCTGATGGTGGTCGCGGGCGTCTGGTTGATTACGCGTCGGGTGACCCGCCACGATCCGATCTTAACCCTGGTGCTGGTAGGCATTGCGTTAGGAACGTTGTGCGGAGCGGGGATATCGCTAATAAAAACGCTGGCCGATCCTTACACCCAGTTACCGTCAATTACCTTCTGGTTGCTGGGGGGGCTGTCCACCGTGACCTTACGCGATCTCTGCTATGCTGCACCGATCATTCTCATAGGCTCCTTGCCCCTGTTTTTTCTCCGCTGGCGCATGAATTTACTCACGCTTTCCGACGACGAAGCCCGTTCGCTGGGACTGAACGTGACACGTCTGCGCTTTGGATTGATTGTCTGCGCCACACTCATCACCGCCAGCACGGTAGCAATAGCAGGCATAATTGGTTGGGTCGGCCTGGTCGTTCCGCACATTGCCCGCTTGTTGACCGGTCATAACCATCAGCAGCTGTTGCCCATGGCAATGTGTACTGGCGCGATTCTGCTCCTGCTTACCGATACGCTGGCACGCAGCATTGGAACAACAGAAATCCCACTTGGCATTCTGACCGCTTTTGTTGGTGCACCGTTTTTCCTGTTTTTGTTGTTACGCGGAGGTCGCCAGTGACTTTGCTTGCCGTCCGTCATGCGTCTCTGGGTTACTCCCGCCATCCGGTGCTACGCGACGTGTCCTTCACCCTGTCGCAAGGAACAATTTGTTGTCTGTTAGGAGCCAATGGTTGCGGCAAAACCACACTCATGCGCTCCATTCTTGGCGTTATACCGTTATTAAAAGGCGAGATCTTACTGGATAGCCTCCCTGTGCAGACACTCAGCCATCGCCAGCGCGCGCAGGCTATTGCCTGGGTGCCGCAGGCGCACGACGGCATTTTTGCTTTTAGTGTGCTGGATATGGTGTTGATGGGCCTGGCCCCCACCATAGGCGCTTTTTCCGTTCCCGGTAAGCAAGAACGCCTGAAAGCAACGGAGCAACTGGAAAAGCTGGGCATTTTGCATCTGGCGACACGACGCTGGAATACGCTTAGCGGCGGTGAACGTCAGCTGGCTTTAATCGCCCGTGCACTCGTCCAGCAACCGCGCTTGTTATTACTGGATGAGCCTGCCTCCAGCCTCGATTTCGGTCATCAGATCCAACTTCTGGACACGCTGGCGCAGCTCAAAAATAACGGCATGACAATGTTAATGTCGACTCATCATCCGCTCCATGCAAACGCCATTGCCGACAGCATTATCCAGGTAGAGCCAGATGGACGAGTAACACAAGGCTTACCGACCGAACAGTTAACAACGAAAAAACTGGCTGCCCTGTACCGGGTTTCTGCCGACCAGATTCACCATCACCTCTCTGCAATTAAGCACTAAGGAAAAATCATGCTCATTGACGATATTGATTTTGCAGACCTTTACCTTCAGCAACTCAGGCTGGCCCATCGCACAGAAAAAACGCCGGATCACTGGGATCAACGGGCGGAAAAAATGGCGGAAAATTGCGCCTCGCCTACGGACAGCTACCTGCAACAACTGACCTCAAAAATTGACCTGCAAGGCGCGCAAACCTTATTCGATATGGGCTGCGGACCGGGTACCGTATCGCTGGCGCTGGCGGACAAACTCACGACGATTTATGGCGTTGATTACAGTCAGGGGATGCTGAACGTTGCCGCCCGTCGTGCCGCCGCGCTAAAGGCAGACAATGTCCACTGGATCCAGCGCGCCTGGGAAGAGGACTGGAGTGACCTGCCACGCTGCGATATTGCCGTGGCTTCCCGCTCCACTCTGGTGGCTGATATGCGCCAGGCAATGAGCAAACTGAATAATCAGGCACGGCTTCGCGTCTATACGACTCATCTGGTCAGCACCTCGTTCGTCTCTCCAGCCATTCAGCGGGCGGCTGGTCGGGAAGTGATCGAATTACCCAACTATATCTTTGCACTCAACGTCCTGTATCAGATGGGAATTTATGCTCACGTTGATTTTATCCGCGGACAAAATTGCCAACAGGATAACAGCACCTGGGAACGTTTTGAGCAGAACGTCAGCTGGAGTCTGGGCGCGCTTAACGACGATGAGCGTGAGCGGTTATATCGCTGGTATCAACAACAAGATGCTCGTGCCCTCGCCCCTGCCAGCCGCGACTGGGCGCTCATCTGGTGGGATAGCGTACCGCAGGAGACACTGCGATGATTTTCCTTTCTCAGGCACAAATCGATGCGTTATTGCTGGAAGATATCCAGGGCGGTGACCTGACCACGCGAGCATTAAATATTGGACACCAGCATGGCTATATAGAGTTTTTTCTCCGTCAGGGCGGCTGCATCAGCGGCATTTCTGTCGCGTGTAAGATGTTAACTACGCTGGGATTAACTATTGATGACGCGGTCAGCGACGGTTCACAAGCGAACGCGGGTCAGCGGCTAATCCGTGCGCAAGGTAATGCCGCAGCACTTCATCAGGGATGGAAGGCAGTCCAGAATGTGCTGGAGTGGAGTTGCGGTGTTTCTGATTATCTCGCTCAAATGCTGGCGTTACTTCGTGAACGTTACCCTGATGGCAATATCGCCTGCACCCGAAAAGCAATTCCGGGCACCCGCTTACTGGCCTCGCAGGCAATTCTGGCTGCCGGAGGACTGATTCATCGTGCCGGATGTGCGGAAACCATATTATTGTTTGCCAACCACCGCCATTTTCTTCATGACAATCAGGACTGGTCAGGCGCAATCAATCAGTTACGTCGCCACGCACCCGAGAAGAAAATAGTTGTTGAAGCCGACACGCCGAAAGAGGCAATCGCCGCGTTACGCGCGCAACCAGACGTACTTCAGCTCGACAAATTTAGTCCGCAACAGGCAACTGAAATTGCGCAAATAGCACCGTCGCTGGCTCCCCACTGCACGCTGGCTCTGACCGGCGGAATTAATCTGACAACACTCAAAAATTACCTCGACTGCGGCATTCGCCTTTTTATTACCTCCGCGCCTTATTACGCGACACCAGCTGACATTAAAGTCAGTCTGCAACCCGCAGCCTCTATTTAATTCTTTGTTAAACGGAATTTATTCTATGAGACTCAAAAAACGTTATCTCTGCACAGCATTATCACTTGCCTTTACCCAGCAGGCCGTAGCGGCTCAGGAGAGTGACACGCTGACCGTATGGTCCAGTCCGGTATCATCAACGACGACCACCGTTCTCGATCAACCCACCATGAAGGCCCTGGATAAACAGAATGTCGCTCAGGCATTAAGTGTCGTCCCCGGCGTGGTGCTGCAAAAGTCAGGTAGCCGCAACGAAGAACAGGTCAAAGTTCGTGGCTTTGATAGTCGTCAGGTGCCGGTCTATTTCGACGGTGTGCCCATTTATGTTCCCTATGACGGCAACCTCGATCTGGCGCGGATTCTGACCAACAATTTGGGGGCAGTTGAAGTTTCCAAAGGGTATTCGTCGCTGCTTCAGGGGCCTAATCAGATGGGCGGAGCCATTAATATCACCACCCAGAAGCCAACAAAACCTCTGGAAGCAAGTCTGGGATATCGCCAGGGATGGAGCCGTAGCCAGGACAATGCCTACGATATGCATGCTTCATTTGCCGCCAGCAGCGATCTGGGGTATTTGCAAGTCAGCGGTAGCCAGCTAAAGCAGGATTTTCTCGGCCTGCCGCATGGTGTAAATAATGATATTGCAGGCAAACACGGCAAGATGATTAATTCATCGGCTGATGATAAACGCGGCATTGTGAAGCTCGGTTTTACACCACGCGAAAACGATGAATACACATTGACTTACATTAAGCAGGATGGTGAAAAAGATAACCCGCCATACAGTGGAAATAGTGGTCAGAAATCACGCTACTGGCAGTGGCCAGAGTATGACAAAGAAAGTTTTTATTATCAGGGAACGACCCAACTAAACGATCGTTTTACCCTGAAAAGTCGGCTGTATCGCGACACCTTTGAAAATACGCTAATGATGTACAACTCGCTGGCTGATTTGAAAAATAAAAAAGGCAGCTACAGCCATTATTCCGATTACAGCGACGGTGCCGGGTTACAACTGGCAGCCGATGTGCGTGAAAACGATCTGCTGTCGTTTGCCGTTAACTGGAAAGATGACGTACACCGGGAAAAAGGTGCGCCGCACGCCGCTTACGATCGCTATGAAGATCGTACCTGGTCGCTCGCCAGTGAATATCAATGGGCTGCTGCCGATAATGTCGATGTCGTGGCTGGAATCAGCTATGACTGGCGCGATAGCGTAGAAGCGAAAAAACATGAGAAAGATGGCAGTATCACCCATTATGACGACAACAATCAGTCAGCTTTTAACTGGCAGGTGATGGGGAAATACCACTTTGCCAATGAAGACACGCTGGCGCTTTCGTACTATGACCGCACACGCTTTCCGACGCTGAAAGAACGCTATACCACGTCCAAACCTGCGTATAACCAGATAGCGATTGTTAACCCGCAGCTCAAGCCGGAACGCGCGCGCGGGGTGGATTTAACCTGGAATGGTGCCTTCACGCACGACTGGGGATTTGAGGTCAGCGTTTACTATAACCGGGTGAGTGATGCCATCCTCTCGCACAATATCGATGCCGATACCATTCAAAATCAGAACAGCGGCACGGTGGATTACAGCGGTCTGGATGCCGGTATTAAGGGGAAAATCAGCAATATACTGGATGTAGGATTGAGCTACGCCCTGATCCACGCTGATGCCAAACGCAAAGACATCGGCAAGATAACCGATCTGCCAACGCAGACAATGACCGCATGGATGACTCTCAAACCGTGGGAGCCGTTAAGCGTAACGCTGTCGGAAGAGGCGCGTTCCTCCAGCTACAGCAACAGTGACGGTTCACAAAAAGCCGCCGGTTTTGCGGTGACTCACATTCGAGCCGATTACACCTTAGGTCATGGCTTCAGCGTTAATGCGTCGGTCAATAACCTGTTTGATACCAAATATGCCTACAGTGAAGGGTTTATTGAAGAAGGTCGCAATTTCTGGGCAGGTATCGAGTATACGTTCTGATGTGAAAGCGGATAGCGGCATCTGTATCGCTATCCGCCTTATGAAAATCTTATTCTCTTCGCAGGAGGCGGAATACGCCCAGCACCAGGATAGCGCCCACCACCGCCACCAGGAAGCTGTGCAAATTAAAACCGCTGATGGAGCCGCCAATGCCAAACATGGTCGCCAGCCAGCCGCCGACCACCGCACCGACTATCCCAAGAATACAGGTCAGGAAAAATCCACCACCATCTCGCCCCGGCATGATTAGCTTGGCGATAATGCCGGCTATCAGGCCAAAAATAATCCAGGCAATAATTCCCATGTTCAGGCCCTCGTTTCGATGAATCGGACGCAAGAAATGCTTACGTCAACGCTCTAAGTATAGGCAAGGGCGGGATCGATGCTGGGCATATGTCGGCTGATTTAAGAACAACATGTAAAAAATATTCGCGCATTTGTATTAAGTTTTGTTAACTGCGACCGATAAACCAAAGACAGTTTGTCAGTCAGGAGTTTTTCCGCGTGAGTCATTACCATGAGCAGTTCCTGAAACAAAATCCGTTAGCCGTCCTGGGCGTGTTACGCGATTTGAACAAAGCCGCAATTCCTTTGCGTATCAGCTGGAATGGCGGGCAGCTGATCAGCAAAATACTGGCAATAACTCCGGATAAACTGGTGCTGGATTTCGGCAGCCAGGCCGAAGACAACATCGCCGTGCTAAAGGCGCAGCACATTACCATTACCGCCGAAACTCAGGGTGCGAAAGTCGAGTTTACTGTTGAACAACTACAGCAGAGTGAATACTTGCAGCTTCCGGCATTTATTACCGTACCGCCTCCCACCTTATGGTTTGTACAACGACGCCGATATTTCCGCATCACCGCCCCACTCCATCCGCCTTATTTTTGCCAGACCAAACTGGCGGATAACAGTACGTTACGTTTCCGCCTGTATGATTTGTCGTTAGGCGGCATGGGCGCATTACTGGAAACAGCAAAGCCTGCCGAATTACACGAAGGCATGCGCTTCGCTCAGATTGAAGTCAACATGGGGCAATGGGGTGTTTTTCACTTTGACGCCCAGTTAATCTCCATCAGCGAGCGCAAAGTGATTGATGGCAAAAATGAAACCATCACCACTCCCCGTCTGAGCTTCCGTTTTCTTAACGTCAGCCCGACGGTGGAGCGGCAATTACAGCGGATTATTTTCTCTCTCGAGCGAGAAGCCCGGAAAAAAGCGGACAATGTGCGTGACTGATTTACATCGCGTCCAGTGCCTGCTCAAGTTTGTAGATATAGCGCGGAGCCTGCGGCGCAGGATGATTTCGCGCTACGTGATCGAGGAACTCATCAGCATCCAGATCGTTGATTTTGCTGATCGCCTTTTTCCGATCTGACGAGAAAGTCCGTAGCAGCGCACCTGCCCCGTTAGCGTATGACACCACCAGCGCATATTGCAGTACCTTCGGATCTTCAATGCCTGCCAGCGGGCCGGTTTCCAGAATATTCAGGTAAGCCGCTCCCATTGAAATATTACGCTCCGGATTTTTCAGCTCGCTGGTCGTCGGCTCACCGCTCCAGCCCATACGACGATATACATCACGTCCGGAGGTTGAAGCTTTTATCTGCATCAAACCAATGGCATTCGATTTACTCACCGCGTTCGGATTACCACCCGATTCGATAGCGATAATCGCCGTGATCAATTGTGGATCGACGCCCCAGGCTGCACCGGCTTTCTGGCTTATTGGCATCCACTGCATCGCACGTTGCACCGGAACTTTCGCGTTCCACGGCGGGTTCGTATAGTCATGCTTTGATGAACAACCCGCTAATAACACAATCAAAAAGGCAAACCATCTCAATTTCACTTCTTCTATCCTTATAGCCTGGAATCGCCGTTGAGGTGACAACGGCACACCTAAGCGGCATGATATACATTTCGTTTCTGTTGTCAGCAAGGAATTGCCATGTCTCTGTTTCACTTAATTGCCCCATCGGGTTACTGCATTAAACAGCACGCCGCGCTGCGTGGTATCCAGCGCCTTACCGACGCGGGGCATCAGGTCAATAACGTCGAGGTTATTGCCCGTCGTTGTGAGCGTTTTGCGGGTACGGAAACGGAGCGTCTGGAAGATCTCAATTCTCTTGCCAGACTGACTACCCCCAACACCATCGTGCTGGCTGTACGCGGCGGTTACGGTGCCAGTCGTTTACTGGCAGATATTGACTGGCAGGCACTGGTGGCTCGCCAACAACATGACCCGTTACTCATTTGCGGACATAGCGATTTTACCGCCATTCAGTGCGGTCTTCTGGCGCAAGGCAATGTCATCACCTTTAGCGGCCCCATGCTGGTAGCAAACTTTGGCGCGGATGAACTAAATGCCTTTACCGAGCACCACTTCTGGCTGGCGTTACGCAATAAAACGTTCACCATTGAATGGCAAGGGGAAGGCCCGACATGTCAGACCGAAGGCACGCTGTGGGGAGGCAATCTTGCGATGCTGATTTCACTGATTGGTACACCGTGGATGCCAAAAATTGAGAACGGTATTCTGGTGCTGGAAGATATTAACGAGCACCCTTTCCGCGTCGAACGCATGCTGTTGCAGCTCTATCATGCTGGAATTTTGCCACGTCAGAAGGCGATTATTCTCGGTAGCTTTAGCGGCAGCACACCTAATGATTATGACGCAGGTTACAACCTGGAGTCAGTGTACGCGTTTTTGCGTTCCCGCCTGTCGATTCCACTCATTACCGGCCTCGATTTTGGTCATGAACAACGCACGGTTACGCTGCCGTTGGGCGCACATGCCATTCTGAATAACACCGAGGAAGGCACTCAGTTGACGATTAGCGGTCATCCTGTTCTTAAAATGTAAAAAAATCACGCTTCAGGGCTAAGTAAAACGCTGTCTCTGCCGCTAATATGGTAGGGTTTATATCAGAGACAGCGTAATCAGGAGTAACCGACCGTTGGATGCCACAACAATAATTAGCCTTTTCATCTTAGGATCCATCCTTGTCACCAGCAGTATATTACTTAGTTCATTTTCTTCCCGTCTTGGCATTCCTATTCTGGTTATTTTTCTGGCGATCGGCATGTTGGCGGGGGTTGATGGCGTCGGCGGTATCCCGTTTGATAATTACCCCTTCGCCTACATGGTAAGTAACCTGGCGCTGGCGATTATTTTGCTCGACGGCGGGATGCGCACTCAGGCCAGTTCCTTTCGTGTGGCGTTAGGACCGGCACTGTCGCTGGCGACGCTGGGCGTACTTATCACCTCTGGTTTAACCGGCATGATGGCGGCGTGGCTGTTTAATCTTGATTTGATTGAAGGATTATTAATCGGCGCTATCGTCGGCTCCACCGATGCTGCAGCGGTCTTTTCTCTGCTGGGTGGTAAGGGGCTTAACGAACGTGTTGGCTCGACGCTGGAAATTGAATCCGGCAGTAATGATCCAATGGCGGTCTTTCTGACGATTACTCTGATTGCGATGATCCAGCAGCATGAAAGCAGTGTCAGCTGGATGTTCGTGGTCGATATTCTGCAGCAATTTGGCCTCGGGATTGTCATCGGGCTTGGCGGTGGTTATTTACTGCTGCAAATGATTAATCGCATCGCCCTGCCCGCCGGATTATATCCATTGCTGGCATTAAGCGGCGGTATTTTAATTTTTGCTTTAACCACGGCGCTGGAAGGCAGCGGTATTCTGGCTGTTTATCTGTGCGGTTTTCTGCTGGGTAATCGGCCGATTCGCAACCGCTACGGCATCCTGCAAAATTTCGACGGCCTCGCCTGGCTGGCGCAAATCGCCATGTTCCTGGTGCTGGGGCTATTGGTTAACCCAAGCGATCTGCTGCCTATTGCCATTCCGGCGCTCATTTTGTCCGCATGGATGATTTTCTTCGCCCGTCCTCTTTCGGTATTTGCCGGATTGCTACCGTTCCGTGGCTTCAATCTGCGTGAGCGCGTGTTTATCAGCTGGGTAGGATTACGCGGCGCGGTGCCGATTATTCTGGCTGTGTTCCCGATGATGGCGGGGCTGGAGAATGCGCGACTGTTCTTTAATGTCGCCTTCTTTGTGGTTCTGGTTTCACTGCTATTGCAGGGAACATCACTCTCGTGGGCGGCGAAAAAAGCCAAAGTGGTCGTTCCGCCAGTGGGACGTCCGGTGTCACGCGTTGGCCTGGATATTCATCCGGAAAATCCGTGGGAGCAGTTTGTTTATCAATTGAGTGCCGATAAATGGTGCGTGGGCGCGGCACTGCGTGATTTGCATATGCCAAAAGAGACGCGTATTGCGGCACTGTTTCGTGATAACCAGTTGCTTCATCCCACCGGCAGCACCCGACTGCGCGAAGGCGATGTGTTGTGTGTAATTGGTCGGGAACGCGATCTCCCGGCGCTCGGTAAACTGTTCAGCCAGTCGCCGCCGGTCGCGCTGGATCAACGCTTCTTTGGTGACTTCATTCTCGAAGCCAGCGCCAAATATGCTGATGTGGCGCTGATATATGGTCTGGAAGACGGGCGAGAATATCGCGATAAGCAGCAAACGCTGGGTGAAATCGTCCAGCAGTTGTTAGGCGCGGCACCGGTTGTCGGTGACCAGGTAGAGTTTGCCGGGATGATCTGGACGGTGGCCGAGAAAGAAGATAATGAAGTGTTGAAGATTGGTGTTCGGGTAGCGGAGGAAGAAGCCGAATCTTAAGTTTAATGTGTTTCGTAACGCTGGATACGACGCTGGTCGCATCCAGCGATAACAAGTTACACCGTCACAACCGGGACGCGTAACGCCAGCGCGCACATCAACTCATAGCCTACCGTTCCGGCAGCGGCGGCGACATCATCAATTTTGATCTCCTTGCCCCACAGCTCAACTGGCGTACCAATACCCGCTTGCGGGCAAGGCGTTAAATCGACCGCCAGCATATCCATCGAGACTGTCCCCACCGTCATGGTGCGAACGCCGTCCACTAAAACAGGGGTACCGGTAGGCGCGTGGCGCGGATAACCGTCGGCGTATCCTGCGGCGACAATGCCGATTCGCTGTTCATCGCGCGCAGTATAGCGACCGCCGTAGCCCACACGCTCGCCCGCTTTTAGCGTCTGGACACCAATAATCTCACTGCTTAGCGTCATCACCGGACGTAATCCGGTATTGGCGATATCACGCCACTGACCGGACGGCGAAGCACCATACAAAATAATGCCAGGCCGAACCCAGTCAAAATGCGCTTCCTGGTGCCACAGAGTCGCCGCCGAATTAGACAACGAACGCCGACACTCCAGCCCTTCCGCCGCCTGCTCAATACGCGCCATCGCGCTGGAAATTCCATCAGGATGTTCCGCTTCGGCAAAATGCGACATCAGGGTCATTTCGCCAACATTCGCCATCGCCCGCAACTGCTGCCAGACGGTAAGCACGCGATCGGGCTGGAAGCCCAACCGATTCATCCCACTGTTCACTTTAAGATAAATATCCAACGGTGCTTTTAGCCGCGCATTTTGCAGTGCTTTGAGCTGCCAGTTGCTGTGTACGCAGGTGGTCAGGCGGTGCTGGTCATAAATCTCCAGATCCTGAGCATGGAAAAATCCTTCCAGCATCAGGATCGGTCCTTTCCAGCCGCGCTCACGTAACGTTATTGCCTCTTCCAGGTTAAGCAATGCAAAGCCATCGGTAGCCCCGAGCGCGCTCCAGATACGCTCAATACCGTGCCCGTAAGCGTTCGCTTTTACCACCGACCAGACGCGCGCGTGCGGCGCGGCCTGGCGGACAATGGACAGATTCTGTTTTAATGCCTGCAGATCGAGGCTGGCCTGTATCGGACGGGTCATCTCGTTTCCTTAGCTGTGTGCGCCATGTAAATGGCCCGGGCGTGATGGCGTAAATCCACGGCTGTAGCGCGCTACGCTTAGATCTTCATACGGGATCGCTGGCGTGCGCCCCGAGAGCAGATCGCTTAACAACTGACCGGAACCGCAAGCCATCGTCCAGCCGAGCGTGCCGTGACCGGTATTCAACCACAGATTTTTAAAGCGTGTACGCCCGACAACCGGCGTGCCGTCTGGCGTCATCGGGCGCAGGCCAGTCCAGAAAGCCGCCTGATCAACATGACCGCCGCGTGGATAGAGATCGCGAACCACCATCTCCAGCGTTTCACGACGCGGTTGCAACAGCTCGGTGTTAAAACCAACAATTTCCGCCATTCCGCCGACACGAATGCGGTTATCGAAACGGGTAATGGCGATTTTGTAGGTTTCATCAAGAATAGTGGATACCGGCGCACCATCTTCCTGCGCAATTGGAATGGTCAGCGAGTAGCCTTTCAGCGGATACACCGGAATATCAACAATGCCTTTGAGCATCGCCGTCGAGTAAGAACCAAACGCCATCACATACGCATCGGCCTTAATCACTTCATCACCACACTTCACGCCGTAGATTTGCTCGCCGTCGCAAAGCAGTTGGTCAACGGGCGTATTAAAGCGGAATTTAACCCCCGCCTGCTCCGCCATCCGCGCCAGATTCTGGGTAAACAGCTGGCAGTCTCCGGTTTCATCATTGGGCAGTTGCAGGCCGCCCGTCAGTTTGTGCGCTACTTCTGCCAACGCGGGCTCCACTTCCGCCAGGCGGCTGGATTCCAGCAGCTGATACGGTACGCCAGCATCTTCCAGCACGGCGATATCGCGGGTCGCGTTTTCATACTGTTGTTCGGTACGGAACAGTTGCAGCGTCCCACCCTGACGCCCTTCATACTGAATATTGGTTTCGGCGCGCAATGCTTTCAGGCAATCACGGCTGTATTCCGCCAGACGTACCATCCGCCCTTTGTTTTCCATGTAGTGGCTGGTGTCGCAGTTACGTAACATTTGCCACATCCATTTCAACTGGAACTGCGTACCGTCGAGACGAACCGCCAGCGGCGCATGGCGCTGGAACATCCATTTAATCGCTTTTAAAGGCACACCTGGTGCCGCCCACGGTGCAGCATATCCGGGGGAGATTTGCCCGGCATTCGCGGCACTGGTTTCCAGGGCGGCCCCCGGCTCCCGATCAATGACGGTGACCTCATGTCCTGCCTGATTTAAGTACCAGGCGCTGGCAACGCCTACCACACCACTTCCCAGTATGACAACTCGCATAGCCACTCCGATAACGGTAGATACAGTAAAAGAATAATAATCTAATTACATCTTGATAACTCAGTTGAAAATATTATTCAACATACGGCTTTTTTATGGTGAGCTGGCTCACATCTCCCTGACTCTGCGGCAATATGGCGTCTTTAGTATCTCCTGCTGAACGCCCTTTTTATCCAGCATAAAATTCCGTTCAGAAGCGGATTAGTGGCACTCTGATAATAAGAAATCGCAAAGAAAAAAATTCTCCGGCGACGCGGTTTTTAACAGGTGTTCTATGCTTGAAATGAGGTGCTCCACACAGAGAGCGCCGACAACAATGAGGTGCGCGTATGGCGACGATCGATTCTATGAATAAGGACACCACACGTTTGAGCGATGGACCCGACTGGACGTTCGACCTGCTGGATGTTTATCTGGCAGAGATAGACCGGGTGGCGAAACTCTACCGGCTGGATACCTACCCGCACCAGATTGAAGTGATAACCTCAGAACAGATGATGGATGCTTACTCCAGCGTCGGCATGCCAATTAACTATCCGCACTGGTCATTCGGTAAAAAGTTTATCGAGACTGAACGGCTGTATAAGCACGGTCAGCAAGGACTGGCCTATGAAATCGTCATTAACTCTAACCCGTGTATCGCTTACCTGATGGAAGAGAACACCATTACCATGCAAGCGTTGGTGATGGCTCATGCCTGCTATGGGCATAACTCTTTCTTCAAAAACAATTACTTATTCCGTAGCTGGACCGACGCCAGTTCGATTGTCGATTATCTGATTTTTGCCCGTAAATATATTACCGAGTGCGAAGAACGTTATGGCGTTGATGAAGTAGAACGGCTTCTGGACTCGTGCCACGCGCTGATGAACTACGGCGTGGACCGGTACAAACGCCCGCAAAAAATCTCGCTGCAAGAAGAGAAAGCCCGGCAGAAGAGTCGCGAAGAGTATCTGCAAAGTCAGGTCAATATGCTCTGGCGTACCCTGCCGAAGCGCGAGGAAGAGAAAACGGTTGCTGAAGCGCGCCGCTATCCGTCCGAACCACAAGAAAACCTGCTCTATTTTATGGAGAAAAATGCGCCACTGCTGGAATCATGGCAGCGTGAAATCCTGCGTATTGTGCGTAAGGTGAGCCAGTATTTTTATCCGCAAAAACAGACTCAGGTGATGAACGAAGGCTGGGCGACCTTCTGGCACTACACCATCCTTAACCATCTGTATGATGAAGGGAAAGTAACGGAACGTTTTATGCTGGAGTTTTTGCACAGCCACACCAATGTGGTCTTCCAGCCGCCCTATAACAGCCCGTGGTACAGCGGCATCAACCCATATGCCCTCGGGTTCGCCATGTTCCAGGATATTAAACGGATTTGTCAGTCGCCGACGGAAGAAGACAAATACTGGTTCCCGGATATCGCCGGTTCCGACTGGCTGGAAACGCTGCATTTCGCGATGCGTGATTTCAAAGATGAGAGTTTTATCAGCCAGTTCCTGTCACCGAAAGTGATGCGTGATTTCCGCTTCTTCACCGTGCTGGATGATGATCGACATAATTATCTGGAGATTTCCGCTATTCATAATGAAGAAGGTTATCGGGAAATCCGTAACCGGTTATCGTCGCAATATAACTTAAGTAATCTGGAGCCGAATATTCAGATCTGGAACGTGGATTTGCGCGGTGACCGTTCGCTGACGCTGCGTTACATTCCACATAATCGCGCACCGCTGGATCGGGGGCGCAAAGAAGTGCTGAAGCATGTGCATCGCCTGTGGGGATTTGATGTGATGCTGGAACAGCAAAACGAAGACGGCAGCATCGAGTTGCTGGAACGTTGCCCGCCGAGAATGGGAAATCTGTAAAAACAACGAAAAACCCCTCGTTTGAGGGGTTTGCTTTTTAAACGGAAGGGATTATCGTCCCTGAATGGCTAAATCACCCGGCAGATTTTTCTGCATCCGGTGCCAAATCTCGCCACTCTCATGCCCATAGCGACGCACTGTTTCATATACCTGATCGTGTGCGCCTTCACTGCACAACGCCGACAGTTTGTGATAGAAGCCCAGCGCCAGACTGCGCGCTTCCGGATTGGCGAAATAGTGACGACCAATGCGCGTATACAGCCCTTTCATCCCGTTAAGGATCAGACCGTAAATCGGGTTGCCGGAAGCAAACGCCAGGCCGCGGAAAATGTTGTAATCCAGCTCGGCAAAGGCGTCGGCGTGATCGGCCACTTCATTAGCGGTTGCCAGCACTTCCTGCGCTTTATCGGGATGTTGACGAAACGCGGTGCGAATAAAAATAGTTGAAATATTGGTACGCACCGACAGCAAATTATCAATAAGCTGCGGCACACTTTCGTGGTCCAGTCGCGCCAGTGTTTCAAGGATATTTAAACCAGAGGTTTCCCAGAAATTATTCACCTTCGTCGGCTTGCCGTGTTGAATGGTCAACCAGCCATCTCGTGCCAGACGTTGTAACACTTCACGTAACGTAGTACGCGTTACGCCAATTAATTCTGAAAGTTCACGTTCTGCGGGCAAAATAGTCCCGGGAGGGAAGCGGTTATTCCAGATACTTTCAATAATGTACTCTTCCGCGAAACCCGCCGGGCTTTGCGCCTTAATGACCATAGTGAGATTTCCATAACACAGCAAAACAAAGTTGGACTCATCATACCAGAGGGCTAACTACGCTGATAGAAGACAAAAAGAAGAAAAAAGGGATCAAGGCTTCATTTTCTGCATCTCTTTCCCCTTGACTATCAAGACTTGCCTCACTCCTGTCTGACCGTTAAGCTTTGCGTTTAAACATAAAAACATCATTGATTATTTCTAAGGTAAGGGAAACCATCATGGAGATCTCCTGGGGCCGCGCACTATGGCGCAATTTTTTGGGCCAGTCCCCCGACTGGTACAAACTCGCCCTCATCATTTTCTTAATCGTAAATCCGTTAATTTTCCTCATCAGCCCTTTCGTCGCTGGCTGGTTGCTGGTAGCGGAATTTATTTTCACTCTGGCGATGGCCCTGAAATGCTACCCGCTGCTCCCCGGTGGTCTGTTGGCTATCGAAGCGGTATTCATCGGCATGACCAGCGCGGAACATGTTCGTGAAGAAGTGGCGGCAAATCTTGAAGTCTTGCTGTTACTGATGTTTATGGTGGCGGGTATCTATTTTATGAAACAGCTGTTGTTGTTCATATTTACCCGTTTGCTGTTAAGCATTCGCTCCAAAATGCTGCTGTCGCTCTCTTTTTGCGTGGCGGCGGCGCTCCTCTCCGCGTTCCTCGATGCCTTAACCGTCGTGGCGGTGGTGATCAGCGTTGCAGTCGGTTTTTATGGTATTTATCACCGCGTAGCCTCTTCCCGTACTGAAGATACCGACCTGCAAGACGATAGTCATATCGACAAGCATTACAAAGTGGTTCTGGAACAGTTCCGTGGCTTTCTGCGTAGTCTGATGATGCATGCCGGTGTCGGCACCGCATTAGGCGGCGTGATGACCATGGTGGGCGAACCACAGAACCTGATCATCGCTAAAGCGGCTGGCTGGCATTTTGGCGATTTCTTCCTGCGCATGTCGCCGGTGACCGTCCCGGTTCTGATTTGTGGCCTGTTAACCTGCCTGCTGGTAGAGAAGCTGCGTTGGTTTGGCTACGGTGAAACGCTGCCGGAGAAAGTCCGCGAAGTACTGCAACAGTTTGACGATCAAAGCCGCAACCAGCGTACCCGTCAGGATAAAATCCGTCTGATTGTCCAGGCGATTATCGGCGTCTGGCTGGTGACTGCGCTGGCACTGCATCTGGCGGAAGTTGGTTTGATTGGTTTGTCAGTCATTATTCTGGCGACATCATTGACCGGTGTTACCGATGAACATGCTATCGGTAAAGCCTTCACCGAATCTCTGCCATTCACCGCACTGTTGACGGTGTTTTTCTCAGTAGTCGCGGTGATTATCGACCAACAACTGTTTTCGCCGATTATTCAGTTTGTGTTGCAGGCATCTGAACATGCTCAGCTGTCGTTGTTCTATATTTTCAACGGTCTGCTGTCATCCATTTCGGATAACGTCTTCGTGGGGACGATTTATATCAACGAAGCGAAAGCGGCAATGGAAAGTGGCGCTATCACGTTGAAGCAATATGAGCTGCTGGCGGTCGCCATTAATACCGGTACCAATCTGCCCTCCGTCGCTACGCCGAACGGTCAGGCTGCGTTCCTGTTCCTGCTGACCTCTGCACTCGCGCCATTGATTCGTCTCTCTTATGGCCGCATGGTGTGGATGGCCCTGCCTTACACCCTCGTACTGACGGTTGCCGGGTTACTCTGCGTCGAGTTTACGCTTGCTCCTGTAACCGAATGGTTTATGCAAATGGGCTGGATAGCAACGCTTTGATAACAACTTACCGGGCATATAAATGCCCGGTTTGCCTTTTCGCCCGATAATTGTCCAATTGCGTCCTATTTTTGCTGCCTCCTGGTGGCGCAGCGAATGAATTGGTTTAAACTGCGCACTCTATGCATATTGCAGGGAAATGATTATGTTGCGATTTTTGAACCAATGTTCACAAGGCCGGGGCGCATGGCTGTTGATGGCGTTTACTGCTCTGGCACTGGAACTGACGGCGCTGTGGTTCCAGCATGTGATGTTACTGAAACCTTGCGTGCTCTGTATTTATGAACGCTGCGCGTTATTCGGCGTTCTGGGTGCTGCGCTGATTGGCGCGATCGCCCCGAAAACTCCGCTGCGTTATGTAGCGATGGTTATCTGGTTGTATAGTGCGTTCCGCGGTGTGCAGTTAACTTACGAGCACACCATGCTTCAGCTCTATCCTTCGCCGTTTGCGACCTGTGATTTTATGGCTCGTTTCCCGGAATGGCTGCCGCTGGATAAATGGGTGCCGCAAGTGTTTGTCGCCTCTGGCGATTGCGCCGAGCGTCAGTGGGAATTTTTAGGTCTGGAAATGCCGCAGTGGCTGCTCGGTATTTTTATCGCTTACCTGATTGTCGCGGTGCTGGTGGTGATTTCCCAGCCGTTTAAAGCGAAAAAACGTGACCTGTTCGGTCGCTAATCCATTCGGCGCTCCTGCGGGAGCGCTTTTTCCTGCCGCTATGTTTATTTGACCCGCAGTAAATCAGAACTTCGCGTTGTATAACATGGTGAAAGCATGGCACGCTTCATCTGCCATTGTTGCTGGATCCCCTGCCCGGCAAAATAGAGTGTTCCTCTGCCCTCTTTAGCATTCAGCGTATCCATTACCGCCATCAATTGCTCACTCCCGGGGCGTGGTGCGTTGTCATCGAATAAATTGAGCTGCGCGACTCCCTGACTGAAGAAATCCCCCAGCATCACGCCCGCTTTTTGGTAGCGATGGCCCGCTTGCCAGATGGCATCCAGAGATCGCGTAGCGGCGTTAATGATATCCCTGCTGTCCTGAGTGGGCGTCAGCAGTTTTACCGATGCGCTATTGCCGTAATAAGGTTCATTGAACGCAAATGGTGACGTCTTAATAAACGTGGAGATAAACCGACAATATTGATGCTCGCTGCGAAGTTTTTCCGCCGCCCGGGCAGCGTAACTACAAATGGCCTGCCGCATCGACGGATAATCCGTGATGCGTTCACCAAACGAGCGGGAACAGATAATTTCCTGCTTCGTCGGTGCAAACTCTTCCAGTTGCAAACAGGGTTCACCGCGCAGTTCACGCACCGTTCTTTCGAGCACGACATTAAAATGTTTACGGATAAACCGGATATCTGAATCTGCCAAATCTAGAACGGTTTTGATCCCCATCGCGTCCAGTTTTTTGCTGATCCGCCGTCCAATCCCCCAGACTTCATCCACGGGGAGAGCAGACATTAATTTACGCTGGCGTTCCAGATTTGATAAATCCACCACCCCACCCGTCTGCCGCTGCCATTTTTTTGCCGCATGATTGGCAAGCTTAGCCAGCGTTTTGGTCTGGGCGATCCCCACACCAACAGTAAGATGGGTACGTTGTAGCACCGTTGCGCGAATTTCTCTGCCAAAATCAGTCAGATCGCGACAATTATGCACACCTGTCAGATCGCAGAATGCCTCATCAATACTGTAAATCTCGACGCGGGGCGATAGTTCTTCCAGCGTCGACATCACCCGATTACTCATGTCTGCGTAAAGCTCATAATTGCTGCTAAAGCAAACCACGCCACAGCGACGAAACAGATCTTTTTGTTTGAACCAGGGATCGCCCATTTTAACGCCCAGCGCCTTTGCCTCAGCGTTTCGGGCGATAACGCAACCGTCATTATTCGATAGCACAACCACCGGTTTACCCCATAAATCAGGGCGAAACACCGTCTCACAGCTGGCATAAAACGCGTTTACATCACAGAGGGCAAACATCAGCGCATCGCCTTAACGACGTGGATCACCACACCAAAGACATCCAGCGTATCTTCGCTACTGATGGTAATGGGCGAGTACGCACTGTTCATAGGAATAAGCTGTACCGTCGGGCGTAGTTGCAATTTTTTCACCGTAAACTCGCCGTCAACAGCAGCGATGATAATATCACCATGGCTGGCGGTAATAGCGCTATCGACAATCAGTAAATCACCGTCACTAATCCCACCATCAATCATAGAATCACCACTTGCTTTGACGAAATAAGTCGCGCTGGGATGCTGGATCAACAGTTGATTCAGATCGATGCGCTGTTCAACGTAATCTGCGGCCGGTGAAGGAAAGCCACACTGAACAAGATCGCTAAATAGCGGAAAAGTCACAATTTCGCGGAGATCCGCAGGCTTGATAAACAACATAATAATCTGCCTGAAGTTATACTGTTTTTATATACAGTAGTCTGTTCTTGTCAGCAGATCAATACTGATTCAGGCTATCAATATTTGTCGCTGCATAGACTGCTGATTTTTCGTTCTCTTATCCTGTGCTCACGCGGCCTTCTGGCGACAGCGTCCATCCAGCAGAAAGGAAAAATATCACCTGGTTTAAAATAGAATCGAAGCATTCGCCCAGAAAGGCATTCTCATTAAGGTACTGGATGACGGCATCAAGAAACTGTGTTCTATTGCTGCGGGCGTAGTTGAAGGGAAACTGATTCCAGAATTGAAGAACAAGTTAAAATCTGTGCAGAGTTTCTTTACCACCCTGTCTAACACGGTTAAACAAGCGAATAAAGATATCGATGCCGCCAAATTGAAATTAACCACCGAAATAGCCGCCATCGGGGAGATAAAAACGGAAACTGAAACAGCCAGATTCTACGTTGATTATGATGATTTAATGCTTTCTTTACTAAAAGAAGCGGCCCAAAAAATGATTAACACCTGTAATGAGTATCAGAAAAGACACGGTAAGAAGACACTCTTTGAGATACCTGAAGTCTGATAAGCGATTATTCTCTCTATGTACTCAAGGTATAAAATTTATCACATTTAAAAATACAGACGTTTTTTAAAGATTGAGAGTTACCTGTTGATAATAAAGTATCGGGTAACTCTCATTATGACAGAGCGCTTTCAAAAACAGGGCTACGAAATGGCGAGCATCCAGACGTATATTAAGAAAGCCCCCATCAACATCTATTAAATTTATCACTGCGCCCAGTCAGGTTTATTTAAGATATGATCCTGCCAGTCAATCACTTCTGATTCTTTCACTGCGATATGACGCACAGAGATACGTTCACCATGCATTGCCGCTTTCGAACCAGTAAGTAGCGGATGCCACGCAGGTAAACCTTTACCTTCCGCCAGCAAACGATAAGCGCAGGTCATTGGCAGCCATTCGAATGTTGGCAGATTTTCACGGGTTAATTTAATGCAGTCGGGTTCAAACTCGAAACGACGTTCGTAGTTCCGACATTGACAGGTTTTAATATTGAGCTGGCGACAGGCGACGTTAGTGAAGTAGATTTCGTCGGTGTCTTCATCCATCAGTTTATGCAGGCAACACTGACCGCAACCATCACACAACGACTCCCATTCTGCATCGCTCATTTCGTCCAGGGTTTTACTTTGCCAGAAAGGTACATCGCTCATCAGGTGTTCCGCCATTACGTTAAAACGCACCTTATAACCAGTCTGGCACAGCGATGCAAGTTTTGCCGCCGCTTTCAGGCGGCAAAAAGTATTACAAAACGCGAGTTGTCAAAGAATGCCCATCGAAAGTGACTGTCAGCTCATCACCGCTTTGCAACGGGCCGACACCATCAGGCGTGCCTGTCAGCACAACGTCACCGACCTTGAGGGTAAAAAACTTGCTCATATAAGCGATCAGCGGAACGATTTTATGGATCATGTCCGCAGTCGTACCTTGCTGGCGTTGCTCGCCGTTTACGCTCAGGCCCAGCGTTGTATTTTGCGGGTCGCCGGTAAATTCCGCCGCGGGAATAAACCCGGAAAGCGGACAAGAGTTATCAAACGCTTTGGCCTTTTCCCACGGCTGCCCGGCTTTCTTCATTTTTCCCTGAACATCACGCAATGTCAGATCGAGCGCCACGCCGTAACCGGCAATGGCTTTGCGGACATGCTCTTCCGTAGCCTGACGCAGCGTCGCGCCAATCAACACCGCCAGTTCGACTTCATGATGAACTGAACCGAAATCGGATGGGATCGCCAATGGCTGCCGCAGATCGCACAGTGCCGTTTCTGGTTTAATAAACAGCACTGGCTCTTCGGGTACTGCGCTGCCCATCTCTTTAATATGTTTGGCATAGTTACTGCCAACACAGACTACTTTACTCACCGGATAATCCAGCAGCGCACCTTGCCAGTTGTGATGTTGATACATAACGTTCCCCTCACCTTATCGTGGATATGAAAACCCGCGCCGACAAAGATAATGCCACCGCCGGATATCGGTTATTTGTTAGTGTCGTCTGTTTTCTGCCCCATGACGGAAAGATGTTGCTTCAGCAAATCTTCGGGTGGTGGCGGTAACTGCAAATAGTAACCTTGCTCGGTTAATGCCTGTTTAACCTTTTCAATATCGGCATTGACCAGTTTCTTCCGCCCATCCAGCGGAAGAATCATCGCTAACTGAGGCTGACCAAAACCTTTCATCAGTTCCTCAGGAACACGCGAAAAATCGTCTTTTTTTTCGACATATAAATAGGTCTGGTCACGTTTGCTGCTTCGATAAATCACACAAAACATACTTTTACTCTTTAAGATGCCAGGTTTTGGCATAAGCTAACATCAATGAAACCCGCGCCACAAGCCAGCCAGCTGTAGATTTCTACGGTTTGTTCAGTCCATGCCCCCTTTATAAGTAATCCCCCGGCAAAAATGCCGCGCCAGGATTTAACCGAACACAGGAAAGCCACTGGAATTCTCCCGTGAAGGATTGTTATATTATAACAGTTCATCGTACTCATTCTGAACAGGAGACTACCAATGAAAATTAAGGGCATCAGTAAGGCTGTATTGTTGCTTGCACTGCTAACTTCCACGAGCTTTGCTGCGGGTAAGAATGTCAATGTTGAGTTCAGAAAAGGCCATAGCAGCGCTCAGTACTCCGGCGAAATAAAGGGATACGATTACGATACATATACCTTCTATGCCAAAAAAGGTCAGAAAGTGCATGTGAGTATCTCTAATGAAGGCGCTGATACTTACCTCTTCGGGCCAGGAATCGATGATTCTGTTGATTTATCCAGATATTCCCCAGAACTCGATAGTCACGGACAATACTCACTCCCTGCTTCTGGCAAATATGAGCTGCGAGTGCTGCAAACCCGAAACGACGCCCGTAAAAACAAAACTAAAAAATATAACGTCGATATTCAAATTAAGTAAATGTCAACCGACGGGGACTCTCCCCGTCATAAACGTTAACGCCACACTCCTCTCTGTCGCTTAAGAGGTTAATGACGAATAGAACATAATGTAAACAAGACATCACTCACGACACATAAATAACATCTTTGTGGTGGTTTGATTGATTTTTCCACTCCGCTTACCATCCACACCAAAATAACGATCATCACGACATAATTTTTCTTTAACATCGCAAAATACACCGTTAGAGAATGTAAATTCGCTGGGATCGTAGCCTTGTAATGATTGTAAGTTTTCAGCGGCTTTTTCGCCGAGATATTTCCTTGTTAACTCTGGGGAAATGCCATCTGAACTCACACAAATATACGGGTCGCAAACAACGCCACACGCAGGAGATTGAAGCCCGCCAGCGTCATTTCCAGACGCCATTGATGAGAACATCATCCCCACACCTGACAATCCGATATAAAAAATACGCATCATATTCATAGCACATCCTGATAATCCAACCGTACAACACTTATGCTCATTTCATCATCAATCCGTAATCAAAACCGCTGACCTGGACGAGTTACGATGACCTGACAGAAGTATCAGACGTCTTCTGCGGTTTCTATGATAGAGCAATTCTGCGGCGGATATTAAGATAACGGGTATCTGTTCTTTAATGATGCTGCAAAAAATGGAAAGTTAAGAAAGCCTGGCGTGGTGAAAAAATACACTCGCCTCAATACTGGATATTTAAACAGGTCTGAAGATGCTGTCACGATTAGGGTGCGGAAAAAGGAAGCGTAAATAAGAACAATCAAAAGTACGACGGCAATGGGTTGATTGACAAGGGTATTTTTTAAGCTATGAATCAACGCCATTTATCACAGAATAGACTTTTACTCTGAATAAATGGGAGGGTGACTTGCCTCAATATAATCCAGACTATAACATGCCTTATAGTCTTCGGAACATCATCGCGCGCTGGCGATGATTAATAGCTAATTGAGTAAGGCCAGGATGTCAAACACGCCAATCGAGCTTAAAGGCAGTAGCTTCACTTTATCTGTGGTTCATCTGCATGAGGCAGAACCTAAGGTTATCCATCAGGCGCTGGAAGACAAAATCGCTCAGGCCCCCGCATTTTTAAAACATGCCCCCGTTGTACTCAACGTCAGTGCACTGGAAGACCCGGTAAACTGGTCGGCGATGCATAAGGCGGTTTCGGCAACTGGTTTGCGGGTTATTGGCGTAAGTGGCTGCAAAGATGCGCAACTTAAAGCCGAAATTGAAAAGATGGGGCTGCCTATCCTGACGGAAGGAAAGGAAAAATCGCCGCGTCCAGCCCCCGCACCGCAGGCTCCAGCGCAAAATACAACGCCGGTCACAAAAACGCGTTTAATTGATACCCCAGTGCGTTCCGGTCAGCGTATTTATGCTCCACAATGTGATCTGATTGTTACAAGCCACGTTAGCGCAGGGGCCGAATTGATTGCCGATGGTAACATTCATGTCTATGGCATGATGCGCGGTCGTGCGCTGGCAGGGGCAAGTGGTGACCGGGAAACGCAAATATTTTGTACGAACCTGATGGCGGAACTGGTGTCCATCGCAGGTGAATACTGGCTGAGTGATCAAATCCCAGCAGAATTTTATGGCAAAGCGGCACGACTGCAGTTAGTCGAAAACGCTTTGACCGTTCAACCGTTAAATTGATCCCTTTTTAACAAGGAATTTCTATGGCACGCATTATTGTTGTTACTTCGGGCAAAGGGGGTGTTGGTAAGACAACCTCCAGCGCGGCCATCGCCACTGGTTTGGCCCAGAAGGGAAAGAAAACTGTCGTGATAGATTTTGATATCGGCCTGCGTAATCTCGACCTGATTATGGGTTGTGAACGCCGGGTCGTTTACGATTTCGTCAACGTCATTCAGGGCGATGCAACGCTAAACCAGGCGTTAATTAAAGATAAACGTACTGAAAATCTCTATATTCTTCCGGCATCGCAAACTCGCGATAAAGATGCCCTCACCCGTGAAGGGGTCGCCAAAGTTCTTGATGATCTGAAAGCGATGGATTTTGAATTTATCGTTTGTGACTCCCCGGCAGGGATTGAAACCGGTGCGTTAATGGCACTCTATTTTGCAGACGAAGCCATTATTACCACCAACCCGGAAGTCTCCTCAGTACGCGACTCTGACCGTATTTTAGGCATTCTGGCGTCGAAATCACGCCGCGCAGAAAATGGCGAAGAGCCGATTAAAGAGCACCTGCTGTTAACGCGCTATAACCCAGGCCGCGTAAGCAGAGGTGACATGCTGAGCATGGAAGATGTGCTGGAGATCCTGCGCATCAAACTCGTCGGCGTGATCCCAGAGGATCAATCAGTATTGCGCGCCTCTAACCAGGGTGAACCGGTCATTCTCGACATTAACGCCGATGCGGGTAAAGCCTACGCAGATACCGTAGAACGTCTGTTGGGAGAAGAACGTCCTTTCCGCTTCATTGAAGAAGAGAAGAAAGGCTTCCTCAAACGCTTGTTCGGAGGATAAGTTATGGCATTACTCGATTTCTTTCTCTCGCGGAAGAAAAACACAGCCAACATTGCAAAAGAACGGTTGCAGATTATTGTTGCTGAACGCCGTCGCAGCGATGCAGAACCGCATTATCTGCCGCAGTTGCGTAAAGATATTCTTGAGGTCATTTGTAAATACGTACAAATTGATCCTGAGATGGTAACCGTACAGCTTGAGCAAAAAGATGGCGATATTTCTATTCTTGAGCTGAACGTGACCTTACCGGAAGCAGAAGAGCTGAAATAAGCCCCCTGTAAAAGCGCATTTATCTTCAAGGCAGAGTCATCTCTGCCTTGAGTTTTTCATCCCTCTCATCCACGTTGTGGTAAAGCGGCGAGTATTCTTGCTGATACTACTCATTGCTATTTCCCCCCCCTTTACACCTTAAGGCTGTTCCCACGCACAGAACAAAATGTTTACGCCTGGTTGAGTAAATAACCTTATTGTTAGCATGGGTATCCAGGGAGATGATAACCCGCAATTTCATTATTCATTGTTCTCCAATAGGATGAGGTTTCCCGCCGTAACTGGCGGGCTTTTTTTGCCCCAGAATTTTCCCTTTTAGCACCCTGTAAACGAAAACAGCGCCGAAACGCAGTTAATCGTTGATGGTCAGAACGGCCAGTTCACACCGGCCACCGCATTCCACGGGGACTCCACACCGGCACCACGGTTATACCCACCCCGAGATGCCCGCTTAACATACTGCTGAATGAGGCTTTAATACCTGCCTGGTATATTCCACGTCTGCCCGACAAATCATTGACAAAATTACCGTCACTATTCACCTTCACCCGGTTATCATCGACAAATTCTTTGCGCACAGCCGCCTTCAGCCAGGGTTCAATTTCCATACCGTTCCCCAGACGCATGTTGTAGCTCAGCGTTGCGCCCAGTTCACGATATATACTGCGGGTATCGACTGATTTCGATTCCATGCATTGGATAAATGATAGTAGCGTCTAAGTGACCTTAGCTCTGCTGCAACATCAGCCCGCAGGCACCAGACCAGGGGATTCATCCTGAAGAGACAGCGCAAATGTATTGTGTTCACCGCTCATCAAAGACATCATGATGAAATGATGATATCCCGTATAAGAAAGAGGCATTTTTTAAACGCAGTGCGCTGAAGTGTTGTTGGATAAAAAACACTCTTTTCTGATAATACTGTCGTACGCTTATTTTTCGACAATGAGGCCGTCCACAAAATAAAATGACTAATGTAATCGTTGCTAATGAATATCTTCTGCTCACATAACAATCACACAATAATATTGATAAATCAGATTATCTTACCTTTACAACATTGTATTAACAGCCAATGACACTTCTTGAATAAAAATATTGTCAATCAATGAGTTATTTCTCATTTGAGATTATTCTCATTCCCGTAAAAAACATAATTCCTATCATCACAGTCACGCTCATTTTGAATTATCTGAATAATAGCGAGCGTTCTTTAGTTAAGCAGATCTTAATTGAAGACGAAATTATTGTGTGTGCAACTTACTTAATACCGGACAACTAAGTTGAAGAAAAAAATACTCGCCTTCGGGCTTATCTCAGCATTGTTCTGCTCCACGCCAGCAATGGCGGATATGAATCGCACCACGAAAGGTGCATTGCTAGGTGCAGGCGTTGGTTTACTTACTGGCAATGGTGTTAATGGCGTACTGAAAGGTGCAGCTGTTGGCGCTGGTGTTGGTGCAGTAACAGAAAAAGGCCGTGACGGTAAAAATGCGCGTAAAGGTGCAAAAGTGGGTGCCGCCGTTGGTGCTGTCACTGGCGTTCTGACCGGCAATGGCCTCGAAGGGGCGATTAAAGGTGCCGTGATTGGCGGTACGGGTGGTGCAATTCTGGGTAAAATGAAATAAGGAATGATGATGAAAAAATTTGCTTTACTGGCGGGTCTGTTTGTTTTCGCACCAATGACCTGGGCGCAGGACTACAATATTAAGAACGGTTTGCCATCAGAAACCTATATTACTTGCGCAGAAGCCAACGAAATGGCAAAAACTGACAGCGCACAGGTTGCAGAAATTGTTGCGGTAATGGGTAATGCCAGCGTTGCCAGCCGTGATTTAAAAATTGAGCAATCTCCGGAACTGAGCGCCAAAGTGGTAGAAAAACTGAATCAGGTTTGCGCTAAAGATCCGCAAATGCTGTTGATCACGGCAATTGATGACACCATGCGTGCTATCGGCAAAAAATAATATTTCATATGTTACCGCGTCGATGAATTCGACGCGGTTTTTTAGCTAACGGGCGGGATCAGAACTTATATTTCAGGCCCACCATCATTGCGGTGTCATTGTAGCCATTATCACCCAGCTGCACGCCCACATTACCCCAGACGCTGGCCGCCGGATTCAGATTGCCATTTACGCCATGTTTCATTTCCCCCAGATTACGAGCCCCGTCTTGTTCGACTTTCACACCGTTCATTGAGACAGCAAAATCTTTACTGTTATGGATCCCGTTCATTTCAACAAAAGGTTCAAAGTCGTCACCGTGCGGACCGCTGTTTTTCTCCTGAGTACGAATAAAGGTGCGGAAACCAAGTCGGCTCTGGATGTTGTAATTTGCGTCATTCTCAATACGTGAGCCATTGGCTTCCGTGTGCGCATTATGATCGACGCCCATCCAGATGGCCTGTGCCGAGGTCGTTCTCAACTGTCCGTTGCTGTCACGCCAGGCATTATGCCCGCCAATTTGACATAGCCAAAGTTGGCTTGAACGCTCCTGTTCAGTTACAGGATCGATATAGCGCGTTTCACCCGCACGATCGTTCAGACGCGTAACAAAAAGAGTGTTAGCGGCTGCCAGGTTGGCGACGTAACTGCCAGCGTCGGGTCGCAGGACGGGGGTAGGCGTTTCTGTTGATTCTGAAGTGACATTGGAAAAAAATCACTCTCTACCATTGTATATTTTTGCAATGGGGGCTTTAGTGCCATTTGTTGTAATAGAACTTTTTTATATCAATGTTACCTTGTCGAATAGCAACTGCATAACTTCCATCAGCCACAGTTTCAAGTACCACATAATCTAAATTAATATATGCTTTATTCCCATTAGCATAAGTACCATAGCTATTAATACCATTAGTTGTTATGGAACCACCATTCATTTTTAAATCAGCACGGCTAATAACTTCGTAACTGTTAGAATCACAAACTTCATCATCTACAGCATCGACACATGTTCGAGACTCTCCAGGACTTGAACATGCAAGAACTCCTACTGCATTTTCCCCATAGGTAACAATGTTCGTTTTATCTGTGGTTTCAAGACTGGTGTTATTTTCCACAGTCCCAGAATCATTAACCTGACTTAAAAATCCCGCTGAATATGCCCCCTCGTCTCGACTGAATTATCACCATTCATAACGATGGTGCCACCAAATTCACTGACTACTGCGCTGGCTGTTATCCCTCCATTTTCTTTGTCAGATACGCTTCCAGAGGTCTTAATATTGCTATCGCTTATATATAATACTTTGTTTTGGCTATCAACAGAAATACCATAAGATCCATCACCACTAGTCATCACACTGGCATTATTTATATATCCAGTTACACCGTCATCCACTTTCACAGCATGGCTTTCGTCTTAAGTGATTAGATACTCTCCATTACTTGTAGAAGTATTATTTTTGATTTCAATCGGTGATTCTTCATCGGTTATATAGGAAATTACACTATAATTATCCAACAATTGTGTTACCCACCGCCAGAGCAATAAGTCCTAAACTGAACCCGGGGAGTTTTTTCAGTTTCATAGATTAACCATCCATTCATTGGATTAACAAATATTCCTGATAAAATAACCTATGAGTTCAGATCACCAAAACGGAGGGCAAAGATAAAAACAAAAGCACAATAAATTTAAATAGATAAACAGCGACAATATTTAAATGATAAATAAGTCAGCATTATCATTTTTAGCTTATTTTCATGACATTGATCACTTTGGGGTAACTATTTTGTTTAACAAATAACTCTTCGACATCAAAATTATCAACAGTTGCCATAGAAATTATTTCACTGATATATAAAACAACTGTGATAACACCAGGGTTGACAACTATTTGCACAATAATTCCTTTCCTTCAATGATCCAGGGGTTCACTGCCAGCAACCCATTCAGCCGCATACTGACAGTGAGAAACTGAAAGATTAGTGCTGATCCCTGTGGCTGACGAGTCTTTCCCTTAATCGATTAACCAGATTGATCGCCAGCCAAACAAGGGCATTAAGCAAATTTATCGTCACAAGCACTTCTCCCAGCCCGGTGCTGGGTTTTGCAATAAGGATGACCAGGAGAGTGATCAACATAAATGCAATGGAAAAGATGATATAGAGAGTGAAATAATCCAGATTATTACTATTGTTCATGCTACTAATGGCAATCCAGTCAAAACTTTCAAACAATTATAGCAAACAAAAGAATGAACAATAGTAACAAGAGGCAACGAGCTAATTAGCTGTCTATAATTACACCGTACCATGGCCTTACTGATCAATTTTCACTCAACCACAACCTTCACCTTCGGTTTAGAAAGGATAATTTTGACCAGGTCGATGTATGTAACAGGTTTATAGAAATAATAACCCTGCTGAAATGTAATATTATTTTGGTTCAGATAGTCAAGTTGTTCTTTCGTTTCGACACCTTCAGCGACGATACTGATCGAAAGTTTACGCGCCAGATCCAATACACAATCCAGAATTCGGGTTGATTCTGGGTCTGCGTTGACGCGGCCAACGAAACTGTGATCAATTTTTATATAATCAATATGCAGGTCATGCAGATAAGAAAGCCCTGAGTAACCAGTACCGAAATCATCCAGCGCGATGACAAAACCATTTTCATGCAGAATGTTCAACCGCTGAACCAGACTTTCATCAACATTTAATGGTTCACGCTCGGTGACTTCCAGAACAAGGTTTAAATCGCGGCGGGTAAAACTGTCACGGTAATTTAAGCACTCGTCGACAAACGTCGGCGAAACAATATGCGAGGCGCTAAAATTAATCCCAATATGAAAACCTTCCGGCAGTTTACTCGCGATAGCGTTCATCTGGGTGGCAACCTGATTCATCAGGCTTTGCGTAAGCGGAACGATTAATCCGCATTTTTCAGCAAGTGGAATAAATGCCGCAGGTGATATATATCCACCGTGAGGTTGTTTCCAGCGGGCTAACACCTCAACTCCCCGCAATGTCCCTTCCCGACCATTTACCACAGGTTGGTAAAAAGGGACGATCTCCCCATTATTTATAGCCCGTCGCAGGATCTCTTCAGGCGTTGCGCTTTTATTGAAATACCTATCAAGAAGGAAGGCAGCGGCGCAGGCGATTAACAGAATAAATATCAAAATCCCAAAGCCTTTATCGATAAGTCTGTAGAAGCTAAAGAGACGTTCATTCGCTCGCGCTGGGGTCTACAGATAGCATGGTAGAGAGCATCACAAATATCCACGCCGAAGATAAAATTTTCTCCAACTTCATCTAACCTATTAATTATTTAGAACAATGTAGGCAGAATTAAACAAATTAGGCGGGATATCAGGCGTCAAGAATGGAAAACGAGCGCTCTCCATTCCTGTTTGCCCTCTGATATTGCGGATATATTAAGAAAGCATAACGCCTGAAATGCTCACTTTGCATCAGCATAGTGATACAGCTGATGTTTATTCAAAAACCTTACTCAAGTTTTAAGAGAGCACGGATTCCCTGTCATTAATAATGATATCCGTTAGTGTAGTCTTATGCATTTCAATGTACTGCAAGATTTGCAGATAGAGATCAGAAAGAATAACACTGGTCTCATCTTTTAAACGCAACCGTAAAGCATGAGCAATAATATGACTATCAACATATCCATGTGTCATGAACACCTCCTTCTCGAGGTTTTTAAACAAAGCACATTGAAAAATAAATCTCTCTGGGATTGAATTATTCATGTCAGCCTCGCAGGAATAGTGACCCAATAAAATTATGCTATGTATAGTCTAAAGCGACAGACAAAAATAAGATGAATGAGTTTTCTATAAACTTATACTTTATAATTAAAAGTTACATATCATCAGCTGTGTATCGCAACACGATTTCCAGTGTTTTTCTAATCACATCAGCTTTGAGAATATCACTTGTTGTTTCCAGGGAGTGTATCAGACTTAAGATAATATTTTTATTATTAACATTATCACCTGAAAGCATTAAATTGGTCACAGCCTGCCCTAACACAGCTGACTCTTCTTCTAACAAATTACCTGAACTACGAAAGTAACTTGATAACGCTTTATCAGATATTGCATTATGAATAGTAGTATCTTCAAGCATGGTAACCTCTCATCTTACTTATGAAATTTTAATGTATTCTGTTTATTTTCTTACCAGTGAACATATTTTTATTGTCAGCGATCGCTGTTCTTCGGTTTGGCCCTCCTGTATCACTGTTGCTAAAATCACGAATTATGCTGTCAATTAAATCTCGTCGGAAAGTATTTTCCTCAGCCGATTTCATTACGAGTAATTGCTTAATAAGAGTCTGCAACGAAAAATTTATCTTCATGCGCAGTATCTGGAGCACCGCCTGGCCAGTAATTTCATATTTAATACTTTCATTATCAGATGTCTTCATAACGACTTCATAGCTAACCTGTTAAATAATCAGGCTGTTGCATTATTCAAAAAGCAACCCAATTAGTGCATTATAATGTTTCTGTTCCTCTTCCCCTGTCGCTTGTTCCAGTCGGCAAAGAAGTTTGGCACAAAGCGACTTTCGACTCAGATTACGTCCATCTTTCAAAATCTCAGTCACAATTTCCCCGAGAGTTTCCTGCTGAGTAGGCAAGTTAGCTTTTGCAAAGTAACGAGTGATTGCTCCTGCAGAATCTGAAGTCACTGAATTTTGATGCATGCTACGCCTCTGTTAAAAATGTTAATCAATGTTAAGTGAGGTAACAATAGCAAACTTGTACGAAATATGTGTACAGAATGATAAATTAATTTTTCGCAATTAGTGCTAATTCATATAAAACAATGCATTACGATAAAACATATTGCATCATTTAAATGACAACCTATACAGGTTTTTTCACCAAACCGTCTTCAACCTTTTCCACTTTTTATCAATGTAAAGAAACGGTTATGTTTTGGTATTAAAAGAAAGACACAAGAAGATATGTCTGTTACCGTCTTACTCTCGCCTCGCCCATTACCCTGGATTGTTAATGCTTACCACCCTTATTTATCGTAGCCATATACGTGACGCCGAACCTGTCAAAAAAATCGAAGAAATGGTTTCGATAGCAAATCGCAGGAACATGCGGTCTGACGTAACAGGGATCTTACTGTTTAATGGTTCTCATTTTTTCCAGCTTCTGGAAGGTCCGGAAGAACAGGTTCAAATGATATATCGGGCCATATGCCAGGATCCACGGCACTATAATATTGTTGAACTGTTGTGCGATTACGCGCCTGCTCGCCGTTTTGGCAAAGCAGGAATGGAATTATTTGATTTACGCCTGCACGAGCGAGATGACGTTTTACAGGCCGTATTCGACAAAGGCACATCAAAATTTCAGCTAACTTATGATGACAGAGCGCTACAATTTTTTCGTACTTTTGTCCTTGCAACTGAACAATCAACCTATTTCGAGATTCCTGCTGAAGACTCCTGGCTTTTTATCGCTGACGGATCTGATAAAGAACTTGATTCTTGTACCCTTTCATCAAATATAAACGACCACTTTGCCTTTCATCCTATTGTCGACCCTTTATCGCGGCGGATAATCGCTTTTGAAGCCATTGTGCAAAAAAATGAAGACAGCCCGTCAGCTATAGCGGTTGGGCAGCGTAAAGAAGGGGAAATCTACACAGCGGATCTCAAAAGTAAGGCGCTTGCATTCGCGATGGCACACGCACTTAAGCTCGGTGATAAAATGATTTCAATCAATCTATTACCTATGACCCTGGTTAACGAGCCTGACGCAGTCTCTTTTTTACTTGATGAAATAAAGGCCAATGCTCTGGTGCCTGAACAAATCATCGTTGAATTTACTGAAAGTGAAGTCATATCTCGGTTTGATGAGTTTGCCGAAGCGGTTAAATCGCTAAAGGCTGCCGGTATCAGTGTAGCAATTGATCATTTTGGCGCAGGTTTTGCTGGTTTGTTACTCCTGTCACGCTTCCAGCCTGACAGAATTAAAATCAGTCAGGAATTGATTACCAACGTTCATAAAAGCGGACCACGGCAGGCAATTATTCAGGCGATCATGAAATGCTGTACATCACTTGAAATTCAAGTCTCTGCTATGGGCGTGGCAACACCAGAAGAGTGGATGTGGCTTGAATCTGCAGGAATTGAGATGTTTCAGGGAGATCTGTTTTCCAAAGCTAAATTGAATGGTATCCCTTCAGTTGCGTGGCCGGAGAAAAAATAATTTTCAGCACATTATTTCGCATGATTTCTGGAAATCATCGTGAAAATGAATACGTTATGTTTTAATTTAATCCACATTAAAAATAATATTTCATCCAATTTAGCTGAAATCTTATTTATACTTTGTACAATTTTAGCGTATATTGTACAAAGTATTATTGGGTCGTGTAGAGGCGACGGAGATTTATGACCGCAAGGAGGAATTGTGGCTTATTACAGCATTGGTGATGTTGCTGAACGTTGCGGGATTAATCCTGTCACTCTCCGGGCCTGGCAACGCCGCTACGGTTTGTTAAAACCACAACGCAGTGAAGGCGGACACCGACTCTTTGATGAAGAAGACATACAACGCATCGAAGAGATCAAGCGTTGGATAAGTAATGGCGTTCCTGTAGGCAAAGTTAAAGCATTACTGGAAACTACCCGCCAGGATACGCAAGATGACTGGAGCCGCCTGCAAGAAGAGATGATGTCAATTCTTCGTATGGCTAATCCAGCCAAACTACGCGCGCGAATTATTTCACTGGGTCGAGAGTACCCAGTAGATCAATTGATTAATCATGTTTACCTTCCTGTTCGCCAGCGTCTCGTGCTTGATCACAACACCTCCCGCATTATGAGCAGTATGTTTGACGGCGCATTAATTGAATACGCAGCGGCCTCACTTTTCGAAATGCGCCGTAAGCCCGGTAAAGAGGCCATTCTGATGGCGTGGAATGTTGAAGAGAGAGCACGATTGTGGCTGGAAGCATGGCGTTTATCATTGTCAGGATGGCACATTTCTGTTCTTGCTGATCCCATTGAATCGCCGCGCCCGGAACTGTTCCCAACGCAAACATTGATTGTCTGGACAGGCATGGCACCAACGAGAAGGCAAAACGAACTTTTACAACACTGGGGTGAGCAAGGTTATAAAGTCATCTTTCATGCCCCCTAAATTCACCTTTATCCCGCCCCTTAGACAGAATGTTATAATCTGAACCCACAACAGCGTTTGTAGCGGAGCTGGTCCGTTGCAAAATGCTCACCGGGAGAATTCAGGTAATCCCCCTTTGACACTTTGTACATATCACAGCCAAAGGACAGACCAGATTGAAGTGGTAAAACCGATCGTGCACACTACGCAGTCTCACACCTAACAAGAGGTTATTATCCTGATGGATCAGGTCGTTGTTTTTCAAAAGATGTTTGAGCAAGTGAGAAAAGAGCAAAACTTCTCCTGGTTTTATTCAGAATTAAAACATCACCGTATTGCACATTACATTTATTATCTGGCTACGGATAACATCAGAATTATTACTCACGATGACACGGTTTTGTTATTAAGAGGAACCAGGAACCTGTTAAAAGTTAGTACGACCAAGAACCCAGCTAAAATAAAAGAGGCCGCATTGCTTCATATTCGCGGAAAATCTACATTTCGGGAATACTGTTCAACACTGGCAGGCGCAGGCGTTTTCCGGTGGGTTACTGATGTTAATCATAACAAACGCAGTTACTACGCCATTGATAATACGCTTTTATATATTGAAGATGTAGAAAATAATAAACCATTAATCTAGCTAAAGTTGGGAGCTTAAGAAATGCTTCATAATTCAGTAAGGCATTAGCATAATGGAAATAAAAGTGCAGAGACCATCCCTATGGATGATTAATACTGTCTTTTTATTGCTTCCCATAAATAATCACCAGACCAATACGATCAAATTGATATTTGAAATGTGTTCACTTGACTTTTGATACGTTATTTTATAATGGTTAACATATTTATAACAACAACGGGCGTGTTATACGCCCGTTACCGTTTTTAACACATGCAGAAATTACATATTCTTGATGATCGCGTCACCAAACTCTGAACATTTCAGCAGTTTAGCGCCTTCCATCAGACGTTCGAAGTCATAGGTTACGGTCTTGGCGTTGATTGCGCCTTCCATACCTTTAACAATCAGGTCAGCCGCTTCAGTCCAACCCATATGGCGCAGCAGTATATAAAAACATTAAGTTTAAGTCATTGATATTTAATAATAAAAATTATTTTATTGTTTTTTTATTAGCCAAAATCAACTTTATTCAACCATTTGATTTCATTGACGTTCGTTTTTATTTTGGGGAAAGGTTTTATCTACCATTTATATCAAAATTACAAGTCTACATTTTATTAACATCTCAATACATGTGAGGCCTTGCAGACCTTTGTGAGAGCTTATGTGTCTCAGTTTTGTCCCACCTTTTATTACGACTTGCATAGCCAATGAAGATAAATGTAGTTAATGCCTGTTATGAGCGAGGAGTGGACGTAAAAGAATTTTTAAAAATTTAAGGCTTACTAAGGTAACAAGTATCAGAGAATCTCATGAACCTATTGCTGCGTCCTAGCAGAACGAAATTTCTCTCTACTTAATACTAAAATTGTTTTATATTTTTCGTAGTCTTTTGTCACTAAGTTTGTTCGTACTTGATATAATTTTTAAAAATGGCTTTCGAAATCTCGTTCGAATGTCGTAGGACTTACAACCAAATCATGTACAGCGTCAACTAAATGCTGTGCTAATGAATATTTGAATTGGAGTGACTGCAAGTTTTCTTTATTGATTAATTTATATTTATCAGGGTCCACAGTATTTCCTTCATTATTGAAGGGATAGATCCATTGTCCATGTGCTAGCTTGTTTCGTATTTCTATCAGGATTCGTAGCTCATTCGACAAAACATCATGTAATGCTGCTCTTCGTGCGGCATGTGCTATCCCAAGAGTCCTTTCATCCAGCAGGAAACAAACTAATCCCTGTTTTGGGCCTCAAAGATGTTAATGATAATCATTTTCATTCTGTATAGGTTATGCTATAAAACATAGCCGTTGCTATGTTTGTTCTAATTTTGCTCACTATAGGTACTAAATTATGCGCTCAATAAAAAAAGTAACCATGCTCTTGGGGGGCCTCGCACTCACCTGCTCGATCGCATTTCAGGCAAGTGCAACTGAAAAATTTAAGGTCATTACAACATTTACCATCATCGCGGATATGGCCAAAAACGTGGCGGGAGATGCTGCAGAAGTCTCATCCATAACCAAGCCTGGTGCAGAAATTCATGAGTATCAGCCTACCCCTGGCGATATTAAACGTGCGCAGGGGGCACAACTGATTCTCGCCAATGGTATGAATCTGGAATTGTGGTTCCAACGCTTTTACCAGCATCTCAATGGGGTTCCAGAAGTAATTGTCTCTTCGGGTGTGACGCCTGTAGGGATCACCGAAGGACCCTATGAGGGCAAACCTAACCCCCATGCATGGATGTCGCCAGATAATGCTCTGATTTACGTCGATAATATTCGTGATGCGTTGATAAAATACGATCCGGCAAATGCACAAACCTACCAACGCAATGCCGATACTTATAAAGCCAAGATTACCCAAACCCTTGCCCCCCTGCGTAAGCAGATTACGGAACTCCCTGAGAATCAGCGATGGATGGTCACCAGTGAAGGGGCTTTTTCTTATCTCGCACGCGATTTGGGGCTAAAAGAGCTTTATCTGTGGCCGATTAATGCCGATCAACAAGGAACACCGCAGCAGGTACGTAAGGTTGTTGATATAGTTAAGAAAAATCATATCCCGGCAGTCTTTAGCGAGAGTACGATTTCCGATAAACCAGCGCGTCAGGTTGCGCGTGAAACCGGCGCACACTACGGCGGTGTGCTCTATGTCGATTCCCTGAGCACAGAAAACGGCCCGGTACCGACGTATATCGACCTTCTTAAGGTTACTACCAGTACGCTGGTACAGGGAATTAAAGCCGGGAAAAGGGAGAAATAATGATGCAATCTGCAGGCATTGTCGTTAATGATGTTGCTGTCACCTGGCATAACGGGCACACAGCACTGCGCGATGCATCCTTCACAGTACCAAGTGGATCTATTGCCGCTCTGGTTGGGGTAAACGGTTCCGGAAAATCGACGTTGTTTAAAGCGATTATGGGATTTGTGCGTCTGACCAGCGGAAAGATATCTGTTCTGGGTATTCCCACGCGACAGGCGTTACAGAAAAACCTGGTTGCCTACGTCCCTCAGTCAGAAGAGGTTGACTGGTCATTTCCTGTACTGGTGGAAGATGTGGTGATGATGGGCCGCTATGGGCATATGGGTATGTTGCGTATCGCCAAAAAGAGGGATCGTCAAATTGTCACCGATGCGCTGGAACGTGTCGATATGGTGAATTTTCGCCATCGACAAATCGGCGAGCTTTCCGGTGGACAAAAGAAACGCGTCTTTCTGGCGAGAGCGATTGCACAGCAGGGTGATGTGATCCTGCTGGATGAACCTTTTACTGGCGTTGATGTGAAAACCGAAGCCAAAATCATCAGCCTGTTGAGGGAGTTACGCGCGGAAGGCAAAACGATGCTTGTCTCAACACACAATCTCGGATCCGTCACGACATTTTGCGATTATACGGTCATGGTCAAAGGCACCGTCCTGGCAAGCGGGCCGACAGACACCACTTTTACAGCCGAGAACCTAGAGCTGGCTTTTAGCGGCGTACTGCGCCATGTCACACTTAACGGCTCGGAAGAAAGCATTATTACTGACGATGAACGCCCTTTTGTGGCTCATCGACCGTCAGCGGTGCAGAGGGAAGAAAGATGAACGTGCTACTGGAACCCTTCAGCTATGAATATATGCTCAATGCGATGTGGGTCTCGGCGATGGTCGGCGGTCTCTGCGCTTTCCTGTCATGCTATCTGATGCTAAAAGGCTGGTCGCTGATTGGCGATGCGTTGTCGCACTCTATTGTCCCGGGTGTTGCGGGGGCATATATGCTGGGGCTTCCGTTTTCTCTGGGAGCCTTCTTTTCCGGCGGACTGGCTGCGGGCAGCATGCTGTTTCTTAACCAACGCACCCGCTTAAAAGAAGATGCCATCATCGGTCTGATCTTCTCGTCCTTTTTTGGCCTGGGGCTGTTTATGGTGTCATTGAACCCGACATCTGTGAACATTCAGACCATCGTCCTGGGCAATATTCTGGCAATCGATCCGGCGGATATCCTGCAACTCACTATCATTGGCATTCTCTCGATCATCGTGCTTTTTTTCAAATGGAAAGATCTTATGGTGACCTTTTTCGACGAGAATCACGCCCGTGCTATTGGATTGCATCCGGGCAGATTAAAACTCCTCTTCTTCACCCTGCTGTCGGTTTCGACCGTTGCGGCGCTGCAAACGGTTGGTGCCTTTCTGGTGATCTGTCTGGTGGTGACTCCCGGTGCAACAGCATGGTTGTTAACCGATCGTTTTCCCCGCCTGCTCATGATTGCTGTAACTATTGGCAGTGTAACCAGTTTCCTCGGCGCGTGGGTCAGTTACTTTCTGGACGGCGCGACAGGTGGAATCATCGTGGTGGCGCAGACACTGCTGTTTCTTTTAGCATTTGTCTTTGCGCCCACCCATGGGCTTTTGGCAAATCGTCGGCGTGCGCATAAGGCGCTGGAGGATCGCTCATGATGGCATTATTACTGGAGCCACTGCAGTTCACCTTTATGAGTCACGCACTGCTGATTTCACTGGTAGTTTCCATACCCTGTGCGCTGCTGTCGGTCTTTCTGGTCCTGAAAGGTTGGGCACTGATGGGTGACGCGATGAGTCATGCGGTTTTTCCTGGCATCGTGCTTGCCTGGATTCTGGGGTTACCTTTGGCTACAGGGGCATTCGTCGCCGGAGTATTCTGCGCGGTGGCGACGGGATACCTGAAAGACAACAGCCGAATCAAGCAAGATACAGTGATGGGGATTGTTTTTTCTGGCATGTTTGCCGCAGGTCTGATCTTGTATATTGCAGTCAAACCAGACGTACATCTTGACCATATTCTTTTCGGCGACATGCTCGGGATAACCATCGGCGATATAATCCAGACGATGATTATTGCCGGGCTGGTTACACTTGTTATTAGCGTAAAATGGCGGGATTTTTTGCTGTTCAGCTTTGATTATCAACAGGCGCAGGTAAGCGGTTTGCATACGAGATGGCTGCATTATGGGCTGCTGTGCATGGTCTCTCTGACCATTGTGGCGACGCTGAAAGCGGTAGGTATCATTCTCTCCATTTCTCTGCTCATTGCGCCTGGCGCCATTGCGGTACTCCTGACACAACGCTTTCATATTGCGCTCCTACTGGCGACTGGCATATCGGTAATAGTGTCAATGACTGGTGTCTGGTTGTCCTTTTTTATCGACAGCGCACCAGCTCCGACGATTGTCGTCTTATTCGCGGTTTTGTTCATCATGACGTTTGCCGTTACCAGCATCAACGCACGCAAAAAGGGAAACTCCCATACACAGGATCTGTTATCACCCAATTAGCACAACATCCGAGGACAGCAACACCCGATACTTTTTCCTGGCTTCCAGCAACGGGGTTTCTTCCTCCGTTGCATATACAGCTCACCTTTTTTCACCCACGATTAACCAACAGCCAGACCAGCAGACACGCCACCACCGGCACAGCAAAATCCATCAGGCTTGCCACATCCCAAGCACGCGGATCAAAACCGCCCCACCACGGCATATTCATTCGCTTGCCATGCCCGAACATTTCAATCCAGCGATATTCTGCCTGGGTATGTTCACGCGCAATGAAGAACGTACAACCGGCTATCGCTCCGTAAGCCCAGTTTCCGGTAAAAAGACCAACCAGTACCTGCGCAGCCACAGCACAAAGTGCATGAAGGAAAGGTGTTATATCCATTACGCCTCCTTTATCCGATATCGCTTCGGGAAACGGATAACAACTTTAATTCTGACTCAAGTTCATCAACTCTTTCAGTCAGCTTCTGGATATGGTGAATCAGTGGAACAACCAGACGTTCGTACATTACACCTTCGGCAACAAGGCCATTGCTGGAAATGGTTTCCGGTGCATCATCTTCGTTGGCTGGTCGCCAGTGAACAAACTGAGGGGCAATTTCTCCTACTTCCTCGGCAATCAATCCATAGAATCCCCAGTCACGCCTGTCATTTTCGCATTGCGACCTGTACCACACAGGGCGCATCCTGAAAATGAGATCGGCGTGCTCTGAATCTATCGTCTCTACTGAATGTTTATAGCGGATAGACGATGTTGACCGCAGCACAGACGAAATTGCAGGGTCAGGATTAAGATAAAGATTTGCCGCCGCTGTAGTTGTGCCCAATCCCCATAAATAAAACGCTTCACGGCCAGTCAGCGGGTAAAAATCTCCGCCATAACGACCACTTTCCAGATCGTTCACTTCCACTTTGTTTTTCAGCTTATTATCCACTTCTGTTTTTGTGTATCTGGTACTGATATCCTGCTTTGCACTGTCCATATCAGTCTGAAGCGTTGATACTTTTACGTTAATTGAGGAAATATCTTCCTTTGCCTTACTGACATCTCCCTTTAGCGTTTTGATGTCATCAGGAATTACTGTCGATGTAGCCATTTTTCTTCCTCACATCCAGCTACGGAGTTGATGCTCAACAGCAACCGCGTGTTCATCGAATAATGACGATATTTGCGAATCATTAATGATGCGCACATTTACAAAATATCCGTCCTCCTTAACACATACCGGCTCGCCATCTTCAGTCAGTTCTCCGGTTTCTTTGTACACATTACCTATCACGTCAATAAGAATATCATCCTGCATCGACTCGTCATCATAATAGCCAATGCTCTCCATAAAGGCCGAAAAGTCGGCCCTGTCTGCAAATTTGAGTGTTAAATCTTTCATTTAATACTCTCCCCCATTTGCGCATCAGTTAATTCTTTATGCCAGAGACGAAGATTTCTCAAATGGCCGAATAGATGACGAGTTCCCGATGTGGCTTGACCTCCAATTCGAATAAAGGTCCGTGTTTTTACGCCCGTCCACTCCGTTTTCATAGTTTTAGTAGCCTCACCGTTAGAAACTACTCGTTTAGTACCATCAGAATAAATATTAAAACCACCAATGAATTTTCGAACATCAGCTCGACCAGCAAACACACTAGAAACGTAAGTACTTGTCGACGCTTTATAAGTTTGCATATAAAGCTGACCGTAATATTTCTCAGTTGTGTTAAAAGCGTATGTAATTGACTCAATAGGTGGCACACCAGAAAAATCAAAAATACGCGGTGCTACATTAGGAGGAATATCGCCCCAATTTCTATTAACCTCGACAAGACACGTAAGCGGTCTATTATAGATATTATTTTCAGTTGGGATCGTCACCATATCACTGGAGCGGGTTGCGGGTGCAGTTGTCGTAATAACAAAAGATGAAGCACATCCGCCGTTTTCAAATTGTGGTGTTGCAAGGTAAATATAATCTCCCGCTTCAGTTATACCACCTTTTTTCGGCGCATACTGAATCATTGCGCCAATTAAGGTTTCACCTTCAACAGCTTCTATAGTTGCCTCATAGAAAATCCACCCTGTAACCGGATCTTTAGTTGCAGTAGCTGCTATTCTATTGGCTGCTCCGCCAGTTTTTTCTATTATCAGAGTTCCGAAAGTTAAATAAGCATCTCCTAAAAATGTATAAACCGACCCATCGTATTTTTCAAAACGCAAACGACAACGAAGACCATCAGGAGCTTTAACCCTGCATGAAACAGTGCAATACTTATTATCGCCACTAACATCAATCCCCCGGGATGCACTGCATGTATGCAGACTAAGTGCAGATGATTGTCCTGTCATATTATCTTTTGTTCGCATTTTGGCATATGAAAAACCAAATTCATCAACACCATTATTAGTTTTATCGATATTGCTGGTACTCGTCCATTCAGCGGGAGTATTGGATTTAACAAAATAGTTAGTGCGCTGTCCTTCAATCAATAAACCTTCTTTTTCAAATCGTGGCTCATCAATTTTAGCAACACTAAATACGCCTGATTTATTGATATATGTGGCAGTTGATGCGCGTTTAAACTTAACAACCTTGTCGCCAGGCATCGTTATTTCATCATCACCAATAACAATTTTTTTATATGACGGCGAAAAGCCCGTAATCATATCCAGTGAATCGTTAAACGGTATCCACACATCAGGCAGTGGCTGTAAGACATATTTATACGGTTCTGCTGCCTGGCTTGCATACTCTCTGGCTGCGTCTTCACTTGCTTTTGCAGCCATCTGGCTTGCAGCGGATGCTTTCGCCGAGTTAGTCGCCGCAGTCTCGCTCGCCTTTGCGTTGGTTTCACTGGTTTTTGCAGCTTTTTGACTGTTGGCTGATGCAGTGGCAGAAGAAGCCGCCGCACTTGCAGAACCAGCTGCGGCACTCTCGCTTTCAGCTGCTGCATCCTGACTGCTTTTCGCCGCAGTTTCGCTGGCTTTGGCATTCGTTTCGCTGGTCTTCGCTGCCGTCTGGCTGGACTTTGCGTTAGTTTCACTCGTCTTCGCAGCTTTCTGGCTGTTAGCCGCAGCAGTTGCTGATCCAGCTGCTGAAGTCGCAGAACCGGCTGCCGCGCTCTCGCTTTGGGCTGCTGCAACCTGGCTGTTTTTTGCCGCAGTTTCACTGGCTTTGGCATTCGTTTCGCTGGTTTTCGCTGCCGTCTGGCTGGACTTTGCGTTGGTTTCGCTCGTCTTTGCGGCTGTCTCGCTATTTTTCGCGTTGGTTTCTGATTTTTTGGCTGCTGTCGCGGAGTTTGCCGATGCAGTCTGCGAGGTCGCTGCCGCCTGTGCACTATTAGCTGCATTCGTTTCTGAGGTTTTCGCCGCGTTCTTTGATGATGCCGCTGCAGTTTCGGATTTCTTTGCCGCCGCTGCGCTCTGAGAGGCGGCTTCGGCGTTGCGTGCCACTTCTTCCACCATTGCCTCAAAACGACGCAATGCCTCCGGCATGACATCATCTTCCGTCATGGCACCGAGAAAATCATTCAGCGTACCTGGTCTGGAGCCTTCATAGACGGTAATGGTCCCGGCATGTGAAGGCGGAAAACCTTCAACCAGCAGGGTGACGCTGTACTGGCCATGCTCAACATCCATGCTGTAACGTCCGGCTTCATCCGGATTTTCAGAGGCCACCGTGTTCACCACCACCGTGCTGCTGGTTCGTCTGGCCTTCAGCACAATGGTGCAGTTCTGTACTGGTTTTCCTGTGCCATCTTTAAGCACGCCAGAAATTTTTACTGTCATACTTTTCCACCAATAAAAAAAGCCCGCAGCAGTGACGCCACGGGCTTCAGGACAGTGTAACTTTACGTTTCCTCAAACGCAGTTCACCCCATAAGGTGGATGAACCTGCGTATCATAACAATATTTACAGAAGATAAATCGGCGTCTGTTGTCAGAAACGGTATCCGATACCAACAATAAATGCATCCGTTCGCCAGTCGCCACTACCGGAACCTTCATAAGCAAGGTCAATGGTTACGGATTCGGTCGGGTTAAACTGCACGCCAGCCCCCCACGCCAGAGACGTGTTGCTGTGGCGACCGTCATCACTTCCGGTCAGCACATCGTGCGTTTTCCCCTTGTTGTCAGTTACGCGGAGATAATCCCCGGAGAAAGTCGACACACGGCTGTAAGCCACACCCACCATCGCATACGCGCTGAACCATTCATTCACGCGTACAGACGGCCCCGCCATCACGCTGAACCAGCGGTTACGCACGGAATCTTCATGCCAGCGGGTATCGCTGTAGTGCGTTTTTTGCTCATCCTCAGCATTGGCATAACTGAAGGACGTAATCAGCCCCAGCGCGTCCGTAAACTCATAACGGTATTTCACGTTAATCCCGTTCAGATTATCGCTGCCGGGAGCGTTCGTACGGGCATGAAGATACCCCGCGCTCAGTGTGGACTGATGTTCAGACGCCCATGCAGGCGCACCGGATACGGACAGACAGATGGCTGCGGACAAAATGGCTGCACAAACTTTACGCATAATTACCTCTCGCTTTTCTGCAATAAAAAAGGCGCCATTTCTGGCGCCCGTATTGGGGTTATAAAATTCAGCTAATCGTGATGCCTGCAGTGGCTTTCTTCATCACAACAACCAGCAAATCGCTGATACTTGCTGTGGGATACCAGCCATTTACCCACCATGCTGATACAGAAAACTCCAGCGTCATGTGGCCGCGACCAGCAGGCATATCAATAACACCACTGTAAACCAGCGTATTATCCAGCGCGGTACGGTTATAAATTTCAGCACCGTTTTTCCGCACTATCAGACGGCATGAGGAGTAAATATCAGTATGCTCTCTCTCATGCTTAGCGCCACTGAATGCCACAGCCGGAATAACAATTTGCCGGTCAAACGGCTGATCGTCATAAACCCTGACGGTAATGGTCCCTGATGGCCACCTCTCCGGTGCACGGGAGTCACGGGGGAAAGCCTTACCCACTGTTTTAACGAGATCGCCTTCAATCTGGTTTGCAGACAGTTTCCCTCTGATGACACAGTTCTCGTTAATGGTGACATTATTGAGCGTGCCGGTATTCGCCGTGATGGCTCCACTGATATCCGCATTGCGGGCTGTCAGCCTGCCATCCGGCGTCAGGGAAAACGTAGGAGGATTGCCGGATGACGTGATGCTCACCGCAAACAGTCGCTTCAGGAACACGTCGTTCATGAACAGCTGATTCCCCTGCGCCACAAACAGCGGCGTGGTGTTGCCATTCTCCGGGGTAATCATCGCGATACGGTCCGCCTGCAGCAGAATACTGCTCAGCGTCTGACCATCAACATCCTCAATCCCCGCACCAATCCCGGCCACATAGGGAATACCGTTTTTTGTTTTCTGCACCTTCAGCATATACATGGCATTCAGCTCATTGCGCGTGTCTGACTGAACCCGCTGGATTTGCTGTATGGTCACGGCCTGGTCACCCAGTTTTTTATCCGTGGTCGAGGTAATTTCACTCCCTTTTTTATCCACGTACTGGCGGACCTGTGCTATCTGTCGGGCATTTTCTGACTGCCCCTGGCTGACAGTCTGTGAGATTTCACTGCTCACCCGGTCCACTTTCTGGCTCACCTGCGCGATGGCCAGTGTCTGGTCCTCATTCTTTTTCGCAACCAGCTGCGTGAGGCTGTTTTCCGCCTCCCCGATTTTCCGGGTCACTTCTGCGATATCCGTGTCCATCCGCTGACGGATGTCTTCTTCCAGTTGCGTGACCTCCGTACGCAGCGCTGAAGCATCAATGCGCTCTTTCAGTGCCTGGCCCAGAAGCGTCTCATCTATCAGCCCCCGGAAAATTTCCAGATACCCTTCACCATCATTGCTGGGCTGCCCGCTGGCTTCCACAAAAGCAGATTTTCCCACCAGGTTGACGCTTCGCACGTAAAACCAGAAATCCGTCCCCGGCTTAATCCGGCTCCCCTGGACAGTCCACTGACTGCCGGTCCCCAGATAACGGGCAGATTTTTCCACCTGTGCCGTGTTCGTGATGCGTTTTTCTGAGAACCAGAATTCAAACTGTACCGTCGGGTCATACACCGCAAGACGCGGGACCGCCGTTATCTGAAAATACCCCGGCGTCAGCTCAATGGTGGCGGGTTTTGCAGGCGCGTTAATCCGGAAGGTGGTGGTCGCAGGTTCGCCCTGCTGGCCGTAGCTGTTAATGGCCCGCACCGTCAGGGTGTATTCCCCCAGTGGCAGGCCGCTGAAACGGTGCTCCGTGTCTGCGGTGATGGCGGTGGTCACCAGTCTGGCATCCGTTCCCTTACCACTGGTCAGGCGCAGACTGAAGCGCACGCCCTTCACCACCCGCGGCGTGTCCCATTTCGCCTGCGCCAGATACTGTCCGTCAGCTGCGCTCACCTCCACCGTCAGGTGCTGCACTGCCGGTGGGATGACGCTGTTCAGGGAACCTGACTGCGGCTCAAAGCGGGCACCGTTATCCACGATGGCTTCTTTTTCCGGTACGTGCTGCACCGCCGTGATGGCAAAGGTGCCGTCCGTGTTTTCCCGGACGGAGACACAGCGGAACAGGCGACGGCGCAGTGACGGCAGGGAGAGTCCCCACACCCCGTATGTCTCCACACCATCAGGCAGGGTACTGACCTGTATCCGGTCAGGCGCGGGGTGTGCGGTGATGGCCACGCTCGCCGGCTTACCGCTGCCGTTAATCAGATTAACAGTGGCCGTGCCGGTCTCCGGCAGTGTCACCTCCCGGTCCAGCGTCAGGGTACGGCTGGCGGCATCGATGGACAGGACACGTCCGCCGGTCATGGTCCCGGCATAGTCGTTATCACAGATTTCAATGATGTCACCGGGTGTGTGACGCAGCCCCTGTGACCCGAGCGTGAAATCCACCGTCTGCGTTTCCAGCAGTTCGGTCTTTATCACCCACAGCCCGGCACGGTGGGCCTGACCGCGGCTGGTACAGCCGAACGCGTCCATCTTCAGCAGGTTGCGTCCGTAGCGCAGTATGGCTTCCGGGTCTTCCACCAGTTCCGTGGAGGTCTGCCAGCCGTTCTGCGGGTCGGTGTAATTCACCTCCACTGCCGTGTGCCGGTCCTTCAGGGCACTGAAGCTGTAGCGGAAACCCACGCCGTTATCATCCACCACCACATCGCTGTTGGTGTACGGCCACACCACATCCGACGGGCGGTCCTGAACGAACGTCAGCGTCTGACCGTTCCATACCGGCATACAGCGCATCGCAGAGCAGAAATCACTGAGAACGTCCCACGCCTTACGCTGTTGTGCCAGGTACGCATTAAAGGTCATCCGCGGCTCGGTCCCCCCGAAACCATCCGGGACCGTCTGGTCGCAGTACTGCCCGATGGCATACAGCGCCCACTTGTCCACATCCGCCGCCCCCAGACGTTTTCCCATGCCGTAGCGCGGGTGAGTCAGCATGTCCCACAGGCACCAGGCCGGGTTGTTGCTGTATGCCGGTTTCAGACTGCCGTCCCAGATACCACTGTACGTGCGTTTTTCCGGGTCATAGTTTGACGGCACCTGGATGATGCGACCGCGGATATGGTAGTTCACCGTCATCTGCTGGCCGCCGAACTGCTCCGCATCCACCTGCAGCCCCACAATGGCCGTGTTCGGGTAGCACTGTTTCACATCGATGATTTCGGTGTATGACGACCACAGCGTCTTATTCTGCAGCTGGTCCGTGGTGCTGTCCGCCGTCTCCCTGACCATCCGGATGTTAAAGGGCCGGGGAGGCAGATTATCCAGAATCACCGAGGCCAGGAACTGCGAGGTGGTCTTGCCGTTAATGGTGACATCCTTTTCCGTCACCCAGCGGCCATTACGCTGTAACTGAATCAGAATCCGGACAGAGGAAGGATTACGGTCGCCCTTTGACGTGGTCTGCACCAGTGACTGCACCCCGAAGGTAACCCGCAGGCGGTCAATGTTCGCGGACGTAATGGTGCGCGTCACCGGTTTTGCCTTCGTCACTTCCACGCCCAGTCCGGTTTCAGCACCGGAGGACTCAAAGCCTTCCGGTGGTGTCTGCTCCTGCTCCCCGGCGCGCCAGACCGCCGTCACACCGTGTATCACGGGATTACCGTCCGTGTCCGTCAGCGGGGTTTTGTTCACCAGGATACTCTGCAGTCCCTTCACCGGACCTTCTATCGGTCCCTCACCAATCGCATCAATCACGCTCATCATCTGCGTGGATTTGAGATTATCCTTCGCCTCACGAGGCGTGTGTGCCTTACCGCCACCTTTTCCCATACAGCCTTCCCCTGAATAAATTAACCGCCACTTGCCATTCCGTACAGAAGTCGGATATCCTTCGCCCGAAAAGCATGAAACACATTTCTGCCATGCTAAAGAGAAACCCCGGTATCAGCAGATACCGGGGTTTTCTTTCATGCCCACCGATAATCCTGTTGGTTAAAACCGGTAATGGCATAAAAATTCTGAATATCTTCACATTTTCACAAACTGACTGTGGCGCGTATAATTTCTCTGCGTTAATTTTTTTGTCGTGATATAAGAATAATTCCTTACACTTAATCTTCGTAACTCTCCCGCAGTTCCTGTCCGCGATCACTGCGGGATTTTTTTATTCTTTTTACCCCTGCCGCCCGATAACCACGACCTTTCCGCCCCCGCCTTCATCACGGGTGCTGATGTCCTGGGATATACGGCGGGAGCCAACCAGCATTTCCCCGTAAGGCACCGGCATCGGGTTCCCCTGGGCAATCATGTTATCCAGTGAGGAAAAGTACGTGTTCTGTCTGCCGTTATCCGTTGCGCGGTAATCCGGTGTTTTTGCCTTCGGGGCCAGCATCTGGGCCACACCGCCCAGAATCATGCTGGCTCCAAGTGAAAACAGCATCGTGGTGGCAGAAAAACCACCGGCTGCCAGGGCTGAACCCCATAACGCCATTGATGCCCCGGCAGTGAAGAAAGAGCCCACGATGGCTGCCGCCCCCAGCACAATCTGCAGTCCACCCTTTCCGGCCCCGGCCAGTCGCGGCACAATGTGGATGACCGTTCCCTCACCCAGCTGTTCGTGAAGACGGGCGTACACCGCCTCCGGTGCCGTGTCATAACCGGCAATACGTATCTGGTACCAGCCTTCGTTCATCTGACGGCGAAAGCCCGGCATCTGCATCGACAGGGCGCGAATGGCTTCCGCTGCCGTGTTCACATACAGGCTGAGGCGGCGGCCAAATCGTTGTAAATCCCCGTGAAGGCAGATGCGTGCCAGTGGCGGTGACGCCAGACTGAATGCGTTCGTCGTTGCCATTTTTCGGAATACCTCTCCCGTTTACTCAGTTGTTCAGGCAGATGGTGAAGCAGCTCACCGTTGCCGCAGTAAATGGCGGCATGGTTCGGTACCGAAGCACCAAAGCAGCACAGCAGAATATCGCCCGCCTGTGCAGAGGACAGGGGCACCCGGTAAAAGCCGGTGACCGCCATATTGTCCAGGTAAAGGTTCTGGCCGTTGCGCCACCAGTCATCCTCGCGATGAAAATCCGGCATTTCAGTCCCCGCCAGATGATAAGCATCCCGGAACAGCGTGTAACAGTCCGTCACCCCGTGCTCAAAGCGCCGTCCTGTCAGATGTGGCACACAGCGGAATTTGTGAATGTCACCCCGGCAGACCAGCCACCAGGGCAGTGCGCTTTTTATCTGCAGCCGCCGGTCAGCCTCGCTCAGCCAGGGCAGCCCACCGGGATGACTGTGGACCAGTGCCACAATCTCCCCCTGCATCTCTGCCCGCAGCCAGTCTTCCGGTGCGATACGAAAATACGCCTCCGGCTCTGCAGAAATATTCACACAAGGGATATACCACTCCCCCTCCGGCGTGCTTATCACGAAGCCGCACGACTCCGCAGGCGCACACCGCCGGGCATGCGCCAGAATCGCTGATTCAGTCTGTGTCATAAACCGGGATTTACTGCGAAAGTTTATTAATGGAAAGGAAACCGCCAAAATTGCCGACATTCCTGCGCAGTTCACACCCGCGCATGCACTTGCTGCATCTGTCCTTACGGATATCCGTGGTGGGGTTGTCGAACTCATCCGCCACCGCAGGACCGTTATACCCGCATTCATCTCCCCGGTAATCCCACATACAGGTGTTCGCCAGCATGATGCGACCGGGAAACAGCGCCCCGTCCGTCTCGGTCGGTGTAGCCAGCACAAACGAGGCCGTCATGGCTGTCAGCTGCGACATCTGCTCCACCACCCAGCGGTCACTCAGCTCCTGCTCCGGGTCCGCCTCCGGATTGCCCGCAACGAAATTCACCGCATCCAGAAAACGGGCATACACCCGGCGGCGGACCACCGTGGCCCCCACCAGACTCTGCAGGTCTTCCGCCATCCCGGTGACCAGACCGAACAGATTGGACACCGTCAGCGACGGTCTGGCACTGCTGCCCCGGCCGTTCATCTCAAAGCCGCTGCCGTCAATCGGGTATGCCTCATACTTACGCCCCTGCCAGGTGACCGGCTCCCCTTTTTCATTCAGCTCATTACAGAAAAAATACCGCTCACCACCCTGTACCGTCAGGTCGATTTCCCAGAGTACCACCCGCGGTGACTGCTCTGACTTAACCGACTCGTTCAGACTTTCTTCGCGAATATCCTGCATCAGTTCACCACCTGCTTAAACTCCGCGCTGAACTCAACGCGCAACATCCCGACCCGTGCAGACCACCCGGCACAGGTCACCTTTATCTGCCGGTATGCATAGGGTGGCTTCCACAAAAATGCCTTCCAGCCACCGTGCTCTGCCAGGAACGCTTCCAGATGCCGGGCCTCCTCCCGGGTCACGGAAAGCGTCACCCTGTATGTTTTCAGGTCAGCATTCAGCCCTGCCGCCATACGCTGTGAGTACCCGTCACCAAAACGCACTTCACGCACCGATGGCTGCGAGTTCACCTCCATATCCGGCTTCACTTTCCAGCGAAAGGTTTTCATCCACCGCTCCCTGATAACATACCGCCATCACGCAACTGCAGCCGGAGTTCATCCTGTGCCCCCTTGCGGGCCATCTCATACACCGCTTTCATCAGCTGCGGCCCTGCCCGCCCGTTGGGGCCGTCGTTCTGAATCACCACGTGATTGTTCTGATTAAAATTAATGCCTTCCGCCCGCCGCATCTGCGCCGGACTTCCGGCACCGCCGACATAACCACCTTCCGCATAGCCCCGCATCAGGCGGTACAGGTTCCCGACACCAATCCGGCTGGTTGCCTCCTTCGTGAAGACAAACTCCCCGCGGTGGACAATCCCCGCTGGCTCATATTTGCCGCCGGTTCCCGTAAATCCTCCGGTCGCAAAATGGAATTTCGCCGCAGCTGCCTGAATGGCTGTACCGCCTGACGCGGATGCGCCGCCACCAACAGCCCCGCCAA